>Ga0208378_1000001_pt1 | contig 183710 bp, 276 predicted proteins | sample CryBogCBE24Aug09_FD_184556 | JGI IMG/M metagenome (GOLD analysis project Ga0208378, IMG submission 184556) | Freshwater microbial communities from Crystal Bog, Wisconsin, USA - CBE24Aug09 (SPAdes) (version 2) | ecosystem: Environmental > Aquatic > Freshwater > Lake | place: Crystal Bog...
ACATATCCAATTGGATTTAGTGCAACAAGCGATAGAGTTATTAACCAAGTAAATTAATCGGAAATATAGCACAGCGGTAGTGCATCGCCTTCATACGGCGCAGGTCGGTAGTTCGAATCTACCTATTTCCACCACGTTCGGAGTGTAGCGCAGCCTGGTAGCGCATCTGGTTTGGGACCAGAGGGTCCAAGGTTCGAATCCTTGTACTCCGACCATATCGCCTTGATAGCTCAGTTGGTAGAGCAATGTGTTGATAACGCAGAGGTCCCTGGTTCGAGCCCAGGTCGAGGCACCATACGCAACGGTGGCAGAGTGGCCCAATGCACGGGATTGCAAATCCTGAAAACCGCTGGTTCAAATCCAGCCCGTTGCTCCAATATTTTGGTAGACAAATAAATGTCAAAATAGTATAATAACACAGTAGTAAACAATTTGGCCTGGTAGTTCAATTGGTTAGAGCACCGCCCTGTCACGGCGGAAGTTGCGGGTTCGAGTCCCGTCTGGGTCGCCAAATTTCAGAAGGACGTAGCGATGAGCGTATTCAAAAGTTTGTTAGGAAAACGCATCAACGGTATCCTATTAGGTAACGATGCTTGGACTGTAGTATTTCGTACTACAGAAGGCGAGTACTTCCGTTACGACACCGCCAATGATTGTTGCAACTCAGTATGGATCAACCATATCTCTGGAGTTGATGCAGTGGGTCGGGGCAACAGTTTTGATCTCTTACGTGGAGCACTGGTAATAGATTGCGAAGACAAAGGTTGGACAGAAAATCGCGAGGACGAGTCAGGATACGAAGTCATACAAGATGGCTTTTATACTCTCAAGACCGATCGCGGTTACATAGACATCGAAGTGCGTAACAGCCACAATGGTTACTATGGTGGATCGTTTGATGAAAATACAGATGTGGATCTAGCAGAAATTGAAGATCTACGCGAAGTACAGGAGGATTTCTAATGTGGATAGAAAATGTAGCGGCAGTTGATATCCCCAAGGGATTTCATCACGCAGCCGGCCCTAACAGTATGTTGATCAGTATTTGTGATCCGGCAGGTTGGCGCCCTGAAGCCAAACACAAGTTTAAGGAACGTCACGACTTTGAGTTCTTAGATGCCGAGGCTGCAGATGGTTTCCCAGAAGAAACTAAGTGCAGCCAAGAGCAGGCCAACGAGCTTGTTCGACTTTTGCAACACGCACTGGCTAATCGTATGAATGTGGTTGTACATTGCACAGCAGGTATTTGTAGAAGTGGTGCAGTTGTAGAAGTTGGTGTTATGATGGGTTTCACTGATACTGAACGATTTCGTAGCCCCAACTTGTTAGTAAAGCATCGTATGATGAAAGCTCTAGGCTGGACTTACGACGAAAACGAACGGCCAAACATTGAAGATTGGCGAACTTATAAACCTGTTATTTAAAGAAAGGAGGCGGCTATGCCAGCAGTATTTTTAGTAAGCGACACGCACTTTGGTCACGCTGGTGTATGTCGCTTCACCCGCAACGATGGAGTTACACCGCTTCGCCCATGGGACGATGCAGATGAAATGGACGAAGCCATGGTTGCCGCGTGGAACGATCGTGTTCGTCCTAATGACAAAGTTTATCATTTAGGTGATGTTGTCATCAATCGTAAAGCGTTGGGAATTATGCGCAGACTTAACGGCGACAAGGTCTTAATTCGTGGTAATCACGATATTTTCAAAGATGAGGACTATCGTCAACATTTTAGAGAGCTTAGAGCCTATCACGTTATGAATGGCATGATTCTTAGTCATATTCCTATTCACGAAGAATCTCTTGGTCGCTTTGGCACGAATGTCCATGGCCACCTCCATGCTAATCGTGTTATGCGACCATTAGCAACAAGCGGACGCACAGATGTAATTGATGTTCGCTATCATTGCGTATGCGTAGAGCAGACACCAGACTTCGCTCCGATCCTCTTCGAAGATGTATTAAAGAGGATTAAAGATGAGGGAGGAACGATTGGGTTTAGGAATGGGAATGGGCCGGCCATGTAGTTCGGCCGCGACGCCATTCTGGGCCAGGGCAATCTTCGGACATTTTAGTTGTAGTTCCGTCGGTCCACCAGTGCGTTCCGCGAGCGTGATTTGTTTTACCTTTTAATACTGACTCTATTCTTCCTGGAGCATATCCAGCAGGGATAAGGTCGGTCTTAAAGATCATCTCTTCGTTAGTGCCGTCGGTAATCCAGTATTTTTGACTATTGACCTTGGCTCCTATTTTGGCTCCGCGGTTATTAAATGGCAGCCGTCCTCGTTTGTAATCTGGGCCGGGAGGAACTTCGCTAAATGCTTGTTCCGTGCCGTTGTTCCACCAGCGTAGATTTTTATGAGTATCTACTTGGTGTTGGCGTTGCTCTTCGGTAAATGTCCAACGCTTACCATAGTTTTGATGTTCGGCTCCGTATTTGATGCGGAATCCTTTTTTGCCGCCAGCGTGTTCGTTTAACCAGTTAGGTTTTTGGACAGCGTTGATTCGTGTTAGAACCCTATGTTCCCAGGCACGGGCAATATCGTGATGCTTAAATGTTTTACGGACTTCGATAATATCGGGCTCGCCGTAAAGTTCGCGGCATTCTTGGATACGGTCGGAAGAAGTAAAGTATCGAGTCCATAAGTCTTCGGGTTTACAGCCGCGGGCATAACGGACACCATAATAGTTAATGTCGTGTTTAGACCATCTTATTAGGTAGGTAAACGGAATAGTAGTAAATATCATTGCTGATCGCTCCTTTGTAGCGTTAGAGTAGTTGGGTGTTCCACCACCGCGAACTACACTTTTATTTATCATCTATCCACGGACACACGCACTTTTTAGGACTTGACAAATAGAATATCTTATGTTAAACTAAATATTATTATGAAAACACTTAGAGAATACATTGACTTAGTAGATGGCAAGATCCACGAGGGTATCTTTGACCGCTTTAAGAAAGACAGAACATTGCCGCACGACCCTCGGTTAGAACCAGCGTTAGCACAAGCAAAAAGTGAAAACAAATGGATTGATCCGTTTACTTGGCATCAGGCCTGGTTCTACGCAAGAGTGTTGACTGATATGAATGCCGAACAAGCAATGGCTGAATACAATCGTAATCATCAAGGAAACATGAGTGCTACCAATCCTGATCCTAAAACCTGGAAAATAGCATTTGATACCCAGCGGCAAGAAGGACTCGATGAAGAAGCAACACCCGAAGCAATCGCTCGCATCGAGCAACTCAGTTCAAAATAATCACCATCTAACAGCGTCATCCAAACTCAACCACTTTGGAGACTTCTTCTGACAGGATAGAACAGCGTTAAACAAGGTCAGACAGGTTTTAGGAACGGCAACGGTCCTGCAATGTAAGAGTCTTGGACACGCAGACTTTAAAGCGAGGTGGGAGTAGGTGGAAGCCCTGCACCTAATAACAAAATTGTCCGGCACAGGATCCGCAAGGACTGCAAAGACGTATAGCTAGAATTTACTAGTGAACTGGAATTGATCAGCCAGCTACGGGCATCTCGGAGAGGATAACTCTCCAACTAATTCAGCAGACCCACACTCGCAAGAGACGATTCATCTGCTTCCGCTGTACACGAAACGTGGGATGGGCTGTGTACACGGGGTTTTTGGTTATCCTGACGCAAAAAAACCATATCCCAATAAATACTAGTAATACTTAAAGGATCACAGCAATGGCCACATACAATGTTAATGTACAAGGTACATTTTATAAAACTTTTGAATTTGATGGTGAAGGTTACGACCTACCTACTATTTTATCTCAAATTGATGCAGACAAAAAATCGGGTGCTCTTGTAGTTGATGAAACTCAACCTGTTGGCGTTAGTGTAACTCCAGCCTAACAGTTTTTTCTGCGAGATTCATAACAATCCCAGCTGGTCTGGGATTTTTTACGGCCCTTAGCTCAACTGGATAGAGTTCTGGTCTTCGAAACCAGCGGTTGGCGGTTCAACTCCGTCAGGGCCGGCCATAATACTTTATGTGTAACAATTTGTACAGCAGGTGGCGGAACTGGCAGACGCACCAGCTCAAGAGGCTGGCATATGATTGTGGGTTCAAATCCTACCCAGGGTACCAAAATAAAAGATATATAGTATTATTCCCCGATAGCTCAGCGGTAGAGCAGCAGACTGTTAATCTGTTGGTCCCTGGTTCGATCCCAGGTTGGGGAGCCAATCAAAGTAGTGCTGTTAAATTTTGTATAATTTTGCTACAAGGCAAAATACTTTTGACAGAATCTACACTATGTCCCAAGTATGCGTGACCAAGATGATGTTTTTTATCATACAGGCCTTTGACCAATCCCAATGTGCCATTGGCATCATCATGCCCTCGGTACGGGCCAAACTGCAACATATTTTGTTTGCGTTCTACAATAGAATCGGCAGTGGGAAAAGTATGCGGACGCTCTTTAAGGTCGTCTTTGGTGGCATTGACAGCAGCCAATTTTGTTTCAAGTTTGACAGGACTTTCGGCAGACATAGCAAATAGAGTGCCAACTGCTACCATTTCTGCACCCAAGTCTATGTAGTCTCGAACCTGTTCGGCAGTACCAACACCGCCATATGGTATCAGTATGGCATCAGGTGTCAGTTCGCGTTGTTGTAAAAACAAATCTCTAGTGGGAGTTTTACCAGTGAAGCCAGCAGCTTCGTTGCCCTTGATACAAAACCCGTCGAGAAAGTATTTTTTCATTGTTGCCACATTCATTGGGCTGTAGCTTCTTTTGAAAATTTTAGCACCCAGTTCGTGCATTGTTTTTAAAGATTTGATGACCAGTTCTTCTTTTTCCAAAGAAAATTCATCGTAGGATCTAGTGGTGTCAGAATAGCCGTAGATAATTTCCACGGTTGGAATGTTGTAAGATTTTACAATGTTATAGCAGGCTTGCGAGTCTACCAACTCGTTGATTTCAAAACTGATATGCACACGGTTAGAATTGGTTTGACTGACTAATTTGTCCAAATCTTTTTGCATTAGATTTAAACGTCCGTTGTAGGTCCAAGAACACAAACTGGGATAGCCGCCGGCCTGTTGAATAGCCACTCCCAGTTCAACTGTGGAGCCTTTATTCATACACGCTTCAAGAATTGGGTATTTTGATTGAAAAATTGTTGACATCTAAGTTATTTATTAGCTGAATATTGTTGACACTATTTAACTTAAACTGTATAATACTAGAACACTCCGTTAGCTATCCGGCGGTTAGTCAGGATAGGGTTCAGTCAAACCATAGAGACTAGGTGTTCAAGATCTTCCTTCGGTTATGCTAATAGCTTGGTAAAAATCTTGGGGCAGAGCTAGATTGTCCAAATAGAAATAGCAGTACGGATACTAAGCCCAGTTGGGGGTCGTAAAGTGTGCGGTAGCCCAACACCTATTTTAACAGGAGCAGGTATGAGCAGAAAAGACACGCTGGATCGAGCATACGGCAATGTGCCACGAGAAATACCTGATCCGTTTAGTATTTTTGATTGGCTTCCAGCCAGACCAATCAAATATTTTTGGCTTAAATGGATTGTAAGAAAAATTTTTAGATAAGGACAGTATGAAAAATTACGACAGCAGGCACCCACAACTTGATGTGGAAAAATGTGTGGAATTATCAGGCGGTAACAGATTTCATATGATCATTGCAGCTTCGGAACGTGCCAGAGAGCTTAGACAAAAAAATCGTCACAGCGAACGTACAGAACACTTGCATAGTGTGATTACTTCGTTGTTGGAAATACAAACAGGCACCAAAATCGGTTAATCTAACGCGGGTTGGAGAAGGAGTATCTCGAGGGTCTCATAAGCCCTAGTCTCTGGTGCGATTCCAGAACCCGCAACCAATAAGTAGTATAAGTAAGTATTCGGGGGTGTAGCTCATCTGGTAGAGCGCCTGCTTTGCAAGCAGGATGTAGCGGGTTCAAGTCCTGTCACCTCCACCAAATTCAACAAGGAGAAGTCCGTGGCATCAAAATCATTACAGCGTAAAAAGCCTGGATACACCAAAGGCGGCGATGTTAAAATTGTCAGCTTGAGCGGTCCACAATTAACTGCACTATTGGGCAGTACCAGCAAAAAGAAAACCAAGGCCAAGATACAAAACAGATTGGCTCGTTTGAAATACGTAGCACCAGCACCAACAGCAGAAGACGCACCAACTGAATAAGTATGTCGATTGTTGCCACAGAGTTTTATTGTAAAATACTGGATCACTTGCCACGGATTCCTCAGGATCTATTAGAAAGTGACGAATTTGAGTTGGCAAAAACTCGTCCGCACGGATTAGATTTTCCTGCACACAGTGGTTATATCAATAGACCCGATGGCGCCACTTCTGCACCTAGAGTCAGCAGTAGTGTCATTTCTGAATCGTTGATAAAATGGATACACAGTTACATACGTCCCAAGTTGGCCTCAGAGACGTTGATATTTAGACAAACAGATGTGGTTGAGGCCAGCAATTTTTATCCGCCACACATTGATACTTCTCGCAAGTTTGTGCTGTTGTACAATTTGTCTGATTCAGGTGGCGACTTGGTGTTTTGGCAAGAAAAAAATCAACCGATCTTTAGAGAGTTGGTCAAAGGGTCAGTGAAAGACTATGGTTCGTTACAAGAACTATATCGAGTATATACTCCTCCAAACAGTTGGTACATTGCCAACACACAAGTGATACATAGTGTTGAAAATTTGACCAAGGTTAGACAGACCATACAGATAGATTGCAGTGAGACAGACAACATAGTAGTTGACTATTTAAAGCCGTTAGTGTAAAATGTATAGCAAGGAGAGGTGGCCGAACGGTAAGGCAGCGGATTGCTAATCCGTACAACGTGTTAAAGCGTTGACTGGGTTCGACTCCCAGTCTCTCCGCCAAAATGTAATAAATAAGTTTGGGCATATGGTGTGGCGACCATCTGATACTTGTGGTAGTTTGAGTAGTGGTGTAGCGGAGCAATCCGCACCGGCCCCGTGGTGCTTTGCACAATATCGGATACTTCCGAGGGTACAGCGAATTTTAAAACCGCGAAAAAGTTGCTAGATACTATGAAAAAGCCCGTGAGGGTGAGCCATTTGGCCAAGTCGCTCTTGGTTGGCATTGTAGTCCACAGTCGAAAAGCAGATTTTAGTATGCCCAAACTTATTAATTACGTCTATATTTTGTAAAGTTTTACCTGTAAAAGGTAAATACTTATATAACAAATCCCTTTGGAGAAACTCATATGAATCAAACAAGAAAAATTCGCTGGTTAATTGCACACGAGCCTGTAAATCTATTTTTACGCACAGCCGAAGCATTTAAAGCTAAAATTGCCGAATTAACAGACAACCAATACGAAGTTGAAATTTTCACACCAACACAATACCGTGAAATGAATCAACTCGAAGTTAACCAAGCTACCCCACAACTTGACCCAATGTTAGGTATGGAAGCTGGCGAACTAGAAATGAGCCAACTGCACATTACAGAATTGGCCAAATGGCATAGCGCAGATTTCTTTGCACTAGAATTACCATTCCTATTCAAAGATCACGATCATTGCGCTCGTGTACTAGAAGGCCCAATCGGTAAAACTATGTTAGCTAACTTGCAAGATCGTAGCCCAGCTACTGGTTTAGCATTCACATATTCAGGTGGTTTCCGTTGCGTTGCTAGCGATGCAGAAATTACAAGCCTAAGCGACTTGGAAGGTATCAAGTTTGCTACAACACACAACCCAGTAACTATCGACACAGTTGAAGCTATTGGTGCACAAGCTGAATCATTCACAATCCAAGACTTTATTACCAAGTTCAAGGAAGAGGGTTACACAGCTGATGCGTTGGAAACAACAATTCCACGTTACCTAGCTCAGTTCCAAGACACAAGCAAGAAGTTCTTGACCAACACCAAGCACAATATGTTCTTGACCAGCATCATTATCAGCAACAAGTTCTTGGCAACTTTAGATGCTGACACACAAGCTAAATTTAACGAAGCTTGTTTGTATGCTAGCCGTTTAGAGCGTCAGTGGTCAGTTGAAGATGCAGAGAAGTTTGCTGCCGACACAGCTAGCCAATCCGATCTAGGCATTGCATATCGTGAATTGACAGCTGAAGAAACAGCTGAACTAAAAGCTAAGACAGCTCCAATCGTTGAGAAGTACAAAGACTTCTTTACAGCTGGTTTGGTTGATGGTATCATCCGTTCATAATCAAACTGTAACAAAAATAAAAAGAGCACTTCTTGTAAGTGCTTTTTTTATGACCGATAAATATTCGTGCAATGACATTTCAACAACAACTCGAACTTTGTACATTCAAAAGTTACTACGATAATTCAGTTCAAACTTTGGACTACAGCAAATTGTTTGCCAATCGGCGCACCTTGGTGTTCAGCATACCTACACCACTGCCCAGCATCAAACAATTTTTAAGATATGAAAATAACTATCAACAGTTGACAGATCGTGGTATATCGAAGATTGTATGTGTAAGTTCGGATTATCTACTGATAGGTCCTTGGGCTGACAAACAAAGCAATCGTATTCGTGGCTTGGCCGACAACAACAAACAATTTGTTACGGCATTGGCCGAACACTATCAAATTGATAAACCGGTAGATTATCTGGCCCGAGTCTGGCAGTACACCGTGGTTATCGACAACGGTATACCGGAACAACTATGGCAAAATCCTGTCAAGAATGATACAGCCTGGAAAATCATCAAGCATCCAAAATTTCGTTATCACGGATGTTGGCCAAATAAGGTAATAGAATATCTTGACAACAGCAAAGTAAAATAAGTATAATATTAGTAACGCCGGTTTAGCTCAGGGGTAGAGCAACCGCCTTGTAAGCGGTAGGTCGTCAGTTCAAATCCGACAACCGGCACCATTTTGTATTGGTAGAACTAAATATAATTATAAGGAGTTCTACTATGACAATATATAAATGTCTTTGTTGCAAAAAAGAATCAGTTGCATCAAGACAAAAAGTAAACAAGTATTGCAGCATTACTTGCCAAAAAGAATTTGAATATCAGACCAGAGTCAAGCAATGGCTAGTTGAAGGCAAAGACTGGAAAGGAATGATACCAAATTGGGTACGTCGTGCGCTAGAAGAAAAATACGGTCATAAATGCAGTAGATGCCAGATAACAGAATATTATAATGAACCAATGGTTTTAGAAGTTGATCACATAGATGGAAATAGTACCAATAACACTATTAAAAATCTAAGATTACTTTGTCCAAATTGCCATAGTCAAACACCAACATATAAAAACAGAAACGTAGGTAACGGTAGAGCATCACGAAGAAAGAAGTTATGTCAGAAGAAAAGAAGTCAAAAAATCCTTTTATAGCAGCTGCAATGGCTGCCAAAGCGGCAGCCGCTAATCCCCGAGTACCGGGCGCCCGAACAGCACAAGTGCAAAATGCCAAATTTGGCAATCAAGTCAGCACAAACAAACCAGCCAAAAAATCAGCAGGACGCGGTAGATAATCAAAATCGTTGACAAGTAATTCAATAGGTGTTAAACTAGCTACTAGTTAAACCCTAAATGGAGAAGTTGATGTTTGAGTCATTAGAAATCCGCCGTGCGGCCAATGGTTTTATTTTGGTAGTTAACACCGAAGAAGAAGCCACAGAATATGTTTACGATACCGAACGCAAATTGATTCGTGTTGTCAAACAGTATCTGGGTGAGCGAGTAAGTCGAGACGAAACAGTAGATTAATGGGTTTATTAAAGACGTTTGATTTATCTGCATATGGTTGTAATGTTTATGTAGAAACAGGTATTGGTCAAGGCAACACCTTGAGCAAGGCCGTTCCTGTATTTGAACGTTGCTTCAGCGTTGACCTAGATCGGGAATTGTTTGAAGCGGCACAAAAGAGATTTCCTACTGCTACACTTTACAATGGCCTGTCAACAGAGGCCCTGGAGCACTGGTTGTCTACTGGCCAACTTGCAGACGATGACCGTGTGTTATTTTTCTTAGATGCACATTTCCCCAACTCTGATTTTCGCGGCGCTCCTTACAATGTTGACTCCCCCAGTGCTGTACCATTACAGCGCGAATTAGAATTGATCAAGCAGTATCGCCCCGCAGGTCGCGATTACATCATATGCGACGACTTACGAATCTATTGTCAAGGTCCGTTTGAAGAAGGTAACTGTCCGGATATACAAGTCCCCGGTGGACTGACATTTTTGAATGATTTATATCCCCGGAGTCGGATCACCTTAGACTACAGGGAAACTGGTTACTTATTAATTGATTTAAGAAATGAGTGACGAAACTACCAAAGCACGACTACGCCGAGCAACAGACTCTAGATACGTTACACAATATTTTGTTGGCAACGGCATTGACATCGGATGCGGTGAGGACACCTTAGGCAAACATCGGGACCATTACACTAATATTATTTCTGTAAAAGCCTGGGATTTACCCGACGGCGATGCACAGTATATGAACGGTGTTGCGGATAATACATTTGACTTTGTACACAGTAGTCATTGTTTGGAACACCTTCGCGACCCGCACGAAGGGTTGAGCAATTGGATACGTATATGTCGTCCAGGCGGTTATATTGTTGTAACTATACCCGAAGAAGATCTATACGAGCAAGGTGTTTGGCCTAGCCGATTCAATACTGACCATAAAACTTCTTGGACTATTGCCAAGACTGACAGCTGGAGCCCGGTCAGCATCAGTCTTGTTCCCTTCTTGTACGGATTCATTGATCAGATTCAAATAGTCAAAATAGAATTAATCGACCACAAGTACGATTATACAGTAAAATCTGTAGATCAAACCAGAGGCCTAGCAGAATCTGCCATTGAATTTATTATTTGTAAAAGAAATGTTTGATTTTGTTTATAACCAGAATCTTGGTATTGGTGATTGTCTATCAGTATTTAATACCAATCTTCCGGTCTGGAGTCCTAGTCCACACTATGCAATACTAAGAAAATATACTTCTTTAACTACGCTTGATACTCCAATCGGCAACGGGTTAGATGTTACTAGCCTACACGACCGAGATATGAGTCATCATCATTTGTTTAATCGAGTGCGTATTGCAACTGGGGTTGACCCAATCAAAAACCCACGTGCAATATTAGACCTAATAGAATACCGCCCCAAAAAAGATAATATTGCTTTTAGTTTTGATGCAGGCCGCTTTGCTTCGGGGCAACATCATTTTCACACCCGTCCTCGTCAATTGTATGATGAACACAAACAAACTGTACAAGAATTTATTTCGGCCAATTGCGATAAATTTAATTTCATTGAAATAGGGTTACAACCGAGTGGATTTAACAATTCGCTCAATTTAACAGATATTGGTCTAGAAAAAACTATTGATATATTATCTGTATGCTGTAGTTATTTTGGTATGCACTCAGGAATGATGCACCTGGCAACTGCCATTGGTGTACCTTGCACCATTGTTATCAATTTTCCTACCATTGATAGAATATATTCTAATCCGGCAGTACACAACAGCGCAGATAAAGTGGAGTGGGAAAAGCAATGGTTATATCCTCAACATAGATATTTGCACGAAGATGTAATTAATTCTAAATATGCAATAACGGTAGAGAATTTGTCAAACGTGTTACAATAAGCATTAAATATCGTATACTAAACAATTTGAAAGAATAGAATGACACTACAAGAAATGTTAGACTTAACCGGTCAACGTAAACCATCATTTGAAATAATGATTGAGCATTTGAAAACCAAAGAAGATCCATTTATTGTCGAAACTGGCTGCGCTCGTATGGAAAACAATTTTGACGGCGACGGTATGAGTACCCTTATATTTGACAAATACATTAACGATCATAACGGAATTTTTTGCTCGGTTGATATTACTCCTGCCAATGTCGAATTTGCAAGATCAAAAATAAGCAACAAAACCAATTTGGTATGTGGCGATAGTGTTAGTTTTTTATGGCAGTTATCCAAACAGCTAGAGGAAGCAGACACCTATATTGATCTGTTGTATCTTGATAGTTTTGATTTTGAGTTACATAATCCGCACCCAAGTTCGTTGCATCATTTAAAAGAATTAACTGCAATAATTTCTCGTTTAAAATCAGGTACTATGATTTCGGTTGATGATAATCATTTTGTCCCCGGCGGCCGTATTGGCAAGGGCGAGTATGTTGATAAATTTTTTACAGACATTGGAGTTAAAAAAATTTATAACGGATATCAATATATCTGGCTAATAGAATAAAAGGTAAAAAATGTCAAAAACAGTATTAATAACAGGTGGTGCCGGATTTATTGCACATCACGTGATTGATAAGATCTTACGAGACACAGACTGGCGCATTGTCTGTTTAGATCGACTAGATATTTCTGGCAACTTAAATCGTCTACACGATATGCTACAGGATCACGATCGTGCAGAAGTAGCTGCTCGCTTACGCATTGTGTTTCACGACCTTAAAGCTGAACTAAATGAAATGATTGTCAAGGACATTGGCCCAGTTGATATTGTCCTACATTTGGCCGCTGGATCGCACGTGGATCGCTCAATCACCTTCCCAATGGAGTTTGTACAAGACAACACAGTAGGCACAGTCAATATGTTGGACTATGCTCGCAAGCACCTGCCCAACCTAGAACGCTTTGTATACTTTAGCACAGATGAAATCTTTGGTGTTGCTCCCCCGGGTGTTAGCTATAAAGAATATGATCGCTATAATTCAACTAACCCTTATTCAGCAAGTAAAGCGGCTGCAGAAGAGTTTTGCGTGGCCTACGAAAATACCTACAAGATGCCAATTGTTGTCACCCACACTATGAACGTGTTTGGTGAGCGCCAGCATCCAGAAAAGTTTATTCCAATGTGTATCCAACGTGCTAGAGATGGCGAAAAGGTTTATATCCACGCTAACCCAGAAAAGACCGAAGCCGGCACACGTATGTACATACACGCAAAGGATGTAGCCGAAGGACTGATGTTTATTCTAAACACACTACCTCAAGACTACAAACACACTGGCGATTATGGCCACGCACATTGCCCCAAGTTTAACCTGGTAGGCACAGAAGAAATTGATAACTTGACTTTGGCGCAGATGATTGCTGATGCACAGGGTAAAGAACTTAACTACGAAATGGTTGACTTCCACGGAAGCCGACCAGGCCACGACTTGCGTTATGCCCTTGATGGCGGCTTGTTAAAGAGCCTAGGGTGGGAACCTACAATTAAACTAAGTGAACGCATTCGAGAAATGACTCTTTGGACTTTGGAGAATACACGTTGGCTCAGCAAATAAAACACGCCTTTATAGTAACGTCGGCTATTAACAGCAAATTTGGTGTATACACACCCGAACAAAGACTGGAACAAACCATTGGTACCATAGACAGTATCAAGGCACGAATTCCCAATGCCAAGATTGTCGTGATGGAATGTTGTGGTACTCCTCCTACCGCAGAACAACGAGCTCGATTAGAATCTGTGTCAGATGTATTTCTTGACTACAGTACGGATCCTGATGTACAAGATATGTACGACAATGATAACTGGGACGTGGTCAAGAACGGCACAGAAATTATGGTATTTGGCCGAGTGCTAAACGAACTCAAAGCTCGCAATTGGTTTGCAGAAAATAAAATCGATCGCATACACAAAATGTCCGGGCGTTATGTATTAAACGATATGTTTGATCCCGACACATACGATCAACTTGAAATTGAAGATAAAATAATTATTGGCCCAAAACATAAAAGTCAATTTTCCCTAGCAACAACTACAGTACCACTACAGTATATGGCTCGCTTATGGTCGTGGCCTACCGCACGATTAGATGAAGTAATCTCAGTCTACGAAGATAGTTTTTTATTCTTTGCAGAACGATTGGCCAACAATGGTTATATAGATATTGAACACGTACTGTATAAATTTTTAAATCCCGATCACGTACACGAAATACAAAATCTTGGTGTGGAAGGTTGTATTGCACCAACTGGACAGGCTATTAAAAACTAATGAACGATTGTAACCCTATTACAGAATGTTTGGCCTGTGGCGGGTCTTGGCTAGTACCCACATTGGATCTAGGTACACAGCCCTTGGCTAATAACTTTAAATCTGGCCCAGCAGAACCAGAACCCAGTTATCCACTTGCAATTAATCGCTGTGGCGACTGTGATCATTTACAACTTACACACGCAGTTGATCCCCAACTAATTTATACACACTATCTATATGTAAGTGGCACATCGGGTACCTATGTAGAATATATGAATTGGTACGCCCGTTTTGTTCGTGAGCACTTCAATCACTGGACATCAAGTGTGTTAGACATTGGCTGCAACGATGGCAGTCAACTAGATGCATTTAAATCAATTGGCTATGCTACCTATGGTGTAGATCCGGCCAAAAACTTATATCCCACAAGTAGTGCAAAACACTCAGTGGTTTGTGGGTTCTGGAATGAAGAAACAGCTAACGGACTCGGTAGAGACTTTGACGTTATTACAAGTCAAAACGCATTCGCCCACATTCCAGATCCATTGAGTTATCTTAAACTAGCCCGAGACTATTTAAAGAACGACGGCAAAATCTTTATTAGCACAAGTCAAGCGGATATGGTTGTCAATGGTGAGTTTGATACTATCTATCACGAACATATTAGCTACTACAATGCCGAGTCAATGAAGGCACTGGCAGAACGTGCCGGTCTATATCTAGTTGATGTAGTTAAAACTCCTATACACGGAACAAGTTATATTTTTGTATTGGCTAAACAGCCCAACAATCAATATCGTATTGAAAATGTTCTAGCTACAGAAAGCCATCTACATCAAGGATCTACTTATCGTAAGTGGGCGGATGGAGTAAATCAATTGCTAATAGATCTCAAAGATCAACTTGACGAGTATCGTCATTGGGGATATAAGATTGTTGGCTACGGTGCAGCCGCCAAAGGTATGACGCTAATCAACGCCAGCAACATTACCCTAGATTGTGTTGTTGACGATAATCCGTTGAAGCAAGGATTATATTGCCCGGGTACTACAATACCGGTGGTCAGCAGTGACTATATCAAATCAATTGCCAAGGACCAGCTGGTTGTGTTTGTGCCATTGGCCTGGAATTTTTACACAGAAATAGTTGGTAAGATTAAAAAAATTAGACAATCTGAAAAAGATATGTTCTTGCGTTATTTCCCTGAAATCATAACAGAATGAAAATAGAAACTCCACTCAACATACTTGTTAGACGTAGAGCCGCCATTGGCGATGTTATTATGACCACTGGTGTTGTTCGCGAACTTAAAAAACAATATGAAAATTCTAATATTGATGTAGTAACAGAAAAACTAGCAGTATGGCGTAACAATCCGCACATACGCAATATGTATCACGTGAATGATCCTCCCACAATTGAAAACTATGACGTGTATATTAATTTAGACAACGCATACGAATCTAATCCTGTTAATCATTTTGTAGACAGTATGTTTTACCGTGCATTTGGAGATAACGTATTGGACCACAGCGTTGAGCTTTTTCCGGACGACAATGATCGGCAAGTAGTTGAAGAATTTCTTAAACCTGTGGGCGATAGGTTTGTTGTAGTCCATATGCGTAATTGGCATTATGCTCAAAAAAATATTTCTATGGATATTTGGTTTGACGTTTATGCAAGATTATTTGAAGCTCGCACAGATTTCAAAGTAGTTTGTGTTGGTGGTCCAACAGATTATGTTATTGATCATCCCCTGTTTGTAGATGCTAGAGAACAGTTCAACGATCAACAGTTAAAGTATCTATGCGACCACGCATTATGTTTTGTAGGCATTGACTCGGGGCCTTATTGGTGTGCAGCTGCCAGCAAAGCACCTATAGTAGCATTACTTACAAACATACCGGTAGACAGCATACTGCCACACCGTAAACGTGTGATGGGATATAATTGCACAGCAGTACAGACACTTGAAGAATGTCGTGGATGCTACAACGAACAACAACGTCCTGTAGTAACCTGGACCTGTAAAAAGGGCACAACACCTTGTAACAACAATTTTGATGTTACGGCAATAACAACAGCAATAGAAAGCTATCTATGATTATAATGGCACCAATTAGTGTAGGCGAACTAATAGATAAAATTACTATCCTACAAATTAAACAAACTAAGATTACCGACGAAGCCAAGCTAGTGAATGTACGGCGAGAGTTGGCACAGTTACTAGCCATCTTTGATGACCTAATCATTCCCGACGTGTCCGACCGCGCAAATCGTTTGAGAGAAATCAATGCAGAGCTTTGGGACATTGAAGATTTTAAAAGACTATGCGAACGAGATGGTGCATTTGGTACACAGTTTATACAAGCGGCTCGCCAGGTCTACATAAAAAATGATCTACGTGCCCAGTTGAAACGAGATATTAACGTACAATGTGGCAGTACCATGGTAGAAGAAAAAAGTTATAAATGAAAACCTATAGACATTCGGGTACCCTAGGTGACTTAATCTACAGTTTATACATAGTCAAAAAAATGGGTGGTGGCGAATTTCAGGTTGGTATAGAAAACCTTGAACCTTGCCTAGCCAAGTACGGCTACGACCCTGCTGGGGTAGACACACAACATCGTGGACGTTTTACTACGCAAGATTTTGAATGGCTTGCTCCGTTGTTGGAACGTCAAACTTATATTACAGACGTTGTTACCTGGCACCCAGGTGATGCTGAGCCTGAGGTAGACCTGGACCGTTACCGTGCGGTGCTCTACCGCACATTTGAAGGTAACATACTACAGGCATACCATAAAACATTTGGCATTCCGTTCTTGATGTCAGATTATGATACTCCTTGGTTAGAAGCAGACGCTCGTACAGTGAAACCCATTGTAGTAACACGTTCGGCAAGATACCGCCCAGCTGACGGGGAAGAAGGTTGGCGCAATATTATTGAAACAGGTATGCTTGCTGATAATGCTGTATTTGTGGGTATTCCAAGCGAGTACGAAGATTTTACTAAAACTTTTGGTATTGATCTTGAGTATTATCAAGCCCGGGACTTTTTGGATTTGGCCAATGTGATAGCTGGCGCTGATCTAGTGGTGTGTAATCAGGGCTTTACTTACAGTTTGGCAATTGGCCTGGGTCGTGCAACCGTTTTGGAAGCCAACAAAATAGTACCCTTACAAATAAACGAGTGCTTCTTCCCAAGAACAAATTGTCAATATTTCTGAGATAAATATTTTTGCGGTAGTTGTTGACAATGCCGCAATCTTGTAGTACAATAAACAAACTAAATTTTATTCATTTCATTAAAGGAGATTATGATGAATCTAAAACCGCTATCTGATAGGGTCGTAGTTCGCCGTGTTGACAGTGAAACTGTAACTAAGGGCGGCATCTTTATTCCTGATGCAGCCGCTGAAAAAGCCGATCAAGGCACAGTACTTGCTGTTGGGCCCGGTAAACGTAACAAGGAAACAAGTGAGTTGATCCCACTTGATGTACAAGTTAACGATCAAGTCTTATTTGGCAAGTTCTCAGGTCAGACTGTTAAAGTTGACGGAGAAGAATTATTAATTTTGCGTGAGGAAGACATCCTCGGCGTAATCACACAAGGAGAATAACAATGGCTGCAAAAGACGTATATTTTGGTAATGACTCACGTAGTAAAATGGTTGAGGGTGTAAACATCCTGGCCAATGCTGTCAAAGTAACACTAGGTCCAAAAGGTCGTAATGTGGTTATCGAACGCAGTTTTGGTGGCCCAACGGTTACCAAGGACGGTGTCACAGTGGCAAAAGAAATCGAACTCAAAGATAAGCTTCAGAATATGGGCGCACAGATGGTCAAAGAAGTAGCATCAAAGACAGCAGACAATGCTGGTGATGGTACAACTACTGCTACTGTGTTGGCACAGGCCATTGTCAAAGAAGGTATGAAGTATGTGACAGCTGGTCATAACCCAATGGATTTGAAACGTGGTATTGACAAAGCTGCCGCGGCAGCTGTTGATGCTCTAAGCACAATCAGCAAGCCTTGCGAAACCAACGAAGAAATTGCACAAGTGGGCACAATCAGTGCCAACTCAGATGCTGGCATTGGCAAAATGATTGCTGACGCTATGGACAGGGTTGGCAAAGAAGGTGTTATCACAGTTGAGAATGGCAAGAGTCTACAAGACGAATTGGATGTTGTAGAAGGTATGCAGTTTGATCGTGGTTATCTAAGCCCATACTTTATCAACAATCAAGACAAGCAAGTGGTTGAATTAGACAATCCATTTATCTTGTTGTTTGACAAAAAAATTACCAACATCCGCGATATGATCCCTGTGCTAGAAGCAGTAAGCAAGGCCGGCAAGCCCTTGTTGATCGTGGCCGAAGATGTTGAAGGCGAAGCACTGGCCACATTGGTAGTGAACAATATGCGCGGTACAGTCAAGACCTGTGCTATCAAAGCTCCGGGATTTGGCGACCGTCGCAAAGCTATGCTTGAAGATATTGCTGTTTTAACAGGTGGTAAAGTTGTTGCCGAAGAACTTGGCCTAACACTTGAAAAAGTAACAGCTGAAGATTTGGGTATGGCAGGTCGTGTTGAAATCAGCAAAGAAAACACCATCATCATTGATGGTGCTGGTGATCCTGCTGCAATCGAAGCACGTGTCAAAGCAATTCGTACACAGGTTGACGAAGCTACTTCAGAGTACGACAAAGAGAAACTGCAAGAACGTGTGGCCAAATTGGCTGGCGGTGTTGCTGTAATCAAAGTTGGTGGTGCTACCGAAGTAGAAGTCAAAGAAAAGAAAGATCGTATTGATGACGCACTACACGCTACCAAGGCTGCTGTGGAAGATGGTATTGTACCTGGCGGTGGTGTTGCCTTAATCCGTGCAAAACAAGCTATTGCTGGTTTACAGGGCGACAATGCAGATCAACAAGCTGGTATCAACATTGTGTTACGTGCTATGGAAGAGCCATTACGTTGCATCGTCAGCAACGCAGGTGAGTCGGCAGATGTGGTACTGAATGCTGTACTGGGTGGTACCGGTAACTACGGTTACAATGCTGCTAGTGAACAGTATGTGGATATGCTGGCCGATGGTGTCATTGACCCAACCAAGGTTGCCAAAACAGCCCTGGTAAATGCTGCGTCCGTGGCCGGTCTATTGTTGACTACAGATTGCGCTATCTTTGATTTACCCAAAGATGACTCAAATCCACAGCCATCAATGCCTAATATGATGTAATTTAGACTAAATACTTGCAATACACCCGCTAGGTGGTATTATATTACCTAACCCTAGCGGGTTTTTAGTTCAAGCATAAATACATTAAAGGAATACTAAAATGTCAGAAGTTACCAAAAATATATTGTACACCCTGTACGCACAGTCAGATCTACCACACGCTGAAGAAACAGCAAACCTGCGTCAGTGGGTTGCCAACAATGGCCTAGATTCAGCAGTTAGCCAAATTGAACCAGGTCCTTACACAACACCAGCCAATGTAACAGTTGATTATTGTGTTCAGTTTGGGATAACAGCACCATCTTTAGTAAAACTTACAAAATCACAAACATCAGACGCAATTGAGTGTACTAAAATTGCCGAAGGCTCAGCTGCAATTTTGGCTTTGACAGCAGAACAAATCACTGCTCTTAAAAACGAATACGACAGATTCATAAACGGCACAGGCAACAAGCCAGTGGTTGCACGTAGAATTGGTTAATTTTTAAGTTAGCACACACTAACATAACAAACCCGCTGAGGCGGGTTTTTTATTGACCATTAAAGATCATAATGCTATACTAGTGTTATGAAATATTTTGCATATGGTATGAATACCAATTTAGGCCAAATGGCCAATCGTTGCCCCAACGCCAAGAGCTTGGGCCGAGCCACTTTGATCGGGCACGAATTTCGATTTGCACGTCACGCAGATATAATCGAAAATCCCGATTATAATACTCAAGGAGTGCTGTGGGAAATCACCGCCGATTGCGAACACAATCTAGACGCATTAGAAGGTTTCCCCACCTATTATCTAAAGAAAATGGTCAGAGTATTACATAATGGTCGGGCTGTAGAATGTATGGTATATTATATGGCCGGCGATTATCCAGACGAATTACCCAGCGATGGATATTTAGAAATGTTATTTGAAGGTTATCAAGCACATAATATCGATACTGAACAAATATACAGTAGCCTGGCCCTAATTGAACAGATCGATATACGTCGAGCAGAAGCAGAAAAAACCTATTTTCAATATTTTAATTAAGGATCGTATGAAACTCAAGAACGCTATTATCAACGAATATGAAACAGCATTTCCATTTGAGCAAGAATATAATCTCTGGATTGCCGGTATGGAACGTGATTTTCAAGAAGAAGTAGAATATCGTGCAGGGTTAGTGGTCACTGACCAAACTCGGGTGGTGTTGCATAAAGACAACACCCAAGATCGTGGCTATTACATAGGTCTAGATCGCTGATTTTGGTTGACCCAAAAATGCCATAATGCTATAATACTTGTATAGTGAATAACAAGGAGCAACGATGCAGAACCATTTAGCAGATTTATCAGTTGAAGAATTGCAAAGTTATTTGAGCGATTTCCATAAAGACTTTTTTGGTTTTCGTCCACGTTATGCTACTCCTGAGCAATGGCGTAGTCGTGAGTATTTAGAAGCTTCGATCAATGCTATCCACAATCAAATGGATCGCTTGAAAGAGACCCGTGCCGGACGCGATGAACTTCGTGCCGCAGGTTGGGTGGTAGAGGAGTCAGATTTTGATGTGTTGGAACAGGCCGAAGAGCTTGCCGATGCAGACGCAGTATATTATGGTGCTTGACCTATAATTGTCAAAATAGTATAATACTTGTATTAAATCAAAAAAGGAGCTAGTATGTCAAACATATCTTTTATTCGCATCAAAAGTGGTGCTTATCGCACTACAGACGTCAGCGGTCAGGTTTTCCAATTGGTAGAACAGTTTAAAACCACTGCCAAAGGCAATTATGTGACTGTAAAAAACAGCGGCCGTTTCCCCGGCTTTCCAGAAGAAATCCGTGTCAAGGTAGACGCTATGAGCGATTATGATTTTGTTAGTGAAGCCGAGTTTGTTGAGCAAGGTAATACACCGGTCAAAGAAACTCAGGCATTAGAAACTGCACAAGAGAGTGACGAAGAAGTTATTGAACGTATTCGTCAGCGTTTTGAAATTTTGGACGAGATGGCCACTGCCGCTACCAACGGCGACATCCGTGCAATGATTGTATCAGGTCCCCCAGGAGTTGGTAAGTCGTTCGGTGTAGAGCGTATTGTTGAGAAGGCTTGTTTGTTCGACCAGATTTCTGGCAAGCGTCTCCGTGCCGAAGTTGTCAAAGGTAGTGCCAGTGCCCTAGGTTTGTATACTACACTTTACAAGTATAGTGATTCAAACTGTGTGTTGGTATTTGACGACTGTGACTCAATTCTTGTTGACGATGTTGCACTCAACCTGCTGAAGGGTGCTTTGGACTCTGGTAAGAAGCGTAAGATTTCGTGGTTAAGTGATAGCAATATGTTGCGTCGCGAAGGCGTTCCGGACAGCTTCAACTTCAACGGCTCAGTGATCTTTATCACTAACCTTAAGTTCGATCAAATGAAAAGCCAGAAGTTGCGTGATCACTTGGATGCACTACAATCACGTTGTCACTACCTAGACTTGACTCTTGACACAATGCGTGACAAAGTGTTGCGTATCAAGCAGATTGCCAAGGATGGTGAGTTGTTTGCTGAGTATGATTTTGAGCAAGCAGTACAAGACGAAATCATTGAGTTCTTGGAAGAGAACAAGAATAAATTCCGTGAAATGAGCTTGCGTATGGCAATCAAGGTAGCAGACTTACGTAAGAGCTTTCCGCTCAAATGGAAGGCTATGGCTCAAGTTACTTGTATGAAAGCTGCTTAATGCTTAAACCGTTTGTACCAGTAGACTGTGATCCTGTATTACAGTCTACTATCCAAACTAAAACCGTTGAGTTCTTGACAACACGGACTGAACTTTTTGATCATTTGGACGAGTTGAGTCTTTGGAACAAACTGAATACAGCAGAGTATGTACGAGCAGTTCCTGAGTTGGTTCAGTGGACCAGAGACTTAGGCCTAAGGTTGCGTGAAGTAAGTGTTACAGTATGCAATAACAACCAAGATGTAGGATTGCACGTGGACGAGTTGCCGGTAACTGCCAAAATAAATTTTCCCATTTTGAATACTGCCGGCAGTTACAACGAATGGTATAGTGTACCCGAAGAAATTTTTAACTCAGTGACTCCGATTATCAACAAGTTTGGCAATGCCTATTACGATCTAGAGTCAGTGGATCTTGGCAAGTGTGAACTGGTAGGACGATTTGAATTGTTGCAACCGGTGGTGTTTAACAGTCAAATTCCACACAGTATTCGTATGCAGTCGGCTACACAATTTCCCAGATTGGTTTTGGCCTGTACATTTTTTAAGGAACCTGTAAACTTTTTATCGCTGTGATTCAATCTAGCTCCTGAATCACAGTCTGGCTCCCGAAGCCAGTTTGCCCCGGGTAGAAATACCTGGGGATTTTTTTGACTTTGCAGTTTAAATACAGTATAATACACATATGAAATACTCATACCCACACATTGAAGATTACATTGAGTTTATTGCTGGTTTTCGAGATGCCGCTGGCAAGAATGCCTACAGTATTTTTCAACTGCCGGCTAGTTCGTTGAACCTGGCCAGATACGATGTCAAAATTGTTGAAAGTTTTGCCGAGCAAGCACGTAACAACATTGGATTCACTGACAAGCAATCGGCCTTGGCTGTGGCATTGGTATTAAAATACGAGCGACAATTAAACAAACACAAGATAGATATAGAATCTGTCAAAACAAATCCAGTATTTAGAAATCCCATTCGCAACATCGATCGCAGTACACGAGTGTGGGTCGAAGACAACCTAATTAAAATACGTTTTCCGTACGATCAAAATCTTATTGAGCATATTAGAACCGAAAGTCGTGAAAGCTCTGGCCGCATACATTTCAACAGAGAAGCTCGAGTATGGCAAGCTGATTTGACTGAATACAATGTGAACCTGATATACACTTTTAGCAAGAACAACAATTTTGTCATTGACAAAAGTTTATCGGATCTGATGGATTTGATTCTGTCCGCAGAAAAAAATTCTTACCGAATTGAATTGACACAACACAACGACCAATTGCATATTGCAAACGCTGCCAACAGTTTGATCGAGTATGTTGACACAAATCTTGGTGGGTTTGGTCTTGACAATCTACTGCGCCTGGTTGATCATTCGCCCTTGCTGGGGTACACAGTTGATCCGGCTATTGAAGAAACTGTTATCAAACAGCACGGTCCTAGGTTTTGGAGTTTGTGTACCAACAGAGAAGTCAAAGTAGATCGAAACGGGTCGCAAGTGGATCAGGTACAAGAGTTGATTGCCTACGCAGCTGTTACCAATAGATTTCCCATATATGTATACGAACCCGATCAAAGCAACCGATTGACAATGCAAATGATTGGATATTTTGACAAAGAGCAAGTGGCCAACCTAAACAACCGAGAACAAATAACAGCAGATACTCGTTTGATATACACCAATAAAATACCAAGAATTCCCGTGGGCAATATTCCTTTGTTGATCAGTACAGCAGGTATGCTGTTTGGCGGAGATCGTCAAGTGTGGATTCAGACAGCAGAGAAGGTTGTTTATTTTACAAATGATGTGTATAATAAGAATGTAAAAAAAGGACGAGACATTTGCAAGCTCGATTAATTATCAAAGACGAAGTCAACGTCAAGATCGAAGGATTGGATCTTAGTGATCGTACGGCTTTGGTTCGCAAGTTCAAATATGAAGTGCCGGGCGCTCGTTATCAGCCGGCAGTTAGACTGGGACGTTGGGACGGCAAGGTTGCCTTCTTTCAGCTAGGTGGATCTAGTTACATCAATCTCCTGCCTGAAATCATTGAGTATTTGGAAAGTCGCAATTACGACATAGAAATTGAAGACCTCAGAGATTATTCAACCAGTTTTAGTTTTGAACAAATTACCGAAGACACGTTCAGCGACACGCTATGGCCCAAAGGTCATCCAGCCGAAGGTCAACCTATAGTACTTAGAGATTATCAAATACAGATTCTAAACGAGTTTTTGGCCAATCCACAAAGCATACAAGAAGTGGCCACAGGTGCAGGCAAAACTATTATGACCGCGGCCTTGAGCAAAAGCGTAGAACCTTATGGGCGATCAATTGTTATTGTTCCTAACAAGAGCTTGGTAACACAGACCGAAGATGACTATGTCAATATGGGTCTTGATGTTGGAGTGTACTTTGGTGATCGCAAAGACATTGGTCGTACTCATACCATTTGTACCTGGCAAAGTTTAAATGTCTTGTTAAAGAACACGCAGGCTGGTACAGGCGATGTCACCATCGGCGATTTTATTGAAGATGTAGTGTGTGTCATGGTAGACGAAGTACATATGGCCAAAGCCGACGCATTAAAAACTTTGCTTACTGGTGTGTTTGCACGAGTACCTATCCGCTGGGGACTAACTGGGACTGTTCCCAAAGAAGATTACGAAAAAGTCAGTTTGTTTTGTAGCTTGGGTCCGGTAATAGGAAAATTAAGTGCAAGTGAATTACAAGAAGCCGGGCACTTGGCCAACTGTCACGTGAACATAGTACAGTTACAAGACTCGGTAGAGTACAGAGACTATCAAAGCGAATTAAAATACCTAGTGACCAATATTGATCGCGTGGCGTATCTGGCCAGATTGATTGACTCAATCAAAGATGGTGGCAACACATTGATCTTGGTTGATCGAATAGAAACTGGCCGCCTACTGCAAACAGAGCTAAGTACATTATTCAGCCTGCTGTCAGACAAACCCGACGTAGCTTTTGTCAGTGGTGCTACCAAAGCCGGGGATAGGAAAGAAGAATATGATGACGTTGCGACAAGTACTAACAAGATTATTATTGCTACTTATGGTGTCGCCGCTGTTGGTATTAATATTCCTAGGATTTTTAATCTTGTGCTTATTGAACCGGGTAAATCCTTTGTCCGTGTTATCCAGTCAATCGGCCGTGGTATACGCAAAGCGGAAGACAAAGACTTCGTTCAAATCTGGGACATAACCAGCACCTGTAAATTTGCCAAACGGCATTTGACCAAACGCAAGCAGTTCTACAAAGAAGCAAGCTACCCATTTACTATAGAAAAGGCCTCTTGGCAATGAGAATATTAACATTAGATAATACAGCATATCCCATGGACCAGGTCCCGGGAGAAATAGATGAGGTACGTTTTTGCGTACTTGACAACAGTGATCCCAAGGACCCTGATTACTTTTACATTCCCTTGATCTTTTTAGAATCATTCAACAGCCCAGCTTTGGTACTAAAAATTGGCGAAAATGTTGTGCGTATGCCTGTGGACTGGCAACTACTGATTGGTGAACCCGACTTTGGCGATTTAGAAGTAGTACCGTTGACCAGTATCAATGATCGCGGTTTTAATGTTTTTACATTCAATCCCTTGACCAGTTTCAAACCTGAGTTCCACCCGGTGGAGATTGTAGATATCTACCAAGATGTCAAATGGTATTTTCCCAAACTCAAACCCGGGCAACTGTTGGCAATACCCCTAACCGAAGGCCCAGAACCAATGTGTGCTTTTTTCATCAAAGACATCAGTCGTCAAAGTGAGGTTATAGATTATAGCAAGGTTTGGTAATGACCATATACAAAGCCAGCCAGATATCGTCATATGATGTATATGAAAGTCCCGATGGTGGGCTAACCATATACAAACGCCAAGCCGGTTCAAGTGAACGAGTGCTACACAGCGTGGCACCCGAACTGCAAGCTCGTATTGAATTGGAACGCCGTCGTAACGAATGGATGGACATATTCAACACAGCCGAACGAACGCCGGCTTTACAAGAAGCCATAGATCGTGTTATACTAGTGTATGAATTGTCACGTGACCCCAAAACACTACCGCCCGATTGGCATCCAGTATGAGTAATGTATTGCTAACATTTGGTGACAGTTGGCCTGCTGGCGGCAAGCTGGAGGACAAATCTCTAGCGTTTCCCACGCTCTTAGCTCAACGTCTGGGCCTAACATTGGATGATCGCAGTCGTATTGCCACCAGCTTTGATCACGTGGTTATGTCGTTTACAAACTTCTTAGAGAAAGACTACAATGCCGACACACAATACACAGCACTATTCTGTATCACAGACATCAGTAGAGGCATAGCCTGGCATCCAAATGCAGTACCACCTGCACGTGATCAACTGTGGGAACAGGATCCGCACACACTAGAACTACAGGTTGGCAACACAGTGGACAATCTGTCGCCGGCCTATTACAAATACATACATTCGGAAAGATTAGAGTTATTTAATTATCACAAGAATGTGACCTTGTTGACATTGTTGTGCCGAGAGTATAAAATCACAGACTACTACGTACACAATTTTTACAATCCAGAATTTGAGTTTCAAGTCATTGACCCGGTAAGGTTTTATCCCGGCACATTGAGACAAGTACTTGAAACAGCACCGTTCAAGGAGTATGTACCAAGTTACAGTACTGGTACGCCAACAGAAGCAAACGCTAGAAGCTCGCATCTGTTGTTTCCGGGTGGTCATCCAACAGTGGCCGGGCACGATGTGATAGCAACAGAACTAACCAAATGGATCAACAGTGGAAGATAAATTAAGCATCAAAAGTGAGATGGCAGCATTTGATCGTAAAAACCGCGAGTTTTACGACAGCCTCTCAGATGAAGAAAAGAAAAAGTTTAGTCCGTTCTTGATGATTCGGTATGGTGCCACTGTAACTGGTAATGCAGATTTACAGGCCTACTACTTGATGAGTTGTAACGAACGATTGAATAAAAATTTCTTCGACGTCAACGCCACACAGCACAAAAAGCTACAGTGGTTGTTGGCCACCACAGTGAGTCCGGGTATGGGCAATCAGTACCATCAGTGGTTGGCAGCCAAGAAACGAGAAACTGGCAACAACAAGGCCAAGAAATTTTTACGCGAACTACGCCCTGATCTTGGTGAAGATGATATTGAGCTGTTGTCAGAAATTAACAATAAAGATGATCTTAAACAGTATGCAAAAAGTCTCGGCTGGGACGATAAACGAATCAAGTCCGATCTATAAGTGTCGGTATTGTGAAAAAGAATTCCGCAAAGAGTCCAGTCTTGCGGTGCATCTCTGTGAGCCCAAGCGACGTTGGCAACAGGAAAAGGAAGTGGGAGTACAACTGGGACTTAAAGCCTATTTGAGATTCTACGAAGTAACACAAGGTAGCGCCAAGCTAAAAAGCTATGAAGATTTTGTTAGCAGTCCTTATTATAACGCTTTCGTCAAATTTGGACGATACTGTCAATCTGTACGTTGTATTAGCTTTGTTAATTTTCTTGACTGGCTACTGCGTAATAATAAAAAAATAGACCATTGGTGTCGAGACACCTTGTATGAAGAGTGGATGCTGGAGTATCTAAAGAAAGAAGCAGTACAAGACGCATTGGAAAGGGCACTAAATGAAATGCAAGACTACGCAGACGACCACCCTGAGCTTAGGAATGGTTTTACTGATTATTTTATGTATGGCAACACTAACCGTATCTGTCATCATATCGCTACCGGTCGCATTAGCCCTTGGATTATATATAACTGTGACTCAGGGGTTGCGTTCCTTGATGGGCTTACCGAAGAACAGGTGGTAATGATACTACCTTGGATTGATCCTGCACACTGGCAACGCAGGTTTCAAGATTATCTTGGTGATACCGAATGGGTCAAGGATGTGCTAAAGAAGGCAGGCTTATGAAATTTCGGTCAGACATTGACATTGACTTTGGAGATCGCACACAGGCCTTGCGGTTGTTAACGCACACGCCAGCCAGCATATTGCGTGACGACAAGTTGGTGCCGCACAACACTGGTATATATGTAACCGACATTCCGCAGGATCCGTTCACAGGTTTGGCCAGTATAGATTATGAGGCAGCCGAAGACCGAGGCTATATGAAGTTGGACTTGCTAAACGTATCATTATATACGCAGATAAAGAATGAACAGCACCTGCAAGAATTAATGACAGCCGAACCCTTGTGGGACTTGTTGTATGAGCCAGAGTTCTGTGGGCAGTTAATTCACATCAACAATCATTACAAGACACTAATTCAAATGCCCGAAGCTGTGACCACGATTGCTAGAATGGCCATGTTTTTGGCAGTAATACGGCCGGCCAAACGACACCTGATCGGACTGCCCTGGGCCGAAGTGGCCAAAACTGTGTGGGAAAAACCTGCGGATGGCGACTACTACTTCAAGAAAAGCCACGCAGTGGCCTATGCTCATTTGGTAGTGGTCAATATGAATTTGATTTGTGAACGGCTCAGCTACGGGTTTGCCTAGGGCATTTTTCGTACCAGCGTAATTGATTTACGCTTGCTACGTTTACTGGCCATTTCTTTTAGGCTCACATACGGGCCCATAATAATTTCTACGTCTTTTGAGTTCATGGTACGTAGACACGCTTTGAATATTGCCCAATCCTGTTTTAAAAACACATTGATCGGCATTAATCTATTGCTTTCCCACCACCAAGTTTCCCCCAAGCTCAGGAATAAACGCTTGACTTCAGTGTCTTTCAGTTGTCCAAAATCGTAAAGAGTAGTTATAACTTCGTCTGAATTTTGTATGATGCCGATGTAATCATTACCGCCGTAGGTGATGTGAGAAAGGAAAGGGTAGGAGCTAAGTACTGATGTCTGTTCGTTATTCATTATTCTTACAATTATTAAAGTGATACCGGGTCATATTACCACCACCGCCGGTTTTATTACAATGCGGACAAGTTACTTTTTTAATATTGCGGATATCAATAACCCCGGATTGTTTGCGTAGTTCCATTGATTTACGCCATTTATCTGTAGTTTCTTTAGTAATTGTTTTCCCTTTATGTGCTTGCCCTATTTTATCTCTATGTTCTTTAGACAATGGCAAACGTTTAATACCTTTTTGCGAGTCTGACAATCGTTTGCGGTGTATTTCTGATCTGTTTGGTAATTTTTTACCAGTATTACTAGCACTAATTTTAGCACGAGTTTCGGCAGATCTATATGCTCCGCTAGATCCTTCTCCGCCATTGCTACGGTTATGTAAAATTCCAGTTCCTAAATCTTTACGACCAAAAATAGAAATTAATTTTGCCTCCAATTGGTGTGCCTCAGATTCCGATAGATTTTTTGCTATTATTTGTATTTTAGATCTATCTTTGGGGACAGTGACTGAGTGTTGTTTACTAAACATTCTCCAACCACAGCCCTTACCGATATAGTACGGTGTTCCGTTAGAGGATCGTGCATAAGAATATACATAAAATTTTGTTATCTGTTGAGTTAAATCTTCCACGGTGTCCAATAATTGTTGTGCTTGTTTATTTATATTCTGGATACAGCCAATCAAAAGAATATCGTATAAATATAGGATAAGGACCAAAATATGATTACCGTAAAAGCCTATCTCTACCCAAATACTGCGGAAGTTCAAATTTTTGATCCTCGCATATTTACAACAAGGAATCGCCAAGTGTACAGCCGCCCAATCAAAGTTTATCAAGGTATTGATAATCCCATACAAGTCATAGTTAAAAATCAGGATCAAAAAAGTGTTGACTTGACGGGATCCACAATGACTGCACAAATACAAGATCCTACCAATCAAAAAACTATCAGTTCATATCCAATTACTTGGGCAAACATTCAGTTAGGCCAAGGTAATTTTACACTAGACCGCGCTACTATAGACAGTTTGGAAAACCGTTTCTACAAACTAACTTTCAGTGCCAACGCTGCCGGCACAGTTACTCCGGTGTACATTGATGACAATTATGGTGTTCCTTTGGATCTAGAAGTACTACCAGCGTACTATTCTACAACCCCGTAACAGTTGACGTAGTACAAAATATCCTGTATAATATACAGAATGTTGAACTCTATTCGCGACGCTGTAACTCAAATATTACCGCATAAACGTAAAACCAATTCCAGTTCGGGTTGGACCAGTTTCAACGGCGTTTGTTGTCCTCACAATGGCGAAAGCACAGACACTCGTGGACGTGGCGGATTAGTAATGAACGCAGATGGTGGTGTTAGTTATCATTGTTTCAACTGCAACTTCAAAGCCAGCTATGTTCCGGGTCGTCACTTAACATACAAATTCCGTAAGTTACTAAGTTGGCTAGGTGCAGACGAAGGTACTGTTAAGCGATTAGTAATTGATGCTATCCGTATCCGTGAATTGGTAGCACCTGAAACTCTAGTAGAAATAGAAGAAGCAGAACCTGTAAACTTTAAGGCAAGACCCTTGCCAGAAGAAGCACAGACATTTCACGCACTCAGTAATTTTTACACATTAAACAATGATCGTGATGTACCTAAAGAATTTCACAACGCGGTTCTGTACACAGCTGGTAGAAAAATAGATTTGTCTAGATACGAATTTTATTGGACTCCAGAAACACAATACAATTTAAACCGTCGTGTGATCGTTCCTTTTACCTGGCGGAATCAAATCATTGGATACACGTCAAGAACATTTGATGAGACTGTTAAACCCAAGTACCACTCAAGTTACGAACCTAACTATGTGTTCAACGTGGATCGTCAATTAAAAGACGCTAAGTTTGTTATTGTAGTCGAAGGTCCATTTGACGCCATGGCTGTAGATGGGGTAGCAGTACTCAGTAACGAGTGCAGTGAGACGCAAGCTGACATCATTGATAGCTTGGGCAGAGAAGTCATTGTAGTACCTGATGCAGATCGGGCCGGTGCTAGGTTAGTCGACCAGGCGGTTGAATTTGGCTGGTCAGTATCCTTCCCAGTTTGGCAAGAGACTCACAAGGACGTGGCATCGGCTGTGGAAGAATTTGGCAAATTGTTTGTTATCAAGAGCATTATTGAAGCACGTCAGTCGAACAAATTAAAAATTGAGCTACGCAAGAAAAGAATATATAATTAAACTATGGCAAAAGAATACACACCCGAAATACAAAAATTATTCTTGGAAATGATGATGCAGGACGCACAGAGTTTTGTGCGTGTGCAAAACATTTACAATCCAGAAAACTTTGATCGTACACTGAGAGATGCGGCCAAGTTTATACAGCAACACAGCGCAGAGCATAAAACTTTGCCAACCTATGAACAGATTCGGGCAGTTACTGGTATAGACTTGAAGCCAATTCCCAATGCCATTGATGGACATCAAGAATGGTTTATGCAGGAGTTTGAAGGTTTCAGCAGAAAAGAAGAACTCAGCCGTGCTATTCTCAAAGCCGCGGATTTGCTGGAAGAAGGTGACTACGATCCTGTGGAGAAACTGATCAAGGATGCAGTACAAATCTCATTGACCAAAGACCTAGGCACTGACTATTTCGATGATCCCAAAACACGTATTGACCGTTACTTCAATTCGGGCGGACAAGTGTCAACCGGTTGGCCAACCATGGACAAGATTTTGTACGGCGGATTCAGCCGCGGCGAGCTCAATATCTTTGCTGGCGGATCGGGATCGGGCAAAAGTTTGGTCATGATGAACATTGCATTGAGTTGGATACAGCAAGGACTCTCGGGTGTTTATGTAAGTTTAGAACTTAGTGAAGAACTGGTGGCCTTGCGTACTGATGCTATGTTGACCAGTATGGGCACCAAAGACATTCGCAAAGACATTGATACTACAGAACTCAAAGTCAAGATGGTGGGTAAAAAAGCTGGCAAGTATAGAATCAAAGCACTACCAGCACAAAGCAACGTGAATGATATTCGTAGCTTTATCAAAGAATATCAAATACAAACCAACAACAAGGTAGACTTTGTCATGGTTGACTACTTGGACTTGGTAATGCCAGTGAGTGTAAAAGTCAATCCCAACGATCAGTTTATCAAAGACAAGTATGTGGCAGAAGAACTGCGTAACTTGTCGCAAGAGCTGGGTGTGCTGTTAGTTACAGCGAGTCAGTTGAATCGTAGTGCAGTAGAAGAAATTGAATTTGACCATAGCCATATTGCTGGTGGTATTTCAAAGATCAATACTGCGGACAACGTGTTTGGTATCTTTACCAGCCGTGCAATGAAAGAACGTGGGCGTTATCAAATCCAGTGTATGAAGTCACGTAGCTCAACAGGTGTGGGACAAAAGATTGATCTAGAGTACAATATTGAAACCATGCGTATCACTGACCCGGGAGAAGAAGGACAAACAAGTTCAGGTGGATCAAAACCGGCGGCCAATATTTTAAATCAAATCAAAACCGGCAGCACAGTGACTGATGCCAAACCCTGGGCCAAACCGCAGGCACGAGAAGGATTTGACTTGGAAAACGCCGGTCCTACTCCGGGCAGTAGTGTAGAAAGCATCAAATTAAAGCAGATGCTGGCCGGTCTTAAATCTAAATCCGAGTGAACTTCAATAAATAATACTAAACTGGAGCTGAAATCTTGCAAAAGCGGGCCCGTAGTATTCTTGATGAATTAGATAACCTAATAGTACACAAAGATCGTGAGAATCTTGTGGAAAGCCGTGCCACCCACGTTATTCAGGGTGCTATCAATCTAATCAACTACATACGTGAAAATTACGACGCTGAACAAGCGGGGGAGTTGGAACGTAGATTAATTAATTCAATCCGTAATCAAGAGCCAGAAAAATTCAAGCGTGGTGTACGGAGAATGAAACGTGAAAATTAATGAAGTTATTGTAGAAGCACTTAACACTAATACTGGTACTCCAAATCCTGCTGCGCCAGCCAACCCACCGGCCGACGATAATCAAACACAGTGGACTGGTCGCAAACCAGCTGCACCAGCAAAGCCTGATTACAGTCAGAAACCTGGTGCTTATGCTACCAATCCCGGAACAACAGCAAAGTACAATGTTCCGACTGGCATCCCAAATCCCACTCCTGCAACTCCCGCTGCACAACCTGCCCCAGCTGCTCCAATTGATACAGCATATCAAGATCAACTTGATCAAAATATTCAGCAAAAACAACAAGCGGCAGTGGCTGCCAATCAGGCCAACACACCTGCACAAAAAGCCAAGCAAGGCCTAAAGAACTTGGGAGGTGCATTGTCCAAAGGTATCCAAGGTGCGGTCAAAGGATATCAACAGGCACGCAACACTCGTCAAGCAATTGATCAAGCAAAACAGGCCGGTGGATTGAATCTAGAATTAGAAACCAATGCAGCAAACAAATTTTTAGCACAACGTGGTGCTGTTACCAACTTAAAAGATCCTGCCACATTCCAAAAAGAACTGCAGGCGTGGGCCGGTAAGAGATATCCTGGACTTGATGTTGGCAACATAGATGTCAGCAAGGTAAGACCTGGCAACAAAAACGACGTGCAAAATTATGTTACACAGGTCTATAGTACCTATATGGCAGACCGTGCCAACAAACCCAAGACAGCGGCACCTGCTACCAAAACTGCCGCGGCACCTGCTGCAACACAGTCAACTATTATTGATCCTGCAACAGGTAAACCATTTGCACCTGCAACACAACCAGCGGCACAACCTGCGCCGGCCGCTACAACAGCTGCACCGGCAACTGCAGCTCCGGCTCCTGATGCACACGATGAAAAAGATATCAAACACGATATGGTACCTGGTATGGAAATTGTACAGCAAGAACCTATTATTGTAAAATACAAAAACAGAGAGTTTGGCCTTGATGACAATGGCCAATGGGTACACCTAGGTGGTACTAAAACTCCACACCAGTCATTCCAAGCTATGTTAGACAAGGCCGCTGGTTTCAGTGAAAGTTTTGATCCAGCTGCAATCTTAGAAAACAAATTGCGAAAGTAAAATGGAATTAAATTTTATCAATGAGGTCCTGCTAGAAGTCAAAGCAGCACCAGCACGTACTCCACATCCTGAAGATGCCATATTTGATGGCACAGCAGTCGCTGAACGTATGGTAGGTGCAATGGAATCTGTAATCAAAGATCCTGGCAGCCTGACAATCAAGTGGGATGGATTTCCTGCCTTGGTATTTGGTCGTAATGCCGACGGTCAGTTGACTGTGATGGACAAGTATATGTTTGACAAGCCGCACGGTCGAGTTACCAGCCCTGAAGATTGGGTACGTTACGATCAAGAGCGCGGCAAGAATCGTAACGATTTGTATCAACGCATTGCCAACATTTGGCCTGGTCTAGATCAAGCGGTGGGCAATGTACCTGGATACTTCTGGGGCGATCTGCTATGGAGTGCACCACTTCGACCAGTCAAAGGCCAGTTTGTGTTCAAACCCAATGTGGTTGAATATCATATTCCAGTAAAAAGCAGTCTAGGTCAACAGATAGCCGGACGCCAAGGCGGTATTGTGGTACACACTTATCTGGCCGACGAACACGCTAGACCACAACCTTGGAACGGGCAAGGGCTTGACTTTAATGCACCCACAGCAATTTTGACGCCCAGTGCCAATATCAAATTTACATTGGATGATCCTGTGCGTTTGCACAAAGCCGCAGTGAGCACCTTAAAGAAGTACAGCACAGTGGCCGACAGCTTTTTGGCCGGCCTAGATGACAAAGCACGTGCTGCGTTGAAACAGTATGCAAACAAAAAGATTACTGGGCAAACGCACGAAGAATTATCAGATTGGTTACAATCTGCTAATGTTACTCAAAAATTACGCAAGTTTTTGTTGGGTGAAAACCAAGACGGATACCTGTATCAGCACATCAACGGTGTGGCCGCAGTTTTTGCGATTTGGAACGCGGTTTATGCGTTCAAAGTCAATTTAACCGAGCAACTGGAACGCCAGGTACAAGGTATTGGGCAATATGTAAACGGACAGCCAGCTGGCGAAGGATTTGTATTCAGTACCCCAGAAGGCCCAGTAAAATTGGTACAAAGAACTGTGTTTAGCCAGGCATTATTTGCCCGTTAATAACAACCCGTTTTTTGTTCGAAAGCATAAATAATTATAGGTCCATTGAGACCACACATATTAAGGAGATTTAAAATGGCAATTCAGACACGTTATGCAGGTGATGCAAATGGCGTTAACAACGTTGACGCAACATATGATGGTACACTAGATACAGTTATCGGTTTAGGTTTAACAAAGAACCCAATCGGCTTAAAGATTACTTCTATCGGCACATTATCAGCAGCTGACTCAGCTACTGGTGGTATCGTTGAATCAATTCTAAAGCAAATCGCTATCGATTCTACTATCACAGCATATCAAGTTAGCTCAACTCAGTTAAGCGTTCTTTTAGAAGCTACTGGTTCTAACGATGCAACTAAACAAACTCGTGTACGTACAATTTCAGCTAACGCTGTTGTATCAAGCGCAGGTGGCATCAAGTTTGCTTAATAGTTTTTAACTATAACGAAGAAAGCAATCTTTATGATTGCTTTTTTTGTGGCCGATAAATACTAGCACTATGTCAGAATCTAATTTGTATTTTTTTCAAGGCTACAGTCTAGTAGACATCACTGCTACCGGTGTGGTCCGCAGCTCAGATCCTGACGCAGTAGAACGACATCAACAGCGCAACTGGGAAACAGTCATACAATGTATGAGCCTGCGTACTCAACCACAACATATACAACTGCCTACTGTGGTAGAAATTGAATTGGATCGACTGAGCTTTGGTGATTTCTATGAAGGCATACAGCAGGTATGGACCTGGCAGTGGGCTGTAGAAGGCAACGGAGTATACGACCTTCCAGGCAAACCTATAGGTGGATTGCAACAGGATTTTGAGCAGGTACCTATCATTACCGGACTTGCCGAAACTGCTCGATTTATGTTGCCGATATTTTATCCATATGGCACTATAAAAAACATATACTTTAGGCAAATCAATCCCGTAGCATAAATACTAATAGATGCTATAAGGCAACTATTAAGGCTCATATCACGGCACACACAGGCAAATCAACGCATCGCTTAACATGAAAAAAGCGAGGAACTATGTCTACAACTGACATCGAAAAGAAGAGTCTAGAAGCCCACGTAGAACTTTGCGCGGAGCGATACTCTGCTTTGGAGACAAAATTAATACATCTTGATGGTCGTATGGACAAATTAGAAGCCCATATTGTTGACATCAAGGATTCCATTGGCCGTGTCGGTAGCGACAGTAACAAAACTCTTATCACAATTGGTACTGCTATTTTTGTAGCACTACTAGCTGGTGTTTTTGGTTTAGTGGTACACCTCGTATCAAAATGAAAATCGTAGAATTAATTAACCAAGTACAAATTGCCTTAAATAATGAACAAGCTGATTTATTGGGACGTTTTCAACACGAACCCAGCATATTAAAAAACTCTCTAAATGAAAGAGAACAGCTTATAGCAAATCAACTAACGACGCAAGATATATTACTTCGTCGTAATGAAAATGGCAAGATCACATACTCAAAAAAAATACGCTAAAAAACCTCGTACTTCGGTCCCGAAGGAAATAACCAACGTTGCTGCAGATTATATCAAACATTGGACTTCTCGCGAGTTAGGCCGTATACAAAGCAATGAACCACGTCCAGTTTGTGTGCAAGTCAAAGACGGATATCTAGTGGGACTGTATAGACTCACTGTAAATCCCAACAAAACTTGCGACTTATTTGATGTCAATAGAGAACTGGTGCACCGTTTTGAAAGCAAAATTTCAGCAATTTTGTACGCTATTTACTTGACCAAACAACAGTATGCCAGGGCAGATGAAATACTGTCAGTTGATAGAATAATAAATAAATGTTATACAGATATGTTATGTTTACGTAATATTATTGAAAAGGCAAAAAAACAACAAGATTATGTAACAGTAGATACCCGTCTTCCCAGGTTAGAAATGGCTGAAACTCGGCTAAATCTTGCTCGGGACAGGATGACAAAAATACATAATATAGCTAAATACTACAAAGTTTGGGAATAAACAAAATGAGACTCTCTGAAATGCGTACCGAAGTAACACCACAAAAAATTAACAAAGTTATGGAAAGCCGCTTTGGTTTTTCTATTGACTATGACAATTTAACTTATGCCAAGGCACAGCGTTTGGCCAAAGCACTGGGTGAAAACATTCAATCAATCAAACGTTCTTTTGGCGCACACACCGCTGAAAAGAATCCAAAGTACATAGAACTTATGTTGGTCAAAGAAGGCCTGAACAAATGGCTAACTAGCGAACAAGGTTTGTTTGAAAGTGAAATGGGCAAGAGCGAAGCAGTATTGGCTGCCAAAGATATGGTTGACTCTGTGCAAGATATGTTGGAAAAAGTATCCAAGATGCAAAACGAACAGATGCCAGCCCTGGTAGATACAATTCGTGACCAAATCGGCAGCGAGCAAGCAGAACAATTCAAAGGTGCAATGGCTCCTTTACTAACAAGTTTATACCAAGCAGTCAGCACAGGTCGTGACCAAGCTGACACAGCAGTTCGTGGCCTAGCCGGCGAACAAGTTGAACAGCCAATGGATATGGGCATGGGCGGTGACACTGGATTAGATGCAGGTGCTCCTGCAGACGCCGGTGCTGATCTTGGTCCAGAACCAGAAAGCGATTTAGATGCTGATGGCGCTGATGGGTTTGATGCTACTGATGCCGCAGTTGGTGGTGAAGAAGAATTAGGCCGCGAGCGTCGTTAATGAAAATTCGTGAAATTGTTCTTGAGTCTCTAGACATAGTAGACGAAGTAATTGAGGACGAAGCTGATAGCCGCGGTGATTCAGCTTTAATCACAACACTTGAATGGCTTCGCAATGAAGCGCAAACCAGCGGTGCAGTAACTCCACGTGTCAAAGTTGATACAGTAATCGATCGTGTACGCGATATACCCGGCAACGAAGCATTTAATTATGCTGCCTTGGAAGCTGCACACGATCATAACGATACTGTAAAAAGTCTAATCAAAGACATCAAAGATGATGACAAATCTGGCTCCAAATATATCTATTTGTCTTTGCCAGAAAACACAGTTGACCCAGAAGATCCACTTGGTGCCCAAGGCGCCCCAGCCGGTGATCCCAGCAAAATTGTTTCCAAAATGGCCAATCGTGCCGCTTCTAAGTAATAAGCCTACCAAATTTGTTGACCAAAAAGGTGTAAATACTGTATACTAGTTTACTAGTGTAAAGGAGTCTATCATGAAAAAACTCGTTTTGTTGATACTGTTGATGTGTTCCACATTGGCACACGCCGAATACTGGCATCACGGTGGTGGCCGCTATTACTATCATCCTGGTTATGGTTGGGTAGCACCGGCTGTGGTAGGCGGATTGATTGTGTACGAAGCCACACGTCCTCCAGTGATTATTCAACAGCAACCAGTTTACATACAGCAGACTTATCCACCAGCACAACCAGTATACCCAGCACCGGCTGGATACCATTGGGAAGCCTTGCTAGACGGCACGTGTAATTGTTATAAAACAGTATTGGTACCTAACTGATGAAAAAGATATATTTTATTTTTGTATTATTAACAGCCGGCTCTGTTCAAGCTGCCGGTTTACAACAGTTGGTAGACAGCTTTAAAAAACCAGTTGCACCGGCGCCAGCACCACAGGCACCCAAACCACCACAGCCACCCAAGTCCCCAACAGGAAAATAATATGGCCTACAGTGACAAAGTAATTGACCACTATGAAAATCCGCGCAACGTGGGTTCGTTTGCCAAAGACGATACCAACGTGGGTACCGGTATGGTCGGTGCACCGGCCTGTGGTGATGTAATGAAACTTCAAATAAAGGTGGTAGATGGGATTATTCAAGACGCTAAGTTCAAGACGTATGGGTGCGGTAGCGCGATTGCAAGTAGCTCGCTGGTTACAGAATGGGTTAAAGGCAAAACACTCGATGCCGCAATGGAAATTAAAAATTCTCAAATCGCAGAAGAACTCGCACTTCCGCCAGTCAAAATCCACTGCTCAATCTTGGCCGAAGATGCAATCAAGGCGGCTGTAAATGATTACCGTAACCGACACAGCACGTAAAAAAATTCAAGCCAATTTGTCAAAACGCGGCTCGGGCGTTGGAATTCGTGTGGGCGTACGAACCACCGGATGTTCGGGTATGGCCTATACACTGGAATATGTAGACAAATACGAAGGAGAAGAAGGCATTATCAATTATGCTCAACCTGATTTTGTTGTTCTAGTGGATCTCAAAGACACCGTATATCTAGACGGTATGACAATAGATTATGTACGCCAAGGGCTCAACGAAGGATTTGAATTTATCAATCCCAATGAACGAGATCGTTGCGGTTGTGGTGAAAGTTTTAGAGTATGATAGTTTTCAGCGATAGTCAAATTATTGATCAGGATTGGTTACCACAGTTACAGTTGCCTTCGTACACCTTGTGTCACAGTTTTGACGAATATGCGGCCAGTGCAGATCCAGTAAAAATAGCATTTACTATGCAACGCCTACATTGCAACGAAGATATAAATTGTACAGCATATCAAGGATTTGAAGACAAAGTAAACAAACTCAGTGCTATCAGCCAATTGGTGTTTAGTTTTGAAAGTGAATTGCATCATTACCATTGGGATATGTGGGACCAATGTCATCACAACAATGTGTATTGGGTTGTGCCCGGGCAAGTCAACGATGCTCCTGACATGAATGGCCATATTGTTTTTTGGGGAGACTGGTTCAAAACAACCACGTTGTTGTATAAAAAGTTACCGGCACAGTTGAATCAAATTTCTTATACGTTACCCAAACCCAAATACTTTGATGCATTACTGGGCAGTCCCAAACCACACAGAACTTTTGTTGCCGACTCGGTCAAGTCTAACAAATTAGAAGATAAATTTATTATAACCTATGGTGGCAAATGGGACGACAACAGTTTCTATGCCCGCGATTATTTTATTTGGGAACCTGGTGTTGAAGTGGTCGGCAAGCAAGAGCCAGGTACAGCTGGTCCTGTGCGCTACTACGGTGTACACACTGGACTGAGTAGAGTGATTCCAATCTCTGTGTTTAACGACACAGCCTACAGCGTTATTGCCGAAACGGACCACGACAATACCCTAAGCTTCTACAGCGAAAAAACAGCCAAACCCATGATTGCTAGAAGATTATTTGTGGCCTTTACCGGATATAAATTTTTGGCCAATCTGCACAGTTTGGGATTTCGAACCTTTGATTCGGTCATTGACGAAAGTTACGATTTGATCAAGAACGACACAGAACGTTACACACAGGCATTTGAGCAGGTCAAGCGATTGTGTGCAATGGACCAAACTGAAGTGTACAACCGCATACAAGATGTGTTGGAACACAATTTCAATTTGATTATGAAAACTGATTGGACTGTGTATGCTGCCAATCAAATTACCAAATTGATCAACAATGCAACTTAATATAAATCCGGTACATCGTAATCTATTCAAAGATCCACTGACCTGGGACGTGCATTTGGATACCGGTAACACACAAGAGCAAGTACACAGTGAATTGGTTGCGCTTGATTGGAATTTGGCACAGCAGTCGGTTCAGCCTAACCGATTAGAAATGGGACCGGAGCCAACCAGCCCGTGTTTAAAAACAATATTGAATTATCTCCGAAGCCCTGAGGTTAAAAATCAAGTGATTGATCAATTGTACGAAGGGGAAATCTATTCTTACTGGAGCATTGATCCCGACGATATGAAACGTATCACTGTGTCGGGCGGTATGTTTGTACTGGATCGTCCGGGCTTTATATGTCGTAGACACGTGGATTCAAGAAGTCTAATTAGCACCGGAATGATAATGTTTGGCGCCGAAGACAATCCTGACCAACGTACATTTTTCTACAGAGACAACACAACCAAAGAACGTTACTGGGAATCCAGCAGCAAGTTTGAGCGCGGTTGGATCAATGCCAACTTACACAACACCTGGCACGAAGGTTACAACAACAGCACACAGGATAGATATTCTTACCTGTTTCATATCAGTCTAAAGATTTTCTAACCAATTCAGCCCAGGCCTTTTGTGTTGCAACAGCCGGATGAAATTGATCTGCTTGTAAGTCTTTGTTGGTCACGGCCATTTCGTAAATGCCATCTCGTTGATCATTGGTAAAAATCCACCGACTCCAGTCCATATCTTGCAACAACTGAACTATGTCGGGAAATTGCCCTATACCAAAGTCACCGTTGCGACTGAGATTGTTTTCGGTTCCCCAATAGTTTATGTAACTCATAAATTTATATTTGATATGTCGGCTTTCAAGAAATCCACGCAGTTTGATCATTTCCATTACGTTGATGGTGGCCAAACTCAACGGAGTGCTGACTTTGTACATTTCTCTAAACATGGTTTCGGCCACTTGATTTTTAAACCAAGTTCCCATCTCGCCACCTGAAAATATATAGCCCAATTGATTACCGGGTAACCTGCGATAAAATCCGTAACTGTCAAACAACTTTTCCCAGGCCGGGTCCTCCAACCCAGTTAAATAATCTAGTCTACTGACACCAGACCACATGACAGCTACACAATCATATTGTATACGTGGATTTGTCAATATGTGTCGTATTACACCGTCGCAAATGTATTGATTGCCGGCACCAGCTTCGCCAAGATTGTTTATGGTCCACGTGGGTTCCAGTTCTGCCAACTGTCTTGGCCAACATAAATTTGGACCACCTGGATATTCGGGGCATTGTGTAAAACTGCACCCGCTTGTTAGAATTTTCATTAAAATATTTATTGCTTATTAAAACGGAAGATGTTATAATTAACCTTATGCTTAAACCAAAATTTGACTATACACCTTGTGACAGAGAAACAATCAACGGCAAACGACATTATTGTTTACCAGACGGCAGCAAAGTTCCCAGCGTTACAACAATCCTGGACCGGACCAAAAGTGCAGAATCCAAAGCCGCACTGGCTAATTGGAAAAAAAGTGTCGGGGAAGCTAGAGCACAGCAGATCACCACCGAAGCTGCCAATCGTGGAACACGTATGCACAGCTACTTGGAGCACTATGTTAAAACTGGTGAAATGAAAGAGTTTCCAACTAACCCGTTTGCACAGCCTTCGTGGTTCATGGCTGCACAGGTTATCTTGGAAGGATTTGTCAAAGTCAATGAAGTATGGGGAGTTGAAGTACCGGTTTATTATAGTGGGTTATATGCTGGCACCACAGATTCGGTGGGAGTACACGACAACAAGCCGGCTATAATGGACTACAAACAAACCAACAAATTAAAAAAACGCGAATATATCACCGACTATTTTGTACAGTTGGCGGCCTATGCACAGGCACACAACAATATGCACGGAACCGACATCAAAAAAGGCGTAATCCTTATGTGTCAACAGCCTAAACAGCTGGAAGATGGCTCTTACGACACTCCTGTTTACCAAGAGTTTGTGTTGGAAGGCGCCGAATTTGATCATTATTGTGACGAGTGGAACAAACGTGTAGAGCTGTACTACCTTACTGCATAAATACATTATTATCATTAAGGTTACAGTAATATGGCTATTGTTCAAATCAGTAGAATTCAACATCGCAGAGGTCTACAGCAAGATCTTCCACAATTGGCTAGCGCAGAGCTAGGTTGGAGCATTGACACCCGTCGTTTATATATCGGTAACGGCACTTTGTCGGAAGGAGCTTCAGTTGAAGGCGTTACTGAGATTTTGACCAGCCAAAGTAATTTCTTAGAATTTGTCAACACCTATACGTTCAAAGGTACTGATGCCGGTTACACCAGTCTTACTGGGCCAACACAACTCAGTCCAGTACTGAGAAGTTTACAAGCCAAGCTGGATGAAACAGTCAGTGTACGAGATTTTGGTGCTACCGGCAACGGCATTACCGACGATACCAATGCTATTCAACGTGCAATACAACAAATTTATGTTTCTGACCTAAACGTTCCGGTACCAACAGTACGTAGAACTATACGGATTCCAGCTGGCAAATATGTTGTTTCATCGCCTATCAAGGTTCCGCCCAACTGTACCATTGTTGGAGATGGAAAAAACAATACTATACTGTCTAGTATCAATGGCACAGTATTTGTCACAGCCGACAACAAATACAACACTGGTGCTGGTCTTGGCACTGGTGGTGCAGTACTGCCATCCAACATCAGCGTCAGTAGATTGACCATAACAAAAACTGCCAACACCGTTGATCCAGTTGCAAGCATTGACAGCGCCACAAATATATCTTTTGATGAAGTGGTCTTCAATGGTGATGCAACTGTTGAACACTTGGTGGAATTGGCCAGTTCTAAAAATCCTTGCAATGCAGTCACATTCAATCGCTGTGTGTTTACCGGCGCAGTCAATGGCATACGTGCTGTTGTTGCCACCAGTACCAATATCAATGTCAAAAATAGCACGTTCTCTGGTCAATCAGGAACGGCTGTGGTAACTGATGCTAACTTGTCCGGTTTTGTTAGTGTAGGCAACGAATTCAATTCCGTGGCTCCATTCACCAGATTATACGGCAACAATTACAGCATCGGCGATCACGCCACAGCCGGAACTCCAGGTATCCATATGGGTAGCGCAGTTTATGGGCCTGGTGGAAATGTATCCTTGTCTGGTAATGCAGTGACAACTGTTACCACATTGACATCATCGGGAGTGGTTGATTATCAGTTAACCAACAATACCGACTATAGATTTGGTACTATCAAGTATACCATTGGCAACACTGGAACAATTTATTTTACAGATGAATACTCCGAATCTACCACAAACTTCTTGTCAGCCAATCTGTATGTTGCAACTGGTGGAAACCTTACCTGTTTTGCCAGTGGCGCAGCTGTCATAAATTTTAATATTAAAAACTTTTCCTAAACAATGTTTCAACTAAAAGCCGAGGACCGGTTGAGGTCCTGGCGTGACTTTCGATCCACGTTAGATTCGTTAACATTAGACCAAGCACTGGCTCGTACTGCTGAGTACTGGGCCCGCGCACCATTTGTGCCTTATCATTTGGATCCAGAATCCATTGATACCTGGCCCACACCCTGGGAATTGGTTGACGAAAATGTCTATTGTGACCTTGCAAAATGCCTGGGAATAGTTTATACTATGCTATTAACCAAGCATAGAATGGAACTGGACATAGAAATTAGAGTGTACGAAAACCCACAAAATTTATATGAGTTTAATTTAGCTTGGTTCAATCAAGGAAAATATATCCTGAATATGATTGACGGAGATATAGTAAATATCAAACAAGTCGAACAAACGTTGCAGTTAAAAAAAACAATTACAGCAGTACAGTTAAAACTAGAACAATATTAAGAGAAATCAATGACATCAATCAAAGTTACAAAGCGGGAAGGTCACACAGAAGACCTCGATTTAGAAAAATTACACAAAGTGGTATTTTGGGCAACACAAGGCATTACAGGTGTCAGCGCCAGCGAAGTAGAAATTAAAAGTCACATACAATTTTACAACGGCATTCGAACAGCCGACATTCAAGAAACCTTGATCAAAAGTGCTGCAGATTTGATCTCAGAAGAAACTCCCAACTACCAATACGTAGCAGGTCGATTGATCAACTATCACCTGCGTAAACAAATTTATAACGATTATAATCCTTGCTCACTGCTGGAATTGGTCAAACGCAACGTGGAAAGTGGATTTTATGATCGTGGTCTATTGGAAGCCTATTCTGAACAAGAGTGGATCACTCTAGACACGTACCTAGATCACAAACGCGATGAGAATTTTACCTATGTGGCCATGGAACAATGGCGTGGCAAGTACTTGGTACAAAATCGCGTAACCGGTGAAATATTTGAAACACCGCAAATGGCCTATATGCTGATAGCGGCCACTCTATTTCAATCGTACCCTGCAGACACACGCTTACGTTGGGTAAAGGATTATTATGATGCAATCAGTCTTGGAGACATTAGTCTTCCCACTCCTGTTATGGCTGGTGTACGCACTCCACAGAAACAGTTCTCCAGTTGTGTACTGATTGAAGCCGACGACAGCCTGGACAGTATCAATGCTACCAGCAGCAGCATTGTCAAGTATGTTAGTCAGAAAGCCGGTATTGGAATTGGTGCCGGACGTATCCGTGCATTAGGTAGCCCGATCAGATCCGGCGATGCTTATCATACTGGTGTTGTACCTTTTTACAAATTGTTCCAAAGTGCCACACGTAGTTGTAGTCAAGGTGGTGTGCGTAATGGTGCCGCCACCTTATACTATCCTATCTGGCATTTGGAAATTGAAGACCTTATTGTGCTAAAGAACAACAAAGGCACAGAAGATAACCGTGTACGTCATATGGACTATGGTGTACAGTTTAACAAATTGATGTATGAACGATTAATTTCAGGCGGGGATATCACTTGCTTTAGTCCTCATGATGTACCTGAAATGTATGATGCGTTTTTCAATAACCAAGAACGCTTCAAAGAGTTGTACGAACGAGCAGAACGTAACACCAAGTTACGCAAGAAGACCTTTAAGGCTGCTGATCTGTTTACACGTTTTATGCAGGAACGCAAAGATACTGGACGTATCTATTTGCAGAATGTAGATCACGCAAACACTCACAGTCCTTTTGATGAAAATGTAGCACCCGTAAAGATGTCAAACCTTTGTTGTGAAATTGATTTACCAACAGTTCCACTAAAGGATGTCAACGACGAGGATGGTAGGATTGCACTCTGTACCTTGAGCGCAATCAATTGGGGCAATGTAAAAAGCCCAAATGACTTCCAGAAACCGTGTGAACTGGCAGTACGTGGTTTAGATGCATTATTGAGTTATCAGAATTATCCTGTACGTGCGGCGGAACTTGCCACTGAAGAGTTCCGTCCACTAGGAGTTGGTATTATTAACTTTGCCTATTTCTTGGCCAAGAACGATGTCAGTTATTCAGATCCTGCTGCATTGGCCTTGGTTGATGAGTATGCTGAAGCCTGGAGTTACTACCTATTAAAAGCTTCAGCTGATCTCGCCGTTGAACAAGGTGCCTGCGGTCGTTGGAAAGATTTAAAGTCGTCGGCAGGTATTCTTCCTATTGACACACGCAAACGCGAAATTGACGAATTGGTACCACACCAAGAGCGTATGCCCTGGAACGAACTACGTACTCAAACACAAGCTACTGGTCAGCGTAATGCTACCCTAATGGCTCTAATGCCTGCAGAGACAAGTGCTCAAATTAGCAATGCAACAAACGGCATTGAGCCCCCACGTAGTTATGTGTCAGTTAAACAAAGCAAACACGGTGTACTGAAACAAGTGGTACCCGAGTTCCGCAAATTAAAAAACAAGTATGAATTGTTATGGGATCAACGTAGTCCCGAAGGTTATTTAAAACTGTGTGCAGTACTACAAAAATACATTGATCAAGGTATTAGTGTAAACACATCCTACAATCCACGCTTTTACGATGACGAAAAAATTCCAATGAGCGAAATGCTCAAAGACGTAATACAGTTTTACAAGTATGGCGGTAAACAGTTGTATTATTTCAATACCAATGATGGTCAAGGCGAAATTGACATTGATAAATTAAGTCAACAACAGGTAGAACAAACACCAACTGATGATGCAGATTGCGATAGCTGTGTGATTTAATATGAAACCTAGTGTATTAGTTGCTGTAGGATGTAGTTGGGTAGCCGGTGCCTTCATGGACTGTGACCCCGCTGCGACTGACTTTGACTACAATCACACAGTTGATCCTGAGTTCCGCAACAAAAACAGCTTTGCTGGACTACTACAACAACAACTTGGTTTAGATACTGTGCATTTTATTGCACAAAACGGCGCCAGCAACGACAACCAATTGCGAAAACTAATGTCTTTTGTTGACTCCAACAGAGACAAATACGATCGTATGTTTGTGTTATGGGGCTTATCAAGTATCTATCGTTGGGAAACTTACAGCAGTACATTGAGTTCAGTTGAAGACAATGCCTATGGTAGAATCAATCACAAACCTGGCATAGAAAAAGAACTCAAATATTATTTTGGCCATTTTTGGAATCAAGAACACGAGTTAGAAAAACTTGGCAACAAAATTTTGCTTTTAGATGGGTACTTGACATCGTTGAACATTGATCACTTGTTTGTAAACAGTTTTCAAGGGTATTCAGCAAAAGATTTAAAAATACACAATATCCAAGACAAAAATTTTTATTTACCAGCAGATTCAGAAAATGATCTGGTTAGTTTATTATGTCGCAAAAATCAGATATATATTAAACAGTCAAAAATGCCTTTTTTAAATCTGTTGCGACCAACTGCCAATCAAATTATCAGCAGTAACATTAGAGAGCTACAGCAATCAGGATGGTTAGATCGTGCCACAGCACATCCAACAGTAAAAGCACACCAGTTGATTGCTGATGAATTATACAATTATATAAAGGAAAAACAACAATGAGCGTATTTAATATAAGAAAAACGGATCACACCAAATCATTGGCTTTCCTTGACACCAACGGCACACCGGCGGTACAGCGTTACGACGTATTGAAGTATCGTCAGTTTGACAAATTGACTGACAAGCAACTGGGGTTCTTTTGGCGTCCAGAAGAAATTGACGTTATGCGTGATGCCAAAGACTTCAAAGAACTAACCGACTTTGAACAACATATTTTTACCAGCAACCTGAAGCGTCAGATCCTGTTGGATAGTGTGCAAGGTCGCAGTCCAAATTTGGCCTTTCTTCCATTGGCCACTATTCCTGAATTGGAAACTTGGATTGAAACTTGGGCATTTAACGAAACTATTCACAGTCGTAGTTATACACACATTATCCGCAACGTGTATGCCAATCCCAGCGAAATCTTTGACGAGCTGTTGGAGCTGGACGAAATTGTGGCCTGTGCTCAAGACATCAGCAAATACTATGATGATCTGATTGAATATGGCAATTGGTATCGTATGTTGGGTTTGGGCGAGCATACAGTCAATGGTAAAAAGATTGTTGTGGATATGTATCAACTTAAAAAGAAATTGTGGTTGGCATTAAACTCAGTCAACGCATTAGAAGGTATTCGTTTTTATGTTAGTTTTGCTTGCAGTTGGGCATTTGCGGAATTAAAAAAGATGGAAGGCAATGCCAAGATAATTAAACTTATAGCCCGGGACGAAAACGTACACTTGGGGTCCACGCAAACCCTGTTAAAATTATTGCCTACAGATGACCCAGACTATGCATTGTTAAAAATTGAAACCAAGGCCGAGTGTGAGCAAATGTTTCTGGCAGCTGCTGCACAAGAAAAAAGCTGGGCCCGGTACCTGTTCAAAGATGGATCAATGATTGGTCTCAATGAAGTGTTGTTGAGCCAGTATGTGGATTGGTTGACCTGCAAACGTATGACAGCAGTGGGACTCGACTGTGGTATGAAGCCAGGCTCAAGTAATCCGTTACCTTGGACAGCCAAATGGATTGCTGGTGCTGAAGTACAGGTAGCACCGCAAGAAACAGAAATTACCACCTATGTAATTGGTGGTACAAAACAAGATGTCGACAAAGACACATTTAAAGGATTTAGTTTATAATGATCACAGTATATTCAAAAAATCATTGCCCATTTTGCGATCAAGCAAAATCGTTGTTAAAATTAAAAGGCATTGCATTCGAAGAAATCAAAATTGATGAAACACCCGAAGCACGTGAGTTTGTTTTAAGTGAAGGTCATCGTACAGTTCCACAAATCTACCAGGACGGCAAGTTGTTAGTAGAAGGCGGATTTCAAGGTCTTAAAAAGCAGTCAGAAGAGTTTTTCAATCAACTAAAAGGATAGTAAATGTTAATCAATAAAGGATATGAAGCAGGCGACATCGTTTGCTTCAAAATCGTCACTGGTGATGAAATCATTGCCAAACTTGTAAGTGAAGGATCAGCTGGATTTGTAGTCAGTCGTCCTTGTACTGTTATTCCAAGCCCACAAGGTCTAGGCCTGATGCAAAGCCTGATTTCTGCGGATATAAATACTAATGTAACGCTGAAAAACGAGCATATTCTTATGCACGGTCCTGTAATCAAAGATATTGAAAATCACTATATCCGCACTACCACAGGTATTGAACCAGCGTCAAAAGGAATAATTACCTAATGCCAGCAGCCGCAAGAAAAGGTGACCCAGACACCAGCGATGGTGCAATTACCAGTGAGTGTGTTGATTCCGTGTTGATCAACGGCAAACCAGCGGCAGTGGTAGGCAGTATGGATAGAGATCACGCACCATATGGTCGACCACACAGACCCCACGTGCCCAATCCCATTGTGTCGGGCAGTAGCACAGTTTTCTTTGGTGGTAAAGCAGCCGCACGTGTAGGCGACCCATTTCAATGCGGACACAAAGTTGCCAGCGGTAGTCCAGATGTTAACATTGGGTAACCATGGCAACCGCACTCGCTCTCAACGCCGCTAGTACTATCCTTTCAGGCCAAGGGTTGGCTCCCAACGCCAATCTGATTGCGCAGATTTCTGCATTTCAAGCACACACCCCCATTGTGCAATTGGCAAATCTTTTTGCCTACATACAAACCGATGCCAATGCGGCCGCTAACCTAATGCCAGTATTGAGCACAATAGGTGGATCAAGTGCCAATCGTTGGATATTGGATCTTTGTCCAACCGACACATTGGTTTATATCACAAACAGGCCGTTGGTGTACGGCAACATCGCCGGTAATTACAAACCAAGATTCAGCACTACTATAAGCAATCAAGCAACTGGTCCATTCTCAGGTGGCCTGGCCACATTTGCCAATGTGTACACCACTGTGGCTGCATATACCATTTCAAGTTTTGATGTGGTGGCCAGTGCATTTATGCTTGGTGGAAAAACTTATGCCGACTCTGGAATTGGATTTACGGGGCCGGGCGATTTGGCAACCGGCGGAATTGGCAATGTTGGCCCAACGATCGCTACTGCTGTCAGTGGGTGGGGCACAATGTATGATATCAAAAACATTGCCACAGCCGGCGACACCTATGTGTTTGGAAAAAATTTACTCAGTCAAAAACTTGGCACGTATGGTAATCTTTCCGATCAATTGACCAGCGTGGGATTGGATGTGTCAGATCTGACCACTATTCCCTCATCTACTACTACCACAAGTCAAGTGGCTTCTTCAACCACATCGAGAAGCCTGATTGGGCAAGTTGATTTGCCAAGTTTGGCCACTGTGACCACAACTACAGTAGTGACTGGTAGTAGCCCAGCAGTAGTACAAAACATTTATGCCAATGTCACCGGTAGTGATTTATCAGCTATTATATCAGCCACTAACTTTACTGGCAATACTGCTGCAATACGCAATCTCAATGACTTTTTAGATATCACTCGGGTGGTTCCTGCCAACGTCCTGCCAATATTAAACAGCCTTGGTGCCAACACTTTTGCCACATTTGGTCAGCTGGTACACAACAAAATAGGACAAGGCAATTTTAAATCCTGGGCCGATCTCTCAGCGTTTTTATCCAGTGTTGTGGTACCTGCGCTGAGCAATACTTCAACTACCAGCACCACTCCACTGTTAAACAATGTATCAGTATTGACCAACGGCATCAAAGGATCTGGCCCATTTCAAAATCTCATTATCAGCGATATGTTAGGAGCAGTCGGCGGCGGCAGTTATGTTACCAATTTAACTACATTGAACAACTACTATAACACAGTGGTTACTCCGGCAGTTACATCTGCTATGAGCAACTTGGTTGTCTGTGTCAATCAATTTATGGCAAACTCTGCTGCCGGCAATGCCAACACAGTGGTGGCCAACGTAGCATCAGTAACATCTGCATTGAACGCTATTCCTGCCAGTGCCAATTTGACTCTTTGCCAAACAGCCTATAACACAATGTGGGCCAATGTACAAACAGAAATTGCCGCACTCAAAGCTGCTGGAGTAGACTACAGTGGTACTGTTACAGCACTAAACAGCTTTGCACAGAATTTTTACAGCACAGCGGCAGATCGAGACCGACTGGAAACTTATCAATTTTTTGCCAATTTAATTACCAACGATGCTGCCGGTGATACCTTACGTGCGACTGTGGCAGAAACTATCAATACTCAATTGTTGGGATCACGAGGAATTGTCCTTAACAACAATGCCGATCCTAATTCTGCCATTTCAAATGCTGCCAAGCAAAACGTACCATTAACTACATACTTATCCCAAAATAAGTAGGGTTATAACGGCCAATTTCTCCAAGAAACACTACTTACCTTGACTTGTTAAGACTTATGTAGTATTATAACTACTGAGATATGGCCGTAAATATCTTACATTCCTTAAAAAGAATGTACAACCAAAGGAGGACAGTATGAGAACGATTGTTTCAACTATCGTAGCAATATTAGCCCTGACCGTAATGGCACCCGGTCAAGCAGAAGAAGTACAACAGAGTTTTTTTAACGCAGTAACAACACAGGCGCAAAGTCGCTTGGATACCTTGGTAGATGCTATTATGACACCCATAGTAGACATCACAGTCACCAGCAAGGACATAGACTGCCTTGCGCACAATATCTACTATGAAGCTGGCGGCGAACCCGAAGAAGGCAAAGTAGCAGTGGCCATGGTTACCATTAACCGCGTCCGCGATGGTCGTTTTGGTAACTCCATTTGCTCAGTGGTCGGTCAACGCACCGTTGTGGTTCGTGAACGCACAGTCAAAAAAACCGAAGTAGTAAATACCGGTTGGTTTGGTCGTCCTGAACCAAGAACAATAACTGAAATCAAAATGGATCAAGTACCTGTATGCCAGTTCAGTTGGAAATGTATGTTTGTTCGCAAACCCAAAGAAGCTGACGAACGCTGGGCAGAAAGTCAACGAGTAGCCACAGCATTGTTGCGAGGCAACTATGCAGACTGGCAGGACAAATACAGTGACGCATTGTATTTCCACGCCGCCGGAGTAAGACCACCCTGGGCACGTCAGAAACACTATGTGGCCCGTATAGGTGGACATTTCTTTTACGCTGACTATCAGAAATCATAATGTTCTTTGAAGCCCTTGAGCGTTTACAAAGTATCGCTGAGAGACACAGTGGTAAACAATACACGCCCAAGGGACTAACACATTTGATTCGTATGCAGTTTTGTGACCCCCAATTGGTATTCAATACCGAGCGCGACAGTCGTGTGGAACCAGGTAATTTTTGGATCAAAGGCGAATATCGTCCAGCCGACGACGAACAACAAGATCCTTGCATTTATATTACCTTGACTTTTCCCACTCGTAAAAAAATCTGTTACATTGATGGTACCGATTGGGATACCATGGGATTTCACATCGCTGATGTAATAACACACGAATATCTGCATCAGTATTACTGTCGCCGCCGCGGTTATCGACACGGACGCGGTTACCGAGCACGAACCACTTTGCGTTACACAGAAACAATGCAAGACTATTTAGGTTGCGAAGACGAATTGTTGGCCTACAGTTTTAATGTTGCAAGCGAAATGATAGTGTACAATCGTCCAATGGAACGAACACACGCATATCGACTGTATCGCCGACATTTTAAACACGATCCAAAAGTGCTAACACAATTAAAAAAACACGCCAATAAATATCTTAAACGACTGGAGCCAAACAATGAGCAAAGTATCTCAAGATCAAGAATTAGAAATGGGCGACATATATGACACAGAAATCAGTGACGAAGATTACGGTTTCATACTTGGACCAGACGGTGAATTAAAGTCGGTATTTTTACCTGACAGCATACCCTTTAAACAACCCAAAAATGTTCAAAAAATCTTTAAAATGTTTGGCATTCGTGATGCTGAACAGCTAGATAACGACACCCTGCACTAGACCAAAAATTGCCAAAATGCTATAATGCAGTATGAATACAGTTATAGCAACACGCATCAAATGGACAGCTACTGCCATCACCCTAGCAGGTGCAGTATTCGCTAGTCTTAATATCTACCCACTAAGTGCCATAACCCTGAATTTGGGTAGTGCAACCTTCCTGATCTGGGCAGTTTTGATACGGGATCGAGCTATGATCACTGTAAATGCCGGGCTTTTAGCCATATACACAGCGGGTCTGGCTGTAAAACTCCTTTAAAATCAACAACTTACAACACTTAAAATTCCTGGTATTTTGGTTGTCCAAAAATTGCCAAAATGCTATAATACTTGTATAGTAATTAACAAGGAGTAGCGATGAGTACAGTTCAATTTGCAGGTTTTAGCCGTATGAATGGTGTTTTAAAGTTCCGTACTGCTAACGAAATTAGCCGTGCCCAACAGTTGGCTAAACTGGGTGATACAGACATCTCAATGGCAATCTTGCCTAACCCAATGAGCAAAAATGATGCCGCTAAGTATGTGCTCACTAACTTGGCTGTTTCGTACCCCAAGTATAACACCCCTGAAGCCACAGGCCTGCTTACCAGTTTGATCCGAGACGAAAACCCGTTCGCTAAACCCAAAGCGGTCAAAAAGACACGCACCGTGGTAGCTAAAAATGCCGTGGTCAAGACTTCAGTCAAAAGTCAGGTATATCCTGAAATTGAGTTGACACCCAAACAGGCTGCCAAGATCCGTGCTGAGTTTATGAAGAAGCTCAAAGCCGCTTACGAGGCCAACTGATATGCCGTATGTGCCTAAAGAACTCCGTACTGAATCATTCATTGCTGGCTTCAGTGATGTTTATATGACTGTACAGGCCAATCCCGAATTGCGTATGATTCCGATCAGTCAGTTAGAATCCTTACGCCACAGTTTGAAACAGTTGGGTTATCGTTTTCGTATAGTATATCGTGGCCCACATTGTCGGAATCGTAGCACACTTAAACAGAATGCTCGTGCTTTTAATGTTTATTTTAAGGACTTGGTATGAATGCTTTATACAGTTATTTGGGTTATGAATATTGCCCTTGGGACGATGTTGAAGAAGACAACATCAAGACTTACCACGAGTGCTACAAGAACGGTGTCAGAGTCAAGATGCCTGAAGCATTTTACTCAACCAGTCCTTATGAGCTTGTGCCGTATGACAAGTTTGTTGAGTATGTTCAAACTGTAGAAGTATTTGTTCAAGGCTAATATGTATCGTCTCAATGTGCTCTTGATGGTTGCTGTAGTGTATTTTGGTTTGCACTCGGTGAGCGGGTATTTGTATTGCCAAGACAACTTCTGCCCAGGCGACAGTGAAGCAGACTATGTGTATACTGTAAAAGATGAAGATGGCAAGACCTGGTACATCGAAGATGGCAAACCTGTTTCGGAAGAGGTATACAGAGAAGCACACAGAAATATATTTGAGTTTATGGAGGAGAAAGACAGCAATGGAAGAAAATAAAAGAATTAGTGTATTGCGTTACACTCTTACTCGAGATCAGATTGGAACTTTTGTATCAGGCCTGCACGAAATACAGGCTGATATGATCGAAGCCACAGTGGCCGTAAAAGAATCTCAAGGTTTTCCCGAAGCCAACCAAATTATCAATCACGTCAGGAGTTTGAAATGATGAACGATCACGATAGAGCCAATCTAGAATTTTTGCTTAAGGCCACACCCGAAGCATTAGAAGAGTGGAGTCAGGAAGTAACCCAAGACGATTTGGATTATGCACAAGAGCTGTTAGATGCTTACCAACTTGAGCTGAACGAACGGGCACGGATGTTAGGTGTGCCAGAAAACCACGATGCCGAGTTTGAACAGGCAATCATTGACGCCGAAGCACGTGGTAGTGTATACTACGAATTTGAGGAATATAGTGTCCATTAAACGCATAGGTTTTTGTTGCAAGTGGTTAAATGACCCTTCAGAATGTGGTGGTATGAAAGTCAATGCCGTTGACCGCGATCTCAATGGTCGCTCAACCACAATGCGTTGGTTGCGTGAGCATCCTGCCGAAGCTGAACAGCGTCAGTGGGATATCATGAATCACAATGCGGCGGCCGCTGTAAGACTGATTGAACGTGTGGCTACCTTGCCGCCTGAACGCCGTATGGTTCGCTTGGGTTCGGAAATGCTACAGGGCTATACCGAGAAGGACTGGAAGGCCTGGTGGCAACGCAGGGAGATACAAAATCATCTTGAACGCATCTTTGCACCCATTGGCGAAACTGCAAGACGTCTAGACGTTAGACTCAGCTTCCATCCCGGACAGTTCTGTGTGTTGGCCAGTGAAGCTGAAGAAATAGTAAATAGAAGTATAGAGGAGTTTGAATATCATGCTGATATGGCCAGGTGGATGGGTTACGGAAAAACCTTTCAGGATTTCAAGATCAATGTCCACATCTCAGGTAAGCGCGGTCCCGCCGGTATTCGCTCTGCCCTCCAACGGCTTTCTCCCGAAGCGCGAAATTGTATTACCATCGAAAACGACGAAATGTCGTGGGGAGTTGACGCCAGCCTTGAACTGGTCCGCGACTGCGCTCTTGTGCTTGACATACACCATCACTGGATCCGTACAGGAGAGTACATTCAGCTCACCGACGATCGAGTTCTACGCTTGATCGAATCCTGGCGCGGCGTTAGACCAGCCTTGCACTATTCGGTATCAAGAGAGGATGTGCTGGTTGGACACAACAATGCTGCTCAACCTGAAATGGCACATTTGTTGGAATCGGGTTACAAGAAACAAAAACTGAGGGCACACAGTGACTTCTACTGGAATCAACCTGTGACTGACTGGGCATTGACATTTTGGGAAAACTTTGACATACAATGCGAAAGCAAAGGCAAAAATCTTGCCAGCGAACAGGTGTACAATCGAGCAGTTGAACTGGGACTAGTACGATAGTACTTGTATTACCAATACCCGGTGCATAAATATTTTTATGCGATCAACCGAATTTATCAATCCCGTCAATGAAGAAAAGTGGATTCAAAAAGCCATCAAGCACAAGGGTGGCCTGCACCGTAGTTTACACGTTCCTGCAGACCAACCTATTCCAGCTGGTAAGCTAGAAAAAGCCACACACAGTACCAATCCACGGATTAAAAAACAGGCAGTATTGGCCAAGACGTTAAAAAGTCTACACCAAGAAGATACAGTAACAGAAAAAGCTCCCCCGGGAATGGAAGATATGGTCTTGAAGTTAAAGAAAGAATACCCCGGCGAACCAGCTAAAGCATTTGCCACAGCCTGGAGCATTTACAACAAGAAACACGGCAAACGCTAACCCTGCTTTCGTTTTGTTTTTACCATAAATACTCAAATAAAGGTAAAAACAATGTCCGCACTGAGCTCCAACGTAAAAATCACACTACCCCCAGTACCTATTCCTTTTAGCGGAACAACGGCCTGGGCTGCATTGACACCCCTAGTCAACACAATCAACAACAATTTTAATGTGATTGCCAATGGTGCTGGATTTATCCCGGGTACTGTTAGACTGGTCAATGGCCGCCCGGTTAATTTGAGTACTGGTGATTTAACAATACTATTATCAGATGTGCCTGGATCAACCAGTAATGCGTATGTAAATTCTACTTTTGCTACTATCAGCGCATTGACTGGTCTAGTTGCAAATGTCAATTCCGGTTTTACAGCCGCCAACGCAGCAATTCAAACTTTAAGAAATACAGTCAACTCATTACCATCCGGTAATGTGTCTGGCAACACCGCACAGGTATCCAGCTGGATACAATCAAACATAGCCGCAGTAACAGCGGCATGGTCGGCCAACGCTGCCGCACAACAAACATCCATCAACAGCACTACTAACAATTTAAATTCTTTTGCTACATATTCTAATGTACAAATTGGATCGGTGTATACTAGCCTAGATTCAGTCAACACCAGCGTTGGACAATTGGTATCAAACGTTTCTGCACTATTTGCCAATGCCGCTACTCAGTCTACACAGATTGCCGCAGTAGCTGGGAACTTGACTGCATACCAAACAGCAGCCAACTCTACATTGTCTGCCACAGTCAGCAATGTATCCACTCTACAATCTCAAACAACAAACTTGGCCAACACACAGAATTCTGTTAACACTACACTGGCTTCTTTATCAACTGAAATTAGTAACCTTACTGGCCAACTGTCGGTCACCAATTCAAACCTATCAGCAAATGTCACAGCGTTTGCTGCAAACATAGCCACTCTATTTTCCAATGCAGCTACACAGGCCACAGCCATAGCTTCTATCAACAGCAATGTGGCCCTGTTGGCAAATAACAACAATCGCACAATTCACGTGAGCAACCAAGCACCTGGGCCCACAGATGGAAATGTTGGCGATATTTGGTATCAAACAATCTGATGATTTCTAATTATATATCCTATGTAGGTCAAGATCCCAGTGCAGTACGTCTCGGTGATTCTGGACTCACACCCACTGCGGTAGTCAATGCATATGGTGTACCGGCTGGTACCGGAGCCGGGGTAAAGATTGGTATTGTCAGTTTAGGTGGCGGTTGGCTAGCCTCAGATTTTGATCAGTCAATGACAGATTTAGGATTATATCCAACTGTTACCAGTGCCAACATTCACACAGTATTGATTGATGGAGCTGTAAATAATTTTGATGGTGGTAATGGAAGTATTGAAAATACTTTGGATCTTTATTGTGCGGCGGCTGTGGCCCCTGAGGCCGATATCACAATCTACATTGGACAAAACACCATTAGTGGTTTTGCAAGAGTACTTGATCGAGCAGTAACCGACAACTGTGATGTTATCACGGTCAGTTGGGGATTGGCTGAATATGGATTTTTAGAAGGTGTTTTCCGTTGGATGTTCGAACCAATTTTTGCAAGAGCAGTTGCTCAAGGCACCACAATATTTGTTGCCACAGGAGACTTGGGATCTGAAGCCACATACGGAACTGGGCTATCAATACAGTACCCAGCAGGCAGTCCTAATGTTGTTGCTGTTGGCGGAACCAATCTACTGCTGTATCCATCGGGTGCAATACAGTCAGAAACTGTTAGTCAAACCAGTGGTGGTGGAGTAAGCAGTATTTTTGCAGCGCCAGCGTGGCAACAAGGGTTAACATACACTTCATATTCAAACGTACCCGGCACACCATCACGCACACTACCTTTGCTTAATCGTGGCACACCAGACATATCCGCACCAATGAACGCTTACGACTTGTATCTGGCCGGTGCAATACAGCAAGTGGGCGGCACCAGTGCAGCTGCTCCTGTAATGGCCGGAGTAATGGCAAGAACACAGGCCGCAAATGGCGCCAGACTGCCGCAACTAAATCCCTTGTTTTATAACAACCCAGGTGCATTTTATGATTTTGCGTCGGGCAATGATACAGGTTGGATTGACACTGGATATCGATCAACTGTGGGATGGGATCCAGTAGTGGGACTAGGGCGTATTGAAGGATCGGCACTTGCAGGTATGTTTGCACCGCAAAAGCCCAAGATCAAAACAGCCGACAGCACCTGGAGTACAGTGGCCAATACCTGGGTCAAAACAGACTCGGTTACCTGGACCCAAATTCAGACTGTATGGGCCAAAACTGTTAATGGTTGGCAACAGACACACTGACCATAAATACTAGATACAAGGTAAACTACAATGACTTTTAGCGCAGTTAATATTGGCACCACAGCAAACGATCAAACCGGTGATCCCCTACGCGATGCTTTTAGCAAAATCAACACAAATTTTGCCAACATTGCCAGTGGTTCTGAAAATTTACCAGTGGTCAGTGTAGCCGGTCGTGGCGGCAATGTGTTGTTGACTGTAAACGATGTGTTGGGCGCGGCCAGCATTGCTTATGTAAACACACAGACCAGTTATACCATGGCCAACAGCGCAAACTGGACCAGCAATGTTTATACCATTTCATCGGCACTGGATCAAATTGCTCAACGTTTGACCAACGCAGGATTCTAATATGTCACAGAATGGTATCAGTCACTTATCTACAAAACAAGCACGTCAGGCTGCCAAATTGGCCGCAGCCGCAACCAAACGTGCCGCAACTGGACGCCCGAGTACTTTAGACACAACCGAATTACCCAGTACCTATTCGGGCAATACCGCAGTGGCCGGCACACATACCGGAGGCCTAATACTGGGTCGCCCTTGGAAATAATATGAAAATTGCCGACATCTTGAGATCAGTAGCTGACGCATTGGAAAAGGCCGAATCTGAATCACACATTGGCACAGCCAGTCCGTTTACCTCTGCCAATCAACCTTGTGACACCTGCCGAGCAACACCTTGTGCCTGTGATACCCAATCCGATGCGGAACAGCCAGACGAACTAGCAGTGATTCGCCAATTGGGTGGTATAGCGCCCGCTGTTGCCGTAGTTGGCCAGTAACAGACATAAGTCATTGATTTAATAAAAATGCTAGAGCTGGCATTTTTTTATGGCTAAATTTTTTACGTAGACATATAGACTGTAATAAAACTGTAGTTGACTTTACAACACTTATAATTTATATTGTTAATACACAGAAGTAAACATTTAGTTAGCGATCTTGCATAACTGAAGTACTAGTACTACTTTTGCCGCGACTGATCCAGGCAATGCTGGATACCGTTTGAGTATGTCAAACCGGAATTTGTGGATATGTGGATTTTTGATATCAATTTGATACCAAATATCAGTTGACGGCAAATGTGTTTTAGTGTATAGTTACAGTATCTTCTACTGGTAAATACTAACTATGATACTTGCTTACCTATTGTTACTGACGGGCTTGACCATTAGCTCGGTCGCAATCTACTACAGCGTGGTGGGTTTAACTGCCATCTTCTCTGCCGCAGCGGTGCCCATTATGATCATGGGTGTGAGTTTGGAAGTGGCCAAGTTGGTATGTGCTACCTGGATCAAACAGCATTGGAGCCGTGTTCCAATGCTGATGCGTATCTATATGTGCGTGGCCGTTACAGTATTGATGCTGATCACAAGTATGGGTATCTTTGGCTTCTTGAGCAAAGCACACAACGATCAAAATTTGGTGTCGGGTGATGTAGGCGCCAAACTGGCTATTTTTGATGAAAAAATCAAAACAGCACGTGACAACATCGAAGCTGATCGCAAACAGCTACAGCAAATGGATGCCGCAGTTGATCAGGTAATGAGCCGTAGCAGTGATGAAAAAGGGGCTGACAAATCCAACGCTATTCGCAATAGCCAAAAGCGTGATCGTGCGGCCTTGGCCAAAGATATTGAAGCCAATCAAAGAGTCATTAGTCAACTCAATGATGAAGCTGCTCCTATACGTGCTGAGAATCGTAAAGTCGAAGCTGAAGTAGGTCCTATCAAGTATATTGCCGCATTTATTTACGGTACTGCACCCGACGCATCAATGTTGGAAAAGGCAGTGACCTGGATCATCATAATGATTGTTATAGTATTTGATCCGCTGGCAGTTATTATGTTGTTGGCCAGTCAAATGACATTTGCTTGGCAACGCAATCCTGCGCCAACAGTTGAGCAAGAACCTGACCAGGGAGAAGAATCTGAACAAGAAGAAAAACTAGTACTGGTCAATGATGACACTCCAAATTACGAAGGTGTGCGTATGCCCAATGGCGAGTGGGTCCAGACCGGTCCCAGTTTTGAACCACAGGAACCACACTACGAGCGCCAGTCACTTCCGTTAACAGATGAACAACTTGATCAGATTAATGCTATGCTGGCCGAGTATGCCGAACACGCTGAAACTGAACTGCCCGAACTGGAAAGTATCAAAGAAGAAACTCCGTTCCGCGGGCGTGGGTTGGCACCCAGTATGCCAATGACAGCCAGCTATGTGCAACCTGTTGCCACTGAGCGATTGCCTGCAAATTTAGAAACAACTTGGACTCCGGCCACACAAGAAGACGCAGATCAAGTGGTACAACAGTTGAAAGAAGTTGGATATTTAACTGCTGATGGTGAAATCAATCCCGACTATGCGCCAAACGAAGATGGAGTTGATGTGGTAGAAGCAAAAGCACCACCCGAAGATCCAGAACCACCCGAAGTACCTGAAGCACGACCCGGCGCCAATCGTGGAGTTGATATGAGTAAACTGTTGGCAGTGGGAATACAAGCAGACAATCAACTTGATTCGGCCAAAGCCAGCAATACCGGATTTGGCAACGAATACCCAGCCAATCCCGCAAAGGGCGACATCTACTTGAGAACCGATTACTTACCAAATCGTTTGTTCAAATTCAATGGCAGCAAGTGGATAGAGGTTGACAAAGATCAAACAGACGTGTATGCTTATGATGATCTGTATATACAGCACTTGATTGCCGAAATTGATGCTGGACGTTATGATCCCGATTCATTGACTGATGTAGAACGCGAACAAATTCGACAATATTTGGAAAAGAATGCATAGCAATTTTGTAACACCACCTGACTACGTGGAAACAGTATTGATCATCGACGCTCCTGAAGAACAGATCAAGATATTGGCCACCTTGATAGAACACCGTGGACAAGCGTACAATGTGTATTTTTACCGACAAGAAATGAATCAACCCGAGTGGTTTGACTTGGTAGCACGTAAAGCAGATGTAGTAATAGATGCAAAATTAACCAACCCCGAAGATTACTTCAATAAATAAACTTATGGCATATTATCAAAAAGGCTCAGCAGTTGTGTGTAAAGGTAACACAGTTACAGTCGGCATCGACGGTAACGTGGAAAAGGCTATGCGTAAATTCAAGAAGAAGGTATTGGAATCAGGCCTACTACGTGAATTAAAAGAACGCGAAACCTACGAAAAACCCACCACAGCACGTAAGAAAGCTAAAGCAGCGGCCAAGAACCGCTGGCGCAAAAAATTAGCTTCCGAAAGCCTACCCAAAAAACTGTACTAATGAATCCTATAATCTATCTGGGCTTTGGCGATAGCTGGGCCTACGGTGATGAATTGGATCTCTCACGAGAGTTTCCATACATTGCAGTATTGGCCAAACACCGTGGATCTACTTATAGCAATTATGCTCGTCCTGGCACCAGTTTGCCACAATTGGTAATTCAACTACGCAAGTTTCTCAAAGAAAATCACAATCCTGCCAATCGCTATTGTGCAGTATTTTTCCTCACAGCCAAAGAACGATCTTTTGTGTATCATCAACAGGTAGATCAAGCATTTAATCCGCGCGGTATTTTTCCTCCCGATCCAGTTGCCGACGAATTAACAAAAATGAATGACCTGTACTACAAGTATTTTTATTCCGACGAATCAGCTGATTATCAAGCCAACGTCACCTTGCTGGTATTGCAGAGTCTTTGTCGGCAGTACAACATACAAGATTACTACTTGCCGGGTTGGCAAAACAACACATTCTGGCCCGAAGTTGATCGTGCTAGAATCTACCACACCACTTGCCAAGAACTGTTGAATTTGGAAATGGATCGGCACGGATGTGCTTTAAAAAACAATCCGTATTTTACTCCCAACATTTCTCACCCAAATCAAATGGGACACGAAAAAATAGCCAATGCGTTGCACAATTGGATTTCAAATAATTGATTTAAATTGAAAATTCGTGTATAAATATATTTGTAGTGCCGATAGTCGGGCTACACATTTAGTCATTAACTTGCTTAAAAGGAGAAAAATATGACACAATTACAAATCCACACCCTTGATTTACCTGCATTCGTAAACCAGATTCATCGCCAGACCATTGGCTTTGACAGTTTATTTGAACAGCTGAATCGCAATTTTGCCAACAGCAAAAGCGACAACTACCCGCCACACAATGTGGTCAAGCTGGATGACACTCACTATGTTATCGAAGTGGCCGTTGCTGGTTTTGCTGAAGATGAAATTGATGTTGAATTAAAAGACAACGTCTTAACTGTACGAGGCGAACAAGCCAAACGTGAAACCGAAGTTGAGTACTTGCACAAAGGTATCAGTGCTAGAAACTTTACTCGTACCTTCCCATTGGCCGAACACATTGAAGTACGTGGTGCCACAGTTAAGAATGGTATTTTGGCCATTGCTTTGGAACAAGTGGTTCCAGAAGAAGACAAGCCTAAAAAAATTGCCATTACATTTGCAAAATAAGCTGTAAGGCTGTATAATAAAGGGAAAGGTACTTCTTTCCCTTTATTTTTAATATGAGCGAAACTTTAATGTCAAAAACCAAAACACACATAGAAATACGTCCACGTATTGAGCCCAAACTCAACATACAGGAACCACCACAATTCCGTGTTATCTATATCAATGATGAAACAACTACACAAGAGTTTGTAGTTGAAACACTCAAGGTAATATTCAATTATGACCAAGGTGCCGCTGAAGCATTGACGATGCAAGTACACGAGGAAGGATCGGCTGTGGTAGCGGTATTGCCGTATGAAATGGCCGAACAAAAAGGCATTGAAGTTACCATGCTGGCTCGCAACAACGGATTCCCTTTACAAGTCAAAATTGAACAAGACGTATGATTTTCAACCACGTTAAAAAGCTCAAGGCCGAAGGCAAGCGCATTGGTATTACCTTTAGTACCTTTGATATGCTACACGCAGGACATATTGCTATGCTGGCCGAAGCAAAGAATCATTGCGATTACTTGATTGCTGGCTTGCAAACAGATCCCACTATTGATCGTCCCGATACCAAGAATAAACCGGTACAGAGCATTGTGGAACGCCAAATCCAATTGGCTGCTTGTCGTTATGTAGACGAAGTGGTAGTTTATCAAACTGAACAGGATTTGATCGACTTGCTCTTAATTCTGCCTATTGATGTTCGTGTACTAGGTGTTGAATACGAAAACAAAGCATACACCGGCGAGCAAGAAGGATTTGTACGTGGTATTCGACCAATCTTTAATCGTCGTGATCATTCGTTCTCCAGTTCAGGGTTACGTACACGTGTAGTTGAAGCAGAATCAATGAAGCTCCTAAAAGGAAAATAATGTTTAAAGAAACCAACTATCGCAGTCTATTCAAAGCCATAACCTGGCGTCTTACCACTAGTGTTTTGACTTTTGGCGTAAGCTATATGGTTACCGGTAGCCTAGGCGGTTCGGGTAAAATTGCCGGAATCTTGTTTATAGTAAATTCCATCTGGTATTTTACTCACGAACGTTTATGGAACACACGTCAAGTGGGCAAACTTGCCGAATAAGTCGACTTTTAATCAACAATACAGTATAATAGCATTATGGACGTAATGCTCGATTTAGAATCTCTAGGAACCAGACCCGACTGTGCCATTCTCACCTTGGGTGCCGTCAAGTTTGACCCATACGTTGTGGACAGTTTTGGTGCCAGCCTATACTTCCGCATTGATGTTGACGAACAGCTGGCTCTGGGCAGAGAGGTACAAGAGGACACACTACGATGGTGGAGTACTCAAAGTAGTGATGTGTATGACGAAGCATTCAGCGAACGCGATCGGGTTAGCCTAGAATCAATGTACCGACAGTTGAATAAATTTCTAGTGGGTGTGGAAAACATCTGGTGTCAAGGTCCTGCGTTTGACATTGTTATCCTAGAAAATATCTATCGTCAACAGGGCTGGCCCACTCCGTGGCAGTTCTGGCAGATCCGTGATAGTCGTACCTTGTTTGGTGTACACGGCGATCCAAGAGAAAAGAACAAGGCCGGCTTGCACAATGCTCTAGAAGATTGCATTAGCCAAGCACAAGGCGTACAAGAAATATATCGCAGTTTAAAGTTAGAGAAAAGAACTTATGCAAATAGTGTGGCATCCTGAAGCAGTTGAAAAATTACGTGGCGTTCATACTGTGTTGGAATTGGAATCATTCGCAGTCAACGGGGAAATGCTACGAGCCTGGTGCATTGTACCCCCAGAAAAAATTGGTCTTGACGGATTGGCATCTTTGCCGGCGTTGAAAGATCTACACGCAAAATTGATAGAGGCCTGGAAAGCCAAAGACCTGCGCTTGTGCGAGGACATCATTCCGCATCTAACCGGCAAATTTGGTGGTGAGCTAGATTCTTTTTACGAAGAATTAACAAAAAAAATCACAAACATCAAAAATGAATCCGTCAATTCTTAATTCTGTTTATGGTTACTACAAGGTCGGCGATCAGTATTACATAAACAAAACAGAGGCGCTGTACAACGCCACCAAAAACAAACAGTCAGCCGAGTGGCACTTTCACGAAGATGTGTACGGCAAGATAGACTGGAGTTCAAGACCGGCTGGTACATTGGACGATCTCTATAGAGAACGAGCACAACAAATACGTGACCGATACGACTACATAATTTTGTTGTTCAGTGGTGGTATGGATTCGTGGGCAATGCTGGAAGCTTTCTTGATCAATGGAATACACATCGACGAAATAGTCACACGCTGGCCCAGAGCTGAACGCAAGTTTGTCAAAGTCGGTACCAATAGAGATCAAATCAATATGGGCAGTGAATATGAATTTGCTGTACACCCAGTTCTGAAGTACGTAGAAAAACATTGTCCTGATACAAAAATTACAGTAGACGATTTTAGCGAGTGTTTTCACCAAGAGCTGACCGAAGCTGATTTTATGAAGACCAACGGTTGGCAGTTCTTGGCAAACTTTTTCAAGTACAGTCGCAGTACAGAATCAGAACTGGAACAAGTACGACATCATCGCTCTATTGGATTGATCAGTGGCAGTGAAAAAATACATTTGATGTCCAAGAACAATAATCTGTATGCGTTCTTTACTGATCAAAGCAATGGCGGGGACAACAACCCAAACAGAAAAATGGAATTTTTTTACTGGTCGGTTGACGCTCCACTAATACCAGTGCTACAATCTCATTGTATTAAAGATTTTTTAGTAGAACAACAACGGATCAATCCTGAAAAACTAAAACTAATGATAGACGATTGGCGCACAATCTATCAGCAAGTATGCTATCCTAGATACAGCATTGACACATTCCAAGTTAAAAAACAATTTGGCTCACGTGTTTGGCAAAGTGATGCGTGGACTTATCAATATAGTCCTACCTACTACCACAGCTGGAAGTGGCTTACAGATCAATACTTTGACAACATTGATGATCAGTATATTGCAAGATTAAATGATGTACCTACTGCACCCAAAGGCTCAAACAATATGATAGTGGGGTTAAATCTGTTCAATAGCCCGTTGTATCTAGTGAGTCAAAACACAAATCTCCCCGAGTTCAAACGATAATTACACCCAGATAATCATTCCTCCTACTTTAGTTAAATACTAATAAGCATTATGGCACCTAGACCATAATAACCCTATAATAAAAATAATAATAAGGGAGTAGGAGCAATGCGTTTTATCAAACAAGCTATCACAGCTTTTCTAACCGCAACCGCATTTTCAGCAGTGGCGACCCCTATTAACGACTACAGTTTCAAAAGCCCAAGCCTAAACGGGTCTGGATACGGTGCCTTCCAATTGGGCTTGGAAAACGAACAATACACACGACAACAGGCAGTGGCTGCATCAATCAAGGCTGCTGCAGATGCTGCTGCCGCTGCCGCACAAAACACTCCCTTGCAACAATTTTTAACCAACTTAGAGTCACGAATCTACGCACAAATCAGTCAGAACGTGGCCACCAGTATGTTCAGCACACCGGGACAAGTACAGCCCGGGCAGATAGCTTTTGGTGCTGGACAAATATCTTGGGGACAGGTAATCTTGCCCGGTGGCGGACAAGGAATACAGTTGCACGTGTTTGATGGTATGAATACTACAACTATCAACGTTCCGATGGGACAATTTACTCCGGGTGGCAATTGATGAAACGAATCTTAATTTTATCCGCTCTCATTTTAGCCCTGTCTGGTTGTGCCGTTAGCCAGAAAGTGGGTATCTTGGAAGAAAAACCCAAGTTGATGAAACAGGAAATGATCAAAGAACTTGACTCAGTTCCGCCTCCTGCCAAAGGACGCCTAACTGTAGCAGTCTACAACTTTAGCGACAAGACCGGACAGCGTAAAGCAACCCCAGGTGTGGCCAGTTTCAGTACAGCAGTCACACAAGGTGGTGATGCACTATTGATACGTGCCTTACAAGACGTAGGACACGGTACTTGGTTTGATGTTGTAGAACGTGGCAACATAGATGCCTTGACCAAGGAACGCTTGATCATTACACAGATGCGTCAGGCCTATGAAGGTGCCAATGCACAGAAACTGATGCCATTACAGTTTGCCGGTATCATCATTGAAGGTGGTATCATTGGCTACGATTCAGGCCTAGAGTCCGGCGGTGTGGGCTACAACTTCTTGGGTATTGGGCCTACCACACAGTATTCAAAAGATGTAATTACAATTAGCTTACGTGCTGTGTCGGTAAACACCGGCAAGATACTTGCTACCATTGCTGTGACAAAAACAGTTTACTCAACCGCAGACTCAATCGCCATATTTAAGAGTGTAGATCCAGGTGGAAGCATAAGCGACCTGGTCAAACAGATAGGTGCACCCAACACTGGCAGTCAAAGTGCCATAGCCGGTATATTCCAATTTGAATCTGGCATTACCATCAACGAAGCCACAACCATAGCACTCAAAGCCGCTGTGGAAAGTGCTGTGGTAGAATTGATCAAAGAAGGCGAACGTAAAGGTGTATGGGAATACAGATATCCATTGACACCTGAACGGGCCTGGTACGACTTTACCAAAGACAAACCACAGCCAACATTGACACCCACACCAGTGCCGGCTGTTGCAACACCAGTTCAACCTGTAGTGCAAGTTGAAAAAAAGAACAGTTTGATAGACTCTACCCGAGTATATACAAACAAATCAAATTTGAACGGACCCAGTTATGGCCTATACCATACCTATCCCAAAAATACAGTAGTAACAGTAGTGCCAACAGAGTTTAATGATGTTGTAGAAATAACCACACCCGACGGTAAACGGGGTTACGTTAAATCTACACAAATTAAAGAAGAAGTATTGTCGCCACGACCATCGACTAACCCGGTCACGGAACCTGCAATTCCGTTGGGCCCATCAAAGAAAGAAGATGTTCCGGCAGACCAAGCAGCAAAAGAAGGAGTAATACCGGCGAAGTAGTAGGAGTCGCAGGACAAGGGCCAAGGGCCAAGGAAAGAACAAAATGAAATATAGACTAGCTAAAATAATAACAGTAGTGCTAGGTCTTGTATGTACAGGTGTTTATGCTGCCGACGACAGTATCTACATCAATCAATCAGGTAGCAATTCAACTATTAACATGACCCAGAATGGAGCCAGTAACGTGGTTGAAGGAATTCAAGGTACCGGCACGGGAACAACTACACCCGCAATCATTACCGGTAACAACAATACTGTGAATGTGAGCCAAGTTGGTAGTGGCAATACTTTGCAGTTGGGGCTTCAGACAGGCACAGCCAACTCGGGTCAAAATACTGGGTCGGGATCAGGCAATAATTTTACCTATAATGTGACCGGTGACAATGCCACTGCCATTATTAACAGTAATAACGCAGGTACTACAGGTGCCAGCCAAAGCAACAATATCACTGTTAATCAAACAGGTAATACTGCCAACTTGAATGTTAACCTACTAGGTTCAAACAATAACTTTACAGCAACAACCTCGGGCGGTGCAAGTAACTCGGTAGTGGCCACTGTAAAAGGATCTGGTACTAACGATCAGATCTCAATGACTGGTGGTGCCAACAACAGCTTGACTTTGAATCAAGGTGTAAACACTCAAGTGGTAACAGGTACACAAGTCAACGTACAAAGTGTAGGTGCTAACAACACTTATAATTTGAATCAGGACGGTGGTACCAATGGTAACAATATCACTATTGGTGGATACAATGCCACAGGTCTTACTGTGAGTGGTGCCGCAGTTGGTAACGGTAACAGTTACACCGTGACGCAATCGGGTAACTATGACAACACCTTAATCCTGGGCGTAACTGGTGGTAGCAACACATTTGGTATTACACAAACAGCCACTGGTGGCAACAACGTGACCAATATACAAACAAATGGTAGCAACAACTCTTGGACTGTACACCAAACACGTTAATATGGATAGACGTTTTTTAGAGATTATGTATCAACAGTGGCAACAAGGCATGACAGATTATGCCAACCGCTGGATAGATTTTGTAGAAATGGCAGCTCGTGTCAATGGAACGACTGCTGATCAAATAATGAAAGAGTTACAAAAATGCAGCTGGTTTATAAAGGGAGACTGATATGGACAGTGGTACTATGCGCCGCCTTTGCCAGTATCTCCACGAATTGCGTAGCCGGAATCGGGACCATAACGGAACAGGTGAACACTCCGGCACAGATTCAACGGGCAAAATCCACGTTAACTGGAACCAAGGGCACTCCAGTAGAAATGGCCGACGCAATAAACACAACAAAGGGTAAGGTCGGTATAGTATTTGCCGATGAAACCAAGGTACAGGTAAATGAAAATTCAAAACTGGTCATTGACGAATTTGTTTACGACCCAAAAAATAAAGATGCTGGCAAGCTGGCTCTCAACATGGCCAGCGGAACAGTTCGCTACGCCTCGGGGGCGATTGCTCATAACAATCCTAATAAGGTGGCTATCAACACTCCTACTGCTACCATTGCTGTTCGCGGTACTGATTTTACTGCTACTGTGGACGAACTGGGTGAATCAACTGTAATTTTATTACCATCGTGTCCAAGAAAAGATCTACTACCAGACGAAATAGAAAGACTATGTAAGACTGGTCGTATTGATGTTATCAATGATGCCGGTACCGTTACACTGGATCAACCATTCCAAGGTACCAAAGTTACAGCTAGAAACATAGCCCCCACAAAACCTGCCGTACTACGCTTAAACGAAGATGGTATCAGCAACATTTTGATCTTGGCACCGCCACAAGAAATCAAAAACGCAATCAAACAAAGAGAAGAAGAAAAACAACAAGCCGTAACAGCCTTGAGTCAAAACTTCTTGCAGGGTGTTGACTTAGGTAGTGTGCTGGCCGCACAGAACGCAACCTACTTGAGCAATGCATTAGAACGTAACTTTTTGGATCAAGACTTCTTGGCCAATGTGTTGACCTTGTTGAACGATCAGTTGGCTGCAGAGTTTGGAAACCTGTTGGCACCAAAAACAAACAGTTTGTTGCCTGATTATAAAAAAGAAACTGGTGTGGTAGCCACGGTTGATCCTATCAGTGTTACACTATGTCGTACAGACTCTGGCAACAACACCAGCTGCGTTACCACACCGCACGTACAGAATTCAACAGTTACACAGACACAAAGTGAAAATGTGGCTATTAAAAATCGTATCAACGCTGGTGGCAATACTTACATAAACATAAAGCAGAACTGATATGAAATTTGTTGCCTACCTATTTGTTGCTGTTTTACTTGCCGGACTTGGTCAGTGCAATCGAGCTCACGCTGCCGGGGTAGCTGGCTGGAACTACACTACCTATTATGCTGGTGGCGCCAGTCCTAGTACAAGTAATAGAACTGTAGATACTACAGGTGTAACTACGTCAATCAATTATGACTGGGGCGGCGGTTTAGTTTTAGATAGCAGACTGTATGATGGAGTTATCATACACTTTCAAGGCTACTTGCAAGCACCAACTACAGGAACTTATTATTTTGGCATTACCAGCGACGACGGCAATCAGTTAACTATCAACAATACTGTAGTGACTGCCTGTTGGTGCGAACAAGGACCTACATTTAGATCGGGCAGTATATATCTCACAGCAGGACAAATAGTACCAGCGGATATTTGGTATTATGAAAACGGTGGCGGTGCCATGGTACAATTTTGGTGGTATACCAACGGTAGTTGGCAAATAGTACCTACGTCAATGCTGGCTACCAGTGCCAGTTATTGGGGGCCCAGTGTTACAGGGTATGGCGGTGGAACCGTTACAACTACATCAACTTCGGGATCTGTGACATCTACCTACAACCAACCTGTGACCATTACCTACTACAGCGATGGCTCACAAACCACTGCCAACAATGGCGCCGCTACACTGATCAGTACAACTGACACAGGTGGATCTTCAACCATCACTGGCACACAACAACAGATGGTCAACGCAGTGGCCTCAAGAATGCCTGGCCTGGGCGACAACAGCATTTATATAAATCAAACTGGCACAGGCGACACCATTAATATTACACAAAAAGGTGCCGGAAACCGTATTGACGGAGCAACAAGTACTGCAAACGGACCAGGCTACACCACGGCCGCGCCCATCACCGGCGGCGGTAATCACATTACTGTACGACAACAATCAAACAACAACCTAATTGATTTGGCCGCGGTGGGTGGCAACAATACTCTTAACCTAAATCAAGGCACAGATAGTAACGGTAATTCAACTGGCTTGGATACTGGCGGACACTATCAGTTTGACTATGTGAATGGCACAGGCAATAACTTGACAGTAGTTCAGGAAAATACTGCCACTGGCGCCGGGCAATTTTCCAGCGTGGCCATAATAGGCAACTTAAACACCGTGGGCATTACACAAACCGGCAACGCCAGAAATCAATTGTTTGCCACAGTATCGGGCAACAGCAACAACATAACCACAACACAAACAGGAACCAGTGCTGGCTACGTCAACATCAATGCTTCAGGCAATGGTAACTCTGCTGTGGTAACACAATCAAACGCCGGTAGTGGCGGATCTAATAACGCATCAATAACTTTAATAAATGCAGGAGCACCGGCGTCGGTGAACCTGACACAAACAGGTGGGCAAAACTATTCGGTAACACAAACCTGCGCCACCACCTGTGGTACAGTAACCGTACGTCAAGGAAACTAACGTGATATCATTTACCGTAAACAAATATCGATACTACGAAGATAATTTAGATGATGTAAGTTTGTATGTGCATGAATGCGGCGGATATTTTGAAATACAAAGATATGTGGTAGAATTTTATGTGCCAACAGAATATCGAGATTTTATTATGATCAAATATCCATTTTTAGAGGAGGTACCTTATGTTTATTGAATTACTGGCTCAAATTGCCGGCGGCTTATTTGGTCTTGCTGTTGCGTATGCAATGCACAGATTTGTTGAAAGACCATACGAACGCAGTACACAAGAAGCTCGGGTCAAGTACGAAGCCGAAATGGCAGAAATACGTCGTCAAAAAGAACAGTTGCGTAAAGCTAAATAAGTGTGCGGGCACAAGATAAGGTGTCGTGGGAATCCGTAATCCACGCTAAGGGACCGAAAGGTCCTTTTTCTTTGTCACAATTTTCTGGTTGACAACAGCTAAATACTATGTTACAGTTTTATTACAGTAACCGAAAGGGAGATAAGCTATGAAACAACGGAAATTAATTTCTCAAGTGTATCAGGCTTGTGTTGACCACGATGCCGAGAAACAGTTTGAACTTCGCAAAAAAGAGTTCGCCAAAATCTTGAAACACAAGGCCGAAGGCAAACCATTTACACCAAAATGGACAGTAGTACAGATTTAATTATACTGTAATACATCAACTACCGATTGGGCGGTAAATACGATTATGAATCGTACTTATCGCTCAATTTTTATTTCCGATGTACACTTTGGCACCAGAGATTGCAAGGCCGAGGAACTCAACAACTTTCTCAAACACAACACCTGCGAAACACTTTATCTAGTGGGCGATATAATTGATGCTTGGAAAATTCAACAAAACAAGTGGCGCTGGCGACAGAGTCACACCAATGCTGTCAGACGAATCTTGGGCCACGCTAAACGTAACACACGAGTTGTATACGTAGCTGGTAACCACGACGAGTTTCTTCGTCCACTGATACCATATGGTATGGGTTTTGGACGAGTAGAAATTGTAAATCAATGCGAACACGTGGGAGCCGATGGCAAACGTTATCTGGTTACTCACGGTGATCTGTTTGACGGTATTACCAAATTGGCGCCTTGGTTAGCCTTTTTGGGTGACAAGATGTATGACTTTGTGCTAAACTTGAACTCTAGCTACAACTGGATTCGTCATCGTCTAGGATTTGGCTACTGGTCCCTGTCAAAATTTCTCAAACACAAAGTAAAAAGTAGTGTAGATTTCATTTTTCAATTTGAACGGAATCTAGCAACATACTGTAAAAAACGTGGCTTCGATGGTGTAATATGTGGGCATATACATCACGCAGAAATCAAAGACATTGACGGAGTCACATATATGAACGATGGCGATTGGGTGGAATCAATGACAGCCTTGGTCGAACATCACGACGGGCAATGGGAAATCATAACCTGGACACAAGCTCATGACAGTATTACTTCTAACTAAACAAACAAAAAAAGCCTACGAACGCCGCCGCCTGGAAGAAAGTTTTGCCGATAAAAAAATCAAAACAACTGTCAAGCATCCAAAAGACTTTGATCTGGTAGTGACTCACGAAATAGAACACAGCGTCAAATTGAATGGTCAAGATTTTGAGTGGCCCAAATTTGTAATACTGCGTGGCACCAGTGGCGAAAACAATTTTAACCTGGCCATTATGCGAGAATTTGAACAGGCCGGAATTCCAGTTATCAACAGTCCCACAGCAATTGAAAATGCCCGAGACAAATTGCGTACTTGCCAGATTTTGGCCAACAACGGTATTCGTATTCCCAAAACTTTGATGTTCAAGTGGCCGGTGGATGAAGAATTGATTGAACGAGAAATAGGCTGGCCCTGTGTGGTTAAGGTAGTGTCGGGCAGTCAAGGCAATGGCGTATATCTCTGCAAAAAACGCAAACATTTCACAGCCTTGATGAATATGGCAGTTACCTTGGGCAATCGTCAAACTCTTATTGTACAAGAATACATGGCTGACCGAGTTGGCGAAGACCTACGTGTGTTGGTAGTTGGCGGACGTGTGATTGGCGCTATGCGCAGAATCAGCAATGATGATTTTCGTGCCAACATCAGCCAAGGTGGCCACGGTGAGCCATTCCCTGTGTCAGACGAAATTGATTACATATCTAGAGAAGCTGCCAGACTGTTGGGACTAGAAGTTGCCGGTATTGATTTGTTGTTTGATGGCGACAGTTTCAGAGTATGCGAAGTAAATAGCAATCCAGGTTTTCGTGGATTTGAACGATACTGCGATGTCAATGTAGCTGATGCCATCACAGAATATATTAGACTAAAAATTCAATGAAAACTATATTGGTAATAACCGACAACCTAAAGGATCAAATCAATGGTGTGGTCACAACTTTCAAAAACCTGGAAGATCACGCTGGCCGTGATGGGTATCGTGTTGTTTATTGTGATCCCGGGCAGTTCCCTAATTTTGCTTGCCCTGGCTATCCTGAAGTTCGTCTCTGTTGGCCGCACGGCATCAGTAAAAAAATTAAAGCGATATGTCCGGATTTTATACACATCGCTACAGAAGGGCCTGTAGGCCTATTTGCAAGGTGGTGGTGTGAGCGCAATCATATTCCTTATAATACTAGTTATCATACTGATTTCCCCGAGTTCTTAAAGACCATGTACCGTGTGCCCAAGAGCATAACTTATTGGTACCTGCGTTGGTTTCACAAGAACAGTCATCGTGTGCTGGTTACTACTCGCACTATTCAACAGGATTTGGCACAGCACGGATTTGAACGTATGGTCGTATGGACACGCGGAGTCCGCAGAGACATTGAGCCTAGCCGGGAGCGTTGTGAACGTACACGCCCGTTGTTGCTCAATGTGGGCCGTGTCAGTAGCGAAAAAGGTCTAGCCAGCCTGGTGGAGTTGGACAGTGACCAGTACAACCTGGTCATTGTGGGTGATGGACCATATATGAGTCGTGCTAGACAGTTGTTGCCCGAAGCTCATTTTGTTGGCTACAAGTCTGGACAAGAATTAGTGGACTATTATCATCAAGCAGACGTTTTTGTATTCCCTAGCCAAGCAGATACTTTTGGCCTGGTTATTATTGAAGCAATGGCACAAGGTTGTCCAGTGGCGGCTTTTCCTGTACAAGGTCCTGTAGACATTATCGAACAGGGTGTAAATGGTTATATGTCGTGGGACCTGGAAGAGGCTGTACGCGAATGCTTGACCCTAGATCGAAACGTGGTCAAACAGTCTAGTCAACAGTGGACTTGGGAAGAATGTTGGCGTATATTCCGTGAAAATCTAGTAGAAGCGGATAAATATTAAAATGTAAATAGGACTTTAAAATGGCAATAACTATTGGTGGCGGCATAACAATTGGTAGCGGCATCAGCCTAGGGGGCGGTACAATTTCTTCTTCCCCTACACCAACCTATAGCGTAACACCCGGTGCTGGTAGCATCAACGAAGGCAGCGGTCTAACATTCACAGTATCTGGTACCAACATCACAGATGGCACATACTACTGGGCTATCAATAACGTAACCACCAGTACCGCAGACTTTGGAACTAACTCTGGTTTGTTTACTATTACTGGCAACTCAGGTTCATTTACAGTAACACCCACAGCTGACAACTTGACAGAAGGAGCAGAAACCTTTACTGTATCTGTTCTCACAGGTAGTACTTCTGGTACAGTAGTCGCTACCAGTACTTCTGTCACAGTCAATGATACAAGCACAACACCTGCTCCAAGCTATACTGCAACTCCTACTGCAAACAATGTCAACGAAGGCAGTAGCTTAACCATTAATGTCACAGGATCAAATATCACAGATGGCACATACTACTGGACCATTAATAACGGCACAACAAGTACTGCTGACTTTGGTACCAATAGTGGAAGTTTCTCCATTACAAGTAACTCAGGATCATTTAGTGTAACACCCACAGCTGACAACTTGACAGAAGGAGCAGAAACCTTTACAGTACAAATCCGTACTGGTAGTACTAGTGGTACAGTAGTAGCCACAACATCAACCATCACCGTCAACGATACAAGCACAACTCCTGGCCGCGGTGGAAATCGAGTAGTATTCTTTGCGTACAGCAGTGCCCCAGCATCGTTTGGAGCCTATTCTGTTGATCCATACACTAGCATAGTGTCAAGTACCACTGTACCACAGTCAACAATAACTGCTGGATATTGTGCATCTTCAGGCAACGTGTTAATGGTGGCGGACGGGTACGGACAAGGTGGCACAACCAACACCGCTGGAAATGCATTGACTACCAGTGACGGTATTACCTGGAACCAGGTCACCAGATTGCCACAATTTAGTCCCAACCCTGCTAACATTCGTTGGAGCGGTCTTGCATACGGTAACGGAACCTGGGTAGCAGTTGCAGGCGGTCCTAATGCACAATCTACACAAGTAGCCTACAGTACCAATAATGGAAGCACGTGGACCAGTATTAACCCGTTGCCTAGCAACTACTACGTCGGCGGTGGATTTGGTAATAATATTTTTGTGGCTCTTGCTCCGTTTGGTTCCAATGGATACAGCAGTACAGATGGAATAACTTGGACACAAGGCCCAGTAAGACCGACCAATTTTTCAACAACACCGGTATATGTACCATCATTGAACAAGTGGTATGCAATTGATCACACGCCGAGCACAAGTGGAAACTTGATGGTAGCAACTTCAACCAATAATATGTCATCATGGACCAGCAATACCTACTCAACTCCTGGTATTCTCTACTACGATAACGTACTATGGGCTTACGGAAACGGAGTGTTTGTGGTACTAAATACTCTTCAGACTTTCAGTTACACCAGCACCGACGGTGTAAACTGGACACAACATTCTGGCGTATTTTCGGGTCAATTCTATTGGAATAAACTGGTATGGACCGGAACAGAATTTATTGCAGCCAGTACCACCATAAATCCATATGTTTCGTCTTATTGGTACAGTCCCGACGGAGCCACATGGACACAAATCACATCAGTTCCAGGAGATCCAACTGGCACACAAGGACTTCTATTAGATGGCCTGTTGACCTCATAATAAATACTTGATGCTCAAAAAAATACTTGTCAGTCCCTGGACTGCTCTACTAACTCTAGCTCTAGTTGTTGCTGTACGTGCAGCTGACCCTACATTTGTTGAAAGCGTAAGACTACGTTACTTTGATACTTTGGTAACAAGTCGGCCAGCTGAAACCATTGGTGTGGACGTGGTAAATATTGATGAAAAAGCCCTGGAACGATACGGGCAATTTCCTTTTTCAAGAGACATATATGGAAAAATTATTAGTGATTTGTACCGTCGCAATGCGGGCCTTGTTGTATTTAATATTCTCACTCCTGATCGTGACCGCCTTGGTCGAGATGCGGATTATATAGCCGCACTTAAACAATTCCCAACAGTACTACCCAGCATAGGTAGTACACAAACTCGTAACACTCCTAGAGCTCCAGGATCTGTAGTTATTGGCCCGTACGGCTTGGATACCTTTGTAACTTATCCTGGACTGATTGCCAATATACCTGCGGTGGAATCAGCGGCCGCTGGTGTTGGCGTTACCAATACACTCCCTGAAGTGGATGGTGTTGTACGTCGTATGCCCTTGGTAGTTGCTTACAATGGCAAACTGTATCCAAGTTTAGCAATGGAGACCTTACGTGTGGCCGGTGCTGACTCCACAGTACAGATCAAAGTAAATGAAAATGGCGTTGAGAAAATGCGTATTCCCAAGTTTGGTCCTGTGACCACAGACAGCTTGAGTCGCATCTGGATTGACTGGAGTCTAGTTCCAGAGCATTACAGTTTAACAGACTTGCCTCAGGATTTTGAAGGCAACATAGTCATTGTGGGTGTGAGTGCCCAAGGTCTTGCTAATCCTGTTGCTACTAGTCGTGGTGAAATGTTGCCACAAGATTTACAAGCAAGTGTACTGGGTACAGTGATTGCCAATCGAGACAGACCGGCTATTACCAGACCTGACTGGGCCGACGGCGGCGAACTTTTAGCCTTGGTAGTATTGGGCATAGCGTTACTTTTTTTAACAAGGTGGGTATATGTTGGACTCGTTACTGGTGTTGTCACTATTGGTGTTTTGCTTCCTTTATCTCAGTATTTTTACACGAATTATCTTTGGCTTACTGACGTTACTGCCCTTATTGGCGGTCTTGTTGTTGTTCTCCTTCATGCTTACGGTGTTAAGTTTGTAAGCGAATTCCTACAGAAACAACAAATCAAAAAGCAATTTGGTAGTTATGTTAATCCTACCATAGTAGAACGATTACAAAAGGATCCATCACTGATTAAATTGGGCGGTGAACGCAAAGAGCTTTCAATTGTCATGACTGACCTGCGTGGCTTTACTACACTAGGCGAAAGTTTTGGCGATGACGTGGAAGGCCTAACACAGATCATGAATGACTATATGACAGCCTTGAGTGTACCAGTATTAAAGAACAATGGTACACTGATCAAGTTTATCGGTGATGCCAGCTTGCACGTACACGGCGCCCCGTTAGATGACGTCAACCACGCACATACCGCGGTACTCACAGCATTGGACATGATTCGAGCTATCGAAGAATTTAACGTGGAGTTGGTGGCCAAAGGACGCCCACCGGTGGGTATGGGTGCTGGAGTCAACACCGGTGAGACCTTGATTGGTAACATTGGTGCCAAAACCAAATTTGGTTATGACGTGTTGGGCGACTCAGTCAGTACTGCTGCGCGACTAGAAGGACAGACCAAAGCATATGGAGTATTATTGATCATTGGCCCACGCACCGCAGAACTGGTACGCAATGAAATACCTGTAATGGAACTTGATTGCATAGCAGTCAAAGGCAAAACAATTGGATTAAATATATATACTCCGGAACAGAGTACTAAAGAGCACGAAGATTTCTTAAAATTGTATTACGCCGGCGAATGGAAAAAAGCATTAGCATTGATACCAGGGTGTGTAAAAGCCAACCCTAGAATGGAAAAGTACTATGATGCAATGGCCGCACGATTGGAAGAAGGTTGTCCCGCCAGCTGGGACGGAGTATATCACGCTACTAGTAAATAGCGGTATTGATAACTATGTATGGTGGATGTTGCAGTTGTATTTTTTACCGTACAGATTGCCCGAGCTTGGTAGTGAAGTTGATCAGTGGGTCAGTGTTTATAGTTTAAACGGCATCAAGAGCGCGAACCTTTGCAAGCCCGCAACGTCTAAGTAGTTGTATATAAGTCCAACCCAAATCCCATTCCCAAGGTTTCATACTTAATTTGGCACTGGCCGGATCTGCGTGATGATTGTTGTGTAATTCTTCTCCACCAATAAAGAACGCCCAAGGCACAATATTAGTTGAGTAATCGTTGGTCCTGGTATTACGATAACCCCACCAGTGACCAAAGCCGTTGATTACACCAGCTGCCCATAATGGAATCCAAACCATTTGCCATAACCAAGGCAACCAACCCCAGGCCCAGCCCCATACGGCACAGTTGATAAAGAACATCAACACAATACCCACAAAGTTAAATCTAGTATACACATTGCGTTCCATCCAGTCGTTGGGTGTGCCGGCTCCATAGGTGTCGACCATTTCTTGATCCCGTGCTGCATCGGCATAATAAAACGCACCACCCAAGAATATTTGCCAAATGCCGTACACGTGAGGACTATGCGGATCACCTTCTCCATCTGTATAACGATGATGTTTACGATGTGTTGCTACCCATTGCTTGGTAACCATACCAGTGGTAAGCCACAACCAGAATCGCATAAAGTGTTGTACACGTGTATCAAACGTGACTGATCGATGTGCTTGGCTACGATGTAAATAAAGTGTAACGCAGGCTATGGTGATGTGAGTCATCACCAGGATGTATAATATTAATGTCATTGTTAGTCGTTTCCGCCTGATGCTATTTGATCATCTTCGGATTTTTTGTTAATAGATTTTTCTGCTTCTACACGTTCGTGTTCAATAGTTTTACCACGTAGGTGTAATACTGTGTTTACTTTTTGATTTAATCTAATTAGATCATTGTCCAACATACGGATACGATCAATAAGAGCAATAAGAACTGTGTTGGCATCCGAAATAACAGGCTTGACTTCGGTAGTGGCCCAATGCCACACATAATGAATAATGTAGCCCATTCCCACTGCCATGATAATGGGAAAGCCATACTTGTTGATCAGTTCTGCTATATCGCCCATATTACATCCACAACCAGAGGCCCTGGCTCATCAGCAACAATCCCATTCCGGCAACCAAGAAGCTGGCCCAAAACAGTTCCATACGTACTGCTAGAATACTTGCAGACAACAATACGATTGCCAGTTGATATGCTGTTGATGCATATCCGATCCAAGGTGATTTCTTTTTAGCCAAATCACGTTCGGCTTCTAATCTCTTTGCCTCTGTGTATAATGCTTTCTTGCCTTCGGTACCTTCTTCGTAGCTGGCAGCTTTGTCGGCCCATTGTTTGGCCAACACAGGATCTTTGGACTGTTGCGCAGCCAATTCGTACTGTGTTTGTTTGATACTTTTAGCTTGATAAAAATTCCACAGGTCATTGGCTTTGATAGTATTGTTCATAACAGTACTACTTAAACCGCCGCCAATAACTGTGTTGAATGCCAACAATGCTGCAAACACGTTGATGACCATACCGGCTTTGTCTTTGATCTTGGCTTCACGTTCGCTACGTGAGCCTGTCAGGGGTTCTTTACGACCCTTGCTGATTAAATTTAATGCGCTGTCTAATAGACTCATAATATGTATCCTATGATTAATCCTGTTATAAATGCAAATGTCATCCATTTGATCAAATCTTTGTCAGTCCACAGTTGTTGGTCCAATGGATGATCTCCCGGGTTCCATTTTAAGTTACTCATTGCTGTATCCTCTTGTGAATTTTTCCAATGGGTCCACTTTTTTAAGTAGTCGTGCGCCACTGTCGGTTGTTACAAGTTGAAACAGATCGCCTTCGTGCCAGCCTAGTTTATCTACTGGCAACTCTTCGTCTAGTTTAAGATAGTTGGGGTATAGGTCCCAGATATAATCGTAGTGTATCATCAATCTCTCCGGGCATCTGTTTTGCCGTCGGCTCTACTGATACGATCCACATCTGGGCGCAGGCCCAACGCATTGCTCACCACAGTATCAATGCGAATCACGTCGTGATTCATTGTTTTTACTCTATTATCTAAAGCAGTAATAATACCAGCCATACCTTTAACGCTGCTGAGCACACCGCCTAACAATAGCTTGATCGTCAAGAATACAAAGTATCCGCCGGCCAATGCTGCCACTACCGGAAGCCCCAGTTCTCCAATGATCTTGAATATTTCTCCCATACCTGCTCCTTGATACACGACAGCTTGATACTGTTCTTAATGTACAAGTATTTATTGCTTGAGTCGGGATTTTACCTCTAGCAAATATTCTGGGGACAGTTCAAATCGTTGATGATGGCGGCTGTGGTTATTGGGTGTACGGCCAACGTTGATTTGATCCAATATATTAGCAAAATTATCAACCAATTCGTCAACAATCGTGTCTTTAAAACGGCCGTAAAAGTGATGGAAATTGTATTCCAGCGTTTCTTGCATTTCTATATGCATTGTTTTTAATTCCTCTGGCGTCAATGCACACAAGCGTTTGATTTGTTCTGTGATATTTTCTATGCGTATATAATGATCTGGCTCCTCGTCGTAGCTTTCGTCTATCCACTGATCAAATGTACGAAACCCGTAGCTCTTTAAATAGGCCAAGTTACCTGGAGCTGCTGCCAGTATAAACGGACGCCGACTCACGATAGGTTTAAAGATCTTTTCTGTCAGGTGTAGCTTGGGATCGTAGTAAATGGTTTCTGTCACTATGTGCCACAGCGCACTGGTCAACTCATCCAGGTTAACATTGGCACTGAGAGCGCCATTGGGATTGACAGTATCTATAATCAGGGGATCTTTGATATCTTTAAGGGCATTGTATATTTTTACCCTTGCACGATTATCCAATGGGTTTTCGGCATCTTGTATGGTTTCCTGCCAACCGGTGTGAAACAGACTGACACGCCCGTGCTGTAACAAATCTTGATCTATCAAGTTTGAAACCAAATGCAGTCGATATGAACGTAAATTTGACGTCAAGTGATTGTAGCATATAAATACTTTAGAATATCGATTAAAAGAATCTGAGTTTACATACTGAAAATCTCTATACCAATCTAACGTGGCAAATCCGTGAAAGAAATAATACCAATTATAGAACTTGTTTTGTTTTGCATAGTCCAAAACAACACCGGATCTTTCACTGGTTGCCAACAGGTTGATCTGAGTAGGTCTTGACATTTCTCGATCCAGTGTGAGTATAGACTTTTTTACTTCTGTGGTGGTATAATCATAGAAGGGTTCTTGATCAAAAAAGTAACAATGAAAAAACGTTTTATCAGCTTGCCAGTGATGATTCCAAACAAAGGGTTTTTGATTTTCGCTGGTATCAACAGAGTCGCTTAAGAATACGGTATTTTGGTAAGTGCCAAATGGGTAAAAATACACACTACGCCCATTTCTAAATTGAGAAATTAAGTTGCTGTGAAGAATGTTATAGAATCTGTCTAAGGAGAACATCGAATGAATGTAGGGTTTATTGGTATTGGTAAATTGGGTATGGCTTGTGCCGAAGTAATGGCCAGCAAGCACACAGTAACTGGTTATGATATTTATCCACGCACTAGCGACAAAATTAAGATTGCAACCAATCTTGAAGAAGCGGTAACCGGTAAAGATCTCATCTTTATTGCGGTACAAACACCGCACGATCCTATTTACGGCGGCGATCAACCTATTACTCATTTACGCAACAAAGATTTTGATTACACAATCGTAAATCAAGTGTTGGCAGATGTCAATCAATATGCCAAACCCGAACAATTAGTAGTCCTTATCTCAACAGTTCTTCCCGGCACTACACGGCGCGAACTGAGGAACAACATTACCAATGCACGTTTCATTTACAATCCTTACCTTATTGCTATGGGATCAGTTGAATGGGACATGGTCAACCCCGAGATGGTTATGATTGGTACCGAAGACGGTAGCGAAACTGGCGATGCTAGAGAGCTGATTGACTTCTATAAAACAATAATGGAGAACGACCCACGTTACGTAGTTGGTACCTGGGACGAAGTAGAATGTATCAAAGTGTTTTACAACACATTCATTAGTGCCAAGATTGGCCTGGTCAATATGATACAAGACGTGGCTATCAAACAAGGCAACATCAACGTGGACGTGGTCACTGCGGCATTGGCCAACAGTACTATGCGTATCATGGGACCCAAGTATATGACAGCAGGTATGGGCGACGCAGGACCTTGCCATCCACGCGACAACATTGCCTTGCGTTACCTAGCAGAAACGCTGGACATTGGTTACGATATTTTTGACACCATCATGAAAGCACGTGAACAACAGGCAAAAAATATGGCACGTTTTATCTATGACCATTGCGAAGGACTGCCAGTGTACATTCACGGTAAAGCATACAAACCGGGTGTAGAATATCTTGAAGGCAGTTACAGTCTGTTGGTAGGTTACTATTTAAAAGAGATGGGCATTGATCCGGTCTACATTGATCCCTTGACTGAACCTTCAAATCCGTCGGTTGTTAAAGGTTGCATCTTGTTGGCACACAATCAACAGGTGACCTATGGCTATGCTGGAGTTACTGAAAATCAACCTACCTATTGCATTTTTGACCAGGGCAGTATCGTTATTGATCCTTGGCGCCGGTATCCACAGAACGGTAATCTTCGAGTTATACATTATGGCAACACCCGTGCTAATTAAATATCACATTGAACGGTTCTGGGACGACGAGTTTAAAAACTTAAACTATGTCAACGAACCTTTCAACGACAATGCCAATGCACGTCACTGGATTGAATTGGGTTTTCCTCCCAAGTTCACTGGAGATATGTGTGATATGCGTGGCACACAACCTAGTTGGAACAACAAGTTTGTAGAAATATATGAAACGCTGGGTTGGAAAGACATTGGTACCAGTTACTATCGTATGGGCCCGGGTACTGTGTTGCCCACACATAGTGATCTATATGTAAAATATGTTGAGCTGTTTGGCTTGCAAGGTCGAGAAGAAACTATACGCCGCGCCATTGTGTTTTTGGAAGATTGGCAACCAGGGCATTATGCCGAATACCTAGACGTACCTTTTGTGAATTGGTCTGCCGGAGCCACAGTAGAATGGCAGTACGATACCAGCCATATGGCAGCCAACGTGGGTTCAACTCCGCGATATACACTTCAAATTACAGGGCACTTATGATCAGCAGTTACAACGAGTGGGACACCCTTCGATCCATAGTGGTTGGGTCAGCCAATTATGCAAACTGGCCCAGTGACGATCCAGTATTTGCTCTAGAGTCAGAAAAGACCTTGTGGAAAGAAACACCGGTACCTTCAGGTCCGGTACCCAAGCACATTGTTGATGAGTCTAATCAGGATCTTGATATACTAGCAAAAACTCTAGTTAGTCTAGGTGTAGAAGTACACAGACCCAGCAATAGAAATTATCGACTGACTGGTGGTATGTACAACTATTGTCCCAGGGACCGGCTGTTGGTATACGGCAACACAGTGATAGACTGTGCAATGATGTATCCTTGCAGAGATCAAGAAATATTTGCTCTGGATTGTGTGACGAATCACACACAAAATATCATATCAATGCCCAGAGATCAAGGATTGGTATTGGATGCAGCCAACGTGGCACGGCTAGGTGACAGTATGTTGTTCTTAGAAAGTGCCAGCGGCAATCGAGCAGCATATGAATGGCTGTGCAAACAGTTTCCCGATGTAAACATTGAACTGTGCAATTTTTATGCAGGTGTACATATTGACAGCACTATTGTACCATTGCGCGAAGGCTTGGTCATGCTGAATGCATCACGTGTTACTGAAGCAACTTGCCCCCGAGTATTTGATGGTTGGAACAAGATATATGTCAAGGATGTGGTAGCACAGGACTTTTATCAATATCCCTATGCCAGCAAATGGATCGCTATGAATATGTTAGTAGTTGATCCCAATACTGTTATTGTAGATAAGAACCAACCCAAGCTGATTAAAACATTAGAGAACTGGCATTTTACAGTCGTACCCCTGGAATTGCGTCACAGTCGTACACTAGGCGGTGGATTTCATTGTGTTACACTAGATTTATTACGCGGTTTGTAATAAATACTTGCACTATGACATTTACAAACTATACCGATACTATTCTCTCGGCTTTGACATTCAATCCCAAGATTGACGACGTTGTTGCACGTAAGCAAGAAATTCTTGACGGAGTTTATCGCGTTGAAAATCTTGAACCGACCTCGGTATTATTTATAGGATTCAATCCAGCCATATTGAGTTGCAAGGCCAAAACCCTGGCGGTCACAGAAATCAGTGATGCCGCACAGGATTACCTTAAAAGTCGCGGTATAAAATTTACCCATATTGATCCGGCGCATTTGTCGGATTATCGCAAGTCTTTTGAGTGTGTTATTGCAATGGACGAGTATTTTACATTTGCGGGTAGTGACCAAGATCAACAAGACGCTATTGCTAAAATTTGTAGTCTGGCCACAGCGTTTGTGATAAGTACAATACGCGATTATAAAAATATGGATTTTAAAGATCGCGAATTCAGTCAACCGGTGGTGTTACGAAATGGTTCAAATACCAAAATGTTCGTAGAAAATCACAGTTGGGATATGAAAGATCGTACCTTGTTTGACACAATGGTTTATGAAGTAGATGAACCAACTAGCAAATTTGCATCTTATGGTATATTCCAAAGACGCACAATGTTCTTCAAACAGCTGGCAAAATTTAGTATGGACGCAGGAGCAGTGAATTTCCTCGTACATAAAAACTTGATGTACAAGAGTTTAATCAAAAAGAACTACGAGCACGTGGTTAGCATACAATTCGAATAATGGACATAGATAAACAACTCAAACAAATCGTAGAAAACATAATTGCAGAAGTAAACACAAACATACAAAGCCAAGTTGAAAGCATTGTGCGTGAACAGGTTTCTGCCTTGGTGCGTACGATTCCGTTACAAACATACTTCAATCAAATGTTTGCTGGGTCACTGGCCAACGAACAATTTGAATTTCCAGCCGAGTCAATCCCGGCTGAGTCAGTACAGTCGGCCAATCTACGTATATCTGGTAGCCAAGTTGCCGGCGGCATCATTGCCAACTTTGGCAGTACCGGTATCGATGACAAAGCTACCGCTTGCCAGCTGACCATACTTGACGATGTCACTGTGGTTGAAAACAACCTGTTGACCAAGGATCTCACAGTCAAAGGCGCGGCCACTATCGAAGGTTCAACCACAATCGAGGGTGACCTAATTGTTAACGGTCGTGTGCCTGAATCTAGTCCTATGTATGTGAGCATTGTTAATTCTGTTGCAAACAATGTATTAACCGGACTGGACCAAACGCTGTTCAACAGATATTCCACACTGGTATTTCAACAAATTACTCAAAACGGCTTGGACCTTACCAAGATCACTGTCAATGGCCGAGAAGTAATCACAGGTAACACACTGAGCAGTGACATTACTGTGAGCAATTTACAAAAGTTGGGAGTATTAAAAGAACTACAAGTCTCGGGCGAAACACTATTGGACGATACCTTGTATGCGGCCAGCAAACGTGTTGGTATCAATACACTACAGCCCACACAGGCTTTGGATATTTGGGATCAAGAAATTGAAATTGGTCTTGGTAAATTAGAAAAGAATACTGCCACTATCAGTGTGCCACGCACTGGGCAACAGTTGGTAATCGACAGCAACGGACAGCGTAACATTACAGTATTGCCAGATGGGTCCACAACTGTAAAAAGATTAAACATTGGTCGCACATCAATTTACAGCAGTGATCTTCCGCCGGCTGTTGATGAACCCAAGGGTACTGTGGTGTTTAATTCGAATCCCACACTGGGAGGTCCGTTGGGTTGGGTAAGTCTAGGTGGCGCCAAGTGGGCCAATTTTGGATTTGTTGACTAACGACCAGTCAGTGCTGCCACAAATGGCTGCTTGAATCGGTCGTACCAATCAGTGTTGTACATCAAATCAAAGTTGTGATCTACGATTTCTCTGCATTGGTTTAATATTTTTTCCTGATCTTGATCACACAAGGCTTTCAACTGTGCCAATGCAGTCAATTGACGATTGTATATTCCTTCAACTGCATCATAGCTTTCGTCAATGATACCGTCAAAAGTTCTAAATCCCAACTCACGCAAAAACGCCAGGCTGTATCTATTGGCCACCAGTATAAATGGTCTACGTGCCAAGATTGGCTTGACTGTTTTTTCTGTAAAGAACACATAGTCTTGGTCGCAATTGGTTTCGCACACTAGACTGTATGCGGTCTGATTGTATACAGTCAACGGAATAACCTGACTCAGGCTCATGGTATAACCGTAATAGTTGACCGGGTCAACAGTCCATTGCACTTGATCTTGCCCAGATAATCCTTCATCTTCCCATAACCACTGATTTGAATTTTCTGCTGTAAAGGTGGTATTGATGTCATTCATATATGTCACTATACCTTTGTCTGCCAGACCTTTTGTTTTTATAAAATCGTAGGATCTGTCTCTGTGCAATTTTTTGCGTCCTAGTAGAGCATCAAACACATAAGGTTTTGTATTATACGGTTGAAGTACGTCTAGTGTTTCGGGCCTTATGTTTTTGTAAAAATGTGTAGTGGTCATAAACCACTCAAGGAACAGATGAGTTTTACTGTGTTGCAACGGTGGATTCAATCGACCACAGATAAAATATTCAATTTTGGGACGATCAAATTTTCTTATAAAATCAACAGTGACAATATGAAGTTCGCTACCAAGTATCAGGATTGCATCCACGTGATCGTACAGCTGGTCAATTTGTTGTTCAATGATGTCGTCGTACGGATACGGTATTTGCAAACAAGCAACTTTTCTAGAGTGATTGCGACTTATTAAATCAGATGGAGTTCGATAGTAAGACCACTGTTGGCCCGGGCCAACAGATCGTCTAATGTGATGATGAAAAAACCTATTTGACTCGTCAGATATGTAAATGCCAATATCTTGCGATGTCATTGAATATTACTCAGATTTTGGTTTGCGTGTGGATGCTTTTTTAGCTGGAGTCTTTTTTGCAGCAGGAGCTTTCTTAGCGGCTGGAGCTTTTTTTGGTTTTGCTTCAGCTACTACCTTGACTTCTTCAGCTTTGACTTCAGCAACTTCTTCTTTAACAGCTTCAACAACAGTTTCTTTTTTGCTGAATGCTCTAAATAGAGTATAAGCGATAGCTAAAATTAATACAATTCCTACGATTGTTGTAAAATCCATTTTAAATCTCCTATTCGAATAGATAGTATTATTTAGTGAGCTAAATGGACAAATAAAATTATTAAATTGTTGCACCGCAAGGTAAATAATGTTATACTATGAAAATAGTAGCAGTAAGCAAGATGCCGAATAGTTTGGGTCTTGTAAAACATTCGCTTAATAAAGGAAAAATAAAATGTTTAATTTCAAATCAGTAGTAGACCAGGCAGTAACAGCAACAAAGACACCTTTGACATACGTTGAAGACAAAGCCATCCGTGCTAACCTAGAAACTCTAGTGGACTCATATGCAGACTTTACTAAGACTGTGTACGAAACAAACTTAGAATTGGCTAAACAAGTGGTTGAAACTGTTAAGACCGTTGATTACACCAAGTTCTTCACAACTAAGTAATCTGTTGTAAAAAAGCCACACTCCAAAGCCCCAAAATATGGGGCTTTTTTACGGCCGCAATTTCGGTAGACCCAAAATTGCCAAAATGCTATACTAGCTCTACAGTACATAAAAGGAGCCGGAATGAATCAAACAGATTTGGAAACTAAATCAGCAGGATCGTATGCGTATGCCGCGGCACGTGATGCTCGTATGCGTAACATTGTTGAATCTTCGCATTATTCAGAACAGCAAAAAATTGCCGCAGATCGTATGGCTCTTGCATTAGAGTTGGTTTACTATGCTCGTGCTATTCACATCAACTATCGCAAAAAATTTATTGCAGTTAAAGTGGATCGTGCGTATGTAAAAAATCGTGAAAACTTACAGTACCTTGAAGCCGAGTACGAAGCATTGGGTTACAAAAAAGCCTCTAGCCCACAAGGTGTCACTTATCGTATTCCAAAGGCTTAATATGTCAAATCGTATGCTGGCCATAATTGGCTGTAGTCTACTTGCCGTTCTGCTTGTTCGTCAAGAAGTTCGTATGGACATTCTAGAAGAAAAGATTGACGACGTGATTCAGGTCAAAGAGCATATCAAATATACCAAAACGGATGTAGAGTGTCTTACTCGGAATATTTACTATGAGGCCGGCGTAGAATCCCAATTGGGAAAGTTTGCAGTAGCCCAAGTCACTATCAACCGACTTAAAACAGGCTATTGGGGCGACAGTATTTGTAAAGTGGTGTATGCTCGTAAACAGTTTTCGTGGACAATGGCTCGAAAATTACCACGTCCAGATAGTCGGTTATGGGCCGAATCTGAAGATATTGCTCGTAAAGTCTTGGCAGGACACCGTATTCGTGGATTGACAAAAAGTTTGTTTTACCACGCGATCTATATTCGAGATCCGCATTGGGTTGACCCGGCACACGAAGCAGGCCAAATTGGTAATCACGTGTTTTACAATCGTGCCCGAGGTAGCACGGTGGAACTGATTTGACTAGAATATGTTAAAATGTTATAGTGTAGTGTCTTTAATTTTATAAAAGGTGACCGTATGGAAGAAAATAAGAAAAAGTTTCTTGTTAGTAATTGTTTTTGGCCCAAAAGAGAATTCAATCCTGCCAGTGCTGAAGATTTGAAAATATATCAAAATTTTGTAACCGAAAGCAAATGGGCCAAGGGCTGTCCGTTCATTGTGGAATGGCCATATCTCAATGTGGTTGATACTATCAAACAAAAAATTATCAACTACCATCTTGCTAGACTTATTGCGATTGCCGAAAAGTAATGAAATATTCAGTTGCCATCGTTGTGCTGTCGTTGGTAGGTTGTGCAAACAACCCATATCGATCGGCTACCTACGAGCAATTGGATGCAGTCAAGGTAACCAATCAAGATTGTGCCAGGATAGACCGGCACGTGAATTTTCTTGAAGAGCAGTTGCGTATGAAGGGCTTGTCAAACGCCGAACCCGAACAGCTTGCAGATGCGGATCGCAAGTATAACGCTACTGTACGATCAATGATCTGGAGCCTGCGTATAGGTTGCAGTAACCCTGACAGGTACAAATCGTGAAACGTGCCTTGATTGTTGGGTTGGTTTTGGTAAGTTCTACAGCCCTAGCAGACTGTTATACAAGATCTACCATTCGTATGACCAGACAGACAGTTGAAGCCGGCCCAACTGACGTACAACGACTGGCAACACCAGATGCTGGTGGATTCAAATGCACAGTTAGATATCGTGTGAACATTGGCGGCGACTGGCACACAGCAGAAGGATCGGCTGTGGGCCGTACTGAATCAGAAAGTTGCACTCGTGCAATGGACATAGGACAAGGTCGGGTATTGAGTGAAATTGAACCCAAATCGGTCAGTGCAGATATGCAAATGGTATGCAGTGACTTGCCCGAAATTCGAGTACGTCCAGTACACATTGGTGAAACTGTATGGGAAAGTGAAACGGACCTGCACAGTAATCCACAAGAGCGCAGGTATTTTTGGTACAAGCGAACCAAATGTCGCCTGTTCCAGGAACGTGATCCCAGGGATCGTAACCTGATAGTGTACCAAGGTGTAGTTTGTCAGGCTGATGGATCACCCAATTCGAAATGGCGAGTGATTGACAAATTTTAGCCATAATGTTAAACTGTAGTTATTGTAATTCAACCACAAGAGGTGTAATATGAAGAAGTTAGCAATCGTAGTAGCAGTAGCAGGTTTATTGAGTGCCTGTGGTACAACCGGTCAATACTCAAAAAACGATGCTTATGCTAATCCGCAGACTGCTAGCAATATGAAGTCGGCTATTAGTGAAGCGCCGGAGTGGATGAGCAAGTTGCCTAAGAGTGCAAATGCTGTGTATGAAAATGGTACAGCTACCTCAGGTGACTTCGGTATGGCAGATCTCAAAGCTAAAACTATTGCCTACAGCAAAATTTGTACAGCCGCTGGCGGCAAGGTTCGTAGCCAGACCAAAGTGTTTATGAGTGACAACGGAACTACCAGCACTGAACAGAGCGAAACAGCTATCCGTAGCATCTGTGCAGACATTGACATTACCGGTGTAGAAACTGTAGAGATGAAACACGTGGCCGAAGGCAATCGTATTCGTACCTATGTGCTAGTTGCACTACCAATGGGCGGTGCCAATGTGATGAAGTCCAGCAAAGAAACAATGCGTAACAGCAAAGAAGCATTCCGCGAACTGGATGAAATTACCGGCAACAAGCCGGTTGGTGAAAGCGAAGTTGCTCCGGTCGCTGTACAAAAAGGTCCCGAAGTCAGTGTAGTTCGTCCCGACGGTACCAGTGGTACTCTTAACCTAATGCCAGTAGAAAACGCTGAGTACAAAGCACGTCGCGAAGAAGCCCTTAAAAAGCCCGGTGCTGTGGTAGGACAAGTTACAATCAATAACTAAGCCGTTAATGATGTAATAAAGTAGTAATAATGCTCTCCTAGGGTATATTATAAATACCTTAGCGAGGGCATTTCTATGGCAAGACCAAATCCCATTAGAGCAATTATGGAAGCTCCACTTCCGGGCATTACGTATCAACGTAGGCTACAGTTCCGTCCTAGCTACGAAGATATAAACTACGTATATAATATCTGCAATCGATACCTGTTTGACAACCGATTACGCAAGCCGGTAATTACACAGGGCAGTCGACGCCAAACCTGGGGATTTTGTCAGTGGGAAGATGACTACGACGATACCGGTAGTTATTGTACTATTAAGATTATGGACAAATGGTTTTGCCCACAGTGGTTTATACAAACTCTGGCCCACGAAATGGTGCACCAGTACCAATGGGACATACACCGCTTTGAATATCACGGCGGTAAAATGAACAAACGCAGCGGCGCTCACGGCCCAGACTTCTTTATGTGGCGTGAACGCTTTGATTACTATGGCCTACACCTGAAACAATGGTACGGACAAAAGCGTTGGTTCAAACACCAAGATTTCCGCAAGTGTTGACATCTTAACACAAATCTAGTACACTACTACAAATAACCAATCAAAGAGGAATTATGCCTAATCTAGTACCTATTGTTCTCGAAAAAACCGCCAATGGCGAACGTTCATACGACATATACTCACGACTGTTAAAAGACCGCATTGTGATGCTGGATACCGAAGTAAACGAGCACACTTCTAGTCTACTGGTAGCACAGTTGTTATTTTTAGAAAGCGAAAATCCCGATGCAGACATCCTATTCTACATTAATAGCCCCGGTGGTAGCGTTACAGCAGGTATGGCGATATACGATACACTACAGTTTATCAAGCCTGATGTCAGCACCATTGTGATGGGGCAGGCTTGCAGTATGGGCAGTCTACTGAGTACAGCCGGAGCTGCAGGCAAACGATTCATACTGCCACACGCTCGTCATATGATTCACCAACCGTCGGGCGGGGCTCGTGGACAAGCAACCGATATTCAGATCCAAGCACAAGAAATCTTGAAAATGAAACATTACTTGACCGAAATTTATGTCAAGCACAACTCTGCAGGCAAAACCTACGACGAATTTGCAGCCGATATGGAACGAGACTTCTTTATGAATGCCGAAGAAGCAGTAGCATACGGTTTGGTAGACCGGATCATCACAAAACGGTAAAACGGTCACAAAAGTTTAATATAATTTGTTGCATTGCGTGATAAATATCAGTATAATCACTAATAGTACAAACACTAATGATTATACTCGAAAGGAAGTCACACAATGACAACAATTATACAAAAACTTATCCAGTTTTTTAACTTCACAGGATCAGTAAGCTCTGATCTAGATTCTTACATTACCAGCAAGAATCCACAAAACGTAGCCGATGTTGAGCGCCTGACTGTTCAATACTTGAGCCGTGGCATCTGCGGGAGAACCGTATAATGCTATTGCTAATTTCAAAAATCGCCGAATTCCTAAACAAGTACGCAGGTAAAACTTGCCGTCACGACTCCTATCTAGGAGGCCTATGATGCGTAAACTTCTAGCAGAGATATACGAAGCAATTCGTTTGGTACAAGAAGTTCGTGCGGCAGCCATCAAACAAGGTCACTACTGGTACTAAAATGATCATCACTGAATTTTTACCTTGCACTAAATTCAACAAATATGGTGATTGGCTAAAAAGTCAGAATGACGAAACCAAAGAGTTGTATTTTGGTACAGCCAGCAACGACAACATCATTGACAGTCTAATAGATCGTATCAGCTCCTCATCCAACAATCACTATATTCTAGTGGCACGAAATCGCAAAAAATGGGTCGGCACCTTACACATTGCTGTCAGTGGCAAACAGGTAGAATTTGGTGTTATAGTTGCACCCGAATATCGTGGCCAAGGCATTGCCAACATCATGTTGGAGCAGGCCTTGATTTGGGCACGTAATCGTGGTTACCGAGAACTGTTTATGCATTGCCTGGGATGGAACAAGCCAATTCAACACTTGTGCCAAAAACACGGGTTAAAACCCCGCAGTATGTACGGTGATAGCGAAGTGCAAATTGATTTGGATCCTGCCAGCTGGACCACAGTGGTCAAAGAAATGGGCATTCAGCAACGCAACATATTCCATACTTGGTTGCAAAACTACACCTGGATGTATCAAGAAATTTACGGCTAACAGCTGATCCTTGTTAAATAATACACAAGGAGATTTTCAACTATGAAAAAACTATTAGCAATTTTAACTTTTGCTGTTGCAGGCTTAACAGCAACAACAGCCAGTGCTTGGACACAGCGTCAGCCATTCCCGGTACAAAACTGTCAAGTACACGCACCTTACGGTTTTCCACAGTCAGCACGTCAGCTACAACCCTTATGCCAACAGGCATATTTGGTAGGTTACGATGCAGCTGCCAAGTTACCTAACTATGTGATGTATGAGCTACTGCCACAGAACGCACTAGGCTGTGTGGCACGTACCAACGCATTTGCTGCCAACCAATTTGTACCTAACGGTGCTACCCCAGCTGACTATGCTGGTACCGGTTACGACAAAGGTCATATGGCACCAGACGGCGACTTAAGTTGGGATCCGCAAGTTGAGTACGAAAGTTTTTTAATGACAAATATGTCACCACAAGCCGGTTCTTTAAATCGCGGAATTTGGAAATTGTTGGAGACTTCTGTCCGCGGATGGTCAGTCCAGAGAAATCAGAGCTACACAGTTATTGCGGGCGGTTTGTATGGTCCTGGCGATAAAACCATTGGTAAAGGTGTAGTTGTACCACACGGTTTCTACAAAATTGTTATCAACAATCAAACCAAAGAATATGCAGGCTGGGGTTTTCCACACACAGCACCATATCCTAACTTGGGCAACGATTTGACCAAGTTCCGTGTTCCTGTTGCTACAATTATGCAGGACGCAGGTGTTAAGTTTGCATTGCCACAAGGCGGTGTTGAACTACAGCCCGGCAAAGAATGGCCAGTGGACTTTGGTGCATTGACCAATGCAAAACGTGCCAAGTGTGGCGCTAACGCTTCTACAGACTAATCAACTAACCATTGATAAATACTAGGGTAAGGCAACTTACCCTATTTTTATGAGTGCATAATGCGATTTAGTGATTTCCAACAACCAAGAAAATTAATCCCAGGAAATATTCCACGAAAATATTCTAGCGGTGGTTTTACTTTTAACTTTGATCCAGCCACAAAAGTTATTTCGGTTACCTATGGCGGCAAACGTATAGGTAAGTTCAATTATAAAGGTCTTGGTATAAACGATTATCAAAATGTTACCGACAGAATCATAAGACAATTTAGCCACTATCAACAAAAAAAGATAGATGCTATAAACGCAAAAAAACAACCATATAACCATCCGATACAACCAAATTACACTGATCAAAATAGTTACAACATAGCTTTGCCCGGTGATATTCAAAGCCAGATATTTCAGCAACACGACGTAGATACAGCACAACATGGTGATGTTGATGTAGTAAATCCAGGCAAATGGAGTGCTATAAGAAAAAGACAAAAACAGCAAGATCAAAATGAGATATAAACAGCTACTATCCGAACAACAGTTAGACGAAATTCGTATGAGTCCCGGCTCGTTACGAGCATTTGCTGCCAGCCCCGAAGCTCGAGGAATTATGGCCGGTTTTGAAGCTGAACTGGTATTTACAGGCCTAGGTGGCGAACCTGAATACGATCAAGATCCCGAACCTGACTACGATGCCGACGAGCGTTGCAGCAGTCTTGATCAGGTAGTAGAATTTTTCCAAAACGACGAATACGGCTGGGGATTGAGTGATCGTCAAGCTAATCGTTTACGTGAAGATCTAGATGAAAAATACTACGAGTGGTATGATTCACAACTGTATGATTCCTGGCGCGACCAACGCGATGACCTGATCAAAGATGCCTGGTTAGAAGAAAAACCTTGGAGTGAGCGCATACACGCCGCCTTGGTTGATGGACTAGAACTTAGTGACGAACAAGCCGACGCTGTTCAAGCATTGCACGACCGTAGAGAAAAGGGCGAGATCAAAGGTTCAGAAATGAATGATACCGAGCTAGAAATGATCAGCCAATACAGCGAAGCTCGTAGCATTGCCGAAGATATTTTAAACGACGATGTTGAACAGACCCTGGACAAAGAAGACGGCTTCTATGATGAAGTATTAGACCAATTTCGTAACGACTTTTACATTGACGATGACTCGGGTTTCTTCAGTGATGTAGGACTGCGCTGGCTGAGCGACGTGGCCAACGAATACGATTTGACGTGGCCGGTGGTCACTTACACCGGCAGTAGCAGCGAAGGCGGTTGGAGTGATGAAAATGCCGAACGCTTGGCTGACGACCTACACGAACGCTTGGGTGTTAAGACCAAAGTGTCTGGTGGTTACCATTCGGCCACACGTGATGACAAGACTTGGATTTTTGAACCCGACTCCAGCTTGGACGCAGACGAATCAGACAACTTGGCTATAGAAATTGTCAGCCCGCCAATGCCGTTAGAGACTTGCTTGCGTTTTATGGAAGACTTTTTTGAATGGGCCGAGGACAACGGCGCTTACAGCAACAGCTCAACCGGTTTCCATATGGGCGTGAGCCTGCCACATCGTGGTGGTGATGTTGACTATGTTAAATTGGCCCTGTTCTTGGGCGACGAACACGTGTTACAGGAATTTGGTCGTGCCGGTAACAGTTTCTGCGAAGCCGCAATGAAAAAGATTCGCAATCGAGTCAAAGGCAACAAAGAAGCGGTAGGTAGCGCATTGACCTTGATGCGTAGTAATCTATTAGAGTTGGCACAAAAAGCTCTAGAGATCAACAATCACGGATTTGGCAAGTATACCAGTATCAATCCCAAAGGCGGTACAGACAGTACACACCCACACAAGGAACGTGGTGCCAAGTACATTGAGTTTCGTAGTGCTGGTGGATCAAATTATTTTGAAGACATTGACAAATTAAAAAATACCTTGTTGCGTTATGCCAAGGCCATGACTGTGGCTGCCAATCCGGCTGCTGAACGCAAAGAATACTACAAGAAGTTATACAAACTTATTAGTCCACCCGACGGTGATGCCAGTTTGGATTTGTTTGCTAGATTTGCTACCGGCGCTATTTCAAAAGAAGATCTCAAGAAGCAATGGGCTGAGAAACAGTTAGATGATGAACCCAAGGGCGATTGGAAAGTATACGATGCCAACGGAAAATATATCATTGGACAGGACTATCACGGTTATACAAAATCTGAAGTATGGGAACGTGCTAAAAAGAAATTAAGTCCCGGCGGCAGTATGGAAGGTTTCCAAAAGGAATATCGAGTATTACCAATGAAGAGTACCACTGGTGATTGGGAAGTATACAACAATGACACCGGCGAAACTTTAGAAATCTTACACGGCTACGCAACCAAGGGCGCGGCCGCCGACGCAGTATACGACAAGTATGTGACCAACCAGGGCATTGCATTTAATTTACGTCCGGCCGATCCTGAAACTCCAGAGCCAGAATTAACTCCCAGAGCCAAGTTGGCCAAACGTATCAAAGCACCCAAACCCAATTGGAATGTGGTGTATCGTCCTACTGGTCGTGTGATCGATGAGCTGATTAATGTTTCAAAAGAAGAAGCTCAAAAACTCTTGCACCACGTGGCCACCTTGCACGACTTTGACAGTATAGATGATCTAGAGCTACATAACCAAGCAGATGTACCAAATTCCAATGACACAGATCCCGAGGATGAACCACACAAGTGGGAATTTTATCGTGCTGAAACAGGTGCAGTGATTGATACTGTAGACAATGCTTCCAAGAGTCAAGCCGAAATGGTGCGTAGAGATCTTGTGCGCAGATACGGTCATCCAGATGACAGCGTTCGTATGCGTACCGTACCTACAGATGCAAGCCGTGAACGTTACGATAGTCGTCAAGAACACAACCCAGTGGTCAATCAACCACCACAGCAATTTATAACACAACGTCCTGCCACTGGCGACTACTATGAAATACGTGGCGGTAGCGATAATAGAATCTATGGTTTCTTGCCAACCATGCCAGGACAACCATCGCAGTTGCAGACTATAGTTACTGCTGCCAAACAATATGTGAATGACTTGACTGGTAGAGATGATGCGTATATACAATACCGTGCCGGAGATCCTGTGCAGGCTACAGCACCAAATGGTGTTCCGCTATGGCAAGTGTATGAACGTGACTCAGGACACGTGGTACACGCATTTGCCGATCACGATCAACGTAGTGCCTGGTCTACAGCACAAACGTGGTTACGTGATCACGGTGCAGAAGATCCTAGCTTGTTTAGCTTACGTCCAATGATGAGTACATAATGAGATTCTTAGAATTTGCACCCAGTCCTGAACGTGACGACGATGAAATGCCCAACCAGCTGCTGATATTGGCCAATCGCTGGTGGAATGCCACAGATGAACAACCGCAAATTGAGCACGTGTTAAACAGTCTTGGCTGGAGCATACATCAAGTCGAAAGTGAAGATGATGCTGTTCAACTACAGCATCGTGATGGTACTACTTACTTTATTAGTGCTGACGAATTTGATCCAGACTTATTTGAAATCAGTGACGAGTTAAGACGTAATTACTTGCACCGTGCTGGTCAGCAGGTTGATCGTAGACTTGACCGTATGGCACAAGCACGTGATCGTCTCGACAAGGGTTACGAAATCTATCACGCCGATCGTCCAGCTGGCGGCTCACAAATAGTAGATCGCTTTGAAGCAGATACTCCTGCTCTTGCAAGACGCTATTATGAACGGTTTATTCAAGATTATGATAGTGATGTAGACTTTGATCTACGCTTACGACGTGCTACTGGTATCCTAGAAACTTTGTTAGCTCTTGAATCCGGCGATTGGTTGCTAGCTGAATCATCTCAAGGTGTTGAAATTAAAAAAAGCAGTTTGTTTGATCAATCGCTAGTAACAAAAGCTCAATCGGCTCCGGGAATATCAGATAAAATAAAAGAATTTTTAAACTTTAGAATAAACAATCCTGGACGAGTAATAGGTAACGACAAACCGTTTGCGTCAGCTGGTCCAATAGCACGTGCTTTACCAAAATTGCGTCATTATCATCTAACTAGAGATTTGAGTTTGTTTTATTCTATGGAAGGTCGTGCCCCTGCTGTTATCAAATTGTACGGAGTATTCAGTCATAGCGATAGCGGAACAGGTACACCGGGCAATATCAACAAACAAAAAAGTTTTGCACAGCAATTGATTAATCAACCTGTAAATGAATTAACCTTGGTTCCTACAGTGGCCAAAAGCAAGCGTGAGCACTTAGACGTTATGCCTAACGATGGCCGACCTATCCCCAAAGGTGATGAAACCGAATACCTAGGTGACTTGGTAGCCGAGATGGGCAATGGATATCAACTATGGTCGTGGACCAGCCACGGTACTGTTACTTACTATGTGTTTGATACGGCGACACGTCGTTGCCAACTGGGCACCACCGGTCGCCCGTACAAGACAAACCGTGACAGTTTTATCATACAAGGTGTTTATTCAGGTCCACGCAATCGTTATCGTGCTGCTGATCTATATGCTTTCCTTGTACTCAATCGTGGCTTAACCTTGGTATCAGATTACAAACAAAGTGCTGGTGGCTATCGCGTGTGGCAAGAATTACAACGTCGCTATGGTCGTCGGATAAACATACACGGTTTTGATACACGCACCGATGAACCAGTAAATGTATCAGCTGATCCCGAAGATGAGCCCGATACACACGTGGATCGTGATGTAGTTAAACGTGCCGGTCCTGCTATGAAAAAGGAACTGGGTTCTATCAGTAGAGACCTACGTTTTGTGGCAAGTGCAAGATGAGAGCTAAAGAATTTCAAACAGTTCCAGCTGAAAAAATCTTAGACTACGTGAAACGCACACAAGGTGACGGCCATTTTCATATGGACCATCTGATTACCGATCACCCCAATTGGCGCCTGACCCAGATACCATTGAAAAAATTACGCATTCCTGGCACAGATTCAGAACAGGCGGATCCATACAATCGCGTATTAGATACCAACATAGATTATGCTGACAGTCTAGATCCTGCGGATATTCGGCGTCGTCCTATTGTGGTAGATACCAATGGTGTTATAATAGATGGCAATCATCGTGCCTATCAAGCACATCAATTGAAATGGCAGTCAATTCCTGCTTACGTACCTGCATAAAACAAAACCCGCACTAGGCGGGTTTTTCTTTGAAGTATTATTGTTTTTTTACAAATTAAACCATTGCGTAAACAACTGTGCGTGTTACGCCTTTTTCTGCCAACTGTGGAACAAAGAACATATCCAAGTAAGGATTAGAACTTTGATCAGCAGCATTCAAATATTGGTGAGTAGCAATCACATTGGCACCGTTAATGACTAAGTCTGTCAATTTGCCATAGTGTTCATATGTTTCTAAACCAGCAACAAATGTGTCAATGTATGCATCAGTTGGGCTGGTAAATGTGTAAGTTGTTGTAACAGTATAAGGAGCATCAATACCAGCAACAGTTACAGCAGCTGCACGTTCAGCTGCAGTGGCATATGAAGTCAACGGAAAGCTGTTGGAAATTCTGTAGTCTTGGAATTCTTTAGCACCAGCAATGCCATAAGCAGTTTCTGCTGTGCTTAACGCATTTAAGTCTGGATAATTTACCACACGAGTTTGTGTCAAACCATCATCGCTGATTGTTTCTGTTACAGTGACACCAGCAGTTTTTAATGCCTGGCTGATGGATTGGAATTGTGGAAGTACAGATGCATCGCCCGAAGCAACTGCGGCACGACCTGCTACAGAATAAAAATCTACAGTAGTGTTTGGACGGCTTAATACGATAGTTTTGGTGATTGCCATTTTAAAAAATCCTTATGATAATGTATTTATGCGTCAAGTCTAATAAGATAGTCTGTTGTTAAAAAACTACACTTATTTGGTTGACTCAAAATTTGAAATAATCTATAATTGTATTTATCGTAAACATTAAAAGGCGTTAGAAAACTATGTCATATACAGTTTTTAAACACGATCCCAAGTGGCAACCACGCAAAGGCCTAGAAGGCCCGTTTCACTATCCCAATGGGCAGGTGCTATACTACGATCCTCAAGCGGGTCAATATTACGACCCTACCACCGATTTTTATGTGGACAATGCAGATGTTGCGAAATTACAACAGTCTATTCTTGACGCCATTGCACGGGATTATTGTGATCCGTGGCAGTTTGTAACAGTCTAATTTGGGTTGACCCAAAAATGCCAAAATGCTATAATACTTGTATAGTGAATAACAAGGAGTTGAAATGTTCGAAACACTAGTAGATCAATTGGTTAAAGTGACACTCACAAATGAGCCAGTCAAAACTGAGTTTTACAATGGTACCTTGTTTGTTCGTACCATTACCGAAACGCAGGCTCGCACGGTGTTTCATCGATTAAGCGAGACATTTGGGTTAGGTAAAGTCGTTGTTAGCCCAATTGGCGATACTGGCGAATTTGCTTACGATTTTATCTAAGGAGACAGTATGACCAAAAAACATTTTATCGCAATGGCTCAAGAAATCAAGGCAATTCCTGTTTTGTCGGAGCGATTGACAGCGGCCATTGCGTTTTGCAAAGTGGCACGAATGGCCAATCCTAGATTTGATCAGGCCCGTTTTTTAGATGCGTGTGAGGTTTGATATGATCAATGTCACTGATATTCGTTCAGCATTGGTAACAGGTCAATTTGGCAATGCCGACTTGATTGCTATTCAAGAAGCCCTGACCTTTGCTCGCAATCAATTGGCTCGCCGCAATACTGGTCAATTTCTCAAAGGCGACACAGTAAAATTCAAGTCCAGCCGTAATAACCAGTTTTACCAAGGCGTGATTGAAAAGGTCAATATCAAGAATATTTTGGTTCGCACTCCAGTTGGTGTATATCGCGTACCAGCCAATATGGTAGAAACAGTATGATCATCGTTGATGTTGGGTTGGTGTTTGTTGCAGTAGGTATTGTTGGTTTAATTGTGTCGTATTTGATATGGAGAACATTATGAGAATGTTTATTGCAGGTACTATCTTTGGTTTGGTTTTGGCTACCGTGGGCTTTTCGGGTATTGCTAGAATGTTGGATCGCGGAGTTGACGTGGTCAAAACCCAAAGTACAGAGTTGGCCAAGTAATTTTGGCAAAAGAATTTCATATTTAGGTTGACTCTAAATTCGAATTAACTTATAATATGAAATATGTTGGAGTGTGTCCAGCATAATTTAACTGTAGTTTTTAACTTAAATGGAGTGTTTTAAAATGGATAAATTGTTCAAAGTTGGTGGCGTTTCTAAGACTAAAGGTCAATACAAAGTGCGTTTCGCATCTGATATGACTCGTGTCAAGATCTTGGCCAAGACTGATAGTGATATCAATCTTGTTGAGTTGCCAAAAGCAATGACCAAGCCAGAATTGGTAACTTTCTTGAAAGGTACTGATTTGTATGCTAACGGTAATTACCGTGCAGCTATCGATGCAGCTGATGCCAAGTACAATGGTACCGTATCTGCCAAAGCTGGTAAAGTCAAGCCAAGCCTTGATGCTATCAAAGCTCGTGCAACAGCCAAAGACGCTGTAGCTGAGTAATACTCGTAAGGGCATCGCTGGGAAGCGTATTAGCCCCTTACTATCAGCAAGTGTTTGAGACGGAAACATAGGTATCGTTGGCAGACGTGTCAACTATGCGGGCCTAACTGGCGTGGAACAGGTCCTAACATAACTAGCCATACGCTATTGCCGGGAAGCACCCGACGCATAAATTGGCACTCGAACACTTACTAATAGTATAAATATGATTATGACATATTTAGCCTGTTTGATCGCTGTAGCAGTTTTACTCTATGTAATGATAGAGATAAAAAACTGGTTGGATTTTTAAAGAATTGTTGTAACTCCTTTAGAGTGAAGGCATTGCGGACGTGGGTGCGATTCCCACCACCTCCACCTAAACGTATTGTTGATCTGGGACACGAAGTCGTGCAGTTAGTCTAAGATCCCATTGTTTAGTGGGTACACAGGGGCAGATCCTGTACAGTATGTTTAGTTGGGGGTGACTAGTTTCGACGTGGTGAGATAGCAACGAAGGCAACAGGACAGAGCAGTCCAAAAAACTAAAAAAAGTAAACGCAAACGACTCACAGTTCGCATTGGCAGCCTAAGGGCCGCCTAGGGCAGGAAATGCCTCGTAACAGAAACAACCATTGTGTTGCCTAAAAACAACACCTTAAACCCCCTGAAAATGGGGGTTTTTGCTGGCCTAAATTTTGGTTGATCCAAAAAGGCCAAAATGCTATAATACTTGTATAGTTAATAAAAAGGAGCTAGAAATGAGTCAAGTACAATACAAAGTAGGTGATGATGTTAGTCACGGTATCGGCGGCGATCGTTACTATGATGGCAAAATTTCCCGTATTACCAAGCGTTTTATTTTCACAGATTCAGGTCGTCAATACACTCGCAAAGAGGACAAAAATGGTCGTGTGTATTACACCCAAACCGGTTGTCGGTACTGCTACCTGATTCCAGGTATTCAAGAGTATATGGACCCGCATTTTTGATTTGGGTTGACCCAAAATTGCCAAAATGCTATAATGTTACATACAGTTAAAAAAGGAGCCGAAATGACCAGTGCAGATATTCAAAACATTTTGATCGAAGCCAAACAGGCCGCTCGCGAAGCCGCTGAACAGTTCTTCCAGGAGAAGTTGGGCGGTGTTGACAAATACTCGTGCGGTTTTGCCTGGGTAGAGATCTACGGTGTCAAAGGCAATACTAAATTGGGCCGGGCATTCAAAGCCGCAGGCATCAACAAGAATTATTCCGGTGCTTACTCAATTTGGAATCCAGCAGGCCTTGGTGTGCAAAACATTGACACCCTTGAAGCAGGTGCTGAAGCGGCAGCCCGGGTTTTTGAGAAGTATGGTTTCCGTGCTTATGCTGGTAGCCGTTTAGACTAATGAAGTTCTACAAAGAAACCACAAAAGATTGGGCGGCACCAACGCCCAATCACATTTACTTGCTGTCAACAGACAAGAGCAAAATGTACGGTTACATCAAAGCCGGTACCGAAGAAGTAACAGTGGTCAAAAAGGCCTATCCGTTTGATGCTCGACGTAGAACTTTTCGAGAAGTGCCAGAATTAGGCGAGTTAAGTTTGGACGATGTCCGTACTGAAACCTGGGAATTTGTAGGCAGTAAGGGCGACAAGTATATTGTTGAGAAAACGGATAATATGTTAAAATGCAGTTGTCCAGGTTTTACATATCGCGGTGATTGCAAGCACGTCAGGGAGATTGCATAATGGGAACTAGATCAAGTATTGCCATCAAACACGGTGAGCGAATCAAGGCCATCTACTGTCATTGGGACGGTTATCTTGAAGGTGTGGGTGCGACCTTGTCGGAACACTATTCCAGTTCACCCAAAGTAAACAATCTAATTGCTTTGGGTGATGTCAGTAGCCTGGGCGAAGAAATTGGAGTTGAACACGCATTCAGCACCATGAATTTGACCGACGAAGAAAAACAAGCCTACGAACTCGAACACGGACGTTCTTGTACCTTTTACGGTCGTGACCGCGGCGAAGAAGGCGTGGAGTTTCGCAGTTTTGGTTCTGAAGCCGAATGGATTGATCATTATGAAGGTGCCGGTGCTCAATATTTTTACTTGTTTGATCACGGTGTTTGGTACTATTCAACTGGCGGCGACTTGCTACCTTTACACGAACATTTAAAACAGGAGACAGCAAATGCCTAATTGGTGTGGAAATACCCTAACAATCACTCACGAAAATCCTGCAATGATTAGTCGTGCCAAAGCGGCCTTTGCCGAAGGTAACTTTTTAAATGAGTTTATTCCTAACCCCGCAGGTGAGTGGGACTACGATTGGTCCGTTGCAAACTGGGGTACCAAATGGGACGTGGGCGATGGCAACGGCATCCAAACCTGGGACGATCACGAACTGGTTGTTTATTTTGATAGTGCGTGGAGCCCTCCTATTACAGCCTACGAAAAATTGATGGACCTGGGTTTTACAGTCTATGCTACCTACTATGAACCAGGCTCGGCTTTTGCTGGTATTTGGGAAGATGGTATAGACGACCATTATGACCTATCGGGTATGGATTCGGGCGATGTTGAACAGCAGTTGCCATCCGAATTAAATGACACATTTGGTATTTCGGAAACAATGGCCGAGTACGAAGCTGAACAAGAAGATGAAGTCACAGTCTGGTACAAAGACGGGGTCGAAGCAACCGGACTTATACCACACGAGGTTCCAAAAAAATGATACTGGCTCAAATTGGGTTGTTTCTTAGTATAGGATTGGGCATTGGATTTTTTGGTGCTATGTTGGTGGCCGCCCTATTAGATTGGCGTCAGGCTCGACAGCAACGCAAGGATCAAGTGTGGACTGAATTGAAACGTACCGATTATGAACCACGTAGACCGGCAGCAAAATAACACTTGCTCAAAGAATGCCAAAATGCTATAATAATACATTGTTTAAAATTACGGAGCCAAAATGCTAAAACCCTGGGAAGTTATTCAAGAACTGGAAATAGACAACAGTCGTTTGGTCAAAGAAGCGATTGTCAAACGTGAAGCTGAAGCTGGCAACACTGATTTCTTTCGCGGTGCCCGTGCCGCATTGGATTCCATGATTACTTTTGGTATTCGACAAGTTGAAGAAAAGAAGGGTGACGGCCGAGGACTCAATCCCGACAAGTTTTGGGAAACAGCACAGGCTCTAGCCGAAAGAAAATTGACCGGCAACGACGCTGTCAACGCAGTCAGTTATATGCGTATGAATGCACGAGAGACCGAATGGAACCTGTGGTATCGACGTATTCTTATCAAAGATCTGCGCTGTGGCGTCAGTGAAAAAACAATCAACAAAATGGTGGAGGCAGTCAATGGAGATTATGTTATACCTGTTTTTAGTTGCCAACTTGCTCACGATGGTGCTAACCACGAAAGCAAGGTCTCAGGACGCAAACTCATCGAAGTTAAGCTGGATGGAGTACGTGTTATTACTATCGTCTATCCAAGTGGGAATGTTGATCAGTATAGTCGTAATGGCAAGGAACTAGTAAACTTTGAACATATAAAACAGCAAATTGCCAAACACGCAATCTTTTTTCGAGAACCAATGGTGTTGGATGGCGAAGTGATGTCAAGCAGTTTTCAAGACCTGATGCGTCAAGTGCATCGCAAAACTGATGTGGCTGCATCTGATGCTGTGCTAAATGTGTTTGATATTTTGACACTGAAAGAATTTCAAGCCGGCATCAGTGCCAGTTCGCAACAGGATCGCAGTAACGCACTTCGTGTATGGTATGCTCCTATAGCAGATCATATGCCCAACGTCACTATCTTGGGCAACGAACTGGTGGACTTGGACACTGAAGTGGGCCAGGCACGTTTTAGCGAAATCAATGCTCAAGCAATCGCAGGTGGATACGAAGGTATCATGATCAAAGACCCAACCGCAGTTTATGAATGCAAGCGATCGGTAGCGTGGCTCAAGCAAAAGCCCTTTATTGAAGTTAGTTTAACAGTAGTAGGCACCGAAGAAGGTACTGGTAAAAACGCCGGACGTCTTGGTGCATTAATTGTAGAAGGAACAGATGATGGTAAACTTATCAGGACCAATGTGGGATCCGGACTTACAGATGATAATCGCATTAGCTATTGGGCCAGTCGGCATAACCTTATCGGTAATATTGTGGAAGTACGTGCCGATGCTGTTACGCAAAATCAAGACGGTTCATATTCATTGAGATTCCCCCGATTCAAAGGATTCCGCGGTTTTGAACCAGGAGAAAAAATTTGAAAAAAGAACTAGATGAACAGTTGTGTAAAAAATACCCCAAACTGTTTGCAAATCGCAATGCCGATATGCAGACCACTGCTATGTGTTGGGGTTTTGAATGTGGCGATGGTTGGTTTGATTTGATCGACGAACTGTGTTGGAATATACAAAGCTACATTGACAACAACAGCAGACCCGACAGACAAATACCACAGGTTGTGGTAGAACAGGTCAAGGAAAAGTTTGGCACACTACGTTTTTATTACCAAGGTGGCAACGAATTGATTCACGGTATGACCTGGTTTGCTGAATCAATGTCGGGTCGTATTTGTGAACAATGTGGCCGGCCTGGAAAAGAACGTGGCGGTGGCTGGATTAGAACTGCCTGCGAGGAACACGCACAATGAGTCGTTATCACTGGATCAAAACCATTGTGGAAGATGACAACGGTGAGCTCTTGCTGGATATCAAAGAAGCCTGCGAAGAGTTGGGATGGCAACCGGGCGATACAATTGAATGGATTGACAACAAAGACGGTACTTGGACACTACGGAAAAAGGAAACAAAATGACATTACATATTACTTACGAAAACGCCACCCTAGAAGATCTAGATCTAGATGATCGCAACCGCGAACTTAGAAACTTGCTGAGCAAACACGACTGTGAAGTTACATTCACCAAAGTCAATGGCGAGTTGCGTACCATGCCTTGTACCTTGCGTACCGAAGCAATGCCGGCTCGTGTGGTCACAGAAGAATACCAAACCACTCGGTTGTACAAGCCAGAAACCTTGAGTGTGTGGTGCTTGGACAAAAGCGAATGGCGAGCTTTCAAAGTGGCCAACGTGAAGGAAATCCGTGTCATTGGATCGTGATCTAGTAGAGGACTTGTGGCAGTCCAAGGAGTTCTTGCACAAGATTAAAACTCGCGATGACTATGCTCAAAATGTCTACGCGGCCTTGTGCAATATGCGTTGGCAACCTGCCGACGTGTTTCCTATACTCAAGGATGAGTATTGGACGTGTAGCTGGCGTAGTGCCGGTGGTATTGTGGCAGACTTTCGTCGTTCGGTTGCCACAGAAGATTATATGGATTGGTACTGCTCGGGTATAGGCGGCCTAGGTGGTTTTGATTTGGATGACGAACACAAATCCCAGGCCGAATTTGTTGCTAAAAAATATGTACCAGAAGGAACTGTAACCGATGAAATACGTGAGGATTTTGCGGCTCTGGGTTGGACTCCGAGTGAATGGCCTGATGACAAGGATTAAAAGTATGTTGACACGCGATGTTGAAAAAATGATTATGGGTAGTATCAAAGAGATCTTGAAAGATCGACAGTATTTTTATTACTCAACTGTGGGACCGGACTATTGTCATTTGACCGAAGAAGGCAAAGATGCTATAATAGACATAGTCAACATTTTAGGTTCTAGAATGTTAGTGGCAATTGAAAAAGAAGATATTGAACGCAGTAAACAACTGGTGTTGGACCAACTTAAAGGAAAATGAAATGACTTGCAGAGGATATGACCCAAAAGCAGTAAAGGTATCAAAAAGTGTCAAGCGTTTGGCCGCTACCATTACTGATAACCAGCAACGCAGAGCATTGGTTAAAAGTTACGCTGTGGCTATTGCAGCCAATGCTCGTGCCGGTGCTCGCAGATCTGGCCCAGGCAAAGACGAATAATGGGTAGAATATTTGAACGTGCTGAACAGTATTTGGATCAACTCGATCCAGGTGTGTTTGTGGAAATTGGCACCAGCCGCGGTGGTGATGACGGTAGCACACGCAAAATAGCTGTGTGGGCCGAACAGCTAGATACCTATCTAACCACGGTGGATATGGATCCATTGAATTGTTCCTTTGTTGAGCGTATGCAAACTCCCAGAACCACCATTGTCAACAGCACCGGTGAAGACTATCTAAACAAACGAACATTTGCCGAACGTCCCATTAGTTTTTTGTACTTGGACAACTTTGATTGGGATTGGCACCCAGACAATACCGAAGATTTTGTTTTGGAACAACAAAAACGCTATGCTAATTTTGGTATTACCATGAACAACGTAAACAGCCAACGTGCCCATTTGGCTCAGGCCATTGCAGCCTTGGGACATATGACTGCTCGCAGTTTAATTGTGTGTGATGACACTTGGTTCAATCCTTGGCACGGTCATTACAGTGGAAAATCAGGTGCGGTTGTGCCATATCTACTGAATCACGGCTACGAAGTGTTGGATACTGAAGAACGACCAGTTTATGGAACTATTTTGGGCAGAGGAATAGTAAAAAAGTAACGGTTTGGTAAAATTAGCTATTGCATTGTACACAAGAATAGTGCATAATACACAAATGCTGTTACTAACAGCTCTTATTTAAAAGGAAATCTAAAATGTTTGATCTTTCAACAAAACAAGGTAAGTTATTTAACGCATTAGTTCTCAATGGTGAGACTTTGACTGCTAGCCAAATTAGCAAGCGTTTTGGTATCAAGAATCCAACTGCTACTGTTAGCGACATTCGTTACAGTGGTTTTGCTATCTACGCTAACAAGCGTAAAGCTGGCAACGGTGTTAAGGTTACTGAATACAAACACGGTAAGGCTTCACGTCGTATCGTTTCAGCTGGTTACAAGGCTATCGCAGCTGGTTTAGTAGATTAATAGTCAACTAAACTGATGTGTTCAAACCCGCTTCGGCGGGTTTTTTCTTTTGCGTCATATATAATTATATGGGCCGCAAAGTTTTTAATCTTGAGCGTGATATCCGTAGTACCGATTGGATCATATCCAAAGTACGACACAAAGAAATCTACGCCCAAAATTTGTACGCAGCCTTGTGCAACAATTCCTACATACCCCAAGACGTTTGGGGAATTCTAACCAACATTACCTGGGACTGTAATTGGCGTTACGCAGCCGATTTGGTAGCCGATCTCAGACAAGACGACAGTTATATTGACTGGTACTGCTCAGGTACCGGATTCATTGGCACTGATTTCAGTGGATTTGTTGAAGAAAGTTTTGTCACTGACGAAATAGAATCGGATATCAAAAGCATCGGCTGGTTGCTAAAAACTCGCAGATTTGTCGAAATCTAATAGACCAAAAATACTCAATATGTTATAATTACACTATGAAAATAAATGTAATATCTGACCTCCACCTAGAATTCAGCGACCTTACACTACCCGGCGGTGATGTGTTGATCCTCAGCGGCGACGTTATGGAAGCTCGAAAATTCAAACGCAATCAGTACGATCCAATGAACGTACTGTTACCACACGAAGATGCTCACAAGCGTCCAGACCGACACTATCGTTTTATTATCGAAGAGTGCTCGGCCAAATACCGTGAAGTTATTTACGTTATGGGCAATCACGAGCACTACGGTTTCCAGTTTCAAAAGACCTGGGCACATATCAATAGTCAATTGCCTGACAACGTACACCTGTTGGAACGTGAAACCTTGACCATTGATGATGTGACTTTCGTTGGGTGTACTCTATGGACAGATATGAACCGAGAAGATCAACTTACTATGTATCATATGCGGTCAATGATGAACGATTACAAACAGATTACCATGTTCAACGAAGCCAAAAACATTTATCACAGACTTACTCCCGAGCGTACTGTGGAAGAGTTTTATAAGAGCCGCGACTATATCAAGTTGGTTGTAGAAGGCAAACCGGATCAGAAGTTTGTGGTGGTAACACATCATTCGCCTTGCAAGGCCAGTACCCATCCGCGTTACATTCACGATACCTTGATGAATGGTGCTTACAGCAGTGACTTGTCGGAATTTATTCTAGACCATCCGCAGATTCGGGTGTGGACTCACGGCCATACACACGATCCGTTTGACTATCAGGTAGGTGAAACCAGAGTCATCTGCAACCCACGCGGCTACAAAGGCTACGAACAACGTGCTGAAGATTTTGATCCCACATACGGATTTGAAATTTAATTTTACCAAAAGACTAGACAAATCCTTTCTATGCGTATATAATTGATACTAATAGAGCATAAGTAAAAGTATATGATTGCTCTAATATAGTAGTCTAACTAAATGCTCTAAAGGATAAGCGATGGCTGGTGTTTTTCAATGTTTGAACTGTGGTAGAGATAACCCTGTGCGTGGTGCAAATTATTCCAACAAATATTGTAATAATTTTTGTCAACAACAGCACAGGAAAACTCTCTTAGCGGAAAAGCGTATTGCGGAATGGCGGTCAGGTTGCGGACTATATGTTTGGAAAGAAGTTCCAGACTATATCCAAGACTTCTTGATCCAAGAGCGTGGACACCGGTGCGAAACCTGTGGTATTACAGAATGGCAAGGCCAACCTGCTCCACTTACTGTAACGCAACGAGACAGTGACACTTATAACAATCAAGAATCAAACTTAGAAGTGACGTGCTATAACTGCAAGTCGCAAAAATAATTTCATTTTAACCAAGGAGAATTTCAAATGAAAACAATCGGTGATAAATTAGAACACTTTGTAGTAACAGGTGTCAAGCCAGGACAGCCAGAAGATGCTTTTTTCAACATTGATGAAACCAGCTTTGAAGGCAAATGGAAAGTGATCGTATTCTACCCTAAGGACTTTACATTTGTATGTCCTACAGAAATTGTAGCTTACGACAAACTAAATCAAGACTTTGAAGACCGTGATGCAGTATTGCTAACAGGTAGCACAGACAATGAGTTCTGCAAACTAGCCTGGCAAAATGCACACGCAGATTTGAAGAAAATTACACACAATCAATTTGCTGATACACAGCGTGGTGAGTTGAGCTTGGCAGAACAGTTGGGTGTATTTTATGCTCCAGCTGGTGCGGCTCTACGTGCTACATTTATTGTAGACCCAAGTAACACAATCCAACACGTTACAGTAAACAACTTGGACGTGGGTCGTAGCCCAGAAGAAACTCTACGTATTTTAGATGCTCTTCAAACTGGCGAACTATGTGCTTGTAATCGTACAGTGGGTGGGGAGACACTATAATGAGTTTCATTGAGCAAGTCAAAGGTGCCTTGCCAGACTACGCAAAGGATGCCAAGTTGAATCTTGATGCGGTACTCCTACGCAGTACATTAGACGCTGATGTGGCTATGGGCTGTGCAGTAGCCGCACTGGCCGCAACAGGCAATGGTAAACTAGTTAGTTTAATCCTAGCAGATGCTCCAGCATTGGCAGAACCTGCAATGACAGCCGCAAGTATCATGGCACAAAACAACGTTTGGTACCCCTACGTTGAAATGGCCGATGACCCAAGCCTATCCGGCTTGCCAGCTCAATTGCGTATGAATGCTATTGCTAGTCACGGCGGAACAACTAAAAGCAACTTTGAAGCATTTAGTTTGGCTGCAAGCATTGTTGGCAAATGCCACTTTTGCGTAAAAGCACACTACGAAACACTCAAGCAAGAAGGCTACACAGTAGAAAACTTGCGCGATATCGGTCGTATTGCCGCAGTGATGAATTCAGTAGCCAAAGTTTTGAACAGCTGATATTTGACATTGGTATAGAAAGTCCTTATACTAAACCGTATAAGGATTTTTTATGGCCCATTTTCCAACAGCAAAACCCACCCACAACTACGCAAACGTGACCATTCCAAATGGTGGCAACGTGTTAAGCAGTCACGCAGTCAATACCACCTTGTCGGCTGCCTGGAGCAGTAGCATAAACAGTGGCAAGGTCAAGATATCCGATTCTGATATCGAAATTGATGGCCTAAGTCTCAAGAAGACCTTAGAGGCTGTGAGCCAACGCTTGGCCATCATGGTACCCAATCCTGAGCTGGAACGGGAATTTGAAGAACTCCGAGCCTGTGGTGATCGTTACAGAGAACTTGAACGAGAATTTGCCGAACAACTCAAAATGTGGAATACACTCAAAAGCACTGACAAATAAAGGTCAATATGCTATAATAGCATATGGACTCTAAATCGAATTGCGTAGTACTAAACACAACTAATTTAACCCCAACTCAGATCGATCGAATAATACACTGGTGCAACCGCCAGTTTGATTCGGACAAATGGAATTTTGTAACAGACTTCCCCAGTTACTATTGGAGATTCTATTTGCCCGATGCACACGCAGAAACACTATTTAGATTGAGGTGGATGAATTGACTGTAACTATACGTGTACCTTGGACTGATCCTTACAATCACGGTGATGCCTGGAATGAACTCCTGGCCTGGACTGTGGAAACTTATGGCTTGCCTGGCGAACGAGTAAGTTTTAGTCCCACTGAACGATGGATGGATTTTACATTCGATGATGAACAGGATGCACTTATGTTTCAGTTAAAGACTGGTGGGCATCGACGCACCAAACAAGAATATACTGTGGAATTTGTAAACAGAATAATCAATGGGTAGAGGAACCTTGGTCAAAGAAATACGTATGGGCGATGTAGAAGACCCGTACTTGTATGCGGCCTTTCCTTTGCACGAGTGGGAACAGACCGAAGAATGCCAGTGGCTCAGAAGTCAGCTAAACGAAGGTGATGAACTGGTATTCTTTTGCGATAATGATCCTGCCAATTGGGGTTTTGTTATTAGAATATATGCTCCACTCACAGGCAAGGCTCTTACTTACTATAATTTAAAGTATCTAGGTATTCAAGAATGATCAATTACTACTACGAGCTGATTGACGGAGTGAAAGCGTTTGGGCACAACATCCGTTACATTGGTGACTTTGATGTCAAGCCCGAGGGTATGCACACAAAGTTTCACACTACCGCCTACAATCACAGTACACGTTGGTGGTTGGAAAATGCCAATGGTGTTACTATGCTACGACGTCGTGCAACTGATTATACCAGCTGGGAAGAAGCACGTTTTGACGAACGAGAGTTCACCTGGATCAAACTACAAACCAGAGATGTCAAAACCCTGTGAAAAATAGATTTATACCTGCCCGTAGTCCTATAGATCATGATTACCTGCTGATCATTGAGGATTATGCTTGGTGGCACATAAACCAAACAGAGATTGATCAATGGATCGAAGCCAGCAATGGTGCTGTAACGCAAAAAGGTATGGTTGTACATTTTGATACCGACGAAGATCGTACCATGTTTATGTTGAGGTGGGCATAATGGCTGCAGTAATGCCAAGGATGCAACCGGCTTTCAAAGTGGCCGCCAGTTCAAGACGCCGAGCCGGCAAACCTGTGATTGTGGATGAGCCGATTCCTACCAATCCTTGGGAACCGTATAGACTAAAGATATTTCCCAAGCAAATCAACGAACGTTGGTACAAGCCCGGCGACTTGGTCTATCGTAGATTTGTACACAGCCCGGGTGGCGGATATTGGCAGTATGGTGATGATTTTGACTATTTGAAGTGGCAGCCGTGATCAACTGGAGTTACTTGATTGCTCGCTTTATATCGGCTGTGGCATCGTGGTTGGATGCCAGTAATCTACGCAATCGTGTATATCGTCTAGAACAGGTCAACGAACTCATGAGAATAGGACTAGAAGACATACAACGTATGGATCCAGAAGGTCGTATAGGTTGGTATGCCAAGTCGGTCTTGGACAATGTGGACAATCGAGATGAATAAATATCAAATTACTCGTATAAAAATAAATAGTAATAAAGTCTGGATTGAAATAAACGAAGGCTTTGATTCTAATCCGTTCAAAGATCCATTAATAACGGTCCCCTCAGAAGAAGAACTAAATCAAGTGCAAGCGTGGTGTGAAGAAAACCAATGCGGTCGTCGTATGAGTTACGATCAATTTGTTTTCAACAATGAAAAAGAACTTAGTATGTTTATGCTAAAGTGGTCATAGGAAGAATTCAATGAAAGTTAAAAAAATTATTGTAGTAGGTGGTGGTACAGCAGGCTGGCTCAGTGCCGGTTTTATTGCTAGTCAATTGCCCGAAGTAGAAGTCACTGTGATTCACAGTAAGGATGTTCCAATTATTGGTGTTGGGGAAACTACGGTACCGCAGTTCCGCAATCACTTGGAAAAAATGGGTCTACACGAAGATCTATGGTTGCGTGAGTCAGGCAGCACATTCAAGTACGGTGTTACCTTTGACAACTGGCGTACTGGGTCAGACACACGTTGGCACGGATTTGGCGATTTTGTTACAGAAAAAGGTATCAGCCATAGTATGGACGAGTTTGGCAAACGTGTTAGCTGTGCCAAGGACGATTCAGTATTGATAGCCGACTACTGGATTGAAATGCTCAAACGTGGCATTGTTACCGAAGAGGATTACTATCAATATGCGTCAGATACGTATCATTTGGTTCAGAATCGCCGAGCACACAGAAACCTAGCGGGACACCAGTATTCGAGCCGTGTGCCGGGCTATGCTTATAATATCAACGCATTCAAAGTGGGACAAACTATCAAGAACCACGTGGCCATCCCGGCTGGGGTAAAGACCCTGGAACGTCACATTGTTCAAGTGCTACGCAACGAGCGTGAAGAAGTAACAGGTATTGTAGACGATGGCGGGGAAACACATACCGCAGACTTGTACATTGACTGCACCGGCTTCAAGCGACTACTGATTGGTCCTGTGGGCAAATGGATCAGTTACGAGGATCGACTGCCGTGTAAGAATGCTATTGGTGGACGTGTAAACTATCAAGGACGCGAAGCAGAATTCTGTGTACCTAACCTACACGCTACAGCATTCAACCACGGTTGGTCGTGGCGTGTTCCCTTACGTGATGACTTGGGTTCGGGCTATGTGTACGATACACGTTTCACCACAACTGAACAGGCCATAGAAGAGTTGTCGGCATACTGGCAGAACCTCGGCTTGGAGTGGGATCATAAAGTTACTTTGACATTTGACAACGGTATCCTGGATCGTTCGGCACACCGTAACGTGATTGCCTGCGGACTCAGTTCAAACTTCCTGGAGCCCCTGGAAGCCACAAGTATTAGCTTTACTACGCTAATCAACGAATTGGTTGTGGCAGTACTTAAAAAGCACGACTGCCATTGGAATGACGGTGAGGATCGTGTGTTAAGTCGTTTAATGAGCCGTGAAGTCAAGATCACCGGTGACTTCTTGTGGGCACACTATGCCTTGACCGAACGTTCAGATACAGAGTTCTGGCGCGAGCAAGCCGGTAAGCGTGAGGAAGCAGTTGATATGGTACACGGTTGGTTTGGTCGTCACTTTAGCGATATCTATCGTAGAGAAAAAGACTTTGACCACACACGCTACAACAAGTATGACTGGGCGCAGACCATTACCACTATGCGAATATTTGATGGTTGCCCTACTCGTGAGATCAATGAAGCCTTATTACCACGTGCTCGTCTATGGTATCAACACAGAGATGAAATGACTCGCGGTGTATTAGATCTTGTGCCAACGCACTGGGAATTGATTCAACATATCAACAGATAATGTACGTAAACAATTTTTCATTGCCCAAACCGACGCCGGAAGTGCTGGATCAGTGTCATTGTGTGTACATTGGCGACCCAGCATTTCACGTTAAGAAAATGCGTGACTGGTGCTACGAACAGAATCTCAGTTTGGTTTACTGGGAGTTGATGGAAGTGGCCGATGTTAGTCCAATACTAGACAATGTTGCGGCCTTTTGGTTTGCCAGTGGTCGTGATGCTACTATGTTTAGTTTAAAATACAAATGAAACAGATAGAAACCTGGCCGCCGCCAGACTGGACCGAAGTCATAGTGCTGTGGGACGAAGTATTAGGCGGACCCAGATATCCAATTCGAGAAATACTGGAATGGATAGATACAGCCCCGGGCGGTGAATTTCATTTGCACGGTTATCGTTCTACTGAAGGTTTTTCGTTTAGATTTCGCAATCCCAATGATGCTGTGTATTTTAAACTAAAGTGGTTATAAAATGAACAAAGAATTAATAACAGGTATGTTGTTTATGGCTATTGCCGTGGCATTTGGCCTGGGCGGTGTACACTATAAATTTGGTACCTACGATGATCCCGGTGCTGCATTATTTCCTGTGGCTGTCAGTGTGTTTTTATTTGTGGTAGGCACAATCAAATTGATTGTTGGGTTCGTGGCCAAGAAAGAATACATTGAGTTTGAAGTTAAAAATATTGCTATTGTCTCTGCGTCACTGCTGTTGTTTGCTGTGGCTTCCGAGCGCATTGGCATACTTGCCGGTACTGTGGCATTGGTAGCGGTGTCCAGTTTAAGTGCCAGCTCGTATTCGATCGGCCGAGTTGTTAAAATTGTTGCTGGACTGTGCGCTGTTGCACTTGCATTTAAATACCTACTGGGATTGAACTTGCCACTATGATAGAAATACTCAATCACTTGGCTGCAGGCTTTGATACTGCACTCTCTTTACAAAATTTATTGTATTGTGCTTTGGGCTGTTTTATCGGCACCTTGATCGGCCTACTGCCGGGTCTGGGTCCTATCAGTACCATCAGCTTGCTGTTGCCACTGACCTACTCAATGCCTGTAACTGGCAGTATCATTATGCTGGCCGGTATCTATTACGGCGCACAGTACGGCGACAGCGTCAGTGCCATTACCATGAAGATACCACACCAAAGCAGTATTGTGGCCTGTATAGACGGTTATCAAATGCACTTGCAAGGTCGCACAGGCTTGGCCTTGTTCACTGCCGGTGTCAGCAGTTTTATTGGCGGAACCGTGGCTGCTGTTATTGTGGTTGGCTTTGCTCCTGTATTGGGCGAGCTGGCTTTCTTGTTTGGTCCAAACGAATATGTGATGTTGATGCTGTTGGGATTTGTATGTGTGAGCTTGGTCACCACTGGCAGTTTACTTGGCGGCCTGGGAATGGTGGCCATTGGGGTATTGTTGGGCATGGTAGGCACCGATGTCAACTCAGGAGTTATGCGATACACCCTGGGCTTGAGTTTCTTGAGTGACGGTATTGGTATGGTATCTATTGCCATCGGCTGTTTTGGACTGGCAGAAATTGTCAATAACTTGGACAAGCGAGACGAGCGCACTCCGTTTACGGGTTCAATCAAATTGATCCCAACCTGGACCGAATTCAAGCGTATTGTTCCCAGTGCCCTGCGTGGTAGCCTGGTAGGCAGTTTCTTGGGCCTGTTGCCCGGTGGTGGTCCCACTATTGCCCAGTACGGTGCTTACGCTGTGGACAAAAGATTTAGCAAATATCGAGACGAAATAGGTTCAGGAGCAATTGAAGGTGTAGCCGGACAAGCAGCTGCTGACGAAGCTGCTGCCCGTACCAGTTTTATTCCGCTAATGAGTATGGGCATTCCAGAAAATGCTGTTATGGCCTTGATTTTGGGTGCATTGACCATGAAAGGTATAACGCCCGGACCTTCAATGATTACTTCACACTCGACCTTGTTCTGGGGCTTGATTGCATCAATGTGGATTGGCAACGTGTTCTTGTTGATCTTGAATGTGCCATTGGTCAGATACTGGCTCACAGTATTTAAAATTCCTTATGCGGTGTTGTTTCCTTGTATCTTGTTCTTTTGTTGCATCGGTACATTCAGTACCAACAACAACATAGAAGATGTGTATACCACCGTGGCATTTGGTTTGTTGGGCTATGCATTTTTGAAGTTGGGACTGGAAGCGGCACCCTTGATGTTGGGCTTTATTCTAGGACCAATGTTGGAAGAAAATTTCCGCCGGGCAATGAGCATCAGTCGTGGTGATTTTGGCCCGTTTTGGGACAGACCCATCAGTTGTGCTATGTTAGTGGTCATTGGCCTTTGCGTAGCCTACAGTATATACGGGTATCTACGTCGGTTGACCATAAAAGATCAAAATAGTACAATATAAGTGTAGTAAAAGATTAACTCAACTTCGGAAAGTAAAAATGATAAAAATCAACAAATATATCCTAAAAGCCACAATTCAAACTGTAACAACAGTCATTGGCATAATTGCCATATCAGCTGTGATTAGCCTAGGCTTAAACTACATCAACCCGACACCCACACAATTGGTTGGCGCTTTGATCACTGTGTTTTTGATCTATGCCCTGTACTCGCTGATCACTATACAGGCCAAAATCCTAGAGTCACGTGACAAAATCAATGCACGAATCGATCGAGTAACAAAATGAAGATTTACATTTCCCGACCACGCAATCATTGGCTGAGTCCATACACTATTCTCAAAACAGTTTGCTTTTGGGAACGAGACGACGATGTGTTTTACGATCACGAGGATACCGGCAAGGGCCGATATGTCAAGTGGGTCAAATTCTTGACCCCCATTTGTAATGCTTGGCAACGATTCTTGGACATTGTACACCCCGACATCAATTATATCAAAATTGATCGTTATGATACTTGGTCAATGGATCATACTCTCAGCCCTATCATCTTGCCTATGTTGCGGCAGTTGCAAGAAACCAAACACGGTGCTCCATTTGTGGATGACAAGGATGTTCCCAAAGAGTTGCGTAGCACATCAGCACCGCCCAAAGAAAACGAGTGGGACACCGATGACAATCACTTTCGTCGTTGGGATTGGGTCTTAGACGAAATGATTTTTGCATTTGAGCACATTGTCAACACCGACTGGGAAGACGAATTCCGCACAGGCAAAATGAGTCACCGTACTGTGGCTTGCGAGTGGGACGAGGCAGGTAAAGCCACTATGTACCGATGGGAAGAACAACCAGATCATACCTACAAGTACGATATGGAAGGCGCTCAAAAGGTACACAAGCGCATTCAGAACGGCCTTTGTTTATTTGGTAAATACTATCAAGCACTTTGGGACTAATCAATGTTTGAAGATATCACAGTATTTTTGATATGGTTGTTGGCAACCTGGATTGTATCCAATATTATCATTGGGTTTCTTGGAATATATCAACAAACTGACAGCAAAATCAGAGATCAGCTGATCAAACACTTGGACACCATCATACATCGTGTTCGGGTTGAAAAACACAACGAAGTTTATTTTTGGTACGACAACGACGACGGCGAATTTCTTGCACAAGGTCAAACCGACGAAGAAATCATCAACAATTTAAAACAGCGTTTTCCCACCCATATTTTCTATTTGCCCACCAGCCATTTTATCAGTCAAAAAACCAATTGGCAACCACGACATCAGCACGTAGAAACTGTTGACCAATAAAGATCAAAATAGTATAATACTTGTTATGACAATGCACCTAGCACATCCTGCCCTTTCTACCACCGGCAAAAAGCGTGGCAAGCAAAAATATGCGTCAGCTGAGGCAAAAAGAAAAGCCGAAATCCTGCGCGAAGAGTGGGAAGCTCTCAAACGTCGTAACAATATTACCACAGAAAAGAAAACCCGAGCACGTGATATGCGTGGCAATCTAGCTGATACTTATTGCCTCACTGTGCCGCCCGGACGTGACTTGCCACGCATCACAAGCCGCGATACCGGCTGGGTTCCTTGCACCAAAGGCACAGACAAAGTCTACACCGGCACCAAGGTCAAAGGTATTGGCACTATGCACAAGTCCAACGCTGTACCCATTTTCTCCGACGAAGAAGCAGTTGAGATAAGTACAATGCGACGTTAAAAGGAGATGACTTGGCAAAGGATGATATAATTGAAATGACCGGAGTAGTAGACGAAGTTCTACCAAACGCTATGTTTCGCGTAATACTAGAAAATGGACACAAAATTACTGCCACAATCGGCGGTAGATTAAGACAGCATAATATACGCATATTATTAGGTGATAGTGTAAATGTAGAAATGAGCACATATGACCTAAGCCGTGGGCGAGTGGTATACCGCAACAAATAAGTACGGTATGCTAAAACATAAAAAGTTAGGGGTAATTTTTATTGACTGCTGGGACCAACATTGGAATTGGCAAAACCCAGGTGCTCCGCATAATAATTTTTATCACAATATGATAGACACATTGTCTGAATATGATATAGACAGTTATGTATTTCATAATACTTTTTTAAGTTTAAAATATGTCACTCCCGACGTTGTAAATTATTTCAAAGAATTTGTCAACAACGAACCCAGTGATTCCAACAAACGCCAGGCTGTTATTGACCTACTGAGTGCCACCGGTACTGAACGATTGACCCCTGAATTACACACCTTATACGAAAATAACAAAAGCATTTATATACCCACATTCAACGGATTTCAACAATGGGTACAAACATCTGGCATTGGTAGATGGATTGTGGTAGGTGCTCATTGGGGCATTTGTACCCACACAAAACCGTTGGGGTTTGAAAACTTGCTCATTTATAAAAAACAATCTCCGGGTATAAAAATTTTTAGTATTCCCAGTTGCACAGCAAAATGGACCGACGGTCCCGACAGTGGGGTTACAATTTGCAGTGATATTGACTATGCACAGGACCATTTAAAATGGCAAAAGGTCGGTGATAATTTACAAGAATTAATATTATAAATAGTATTATGAACGATATTAGACAAACCTTAGATCTACTAGAAGCAAAAGAAAAAGGCAAACTAGAGCAAATCAAACTGCCCTACAGTCGTACTGCTTTGGCTCCTGTTATGAGTTCAGCTGAAATAGACTTGCACTATGGTAAACTATACAAAGGCTATGTGGATCGTTACAACAAGGGTGAAGGTGACGCCAAGTTTAACGAAGCCGGGGCATACTTACACAGTATATTTTTTAGCCAATTCAAACATCCGGGTAGCCAAAAACCACACGGACGTATTGCCGACATCATCAATTATCATCACACAAACTTTGTAGATTTCAAAAAGTCCTTTATCGAAGAAGCAATGAAAGTACAAGGGTCGGGTTGGATTTATCTCAGCAAGAGCGGTCAGATCAAAACCATTCGCAATCACGCTGTACGTTCAGATATAGCACTATTGATTGATATGTGGGAACACGCTTATCAAAACGATTACGGTTCAAACAAGAAAAAATATTTAGAAAACATTTGGCGTATCATTGACTGGAGCGCCGTTAACAGAAGATTATGATAACAATTACAGATTCAGCCGTAGCAAAATTACGAGACATACTGGCAGAAGAATCCAATCCTGATCTTAAACTTCGTGTTTTTGTTCAAGGTGGCGGTTGTTCGGGTATGCAGTACGGATTTACCTTGGACGAAACAGTCAACGAAGATGACTTTGATCTTGACATTGACAATATACACGTACTGGTAGATTCGATGAGCGGTAGCTATCTACAAGGTGCCGAGATTGACTACCGAGAAGACCAATACGGCTCACAATTCAGCATCAAAAACCCCAACGCAGTCACCACCTGCGGTTGCGGATCTAGTTTTAGTCCGGGATAATATACCCACATAATTCCTGTGCAAACCTGGCTTTAGCCAATTCCGATAAATAACAGTATTACTCGGGATTATAGTTATGGCATTATGGACAGGGGCAATTCAAAAAGTTAATGAAGGTTTTGCGGCCAACGACGGCTCTGGCGATACCATTCGTGCGGCGTTTATTAAAACCGACACCAGCTTTGCAGCAATCAATAGCTTTTTAAGCGCAACAACACAGGATTTTCTCAATGCCAATGTTAGTGGTCTATTGCAGTCCAACATTGGATCTTTTGTAAACGTAAACACTATCAACTTTGTTGCAACCACGGCCAACATCGCACACATCAATGGTTTGTTGGGATTGACAGTGGGTGGAGATGTTACAGTTACCGGTAACGTAACAGCTACCAATACTGTTTCAGCCACAACACTGACTGCCAACACACTACAAGCTGCCACACTTGGCTCCAACATTGGCCTAAACAATTACAGCATTGTCGGCAACGGAAATGTTGCAATCACCGGCACAGTAGGTGCTACCAATGTTGTCAGCACCAATGCCACAGTAAACGGCACAGCCACAGTACAAAATTTAACAGTACAAGGCAACTTGGTAGCCAACGCTGGTTTGGTTGTTACTTCTTCTATTGTGCCAAGCGGAAACTTACAATACGACCTAGGCAGCCCTACAAACTTTTTCCGTAATGTTTATTCTGCAGGCCTGGTAGAAGTCAACACAGTTGTATTAAACAACAACAATAACATATTGAGATTGCACTCAAATATACCGGTTGGTGACGTCAAAGACGTTGGTATTTTGGGCGAGTTTAACAAAAACAGTACCAACAGTTTTGCTTATTTTGGTTACCAATATTCAACTGACAATTTTGTTTACAAGATTACCCCAACCGACGCCACTGTGGGTTCGGGCATAGTCAGCGACGGAGTATACGGTAACGCACAATTTGGCAGTTTGTTTCTAAGCAACAACACAGCCGGTGGCAATACTTTGGTTGTCAACAGCGGTGCCGCGATTGCTGGCAATGCCTACAGCGCAAACTTTGTTGGCAATTTGGTTGGTAACTTGACCAGCGGTGCAGCCACTGTTGGCGCACTCACTGTCAACACAGTCACAGCCGGCAACGTAACTGCCAACTATCATCTTGGCAACATTGTTTCATCTGTTGCCAACATTACTAATATAAATGCCAATACTGTCAATGCAACTGGTAACATTTCGTCCAGTTACTATCTTGGCAATATTGTTTCATCTGTTGCCACTGTTGCAAACCTAACAGTTGGCTCAGTGGTTGGCAATTTGGCTGTCAACGGAATCATTTCCAGCACTGGCGACGCAACTGTCACCGGCAATGTGGTTGCTGGCAATCGTTTGGTTGGTAATATTACCAGTACCGCTGCCAACGTTTCAACATTGACAGTTGGTAGTGTCAGTGGCAATTTGTCAGTAACTGGCAACGTGACCAGTGGTGGTTTCCAAGTATTGACCATTAACAATTTTTCACAGTATCTGCCAGCTTTGAACAATGCTACCAACGTTGTTGGCGACAGTTACTTTACCGGTAATATGACGGTCAGCGGCATTGCTGGATTTAAAACAGCCAGCAACATTTATGCTGGCTACGGATCCGGTGCTCCATTTGGATTCTACGGTAACCTATACGGACTGGTTACCAATCCAGTACAGACTGGTATTACCACAGTTGGTACTCTTGGTAATTTGTCAATCACTGGCACAACTACCACTGGCACATTGAATGTCAACACTCTTAATGTACAAACTGGTGCAACTATAAGCGGCGCATTGTCGGCAGGTACTACTACAGTTGCTGGTTTAAGTGCTAGTTCATTGACTGTCTCGGGCAACACCACCGTAAATAATCTTGCTGTTACCGGAACAATCAGTACCGGAACCACTATTAGTGCCAGTGCAACCAGCAATTCCTTAACCAGTGGCAATATTACAGTAACTGGCAACGTAACCAGTAACAATGCCAGTGTTACCAATACCATAAGCACCAACAACATTGCAGTCACCAGCAACGTAACTGCTGGTAACGTGGTGGCCACAGCAATTTATTCTAATGGATATCGATTTGCTAACGGTGCGGCGTTTGTATCTACTACACTGGCCAATACCGCAGAGATTACAGCCAACATAGCCAGTGGTGCCAATGCTGGATTCAATTTGGTTGCTTCGGGTGTCTCGGCAGGCACATATGGTTCATCTACCACAGTACCTGTGATTGCCGTTGATGCCAAAGGGCGCATTACTTCCGCAACCACTGCCAGCATTGCTGGCTCATTGACCTTTACTGGTGATGCAACTGGTTCAGGCAATGTGGGCGGTTCAACAGCGTTGACCTTGGCTGCCTCAGGTGTCACAGCAGGCACATATGGTTCGGCTACCAGTATTCCAACCATTGCAGTTGACGCCAAAGGCCGTATTACTAGCGTAACTACCAATACTGTCAGCAGTACGTTGAACATTGCTGGCACTACAGGAACTGGCTCAGTTGGTTTATTAACCGGTACCTTGACAGTAACTGGCGCCACCGGCGTGTCGGTAGCGGCCTCGGGCAGCACTCTTACTGTTAGTCCACCACAGGACTTACGTGCAACTGCTACACCAACATTTAATGGCCTGGTTACCACAAGTCATACTAGCACCAGTTTAACCGCTACCAACATCAACATTGTTACCAGCATTGTTCCAACTGTCAATAACACAGTTAATATTGGCGGCAGTGGCAGTAACTTTGCCACAGTATATGCACAAACATTCAGTGGTACAGCAACCACAGCCAACTATGCTGACTTGGCAGAAATTTATGCAGCCGATGCCGAGTATGCACCGGGTACTGTTGTGATATTTGGTGGCGATAAAGAAATCACAACCACTACACAATTCGCTGACGTTGCAGTGGCTGGTGCAATATCCACCGATCCTGCTTACCTGATGAATAATGCAGCGGAAGGTTTACCTGTTGCCTTGCGTGGACGTGTTCCTGTGCAAGTGGTTGGACCAGTACGCAAAGGCGACCTGTTGGTAACAGCCGGTGCCACGCCAGGTTACGCTGTCAGCGTGGGTCGTAGCACAGACTATCCGTTGGCAGTATTTGCCAAGGCATTGGAAACCAATCCGGCTGAAGGCGCAAAAACGATTGAAGCGGTAATTATATAATATGGCACTAACTTGGGTAACACCACCGGGGTCTCTTGCTAATTTTTTAATTGGCTATCCATCTGAAATTCACGTGCTAGCCACTGATGCATTAAACCCAGGCACATCATTGACTTATACCGTAATATCAGGTACATTGCCACCTGGTATGACAATGGATGCGACCGGATATATTTCTGGAACCCCTGAATACAGTACTGCATCAAACAATTTGTTTACAAAACTGCCGTACGCATTTGTTGTTAGAGCCAGCGATGGTGCAGGCAATATACTTGATGGTGGTTTTACTATCATTATTTCCAACACGTTCAACAATAATTTTTACTGGGTAACACCGGCAGGTTCGTTGGGTACCATTCCCAACGGAGAATTTTATTCATTGCCTTTGCAGGCCATTGACGTACATAATCGCACAGTGACTTACAGTTTTATTTCAGGTGAATTACCTCCTGGAATGCAAGTGGTGGCCACAGGGTCATTACAGGGCGTTCCAACCTTGACCAGTGCTACACAAGTTAACGACAGTCAAAACTTTCGTTTTACCATACGTGCAACCAATGCCAATGGCAACATTAGCGATCAAGCATTTGATATCACTGTCACCAATGTGTTTGGTCCAGTTATTGAGCCGGCCACTTCTTTCTTGGGCAGTTTCTTCGACGGCAGTTATTATAAACAACAGTTGTCGGTCAATGAATTAAACACCAATGTAAACATCAACTGGAGTCTGGTACAAGGCGAATTGCCAGTGGGTTTAACATTGGATTCCAACGGGTTGATCAGCGGCTACATACATCCTGTACAAATAATTGGATCGTATGGGCCAGCAAATTATGACAGTTATGTGGTTGATCCAGCTAGCAATACCATCACACAACGAGCACTATACGACGGCGGACCTTACGAATTCAATCAGGTCAATCAAAACTTAGCATACAATTTTACCATTCAAGCATTTGATGGTGCCAACTATGACATACAGTCATACACTATCAACATCATCAGTCGCGGCGGATTTACCGCTGACAGTACTGTTACTGTGGACAACGATCTTATCAGTATTGACTCTACCAACATTTATGCTCCAGTGTTGCTAAACACCAGTAAAAATTTACCTGTGGCTCGTCAAGACAGTTACTACGCATTTAAATTTGATGGTATTGATTTCCAAGACGACACCCTAACTTATAATATTGCCAATGTGACAGGAACCTATGATTCATATGTGACTGGCATTGATGAAGGATTTGACTACGCACCATTTGACAGTTTTACTGGTGGTGCTGGTACATCAAACTTGCCTGGAGTTATATTGGATGCACAGTCTGGTTGGTTATATGGCAAGGTTAGCCCACAGAACACCAGTATACAAACATACACATTTGGTGTATATGTAAGCAAAGTAAGAAACACTGTGGTGTGGACCAGCCCCACTGTGTTTTTTAATTTTTCAGTCCTAGGCGACGTAAACAATGTGGTCAAATGGATTACGCCCAGTGACCTAGGAACCATCAACAACGGCGCAACCAGCGAATTGTATTTGGAAGCCAAGAGTGTGTTGAACAAGCCGTTGATGTATCGATTGTACGATGGCGCCGGTGTTTCTTGTCATTTGCCACAGGGTTTAAAATTGTTACCTTCGGGAGAAATCAGTGGACGAGTCAGCTTTGAATTGTTTACTGTGGACAATTACCAAACCACATTTGACAAAAATTCAATGTCGTTTGATCGCAAGTACGAGTTTACAGTGATTGCCGAAACCGACGACGGTACTGCCGAATCTATACAACAATTCAGTCTCACTGTAAGCGAAGTAGACAAAAAGCCTTACGAGAATTTATATCTCAAAGCAATGCCAGCTTTGGATCAAAGAAAAATTTATACCAGTGTAATTTCAGATCCTGAAATTTTTAATCCTGCGTTGATCTATAGACCAACTGATCCATACTATGGTGTTAAGACCGATATTGAAATGTTGTTTATGTCAGGATTGAATCCGTCATCGTTGAATCAATACGAAACAGCAATGATCAGAAACCATTATACCAAACGTTACAATTTTGGCGATATAAAAACTGCTGTGGTGTTGGACGACAATTTTAAAGTCAAATATGAGGTGGTTTATATAGACCTAATTGACCCTGAAGAAGATGCCAACGGAAATGGTCCACCATTGGAGATTGATCAAAATGGCCTGACCATTTATCCAAATACCAGTGCTGATATGGTTCAGCGGATTGCCAGCGGCTTGGGTTACAATGATCAAAGCACACTACCAACTTGGATGACCAGCAATCAACCCGATCCTACAAACGCCAGCAAGTTTAAAACACCACTGGGATATACCAAAGCTGTGGTAATGGCCTACACCAAACCAGGTGCAAGTAGTTTGATAGCTTATAGATTACGAAACACAGGAATCAATTTTAATCGAATAGAATTTGCTGTGAATCGCTATCAACTTGACAACTATTACAGCACATACTATGACATCAACAGTGGCAACTATGTACGTATGCCTCAAACTACCTTTGACAATCAAGCAGTCAACAACATTGGTCAAATTATAGCAACGGTAGACTACGGAGTTACTGTACCTTTCAGTGAAATCAATGGAAGACCTGTGGATTATATCAATGCCAACGGCGGCATTGATGGATCAACCGCCTATCGCAATGGTGAACGATTGATTTTTGTCAAACAAGAGAATTTTAGACAAAACTTGCCGTATTCGGGTTGGGTAGACTATACTGGAGTTTATCTGGGCGATGATGTCACCACATCAGCCGTTGAAGGATACGATGACACTCCTTACGATCCTTATCACGTTGTACCAGGCTATTTAGAAAAGAATCAAAATATTGCCAGTGCCACTGTAATTGCTACACAGTCAAACGCTGCGGCCAATAATCTCACTGTGGACAGCACCGAAGGATTAGTTGTAGGTACTGGTATTGTGTTCACCGGCGTTATGTTTGGCGGATTGGTCAACGGTACCACTTATTACATTGCCAGTGTTGTAGATCATACTCACATTACCTTAAGCACGACCGGCGACTTGAAAAATATTGTTGCGTTTCCTAATGCTGCTGGACAAATGATTGGTAAAAATTATGTTAACCAACGCGGCGGTGTATGGCAAATCAACATCATTGACGGAATAGTAAATTTACAATTTGTACAGGAAATTGATGTAAATCAAAGAATACGTATTACCAAAGGCAGTACATATTCTGGGTCAATTGTGTATTACAGTCTTGATTTGAGTCCAGGACAAAGTGCTCCATTTTACACCATATACAATGTTAAACCAACGTCTACATCTACCAGAACCACATTCAACGGAGATACTACCAGATTCTTCAACTATAGAGATCAGTATTACAAGCCTGGTTCCCAGGATAAATATGTTGAATTCCCACAAATCGGAGTATTTAACTAATGGCATCACAGATTAATCCAACCAACATAGACATTACCTACCCAATTGCAGGGCAGGACAATGACACACAAGGATTTCGTACTAATTTTACGAATATTAAAAATAATTTTGCTACCGCTGCTTCTGAGATTAGCCAACTACAGGCCAATTCTTCTGTTTCGGTCACTACTACACATATTCCATCCAGCAACAGCGCCGTTGGTGTACCGGGTACAATAGCATACAGCACATCGTATTTGTATGTTTGTATAGCCACAGATACTTGGTTACGTGCTAACCTGGCAACTTGGAGTGGGCCCGGCGTCTAACACATAGGATAATCTAAATGTCATCAAATATCAATCCATACAACATTGACGGTACTTTTCCAGTAGCAGGACAGGACAACTCCAGTCAAGGTTTTCGTGACAACTTTACCAACATCAAAAATAACTTTGCCTTTGCACAGAGCGAAATTAACGATTTACAGTCTAAGGCTATTTTAACTTCTGCACTGAGTGGACAAACCATCAGCAACGATATGGCTGGTACACAAATTGTGCGCCCACAACTACGTGCTTGGACCGAAGCCTATTTGGATTTGGGTTTAATCAGCACCGGTGTTGCATCGTTGGATTTTACACAGGCTTCGGTATACAAATTTGAAACTGGTGGTCCAGTGGTCATTTCTTTTCCAACTGGTACTTGGCCTGCGGTAACCGGTCAAGGTGCCTTGGGTTATGGATCTTTGCGACTATGGGTTACAGTAACTGACACAGCTCACACTATCACATTGCCGGCCAGCGTTACCATTGGTGCCAACGATCTTGTTGGGTACAATGCCGCAACACACACTATCAGTTTTTCTGCAACCGGCACTTATGTTTACGATTTCAGCAGTACCGACAATGCCACCAATTTCCTAATTGATGATCCTGTTCGCGGACGTCGTGCTGTACGTGACAATTTAACTATAAGTGGTAATTTGACAGTGGGCAGAAATACTGTGATATCTAACAGTTACATACCAACCAGTTCAAATAGTGCTGGCACCACAGGACAAATCAGTTACGACAGTAGCCACGTTTATATTTGCGTTGGTACAAACAACTGGTTACGAGCCAATCTCACTGCATTCTAAAAATCATTTGACTTTGTCCAAAAGTTCACGTATACTTGAACAAAGGAAACTGTTATGAGTCATCCACTTGCTCCAGATTTAAGTAAATTAACTATTGATGAGTTAAACGCCAAATATGGCGACTTGCTCAAACGTGTGACCTACGCTTATAGGATCGGTAACCCAGATATGGTACAACAGCTGCAAATGCTGATGGAAGACTATCGTATGGAACTGGATAATCGCAATCGTAAAGCCCTGGAAGAAATGGAAAAAAATTCCAAAAACTTTAAAAACATTATTGATATTCAATGAAGTATGACAAGTATGGTCAGGCATATACCACAGAGTTGGAACTGTCGGATATGCTTTACCTAGATCCTGAACTAGACTTATCTAGATTCCAAGTTGCCGACCAACCAGGAATGTATAACGAATCGGTGCATAAAACCTACGCTGATTTTCCGTTGGTAAAGCCCTATGTGCCAATAGATGCTCGAGAGGATGTTCCAGTAGAACTGTTTGATTGGAGTCAGCAACAACGCTGGCGTATGCCAGAAGAATACCATACTATGGACATAGCACAGTGGGTCCTAGATCAATGTCAGACAGAGCCAGAACTGCAACGTGTGGGCCAAGAATTATTGCTGTATCAAGAACGTGAGCTGTTTGGACTACTGCGTTACCTCAAGTATTTTGTAGACACTATGCGAGCCAATGGTGTGCTATGGGGTCTGGGTCGTGGATCCAGTACAGCCAGTTATGTGTTGTACCTGATTGGAGTTCACCGGATCAACAGCCTGTATTATGATCTTCCGATTGAAGAATTTTTGAAGTAAACTACCCACATTATAAATACCTACAACAAGGAGACATCTAATGTCAAGAGTATACAAATCAGCCCGTGGTAAAATGATAGATATGGATGCTGTAAAACTATCCAACGAACAATCTATTGCTGTTGGCAATATGAAAGTGAATGCTCGCGGTGACAAACTAGGCCCCGGCGGTCGTGTTGCAACTGGACGCAATCAAATCATGGACCAGGTCTACTCGGTAAATACTAGCAGTAGCAATACCGGATACAGTCCCAATGATCCAGAAGTTTACGCAGAAAGACAAGCACAAATGGACCAAACCAAAGCAAAAAAATTGCACGACTTAGCCAATAATTTGGTTGAAACTGTGCCAGAAGAACAGGCAGTACCAAATGCCGCAGCCCAGGCCAATCCAGCAGTCGACGGAACAGCATCAACTCGCGGCAGCTTGGCCAGTAGTGTTGCAAAAACCACAGTGGTTACACAAAAGCCAATGGAAGATCCACGTAAACCAAAAGGTCCCACAAGAATTTAATTATGTTTAAACCGATCCAAGTAGACAGCCTACGAGCACTGAATGATCACGTGTTGGTAGCTGATATGAATTTCAAAGAACGTAAACTAAGCAGTGGTATTTACTTGCTCAACGACGATGGCCGCGGTGCTGGTATTCGACCACGGTGGGCCAAAGTGTATGCTACCGGTCCTGAACAACAGGACATCACAGTTGGGCAATGGATTTTAGTTGCTCACGGACGTTGGACCAGGGGCATCACCATTGAAGATCCCACCGGCGAAGTAACAATCCGTCGAGTTGACCCAAACGACATCTTATTGGTATCCGACACCGACCCAGGTGGCGACGATACTGTGTCTGACGCTACTCAAATCGACAGCAAAACTCGCTGGTAAATGGGATTCCAAAAACCCAATCTGCACCCTGCCAAATTTGCCATAATGAAAAGTTTGGCAGAAATTTCTAGTTCCTACAACGACGGTTTCACCGCTTTCACTTGCAAACAAGATCTTTATATGTTAAAATGTTGGTTAGAAGATGAATATAATCGTTTGCCAACATTTGCCGGGGAAGAACAATGGGAACAGGATCGAGTCGTACAAATACTCAAGCAGTAGCCAGAATCAAACAACCACCAAAATGCAGCATTTGCCGACAGATTATTACAGATACCTGTACCTGGCGCCAAGGGCGTTGCCCACACGTACCAAGTATGATTGATCAAATTTTGGCCAATCCATACAAATCACGTTTTTACAACTTAATCAAATTTTTTAAAAGGAAATCAAAATGAAAAATATCAACGATCTTAAACACGACCACCACTTTCAGGTCAGCGCAGTAAAAAGCGCATTCCGTTTAATTGCCTGCGGTGCTGTAATCCTAGCCGGAGTAGATGCACTAGGTGTGGCAGCGTTTTTGTTTGCTTTTGCTGAATTATTGGGCGTAGGCGAAGAGCTAGTATGAGAAATCTCAAACTAGTTGATGCAGTTATCCAACTACACGATATTGCTCGACTGGTACTAGAAGAAGCCGAGGATCGGGTACTACACGATGCACTGAGAAAATGTGCAGATCGGTTACACAAGCACTCGATTGCCGACGACAAAGCCAATACAATAGCACAAGAACTTATTAAACAGGTAAAAGAATGAAAGAACTCTGGACAGAAAAATATCGCCCCAAGACTGTGGGTGATTATGTATTCACTGATGCCAATCAACGTGAACAGGTAGATGCTTGGATTCGCGATGGTGCTATTCCGCATATCTTGTTGAGCGGATCGCCTGGCACGGGCAAAACTACACTGGCAAAGGTCCTGATCAATGAACTGGGAATCGAAGAATACGACACCTTACACATCAACGCTTCAAGAGATAACGGAGTCGACTTTATTAAAACCCGAGTGGAAGGCTTTGTTAGTACAATGCCATTTGGTGCGTTCAAAGTGGTCCTTCTTGACGAAGCCGACTACCTAACACACAATGCTCAGGCTATTATGCGTGGACTTATGGAAACGTATCAAGAGTCGGCACGTTTTATCTTGACCTGTAATATGCCACACAAGATTATTCCAGCACTACACAGTCGTTGTCAAGGGTTCCACATTGACAAATCGGATGTGACAGAGTTTACAGCACGTGCGGCCACAGTATTGGTCACTGAAGACGTGACATTTGAATTAGATACACTTGACAGCTATGTCAAAGCCACATACCCAGACTTACGCAAGTGTTTGAACCTGTTGCAGGCCAATAGTACTACGGGTACACTATCTACTCCCGGCGAAAACGATCGCGGAGTCAAAGACTGGAAACTGGATGCTGTTACACTATTCAAAGCTGGCAAGATTTTAGATGCACGTAAGGTAATCTGCGCTCAGGCCGGCAGTGAAGAAATGGATGAACTGTTTCGCTGGATGTATGACAATTTAGAACTATGGAGTCGTGACCCAGCCGGTCAAGACGAAGCAATCTTGGTTATCCGTAAAGGATTGGTCAACCACCCAATGTGTGCTGACCCCGAAATCAACTTGTCGGCCACTCTCATTGAATTGACACAAATAGGAAACGAATGAAAATCAAAGACATACACTTAATTGCATTTTATGTGCAAAAGCCACGCCCGGGTGTGCAGACACAAATTGCCGGTTGGACAAAAGATCCCAACAATTTCCAATACGATGAACGTGTAGAATTTACCAAAGGTTTGTCTGGCAAGGATCGTCAGTATGCCGGTGTTATTCTAAACCTCAACACCAAGACTGTGGTCTACAACAAGTTCGGCAAGGAAAAAACATTTGATGATCTGTTTAAATATTTCCTAGAAGCCTACACACAACAAGTTGGTACTGTTATGGCACAACTTGATGTGGATTATCTAAAACAGTTTATTCCCGAAGATGAACCCGCAGTAGAGGAAGCTCCAGTTGAAGAAACTAAAGCTGAGTGAAACCGGTGACCGCGGTTGGTTTATTGGCGACTTTCCCAAGTCTGTATTGACAACAGATTTGTTTGAAGTTTGCTTTCAGACCAACGCTGCTGGCACCAGTTATCCACGTCACTACCATCGAGAAATTACCGAAGTACAGTTGATCACTCGAGGCTGTATGGTGCTCAACGGCGAAGAATATCGTGCTGGTGACATCTGTGTTATCGAACCCGGTGATATCAATGAAGCCTATTACACCGAAGATACCGATACTGTTGCCGTCAAAGCGCCCAGTCGACCGCAGGATAAATATCTAGTATGAGTATGTTTGATATGTATCGCACCAAAAAGAAACCCAAGGTCGTGGACCCAAATGCACCACCACGTCCCAACTTGCTGAATCACGAAAAACGACTCAAAGAAGCCACTGGCACACTGGAGCAAGTACAGCAAGAAAATCACGAATTGCGCCGCAGAATCGACTCGTTAGAAGGCAAAATGATCACACAAAACGCCTATCTAAGCCAATTACACCAGTATATATCAAGGCTCAAACGCGGTTGACCGATAAATTCCGAAATGCTATAATACAGTATGAAATCGGATAACAGTCAACCAAAAATGAAAAAACAAAATCGTTACCCCACAACCCAGGCATTAATGGCCGCTGTGGCCGCCTACGAATTCAACAATCGCACCGTTGTACGTGAAACTGTCACGGTTGATGGAGTAGAAACTCGTTCCAATCGTCAACTTATTTTGGACAGCCTAAACGGCACATTTGTCCACAATGAGTTTTATCAAAAGCAAGCAGAATCAATTATCACGTATCTGCAACAAACAGGCCTGATGCAAACACTTGCAAATGGCAAAACAGATCCGTTCATTGGCAATATCATTGGCCTGTTGACAGAACAAGAAATCAATTATCGTGACCTGGGCCTGTTGGCCTGGGCACCCAAAGTGGCCGATGACTATCAACGCAAAGACGCAGTACGTGAAATCAGTGCTCGTTATGAAAGCGGTAGTCGCTATATTGGCAAGATAGGCGATAAAATTTTAACCCAATTTACCTTGATTGAAAGTCGTTTCGTACACACGCTCGAGTGCTATGCGGTATACGGACACGACGAATACAATAACCTGATATTTTATTGGGCCAAGGATCAAAAGAAAGTGGTCACCAGCGGTCGTATACAAGGTCGTGTCAAAGCACAGCAACTGGACCACCGCCACGGTGATGCACGTGTTACCACATTAAATTATGTAAAGGCAGTATGAAAGAAAGTACTATATTAGTAGATGCAGATGGTGTATTGCTCAATTGGGAATATGCTTTTGAAATTTGGATGGAGCAACACGGGTTTGAACAAATACCCGGTGGCAACTTGGACTACGACATTGGCAAGCGTTATGGTATCAGTCGTGAGCAAACCACACGATTGATCAAGATGTTTAACGAAAGTGCTGCCATTGGATTTATTCCACCACTACGTGATGCTATGCACTATGTAGAAAAATTGCACCGGGAACACGGATATGTGTTCCATTGCATCACCAGTGTAAGCTCAGACCCCAATGCTATCAAATTGCGTGAAATGAACCTGCGCAAGTTGTTTGGCAAAACAGTATTTCAAAAGATTGTGTGCTTGGATACCGGTGCCGACAAAGATGAAGCTCTGTATCCGTATAGAGACACCGGATGCTGGTGGATCGAAGACAAGCCACAGAATGCTGTGACCGGCGCCGAGCTGGGACTCAACAGCTTATTGATGGAACACGGTCATAATATGAACTATTATCACGACCACGTTCGCACCGTTAAAAACTGGGAAGAAGTTTACCGAATAATTGTTGGTTAAACTTCCTTGTAAATCTTTAGAATCTCAAGAACAGCCGGGTGGCGTTGTATGTCTCGGTGATCAAAATCAATACCGGAGACGTATTTACAACTGCTATAGTCATCTACTAAGCGTTGGAAATTGAGAAGACCGTTGTTGTCTTCCCGTCTGTCTGCTTGTCGAGTGTCACCAGTTACGATCATTTTACTGCCTTCGCCTAATCGCGTGAGTAACATTTTCATCTGACTTGGGGTCGCGTTTTGCATTTCGTCTGCAATAATCCACGAATTTTTAAATGTTCTACCTCTCATATATGCCAGTGGAGAAATCTCAATCTGGTTGTCATCTAGCATACGTGCAATTTCGCTTTGGCGATAGTATTCACCGACGATGTCAAAAATAGGACGGGTCCACGGAGCCATCTTTTCATTTAGATCGCCTGGTAAAAATCCGTGTTCCTCATCATCGACACCTACGGCTGGTCGAGTTATTACTATACGCTCACAGGTTCCTGCTCTAAACGCTCGGAGTGCGGCCAATACGGCCAACATAGTTTTACCTGTACCAGCTGGGCCGGTTGCAAAAACTATTAGTTTGCTTGGATCTGTTAAGAGGTCAATATAGGTTTCTTGTTTGAGACTTTTTGGGAGAAGTGTTATTGGACGTTGTTGCTGTGGTGCCTTTCGGAAAGTGTCCAATACCACGGTGTTGTTGCTTTTAAAATTGTTGCCATTACTGCTGATACTGCTGTCATTTACTAATAGGGCCGAAGCTCTTTTCTGACGTTTGGACAATGTTGCCTCCATTGAGTGTAGTAGTGTCGTGCTACCTACACAAATATTTAGGTACTATTGTCCGGGCCAAAAACTACTTGTTTATTGTTTACGTAGGAAGATAAGTATTAGACGGACCTGAATTATGAATCCATTCTGCGTAAATTCTGTTGTTGCTATCCCAATCCATTTCACCAATTCTGTAATTAAATAATTGACTCAGTCGCACGTGTTCGTCAAACGACCAGTCGTAGAATGGAATATGTTCACATTCGGCATTGCCGTGATCGGCCCGCCCTGGATTGCAACGCCAGTAGATTCTGGTATCACGTGTGCGCAGTATTTTGGTTAACAAATTGATTTGATGTTCAATATCTTCTCTTGTGCCAAAGTTGATACTGCCCAAACAAAAGGCCACGTTGAATCGCTGTATAATTCCCCGAGACACAAATTCTTCCAAACTACATTGATAATCAGCTTCAGCAAAAGCCGGATCAATTCCAACCAAATTTGGTATATGCCCACGAAATGGGTTAACGCCGCAACCAACGTCGATCACTGTTTCTCCGGCATTGATTTTTTCAATTAAGCGTTCGCCAGTGTATTGGTACTGTCCGATGGAACGATTTCTTTGGCGCCAGGCGCCAGCGAAATAAGTATTAAGAGCTTGTTGATCGATTGTCATATTACTATTTAATGAATACCATTCTTGATTATAAAATTATCTTGATCCTTTTTCATCCACTGACCGGAGGTAATCACCTGGCCAATTTGATTTCTACTTCGGCCCGAGTAGCAAATCGGGTGCAACATCCTGATTATCTTGCATATATGCTAGAACAATATTCTATTGATAGAAAAACATTTCACGTGACAGAAATTGATAACTGCGGCATACAAAACATTGCAAAAACGATAGAAACAGTAACAAATTCAACCTTACCATATGTTTTGGCCGGGCATATTGACGAAGCTTATCGAGTTGAACAGAAAGTACAATCTTTGGGCCCTATCAAGTATATAAGATTGCACGATTTTATTTTGCCCAACATAGTTAAACAAAAAATTGATATTCCGGATTTGTTGTCTTGGTTGTACAGCGACGAAATAGTGGACAAACTATTTGACACCAACGATACTGTGGACATAAGTTTAACCAATTTGTTTTCAAATGACATTGCTCCGGTTGTTAATAAACTGAATAACGTGTTACAATTAGACCTAGATTTGGCATTTTGCCAACAACTTCATGATCTTTGGTTACCAGTGGTATCGCAAAGAATGCAAACAAACAAAATAAAGGCTCTACGCATATGAAACGTTTTTTAGCTTTGCTGTTATTATTACCTGTTGTTGCCTTGGCTTGGCAACCCGAACGGTCTGTTATATCCGTTGTTGGATTTGCTCCTGGAGCCGGCAACGAGCTGGCGTTTAGGCAAGCCAGTGCTATTGTTACAAAAAACAATCCTAAAATCTCTTTTGTAATAGAAAATCGACCCGGTGCCGATTCGGTGGTGGCGCAAAATCATATGTTAACCGCCCCTCCTGATGGTTATACCTTAAGTATACCCAGTCATATGAGTTTGTTTGTAACCAACGATATATGGCAACGAGACATTAAAAAGTTTCAGTACAACAGTTTTGTCAATGTAGTTACCTTGGGTAAAAGCCCGTTGGCTGTTGTAACAACTGCAAAAAGTGTAATTGCCACCCCAGAAGAATTCACAGCACTATTAACCATGGGCTATCGTCCAGTCAATATAGCCATTGGTGGCGGAGCACATCAAATGGCCTATGAATATATTATGTGGCGAGTCAACGGCAACCGCGAGCAGGTTAAAATGATTCGCTATCCCGGACCACTACAGGCTGTTACTGCTGTTGCTAGTGAGCAGACAGAGTTTGGAATTATGCCTATTGCTGTTGCTCGTCCTTTGATCGAAGCCGGCCGGGTTAAACTAATTGGCCTAACTACCAATAACACTATGGGCGGTATGCCTACTATGGCCCGTGCTGTACCTGGACTCAATGTGTCAGCCGGATGGATGATAAGTTTACCGCCCAATACACCCCGAGACATAGTCGACTGGTATCAACGAGAATTCAGTCGTGCTATCAAGAGCCGAGAGTATCAGGAATGGGCACGAGCCAACTATGTGTATACTGTCGACTCTGAACTAACATCAGCCGGTGTGCAACATTACGCAGAAGAATTACGCCGAACATTTGAACCAATAATTCCACACGTAAGTCGAGAACAATGAAATATATTTTTTTAGCAGGAGTACCAGGTTCTAAATGGTCCAGTGTTGCACGAAACATCTACTACAGCAACAGCATTGATCGTTCTGACTACAGTGAGGATAGAGTCTATTCACACTCGGCCAGCGGTAGCCTAGCGCCTATGCACGTGGGTGCTTACTGGGATCCAGGTATGGAGTTTGGCAACTGGTTTGATCGGTTAGACCAACACAGCCAATTGGAATGCGAAGCAGAATTTGATAGGCCGTTTACAGGCACTGGTATACGTATTATCAAAAGCCACGTGTTTTGTTATTACCTGAATTTTTTAAAACGCACCTGGCCTGATTGCCCGGTTGTATTGGTACACCGCGGTGATGATGCTAGCCTGGGCTGGTGGGTCAAGTGTGGGCATTTCGATATCAAATATCCCAACTACAAGCCCTACTACAAAGATTTAAAAAATATGGCTGTGGAAATAGCCCGACAAAACGCTGCAATGCGACCGCAATGGGAACACGCCAGTTTTGTACACAACAACTTGGACCTTTGTGAGCAACTGGGCATTGAGCCACCGCCCGCCGAATACCGACAGAACTACGCAGAACATAAAATACGAGTAAAAATACTATGAGCAATATACCTGAAATAGATTGGAAGGGCAGTCGTTGGAAAGGCACCAAGGCCATGAGCCAATGGCACTTTGATACAACACGTCCGCCTGAACCCGGCGTCGACAGTTTTACCTATGTTGGCAGATTTGAAGCTGATTTTACCGAAGCCATTGCACAAGGTCTAGTATTGGTCAAACCGACCAGCTGGGCTGACCGTAACAAATACAAAATCAAAGAAGAATTGTATACTGCCAGTGCCGAAGAAGCAGACTTGATACGTGCTGGCGCTGACCCCAAGATGGAAATTTACAGTCGTAGCAACGCTGGACACATTGGAAAATTTGCCTTGATCGCTGGGCACCTGGGTATGTCCAAATGCGACATCAACTTTCACAACCAAACCACAGGTCAAATGTTGGTCACACACATCGATAACTTTCCCGGTAATCACAGCAGACAAAATTCATTCAAGGTTACCAAATTTGATCAAAACCCCGAGCTGATCAGACGTTTTGTTATTATGTTGGCTGACTGGCAGTTGGGACAAGTGTTTCAATTGGGCAATGCTATGTGGACACAATGGCGAGCCGGTGATTGCATCACGTGGGAATGGCAAGATATTCCACACGCCACTTGCAATATGGGTTGGTGGGATAGACCTATGTTGCAGGTCACAGGAAATGTTACTGAAGCCACCAAAAAAATATTGGCCAATGCCGGACCCAATCAAATAATCACACTATGATAAAACGATCAATTACCAAATTTAACAATGTAAATCTAGAGGAAAATCCCAATCTAGGTTATTACACAGTGGGCGACAGCGTGTACTTCACCAAGGTACAGGCCTTGATTGAAGGTACCCGTACCAATCAATTTCCTACCTGGAACTTCAACAACGATGTGTATGGAAAAATGTCCTGGACCCAGGAACCCGAAGTTGGACTGCTGGATTTGTATCGTATGCGAGCACAACAACTGCGTGACAAATACGACTACATAAGGATAGAATGTTCAGGCGGCAGTGACAGCACACAGGCCTTGTTTGCTTTTTTACTTAACGATATACACGTGGACGAAATAGTGTTTCGCTATCCCAAAGCTGGTGAAAAAAATATTCCAGTTGAAAGCAGCAATTATCGTTGTGAAAATACCTTGAGTGAAGCTGAACTGGCCACTAGACCTCTGCTGAACTGGGTGGCCACACATCATCCTCAAGTTAAAATTACTGTACACGATTACTCGGCTGATATGTTGGTCAACGAAGATAGAGATGAAAGTTGGGTATATAGTGCCAAAGAATTTTTACAGCCCGGGCACGTGACAAAATTTCCCAACTACCAAACCATTGAGCACAAACTGTTGGCTGATGCTGGCAAACGCATCTGTGTGTTGTACGGCATCGACAAACCCAAGATGTGTATTAGAGAAAATCATTGGTACTTGTATTTTATGGATTTTCAAGCCAACTATGCCAACCCCGATGTGGGCGACTACACCAATATTACCAACGAGTATTTTTTCTGGACTCCGGACTTGCCTGAAATCTCGGTCAAGCAAGCACACACTATTATGAACTGGTTCAACAAACCTGAAAATCGTCATATGCAATTCCTAGCACGTTGGCCCAATCACTCGGTGGCTCAACGTACCACGTATGAAAACCTCATCAAGCCCTTGATATATCCCGACTACGACCCTCTCACATTCCAGGTGGCCAAACCCAGCACAAACTTTTACAGTGAAATGGACTACTGGTTCTATGAAAATTTCAAGGATCACAAACTGTATCAAAGCTGGCAAGCTGGTATAAAATTTGTTGAAGGACAAATTGATCCCAAGTATTTTAACAAACAGTTTGGCCGTGTGGTCAGCTTTGTGGGTTTCTTGAGCCCGTTCTACTATCTCGGTGATGCGTTGGCTGACACTAATGCCAAGCAGACGTTTGCAGTACAAGTACACGATCGGTTTTGATGAGCAAAATAGAATTGACCAGTCACGCTGATGTGACATTTGAGCCCAACAAAAAGCTGGGTTATTATTTGTTGGGCGACAAAATCTACTACAACAAGTTTCAAGCCTTGTTGGACGAAGCACGTCAAACTGAACACACCGTCAAGTGGTTTTTCAATGATGTGGATTTTGCACGAGCTCGTTGGACCGAAGAGCCCGAAGAGGACATACGCGAACTGTATCGCCAACGTGCCCAACAACTACGCGACAAGTACGACTGGATACGGGTAGAAGCCTCGGGTGGTGCCGACTCAACCACTGCGGTGTTTGCATTCTTGCTCAACGGCATACACCTAGACGAAGTCATATTCCGCTATCCCAAGGCCGGTGAAAAAAACGTAGTTACTGGAGCCGGTGATCTCAGTTGCGAAAACACACTGAGCGAATGGCAATTTGCAGCCAAACCGTTGTTTGACTGGATTGCCACACATCATCCCAGTACCAAAATTACCTTTCACGACTACAGTGAAAATCTCCTAGCTGATGAGAATCACAGAGATGAATCGTGGATTTTCCGTACCAGACATTTTTTACAGCCTGGGCACTATACCAAGCATACCAATCTGTTGCCCGAGCATCAACGCATTGCTGATCAAGGACTGCGTATGTGTGTGCTGTACGGCACAGACAAGCCCAAGGTCTGTATCAAAGACAACAAGTTCTGGATTTACTTTGTTGATGCGCCCACAGGCGAAAACGATCCGTACTTTGGCCGATATACCAATATGACCAACGAGTATTTTTACTGGTCACCAGACGCCACTCGTATGCTGGCCAAGCAAGCACACCTGATCAAGCAGTGGGCCGAAATGCCGGCCAATCACAAAATGCAGAATCTGTTGCGTTGGCCCAACAACAGCTTTGCTACCAGAACAATGTACGAGCAATTTGTCAAAGCCATTATATACCCAGATTATGACAGCAACACTTTTCAAGTGGTAAAAAGTACCAACAACATCTACAACGAAATGGATCACTGGTTTCATACCAACTTCAAAGGCACACGCCTGTACGAAACCTGGGAAGCCGGCGTCAACTATTTGTTGACCAATGTTGGCGCACAGCACGTGGGAATCAAAAAAGGTGTGGCCACAGATCTTACAGTATTTCAAAGTGCCTTTTATTACATAGGCGAATGTGATATTCCTGTTGTCACCCCTTTGGTCAATCCCAAACCCGATAAAACTGCTACCTACAAGCACGTTTTGAACGGTAAATTATCAATTTATTAACACCGTCATAAATATCTATGCAACGCCGGTATATGCCGACGTCGGACTTAACATTGACGCCTAGGGTAGTGAAACCCTTTTACTAGTGTGATACACCTAGAACGCCGATTCCCGTAAGTAGCACACGCTACAAGCCTTAAACAAAAAAACTTTTGCAAAAGGTAATTTTTAAAATGAAAACAACAACAATTCGCTGGGTTATTGCTCACGAGCCGTTAGATCTATTCTTACGTGCCGCTAAGGATTTCCAAGACTATTTGAATGCAACACAATCTGTAGAAAAAATTGAAGTAGAAGTAATGACATTGGGCGAGTACTCTGCCAAGTACAAGAACGGTGCTCCTGTAACCAAACACGATCTATTAGATCTAATGGAATCAGGCGAAATCGAAATGAGCCAAATGTACACAACTTGGTTAGCTGAAAAGTATGACCACGATATGTTAGCTCTAGAAATGCCATTCTTGTTTGAAAACCACGACCACGCTACTCGCGTGTTAGAGGGTGAAGTTGGTGAGTTCTTGCTAGACAAGATCACCGAATCAGGCAACGTTCGTGGTATGGCTTTCACATACTCAGGCGGTTTCCGTAACGTATTAAGCAGCAAGAAAGTTGAATCACTAAAAGGATTAACTGGTGAAGATCAGAACTAATCGTAATCCGGTAGCTCAGGAAACTTTCAAGGCGTTGGGCGTTGATGCGTCCGACATACACATTTGCGAAATCGAAGATCTTGCACCACACATCAAAGCAGGTGAGTGTGATGCAGGCGAAGGAGTTTACAGCCGTGTTTATCCGTTGGGACAGGACGAAGTTACAGAATCTGTTATCGACAGCAAACACAGCTTGTTCTTGACTACCATGATTATCGGCGACAAATTTTTTAAAAGTTTGAGCCCAGAAGTACGTGCTATTATCAAAGAAGCAGCCATAGTAGCCGGGCGCAAAGAGCGTTTAAAAACAATTGAGGATGGCGAAGAAGCCAAAGCCAAATTGATCGCCGAAGGTGTCAACATTCACGATTTAACCGAAGAAGAACTGGCTGAGTGGAAAGAAAAGTCTCAAGTGGTCTATGACAAATTTGAACCAACTTTTACTCCTGGTCTAATCGACAAAATCAAACGCAGTTGATTTAACCAAATAAACGGACAGGTATTTACAGCCTGTCCGTTTTTCTTTATAATTACAATACAACCTCAATAACCTAGGATTTCAACAATGAAAAAGATTCTCGCCCTATTGCTGTGCGCTTTTGCACTATCTGCAACAGCTAAAGAAACAGTAACAATCATGTACGGCTTTAGTCCAGCCGACACCATGGCCAACTACAGCCGCACACTGGCCGAAGAAGCCAACCGGATTCAAGACAAGTACACATTTGTGTTTGATACCAAACCTGGTGCTGGCAATAGTATTGCAGCCAACTATGTGTTGAAAACACCAAACACCATTTTTGCCACATCGGGCGCATTTTTTGTACGACCAAACTTTTATCCCAACGAAAGCTACGATGTGCAGGCATTCCAGGAAATTCTACCACAATGTAATGCACCAATGAGCATTGCCAGTGTCAAATACAAGAGCTGGAAAGAAGTGCCTGCCAATGCACCAATTACCGTTGCCACCAGTGGACTGGGTGTAGTCAGTCATTTGACAGCGTTGCAAATACTAAAGAAATATCCCAATGGCAAAGTTATTCCGTTCAAGTCAACCACAGATGCACTGGTATCTACTGTGGCTGGTCAAACAGATTTTGCTGTAGGCTTTCTAGGCGACCACGAAAAGTGGACCGATCCTGATGGCAAAGTGCGAGTCACTATTCTAGGCACATCAGGTCCCAAACCAGTCAACGGTCACCCCAGCCTGGTCAGTGCTGGATTTGACAAGATTTTGGCATCCACCGACAATCCACATCAATTGATGATTCCAGTAACTACACCCAAGGCGCAGGCCGACGAATGGCGCAAGATCCTGTTCAAAGCTGCCAATAGCAAATCAGTGCGTGATGCTTACGCAGTGGATCACTGCGGTATACTAGATCGTATGGAAGACAAAGACATTCAGCCTTGGTTCCAGGCACAAAATGCCATGTGGTCCAAGCTCACAGTCGGTGTCAAACTAGACAACAAATAATGAATCCGTACGGAATTGAACAAAATCCCAAGCTGGGCTATTACAAGGTAGCCGATCAGGTTTTTTACAGCAAGCCCGAAGCCTATATCTATGCTACCAATATTGGTATGGACCCAGTGTGGAATTTCAACGCTGTAACCTATGCCAAGACCCAGTGGAACGTTGAACCTGAGCTGGACATACGTGAGCTGTACAAAATGCGAGCACAGCAGATTCGTGATCGCTATGACTGGATACGTGTGGAAGCATCAGGTGGTGGTGACTCAACCACGGCTATTTTCAGTTTCTTGCTGAATGGTATACACCTGGACGAAGTCATATTTCGTTATCCCAAGCAGGGTGAAAAAGGAGTCAGTAATGATCCTTTCACAACCAATCCCATTAATACCTTGAGTGAGTGGCAGTTTGCGGCTCGCCCACTGTTGGATTGGATCAAAACGCACTATCCCAAAACTATCTGCACAGTACACGACTATTCAGAGGATATGCTCAAAGAAGAAGGTACCAGAGATGAGTCGTGGGTGTTTACTACCAAAGACTGGTTCCAACCCGGGCACGGCAGCAAACACACACACTTTGGCACAAAGGAACACAGAGATCTAGCCGAATCGGGCAAACAGATTGCTGTGGTGTACGGAGTAGACAAACCCAAAGTGGCTTTGGTTGACAACGAATGGTACAGCTACTTTATTGACTTACACGCCAATCACGGCAATCCAGTCAGCAACGGGCACGACAACATTACCACTGAGTTGTTTTACTGGACACCAGACTTGCCTGAGATTTCAGTCAAACAGGCACACCTGATTCGTCGCTGGTTTGATATGCCACAGAACCATCACCTGCGTCACTTGGTCAACGAACAAGATCCCAATCAGCGTACTGCTTATGAATTTATTGCCAAGAGCATTATATACCCAGATTATGATCTGCAGACCTGGCAAACTGCCAAACCCACCAACAGTTTTTATAACGAAATGGACTATTGGTTCTTTACCAATTTCAAAGATACCAACCTGTACAATGCCTGGGAACAAGGTCTCAAATTCTTAACCGACAAAATCAATCCCAAGTATTTTTATCGTCAATTAGGCGAACCAGTGGGACTGACTATGCAACGCAGTCCCTACTATCACATTGGTACTGCTGCAATTTCTGACTCAGCACCGGCTGTGCCCAACCGTGATTATATGCAAAAGAAACAGGTTGATGTGGCCCTGGTCAAAAATAAAAAGTTTACCACCGTTAAAATCTAAACAGGTTGCTGGCTGGTTTTCGATAAATAATTGTACTATGCCGGCAAATATTAAAGAACTACTACAAAATACCAAAGAAATTTTTATGACTGATTCAGCAGTGAGTACTCTGCTGGATTTTGAACGTGTGCTAGACGAATTAGACTTGTATGCGTTTGCTCATTGGAAAAATGGCGAATTGGTTGAAGGTCCTGTTTACGAAAAATACTTTGTAAAATGCACCTTTATGTGGCCTTACAAAAAGATGCCAGACCCACGTGGTGCGGCACGACTAAGCGAGTACGATTGCGATATCAGCTACAAACAGGATTTCTTTGAACATCCTATCAAAGTAAAAACCCCAATGGATTTCAAACCAGGAACCAAGTTTCCTAGAATGATCAAAAGTCCAATTTGGTTGGTTGAAATTGTTATGCCCAAGAAACTGATGCAAGACATCGAGCAAGGCGCCTTGGAATTGGAATCGGGCACAGTTGATATGGAAGACATTGATTCTGCATACGAAACTGGCGCAGATGACGAAACACAAGCCACACAGGATTTGAACAATGAACAACAACCACAACAGTAATTTGGCCGAAGGATTGGAACAGGGCGATCTAGCACGACTAATTCATACTGAATTGCACGTTGACGAGTTCAAAAGCAAGCTGGGCGATGATGCTGATGTAATTGTGCTCAGCTTCAAAGTTGATTCAAAAGAACCTGCAGCTGACCTGGTCGATTTCATTGAAAAAGGTTACGAGTGGGTGTTGGATTCTGACGTCAGCTCAGGCGAAATGGACGACGGCAGCTATATTGTGTTTGTTGAATTGGATCGCAATGCAGAATCTGCAGACAACATCATGATGTTGATGACCGATTTGATGAATGTGACTGACCAAGAAATATCAGACTGGCGTGTGCGTTATTACAAGGCACACAAAGAAAGAGAATTGAGTTTGGAATCATTGAAATCATTGATTCCCGACAGTCCCGAAGCCTACGAACGCAAGTACGGACAACAAGAGATAGATGCATTAAAAACAGCTGCCGGTGTGGATGTTGATACCAAAGCACCAAAAAATGACTTTACTGAATCACTAAGGAATTTGGCCGGCATAATTCGATAATAAGGAAATAAAATGACTTTTCAATTTAATTTTACACAAGACCAATTACAACAATTTTTACCAAACAATCAGCACGTGCCACACTGGTACGAAGCACTAAGCAAAGTGTTGCCTGATTACGATATTACCACTGTACAACGTGTGGCCAGTTTCCTTGGCGAAACTTATGTGGAATCAGCTGGATACACAGCTATTCAAGAAAACTTAAACTATCGTCCAGAGACACTAATGAAGACCTGGCCTAGTCATTTCCCAACTATGGATATTGCTAATCAATACGGTCATCATCCCGAGCAGATCGCTAATCGTGCCTATGCTGGTCGTATGGGCAATGGTCCCGAAGAAAGCGGAGATGGTTGGAAGTTTTGCGGTCGTGGTTTGATTCAGCTTACCGGTCGTGCAAACTATCAAGCATTTGCCGACAGCATCAGTACACCAATTGATCAGTTGCCTGATTTCCTACAAACCTTTGAAGGCTGTGTACAAAGCGCCTGCTGGTTCTGGGAAGCAAACAACCTAAATCAGTATGCTGATCAAGGTGCCATTGATCACGAATCACGTATTGTAAACGGTGGTACACTGGGCTTGCAAGAACGTCGTGCCGCATACGAACGTGCTTTACAAATCTTACAATCATAATGTTTGAACTGATTGTCAACCATCTACTAGGCAATATACCTGTCTGGGTATTTCCATTCATGGCCGGCGGTGGAGTAGCCACTTACATCATAGCCGGTATTGCCAGTCATATACCACCTGTTAGAATATATGCTTTGATAGCACGTCCCGTAGCATTTGTGGTATTTGTACTAGGGGTGTTCTTTTATGGCGGTGCTGGTGTAATTGCTGTTCAGCAACAGGCCCTGGCTGAAGCCAAACAAAAAATTGCCTTGGCAGAACAGGCCAGTGCAGATGCTAGCCAAAGACTGGCAGATGCACTAGCAGCCAACGAGCACTTGGTCAAAGGACGTGGCTACGGTGTCAAACAAATTATTGTACACGACAAACAGATTATCGACAAAGACTGTGCCCGTATCAATGATCAGGCCTGGGCCGACTACAATCGTGCTGTAAAAAATACAGGAAGTGCTCCAGCCAAATGAAAAGATCAATAGTTATACTTTCTTTGTTGTTATCTGCTTGTGCCAATACAGCCGCACCAGTTATACCTGCGTGGCCCACAGCACCGGCTGATCTACAGCGACCAGCTGCTGATCTAACACCGCTTACTCCTGACCAACGCAACCTGTCAGATCTAATTTCTAACTCCAATGACAATTATACTCAGTACTACATCCTAAAAGAACGCTATGAAGGTTGGCAGAACTGGTACAACACTCAACAAAAAATTTGGCAAGGCCTACAGTAATCAAACTGTAACACAACGATTTACAGAAAAAACTAAATAAGTGCGTACATAATTTTTTCTGTGGATTTTCAATGACCAAACTGCTTTTTATTCTCAAACGACGAGAAGATTACAATCCTGTCAAGCATTCGCCGCTGGGCTTGTCAACAGGCCTATTTAACTCGGCCAGCTTTGTTGTCAATATGCTTAACTCGGCTGGTATCGAAGCGGCTATGGAAGTGGCCATAGACAACAACTGTATCGACCAAATGGTCAAACAACACCAACCCACTCACGTGATCATTGAAGCATTATGGGTGGTGCCAACTAAATTTTCAGTATTGACCAAACTACACCCCAATGTAAAATGGATCATTCGTTTGCACAGCGAAATGCCATTCATGGCCGGCGAAGGTATGGCCATGGATTGGTTGGGAGAATACATCAATTTTCCAACCATTGACATTGGCATCAATGCTCCACGTATGTTGAGCGAAATACAAACATATCTTACTGTTAAAAAGGGCTGGAATAAACAGCAAACTGCTGAACGTATCTATTATTTGCCCAATCACTACCCACAGGATTATGTACACAAACTGTTTGACCGCAACAAATACTGGATTGACATTGGCTGTTTTGGTGCTGTACGGCCCTTAAAGAATCATATGCTACAAGCAGTGGCAGCCCTTAAATTTGCAACAAAAATCAACAAACAATTACGATTCCATATCAACTCGGGACGCATAGAAATGAAGGGCGATCCTGTTATGCATAATTTACGTGGATTTTTTCAACACCTAAGCGATGCTGGACATCAGTTGATCGGACACGAGTGGTGTCCTAGAGAAGAGTTCCTTGAAGTATGTGCTGGTATGGACATTGGGTTGCAATGTAATTTTAGCGAAACATTTAACATTGTCACAGCAGATCTAATCAGCCAAGGTGTTCCCATTGTGGGCAGTAAAGAAATACCCTGGAGTTGTGAGTTTTTTAATGCAGATCCAACCGACAGCGACGATATTGCTGATAAATTGCTACGCACCTATCGTTTCGCTGGGTTTAATGTTTGGCGCAATCAGCAAAATTTAACTAAATACACAGACAATACCCAGAATGTATGGGAAACAAAATTCAAGGAATAATATGAGCAAGTTACATAGAGTTAGAACACACCATTTACGCCTGGGTCGTATGATTATCAAAGATCACCTATTTGAAAGCCTGGAGCAAGCACTCACATTTGGCAATAGCGTTAGCGATGCTGAGAGTGTAAAAGTATACGATCACCAAGACCAAATCACACACGACTTGACGTCAGTGAGTACAGACACCTACGCCTAGGAACCACAATGCCACACAAAGTCAGAACACACCATTGGTACAACGGAATTCTAGAGTTCAAAGATCACGTGTTTGAAACTCTGGACCGCGCATTGCATTTTGCCAATACGTCTGATGCAAATGTGACCAAAGTTTATGATGAGAACGATGCTATTGTGCATCAGGTGCAAAAAACCACAAGCGTTGACACATACGCATAAGGATTGGCTGTGAAAAAGTTATTGTTATTGTTATCAGTATTGACACTAAATGGTTGCGCTGTGTATGATGCTGTCACAATGACCAAATACGATCCCAACGAGTACTTGTTGATATCTGAAATTCGCGTGGATGCTCGTCATTATGCCACCGGATGCACCAATCCAATCATGAGTCAGCCCAATGCAGTGGCAATGGCTCGTAAAACTGAATTGTTTGAAGCCTACAGCGAAAACCTGCCCAGCAACGGCGACGGCGTCAAGGCTGCCAAATCGCTAAATGAAATAGCACAAGGTTTAGTTGCACGTTATAATTCGGGTGACGCAGTTAGTCCCTTGTTTTGTAAATTGAAGTTTGAAGGAATCGAGCACAGCGCCGATACAATACAACACGTTCTAGGAAACAGACCAAGATGACATTAGATGATATCAACACTCAATTGGCTGCACTGGTAAACTCAGGTGATCCTACCTTTGCCAATGCTGCAAATTATGTAGCGCAGGCCACACAGGCTGCGCAGAGCGGACAAATGAGTCCGCAAGAGCTAGCAGAAACGCTGAAAGACTTGCAACGTCAAATGGATATTATCCAGGATATGAGCCAGTTACAATTTAAAGAAACATTAAACACTTGCATCAATGGTCTATTGATCATAGCCGGTGCAGTATAATCAAGGAGAAGTAAAATGAGTTGGTTTACAGATATAGAAAAAAAGATAGCCGATAAAGTTGCCGGTGCTTTTACCAAAGCTGAGGATTTATTAAACAAAGCTGAACACGTTATCATTGACGATGTTAAAGGTGCGTTTGAACAATCACGTCAAGCTGCGTTAGATGCCAATGTTGAAGTAAATACTCTTAAAGCACAACTACAAGATGCTCTAGTACGTGCAAGAGATTTACATCAGGCCGCTGTTGATGCAGCCAACGCCGCTGTTGCAGCCGCCGAAGCAGATGTTGTAAGATTCAAAGCTGCCGCAGCCGCACACGCAGCCGATTTGGCGACACAAGCAAGTCAAATTATACAATAATAAAAACCAGCAGGAGCTAAAATGCCAACGTCACAAGAGTATTCAGAATTAAGCGACAGCGACAAGAAAAAAGAAGATTGGATGAACAGCAAATGGCGTCCAATGATGGGCTGGATGTATATGGCTGTTTGTATGTTTGACTTTATGTTGGCACCAATATTATGGTCAATGCTACAAGCTGTGTTTCACGGCGGAATCAACACACAATGGCAACCATTGACACTACAAGGCGCCGGTTTGTTTCACATTGCAATGGGTGCCGTATTGGGTATTGCTGCATACGGTCGCACACAAGAAAAAATGGCTGGTGCCAATAACGGCGGCCTAACACAACCAGTAGGTACCACATATATTCCGCCAGGCGGTATGCAGGGCGGTATGAACTCAGGTATGGGCGGTGGATTTGGCGGACAATCATCAGGTGGATTTGGTGGCAGCACTGGAGGCTTTGGCGGACAATCATCAGGTGGATTTGGCGCACCAGCCGCAGGAGGTTTTGGTTCGGGTACCACAGGAGGTTTTGGTACTCCGGCCGCAGGTGGATTTGGCAGTCCCGCAACCGCACCAAGTACAGGTTCATTTGGATCAGCAACACCAGCCGCACCAAGTACAGGATTTGGTGCTGCATCTACTCCGTCTTTAAATGCAAACGGACAAAAAATAGTTCCTCAAACAGCATTTCCTGCGTTATAATATAGTTACTAAGGAGAAATTATGAAAAAATTATTGATCGTTTTAATCTCAACAATGTTGGCAACAACATCGGTGTATGCAACTCAAAAAAACAAACCAGCTGCACAGAAAAAAGTAGTTAAAAAACACCAACGTGTTGATGGTACCAAGGTAGCCGACGACAAACCAACTGCACCTGTTAAAAAGAAAAAATAATATTTTTTTACCTATTAAAGCCGGTAGTTTGACTCTGCCGGCTTTTTCATTTATAATACTACAATGACTTATTACGAAATTTTGGGTGTCGGCGATAAAGCCACTGCCGAAGAAATCAAACGTGCTTATCGCAAGCTCGCAAGTCAGCACCACCCTGACAAAGGTGGTGATACCAAACGATTCCAAGAAATACAAACAGCCTACGACACTCTAAGCGATAATAACAAGCGTCAACAGTATGATATGCAACGCAACGGATTTGGTGGTGGTCCTGGCGGCGTACACTTTACCTGGCATTCCAATGATGCCAACCATCCCGACATCAATGAAATATTTCGCAATTTTGGGTTTGGTGGTTTCAGCAACGATCCTTTTAGTCCATTCAGACAAAGAGAAAGACGCAATAAAGATCTGCGCATAGAAATTCCTGTGGATCTGATAGACACTTTGCAAGATCAAACCAAAACTATCAGTGTACAAACCACAAACGGGCAACGCAGTACAATGGAAGTGAATATTCCTAGAGGAGTAACTTCTGGTACACAGATCAAATATGCCGGTTTGGGAGACAATTTATTTGACACCATTCCCAGAGGTGATCTTTATGTGCAATTCAGTGTGCGTGTTCCGGAAAGGTTTGTTGTACATAATCTTGACATTCATACCCAAGTTGTAGTAAACTGTTTAACAGCAATAGTTGGGGGTACAGTTGTAGTTGCAGGTATAGACAACAAAGAATTTGAATTGACAATTCCACCGGGCACACAACCTGGGACCAAATTTAGATTGGCTCACAATGGATTGTACCAATTAAATTCAAGTGAGCGTGGTCACCTGTACATAGAACTGGCAGTCAGTATACCACGAGATCTTTCAGCCGATCAACTTGAAATTATAAAGAATCTTATCAATTAACCACTAAATATTTTTATGAACCATAATCCAGAAATAGAATTAATTATTGCCAACGCGACCGAAGCTGCAAAAGATCGCAATCACGAATATGTGACCTTGGAACATCTAGCCCTTGGCTTGATAACATTTAAGCCCTGGAATGATTTGCTAACAGCATTTGGCATAGATGTCAAAGGGTTGATAAATGATTTAGAGGACTATTTACAAAAACAAACATACATTGTCAGCACAGCCGAAGACAATATTCCAAAGAAAACACACAGCCTGGAACGTGTGTTTAATCGTGCATTTACTCAGGTGTTGTTTAGTGGACGTAATCACGTACAGACCATTGATATCTATTTAAGTATTGCATCAGAGACCAACAGTCACGCCAGTTATTTCTTTGTCAAGTATGGACTTGAACGCAGTCAGCTGGTGGATTTCTACAATCAAAACTATGTAGAAAGCAAAGGACGCAAAATAGCTGCCAATGCACGTGCCGATGAAATCTTAAACGAATATTGTGAAAATTTAAACGTGGCTGCCAAAGAAGGAAAAATTGATCCAGTGGTAGGACGCGAGTTTGAACTGGATGAAATTGCACAGGTCTTGGCCAAGCGTAACAAATCAAATGTGTTGATGGTGGGCGATGCTGGTGTAGGTAAAACTGCCATTGCCGAAGGTCTGGCACGTAACATTACCGAAGGCAAAGTTCCTGAATATCTACGTGACTATGTGGTATACAACTTAGACATTGGTAGCTTGCTGGCTGGAAGTAAATATCGCGGTGAATTTGAAGAAAAATTCAAAGATGTCATTGGAGCCTTGGGAGCCAAAGGCAAGTGCGTGTTGTTTATCGACGAAGCACATCAAATGCGTGGTGCCGGATCTGGTAGCAACAGCTCAGTGGACTTTGCCAACATGATCAAACCGGCCTTGAGCAAAGGCAACATCAAAGTGTTGGCATCAACCACCTGGGAAGAATACACACAATCGTTTGAAAAAGATCGTGCCCTGATGCGTCGCTTTGTACGTATGACCATTGAAGAACCTACTCCGGCCATTGCCAAAAATATCTTGCGTGGCCTGCGTGAATACTTTGAAACATTCCACGGTGGTGAAATCAGTGACGCAGCCATTGATGCCGCTGTTGAATTGAGTGTGCGTTATCAACCAGATAAAAAATTACCAGACAAGGCCATCGACCTGATTGATACTGCGGCGGCCCGATTAAAAATCAATGCTGTTGACTGGTGTGTGCGTAAAACACACATTGTGGATATTATCAGCAAATTTACAAAAATCCCAGCAGAACAAATTGGATCAGAGTCGACTAAAAATCTAGTTAACCTTGAAGACACTATCAAAACCAAATTGTACGGACAAGACTCTGTGGTTGATACTGTGCTGGAAAAAATCTATGTTGCCCGTGCTGGACTCAAAAGTCTCAACAAACCAATTGGTAACTTTTTGTTTTTAGGGCCAACTGGCACAGGCAAAACCGAATTGGCCAAATTGCTGGCCGAAGGTATGGGAATGAAGATGTTGCGTTATGATATGAGTGAATATCAAGAAAAACACGCTGTGGCCAAATTGATTGGTGCGCCACCGGGCTATGTGGGCTACGACGATAGCAATCTTGGCGGTGGCTTGCTGATTAGCGACATTGAAAAAAATCCCAACTGTGTGATCTTGTTTGACGAAGTTGAAAAGGCACACCCCGATATTATGAATATCCTGTTGCAATTGATGGACGAAGGCAATATTACCAGCTCAAACGGTAAAAAGGCCGATGCACGTAACGCCGTGGTTATTCTTACCAGTAACTTGGGTGCCAGTGCCAATGAACAAAACAACATTGGCTTTGGACGTGATTTACAAAAGTCAGGCGAAGATGACAAAGCGGTACGAGACTTCTTTAAACCTGAATTCCGTAATCGCTTGGATGCTATTTGCAAGTTTAACAAATTGAACGAAGTAAGTATCAAGAAAATTGTTGCCAAGTTCATCAACGAAGTCAACGAATTGTTGGCTGAAAAGAGCATACGTATTCGTTTAACTGAACGTGCAGTAGATCACCTAGCCGAAGTCGGATACGATAGCAAGATGGGCGCTAGACCTTTGGGTCGCAAGATCAGTGACTTGATCAAAGTGCCGCTCAGTAAAAAGATCTTGTTTGAATCTATTCCAGCCAATACTGTGATCGAAGTAGACTGGGCAGATGAAAAGTTTGAATTTAACGCTGTAGATACTTTTACAGCAAACGTACCAATGATAGACGCTAATGGATACATCGTTCTGGATTCAGTGCAATCCTAATATTTCTATAGAACATACAACCAAAAAATACTTTGGTAAATATCTCTACAAAATTGTAGTGTATGCTCCAGCGGGTCGTTTGATCGACGCCAAAGGCTCAATGACCGAAGCTCTTGAACGACGTAAAGAAATAGCCAAACACATCAACTATGGCGGATACTGGGGCAGTCATCGCAACAAGGACATCAATCAGGCCGACATAAGTTTTTTAGAAAAATTACGAAACATTCGGCACGACAAAGCATCCGGAATCAAAATGCGGGTCGAAGAACCCAAAATACAAATTTATTCCAATGATGCAAAACAGCTGGAGCAGTTGGTAGATGCCAATTTTGCTGACAACGAAAAACAATATTTAGAATCATTTGCTGGTCCAGAATCTGATCGCAGTGAACAACTGTTGAATTCAGGTGCCATTTTGAGAAAAACCAATATCGGGTACCGATACAAAGTCATACTCAAAGATGGACGATACAGCCCCGACGTTAAAAATCAACTGTTGAACTATTTTACCAATTTGGGCGAGGATCAAATCAAACTACCAAAAACTGGGCGTGATATGCTGAGCAAAAGCACAGGTTTTATTTGGAACCTGTATTTTTATACCAACGATTTGAATGTGGTAACTTTTGTAAGTCTCATAAGCCCGGGTATAGTTTCAAATAGTCACGAGCTGGTTATTGCCTCAACATAAATAATAGCATATTATTCAAGGAGCCCGTGATGGCAAAACTTCAAGAAGATACACTAGTTATCAAAATTAGCAAATTAATCAAAGATACAGACTCTGCTGGCACAGCATTGACCGAAGAGTTGATCACAAGTTTGGAAGCAGTAGTAGAAGAATTGGCTGGTGCCGGCGTCCTAGTTGAAATCACCACAGCCTAAAAATCAATCAATATAGAAAGCAATCAATGAGCACAAAAAAAGTCAGTCAAAAAGACGCGGTAGCGATGATCAAAGAAGCCGCAGCCAAGCAAAAAACTCAAGCAGCAGCGCCTGCGCCACAACAAGGTACACCATTTGACTTTAGTAAAGTACATTTACACATTGGTATTCCTTGCTATGGTGGTATGGTGTCAGAGCCAACCATGACCAGCTTCCTACGTTTCACACTATTGGCCAGCCAAGCTGGACTCAATTGGAGCTTGGACACAATGGTCAATGAGAGTTTGGTAACACGTGCTCGTAACAACTTGATGGCCAAAATGATGACCAACACTACAGCCACACATTTTATGTTTATTGATGCTGATATTCGTTTCCAACCAGAATCAATTCTCAGTATGCTGGCCTATGACAAAGAAGTGATCGGTGGTTTATATCCTAAAAAAGCCTTGCCGGTAAACTATGTTATCAACTTGAAACCACAGACCAAGATCCAAGGCGATATTTTCACAGTAGATACAATGGGCACAGGTTTCTTGTTGTTCAAACGTAGTGTATACGAAAAGTTAATTGCTGCTCACCCAGAGTGCAAGTATGTAGATGATGTGGGTTTAGGCAAGCAGTTTGAACCAATGATGTATTCAATCTTTGATTGTAAGATTGATGAGCGCGGACATTATCTAAGTGAAGACTGGTTATTCTGCCGTCGTTGGCAAGAGCTAGGTGGCGAAATCTGGGCACACTCAAAAGTTCTGTTGAACCACGTGGGACATTACGAGTATGCTGGTGACTTGGACAAGCTGAAGATTGCCGAGCGTGGATCCATGGGCATCATTGAAGATACCTTGGCTGCGCAAGGTGCCAAAATTGAAGAAACAACCACTGAACCGGCTAAGGAGTAAAAATGGCAGATACAGAAAAACTTCATTTTAAAATTGGCCTAGCTGGTACCTACTGGAATACTCATCCAATATACAGTATTTTTGTCAATGACAACAATGTGGTACCGCCTACAAAAATTACCACTGCCAGTGAGGAACAGTTTTTTGTTGAATTTGATGTTGATGTAGTAGAAGGACCAGCTGTACTAAAAATACGTTTGGAAAACAAGACCTGGCGTGATACTCTTCAGAACGAAGAAAAAACCGAAATCCTCAAAGATATGCTGTTGAATATCAAAAGCGTGGAAATCGATGATATCGATTTGGCAAATATGATCTATACCAAATCTGAGTTTGTGGGCGACGATGCTGAACGCCCTGTGCTAGATAAATGTATAGATTTAGGCTGGAATGGCACTTGGAGTTTGCCGTTTGAAAGCCCATTCTACATTTGGCTACTAGAAAACATTTAAGATAAATATAGTAATACTAACACTATTACTATATGTACATAAACGAACTAGCTGAACCCCAATTACTTGTAATTTATCCCGGTAGATTTCAGCCCTTTCACAAAGGGCATTATGCCGTTTACAATTGGCTGACAGGCAAGTTCGGTCGTAACAATGTCTATATTGCAACCAGCAATAAAACAGACGCTGTCAAATCCCCTTTTACTTTTGCAGAAAAAGCATATTTTATGCAACTTACAGGGGTTCCTGCTGACCGTATTGTACAGGCTGCCCAACCCTACAAGATTGAAGACGTGCTGGCTGGCGGGCATATTGCTGTGGCCAATCCTGCTAATACTGTGGTTGTATTTGCTGTCAGTCAAAAGGATATGGACGAGGATCCACGATTCAGTTTCGCTCCCAAGAAAGATGGTAATCCATCTTATTTCCAAAAATTTACCACAATTAAACAAACAGAGTCAATGGACAAGCACGGTTATATCTTGACCGTTCCCACGTTTGATTTCAGCGTGGCTGGAGCACCGATGCGCAGCGGCACAGAGTTACGTAAACTGTATGCCAACAGCAATGAAAAACAAAGACAGGCCATAATTGCAGATTTGTTTGGCAAATACACTCGCGAAGCTGAGCAAATAATGAACAACAAGATACCAACCCCGGTATCGGAAACAGTCAGTGCTTTTGTACCGGCTCGACAAGACAACAATGATGGTTACTATAAATTACTAGCGCATCGATATCGCAAAGATCCGCGATCACTGAGCAATAAAGAAAAAGAACAACTGCACAATTACATTATAAAACAAAAAGTTTTCAAAGAAGACGCAGCCGGAGTTGGTGTGGTCAAAGGCGGCAATGATCCTCGTTATTGTATGGCCACTGCGGGTGATCAAAACGACGTTACCGGCGATACCCTAGGCAAGGAAATGCAGGCTTACGGGTTGATTGGCAGAAAAAATCCACACACTGGACAAAAACCCGTAGGCAAAAACATAGGCAAAGGCAGTAAAGTATGAACGAACATACTATTACTGTTGACATTTATGCAGATTCTGGAGAGCCACGATACCGCATATATGTAGACAACAACTTGCTAACTGAACGTGATTTTACGTGGCCAAGTCACGAAATTTTTATACGTGAAAATATCATAGTTAATTTGGCCGAAGGCCCGCACCAGCTAAATGTGGAACTAGTTGGCAATCACGGCACAATAAAACCTCGAAATATAACAGTTGACGGCAAACCAAGTTTATTCGACTTTACTATAGATGAATAAATACATAAACTGGAAACTATTATGAGATCAAAAGAATTCGTTAGAGAAATGACAGATGCAGATGTTGCTAAATTACGCAAGGATGCAGAAGCTGGCATTAAATCATCTATAGACAAGCAAAGCGATGCCCGAATTGCAGCACGGCGCAACCCTGCCAAAAAGCCATCATTTATGGCTCAAGTGGGCGACAAAATTATTGGTGGTGTCAAAGGTGCTGCCAAAGGATTTATGCACGGTAGCAATGCTATCAAAGAAGATGCTACCGCAGGTGCTACAGCTAGCCCAACGGTTGCTGTTTCCTTTGCACAACAGGGCAATGTACCAACAGAAATGATCAAGCGTCAAAAGGGTTATACAAATCAGTTGTCCAAAGGTGGCGCTGTTAATATTAAGAAGAGCAAATAATGGATAACAATTTCAGTAACATTTTAGATATATTCAAGCGTTTGGACGAAACAGCAGGCTTTGAATTTGCTGGCGAAAAGCGTGGTCAAAAGCCAGGCGAACAATGGCGCGGAACAGATGCAGGCACACCCGGTACTAAATTAGTTGGCGCCAGTGAAAGTATTGAAGAGTGCGACACAGAAATGAGTCCCTTAGAAGCCAAACTACGTGCTCGTTGGGAAGCTACCAAAAAAGGACTGGCCGAATACGGTATGACCACTGGTGGTACTGCTGCAACAGGTCCAACCGATGATGCCAACGCACAAACACCACAAACTCCAGATCCGGCTGCCGCTCAAAAATTAAAAGCCGGTGTGCAAAGTTTAAAATCTGCAGGCCTGGACATTGACCCAAACAAATTGGATCAAGCATTGACCAAAGCTGGCTCAGGTGCAGACATCAGCAATCAAGATGAAAAAGCATTTGCAGCAATGGCTCCACAAATTGCTGGCATTGCTGGCAATCCACAATTGAATCAACAATTTAAACAGTTGCTGGATAAAAACAAACAGCAACAAGCTCAACAACAGAAAGCACAAGGTACGGTATAATGTTTTTAGATGATATTGTAAATCCACTTAATGAATTAAGCAAGGACCAATTAAAAAAATATATTAAGGCCAATGCAGCTGATGCTGTCCAACGTACCAGTAGTGACAGTTTTAAATCTGGTGCCGCTGGTGACAAATACAACAAATCAGAATTTGATACCCCCGTTGACCGCAAACGTGAGCGCGGTATGGATCGTGCATTAAACAAGCTAGCTCGAGAAGACAGCAATGATTTTTCTGCTGTAGATAGTACAAGTCCTATTCACGGTGGCTTAGAAGAAGATGGTCCAATGGCCGTACCAGCTCTGGGTGCTGTGGGTGCTCGTGCTCAGAAAGATTTATTTGCTACTCCACAACAATTTATTGCTCAGCAGACCAATCTCAAAGCCGGCGGCAATGCTCCAGTTCAATGGAAAAAATTAACTCCAACTACTGCACAGGATCTTGGTGTTAGAGTTGATGCACAATATGTTGCAGCACCCAATGGTGGTATAACTATTAAAGGTCTAGCAACTAGTTATGAAAACAAAACACAATTTCCATTTGCAATGACCATTGATGCTGATCATCAAATTCGTTACAAGAACGTTGAAAAATTAAATGATGACGAACTAGATGCGGTATTCCAAAACTTGGCCAGCAACGGATTGTTAGATAGACAATACATCAATCCACTAAAGGCACAGTTAGCCGAAGATAAAAAAAGTGAAGTAGAAAAACACGCCAAGGATCAAGAGTATGTACGTAACGATCCTATCCTACACTACGGCGGCAACATTGCTGGTGTTAAGAGTGCAGTTCGTCAGGCCAAGAAAAAACATCCTACAGCAAAGAACGACGTAGAAGCTATGTTTGCACAGATTGGCGACGAAGGCGATATTAATCAAAGCCAAGAACAACTACTACAAAAACACAAACGTGTTATCAATCAATTGACTCAACAAGTAACTCAGCTGGGTGCAGAAAATCAAGAGCAGACTGATATGATTGCCAAGTTGAGCAATATGTTAAGACAAACTCCTGCGGCGCCAAGTCAGCAGGTAGCACAGAAACAACAAGGCCTAGGTGAAGAAAGCAAGCCACGCCTAACACGTATACATTACTTTAATGTTGATCAACCCACGATTGCACAAGAAATTGGCTTGAAACAAGACCGCGGTGGTAACTGGTGCTTGTATCAATTTGATACTAGCGGTGCCGGATTTGATCGCAAGTTTACACAGGCCTCTCGTGTGTTTGGTCGTCCAACACACAGTCAAGCGGTAGCCGAAGATGCTTTCCACAGTGATGAAGTAGGCAACAGTTGGAGCGATGGTCAAGGCCAATGGTCCAGCGGCAACAATCAAATCAGCAGTGGTAACAATCCACAAGGTTTTAGCGAAGGCTTCCAGGACTTCAACAAGGTAGAGCCATATGCTGTTTGTCTAGCAGGCAAACCTGTTAAAACATTTGACTACTATGAGGATGCTCGACGCTTCCACGACAACTGGAAAAAGAAGTTATACAATCAAGGTGACAAGGTTAAAGCAGACAAGATTACATTGATGCCTGTAACAGATGAGGCCGCAAATCCAGCGCAGCAGGCCGCTATTGCTATTGCTATGAAGAAGGCACATAAAAAACCCAAACAGGTTGATGAACTTGATGTTAACACCTTAAAGAGCTATGCCGACAAGCGTGGCGCACAAGTGGCCGCAATGAAAGCAGACAATCCTAATCCAGTAGCTGGCAGTCCAGAATGGGTTCAACAAGCTGTTCCAGCACAACAAGTTAATCTTGCTAAACGTAAAATTGCTCGCAAAGAACGTCAACCGATTGTGGCGGAAGACGCTGATCAAGTTAAAAAAGTATTCAAAGATAAATCTGGTAAGCCTGTTGGTGAAATTGGTATCGACCCAGAATCAAGCCCGGGTAATGGCGAGTGGTATGTCCATCACTATGCTACGGGTTATAGTGTAGTTGGTTTCGATTCAGCGGCCGAAGCCAAACGCGAACTAATGTATGTCCATAAGCATCCGGACGCAGTCGAAGGACACCCATCAACAAAAGAGCAAGGTGTGGCGGAAGGCGAAGGCGTTGTTGATCCTAAAATCCAGTTCTTACAGCCAACGATACAGTTTGCTGAAAAACACGGATATAAAGTAACAATTAATCCAAATCCCAATGGCAAACTATTTGCAAAGTTGGTTAATAAACAAATTGAACATACTGTTCGTATAGGGTTTAGTCGTGGTCGAGACCCGGGTACTAAACTTGAAGCTGAGATGACAGACGATTGGGACAGTCAAACTTGGGCGTGGTCAGCAAGAGAATTGGCACAAGATTTCAAAGAGTTTTATCGAGATGCACTTAGAGACAGCCCTGTCCAAGGACAGCAAGGTGTGGCGGAGGGCGGAATGAAGGATGTGTACACAGACAATCAGGATGCTGTGTATTCGGCACTGACACGTCGTGTGATTGGCACTGAAGCCGGACATTTTTTAATCAGGACTTATGGTCTAGACCAAGTTATGGATGCAATGCGAGAAGTGGCTGATTTTCACGGTGACGTGGAAGAAATTGGATCGAGCGATGTCAGCGCATATATGCGTCAACTGCAACGTACATTAGAGAGTAACAGATAATGGAACATTTACAACGAGCCGCTAAGATTGCATTTGCTAGCCAATTTAATTTTTATTTAAAGGCTGCGTTCTTTCATTGGAACGTGGAAGGGATTCACTTTCAAGAACTACACGCATTGTTTGAGCGTATCTATGTAGAAGTATACGAAACTGTAGACGAGTTTGCAGAAAAGATTCGCACCCTGGGTGCTTATGCTCCTGCATCAAACAGTCGTTTCAGTGTGTTGAGTCAGATACCTGAAGAAACAGAAGTATTGCCAGCCGAACAAATGGTTACTGAACTGTTGCAAGACGCTGACAATATGGTATTGATTCTAAAACGAGTATATGATATTGCAGAAGCGGAGGGCGAGCACGGTTTCTCAAACTTCCTGGCAGAACGTATGGATGCTTTCCGTAAACACGCCTGGATGTTACGTGCCACATCAAAATGAAAATTGTAGAAATTGTAACTGAAACGGCAGCCTGGCAGAAAAAGTCTGGTAAAAACAAAAACGGCGGCTTGAATCGCAAAGGCGTCAAAAGCTATCGTAGACAACATCCTGGTTCAAAACTGCAGACAGCAGTGACAACAAAACCTAGCAAGTTAAAGAAAGGCTCCAAGGCAGCCAAACGTCGCAAGAGTTTCTGTGCCCGTATGAAGGGTATGAAAAAATCTCGCACAGGAGCCAAGACCAAACGCGATCCAAATAGCCGTATCAACAAAGCCTTACGCAAATGGCATTGCGAAAGTGTAGAACAATTACAACAAATGTTGATGATTGCCGAGTCTACATTGAATCCCATTGATCCCACCAGTCCAGGTGCAGGTACTCGACTCAAACAAGAGTTGTCCAAGGAACTACACAGAGAACGTCAAGCACGTGCTTACAGAGATCAACAGATGAAACGTGCAATGGCACGTCACCACGAGGACGATGGCGAGCAAGACTACGAAACCCTAGATGAGATCAAACAACGCTTGGATGCCAAGTGCTGGAAGGGCAAGCACAAAGAAGGTACCAAGATCAAAGGCGGCATTAGAGTCAACAACTGTGTGGCCAATGAAGGTGTTGAACCCAAACTAAATGAGTTTGTTAACGAATATGCGCCTTGGGTAGCCGAACAACTAGGCATTGAATTACCTACTATTGAACTGTTGAATGAACCCATTGACACCACTTTTGGTATGTATGATCCAGAATCCAAATCAATCAAATTGGTTGTAGGCGGACGTCATCCAGTTGATATTTTGCGTACACTGGCACACGAGCTAACACATCACAAACAAGACCTAGAAGACAATTTGCCCCCGGGCGCTGGTGAAACAGGCACTGATCAAGAAAATGAAGCCAATGCCAATGCTGGCATTGCTATGCGTGACTTTGCTGAACACAATCCTGAATACTTTGGTGTAAAATGAACCCAAACGATTACCCAGTGTATCCAGAACAACAAGAGGGCGACGACAGTGATTATAAACGAAATCCTTACAGCCCCGTCTAATAACCCCCAAGAAGAACTGGATGAGATACTTGCCAAATGTTGCGAGTTGGTTCTTGATGGCCAAGAGAGTGATGCAGATTTTTATGGTATGGTGGGTGCTTGTGTGGTATTTCCCGATGGTCAATGTATATACGGTGTCAACTACGAAGCTGAAGATGGCACTAGAGTACATGCTGAACGTGCTGCCTTAGAACGCTGTGCTGATGTCTCGCCAGAATGTATCGTAGTAACTACCCTGAGTCCTTGTAATCGACCAATGGACGAACGTTCAGGTGAAAGTTGTGAGGACCTGATTGCTGAATACGGTATTGAACACGTATATTGCGGATACAAAGACCCTACACAGGATCAAGACGCAAGTATAGAGACTGAAAATCCAAAATTACGAGAATTGTGCAAACAGTTGGCCGACACTTTTTTATCAGAAACAATTGACCCGGTGTCTGGTCGCGGTGCTGTTCCTCCAGCTAACACAATCAAACCAGAAAAACAAATACCAGCAAAACCAATTGAGCCGGCTGTGCGTGTTGATATCAACGGACATAGGCCAGATCCCAATGCCACTACTTACAAAAAATCTGTAAAAGAAAACTTTGCTGATGGCCGAGTCAAAGGCAAAAGTCGTCCAGGTCGTGTCAAACGTGCTGGTGCCAGTTGTAAAGGAAGTGTAACTGATCTACGTCGCAAAGCCAAAAATGCATCAGGCGAACGTGCCCGAATGTATCACTGGTGTGCCAATATGAAGGGCGGCAAAAAGAAATAACCAAACACCTACCTTAGGACGTTATCGTTACTATAGGTGTCGCCGGCTGCTGGCGAGAATATTATGGGAGTCGTGCCCCGGAATGGTATTCTAAAGTGAGCACAAATTCTAAACTGCTCTTGCGTTCTGCAAGTAAATACTGTATAATTGTTCAATTACCAAGGAGATTCAAATGTCATCACGTATGTTTAGCGCCGAGCAAAAAGCCAAATTGACCCAAATCATCAACGAAGGTATGGCAGTACTGCAAGAAATCGAAGACCTTAATGCAGGTTTAAGCGATACTGTCAAAGCCATTGCTGAAGAAATGGAAATTAAACCAGCTATCTTGAAAAAGGCTATCAAGATTGCACAAAAAAGCAAGCTAGGCGAAACCAATCAAGATCACGAAGATCTAAATACTATTTTAGAAACAGTAGGTAAAACCCTTTGATTGAATTGTTTCAAGGCACATTGGAATATATCCGTCGCGACTTCCGGGAATATCCTTTACGTTTTTGTGCAGAAGTCTTTAGTTGGGCCTGTAGTGTTGTCAGTGCTGTGATATTTGCGGCCACTGTGCCTACTGTTCCTGTAGTTCCGCTGTATACAATTTTTATCAGTGGATGCTGTGCTGCTGCTTGGACCTGTTGGACTCGCGGCAGTTTTGGTTTACTTGCTAACTATGTTTTTTTGATCACCATCGACAGCATAGGTCTTGCAAGAATGTTGTTTCAGTAGTATAATAAGATTCGCCCACTTGACGGGCATGAAGAGCGAGTGTAAGCTCAAAGTTACACACTGGAGAGTAAATGTCATATATTGACGCATTGTTTGATCGCGACAAAGATCGTATTCACGTTGTAGAACGAGTCAACGGTGAGCGGGTATACAAAGAATATCCTGCCAACTACGTGTTTTATTATGACGATCCACGTGGCAAGTTCCGCACTATCTTTGATACTCCAGTTAATCGCTTTACTACTAGAAACAGTAAAGAATTTCACAAAGAACTCCGAGTCAACAGTAACAAACGCCTATGGGAATCGGATATCAATCCCATCTTCCGTTGCTTGGAAGAAAATTATCTTGGGATGAATTCGCCCCGACTTCAAACAGCCTTTTTCGATATTGAGGTCGATTTTGACCCTGATCGTGGCTATTCCAAACCTGAAGATCCATTCAACGCTATCACTGCTATTTCAGTTTACCTAGACTGGATGGATAAACTGGTCACCTTGGTGGTTCCACCCAAGAGTTACTCGTGGGCCACAGCCGAAGAAATTTGCAAAGGCTTTGACAACTGCTTCCTGTTCGAACGTGAAGAGGACATGTTGAACACATTCCTTGATCTAATTCAAGATGCCGATATCTTGTCGGGCTGGAACAGTGAAGGCTTCGATATTCCCTATACCACTATGCGTATCAATCGTGTGCTCAGCAAAGATGACACACGTAGACTGTGCCTGTGGGGCCAATATCCCAAGCAACGTACCTTTGAACGCTTTGGTGCAGAGAACTTGACCTTTGACTTGATAGGTCGTGTGCATATGGACTATATGCAGTTGTATAGAAAATATACCTATGAAGAACGTCACAGCTACAGTTTGGATGCTATTGCAGAATATGAACTTGGCGAAAGTAAAACGCAATACGAAGGCACACTAGATCAATTGTACAACAAAGACTTTACCAAGTTTATTGAATACAATAGACAAGATACTATGCTGTTGTCTAGATTAGATAAGAAATTGCGTTTCTTAGATCTGGCCAACGAATTGGCTCACGATAATACTGTGTTGTTGGCAACCACAATGGGTGCCGTGGCAGTTACTGAGCAGGCAATTATCAACGAAGCTCACAGTCGTGGGTTGGTTGTACCTAATAGGAGATCTAGAGATGACCAAGGAGAAACACAAGCCGCAGGTGCCTATGTTGCTTATCCCAAAAGGGGTATGCACGAATACATCGGTGCAATCGACATCAATTCGCTCTATCCCTCGGCTATTAGAGCCCTCAACATGGGTCCAGAAACAGTCGTTGGGCAACTCCGGCCAACAATAACTGATCATTACATTAGAGAAAAAATTGCCGCGGGCAGCAGTTTTGCTGATGCCTGGGAAAATATGTTTGGTACCTTAGAATATCAAGCAGTGATGAATGGCGAACCCGGTACTGAGATTACTATAGATTGGCAAGACGGATCTAGTGATGTAATGAGTGCCAAAGATGTTTGGCGCTTGATATTTGACAGCAATCAGCCGTGGACATTCAGTGCCAATGGCACAATATTTAAATATGACACCAAGGGTATTATTCCCGGACTGTTGGAGAGATGGTATGCTGAACGTAAAGAAATGCAAGCTAAAAAGAAAACCGCAACATCTAAGGAAGATGAAGCGTTCTGGGACAAAAGGCAACTTGTTAAAAAAATTAACCTCAACTCGCTCTACGGTGCGATCCTCAATCCGGGTTGCCGCTTCTTTGACCAAAGGATTGGCCAAAGTACGACACTTACGGGCCGTATTATTGCCAAACACATGGACTCGCACGTTAACGAAGCTATCACGGGTGAATACAACCACGTGGGCGCGGCAATCATTTACGGGGACACAGACTCGGTCTATTTCTCAGCCTGGCCGCAAATCAAAGAGGAAGTAGAATCGGGACGTATGGAATGGAATCGAGAGATTTGTGTACAGTTATATGATACCATTGCTGAATCAGTAAATGAATCGTTCCCGGCATTTATGGAACGTGCTTGCCATTGCCCTAGAGAAATGGGTGCAATTATTCGAGGTGGTCGAGAACTTATTGCCAGCAAGGGCCTGTTTATTAAAAAGAAACGTTATGGCATTTTGATATTTGATATGGAAGGTGTGCGCCTGGATACCCACGGCAAAGCCGGCAAAGTCAAAGCCATGGGTCTGGATCTTAAGCGATCAGACACTCCCAAGGTTGTACAAGATTTCTTGAGTGAAATCTTGATGATTGTGTTGACCGGTGCTGGCGATGTTCGCCAAACTGTGATCGACAAGGTACGTGATTTCAAAATCTTGTTTGCCGGTAGGCCAGCCTGGGAAAAAGGTACTCCCAAGCGTGTCAACAACTTGACCAAGTATACTGCTGAAGAAGAACGTTTAGGCAAAGCCAATATGCCTGGACACGTTCGTGCTGCGATGAACTGGAATAGACTGAAAAAGATGCACGGCGACAACTACAGCACCAGTATCGTGGACGGTATGAAAACTATTGTGTGTAAACTCAAAGACAATCCACTGGGGTTAACCAGTGTAGGATATCCCACAGATGAAACACACATTCCGCAGTGGTTTAAAGAGTTGCCGTTTGATGATTCAACAATGGAATCAACCATTGTGGACCAAAAGGTAGAAAACTTGTTGGGTGTATTGGATTGGAAAATTGCCGAGAATACCGATATCAAGACCACATTTGATGATTTATTTTCATTCGAGTAAACAATGAAACTTAGCGAACTAGTACGACTTCGAACACGATTGGAAACTGTTTACAGCACAGATTCAATTGCCCACGAAGTAGATTTGGCCAATCATCATTTGTTGGCAGTTAAAAATGAAACTCCTGACGACGATTTCCGAACACAAATCGGAAAACTGTCTGACGATATTAAAACAGTACATTTGCAATTGGCACACAATCAAAGTTTGTATAAAATACTGATCGACAACATCAACAATCAGATTGCTGCTGCCAGTGCCAAATTCTTCAGCGGCAATTACGATCTAGAATTGCGTGTTGAATCAGAAGCTGTTAATATCATTCGTAGAGTCAGGGTACTAGAAGTTGATTCAAACTTGCGAGAAGAAATCAAAGGACGTATTGCACTATATTCAAGCTGGCAATATCCAGCGTTAGAAATTGGCTGTCGTGATGGTGATTGGACCAAAGAGCTGACCACCAGCGATCCTTTGTACATTGTAGACTACTACAGAGAATTTATTGACTCCACTCTTGAAAATTTTAATCCAACATACCAAAAACGTATTCGTACCTATTTGTTAAAAGAAAAAGATTACAATATGAGTATGTTGCCACAAGGACAAATGAGTCTTGTATTTTGTTGGAATTTTTTAAACTATCGCAGCCTAGATACTGTAAAAGAATATTTGAAAGCAGTCAAAGAGTTGTTGCGCCCAGGCGGTGTGTTTATGTTCAGCTACAACAACGGTGATGTGGCACAATCAGCTGGGTATGCTGAAAACTTCTTTATGAGTTACATTCCAAAATCAATGTTGATACCCTTGTGCGAAAGTTTGGGCTATGAAATAGTGTTTAGCCGAGACAACGAAACATCTGGTGTTTCTTTTAGTTGGCTTGAAATTCGAAAACCTGGAAAACTGTCCAGCAACAAGGCTCACCCTGTCATGGGCGAATTGCAGAGAATAACGTATTGACTTTTTCTAAATACATCTATATACTACTACTATTAACGGAGAATAAACTATGTTTGATCATTTAAAAGATATTGTACAACACACATATGGCCTAGGCGTTATCAATATGCTCAAGGTAACTGGCACAGACCAAACCACTGTGATTAATGCATTTGACCAAGCTACCAAAACGGTAGTGTTGAACGCAGAATTCAAAGCACCAATTGCTGAATTTGTTGGCGTATTTGGTATGCCAAATTTGGATCGTTTGAATACTATTCTTAACATTCCAGAATACAAAGCTGATGCCAAGATCACTATCAATACACAAAACAACGAACCCAGCGGTGTTCACTTTGAAAACAAGTTAGGCGACTTTAAAAACGACTATCGCTTTATGAGTACTGCGGTGATCAATGATCAACTCAAAAATGTCAAAATGAAACCAGTCAAATGGGGTGTAGAGATTACGCCAACTGCGGCCAGTATTCAGAAACTCAAGTTTCAAGCAATGGCACACTCAGATGCTACCACATTCTCCAGTAAGACAGAAAATGGCGAATTGAAGTTTTTCTTTGGTGATCACGCCAGTCACGCAGGATCGTTTACATTTGCCACTACATCAGGCACATTGACCAAACAGTTGAATTGGCCCGTATCGGTTGTCAACAGTATTCTCAGCTTGCCAGGCGACAAAGAATTCAAGATTTCAGATGACGGTGTTGCTGAAATCACTGTGGACTCTGGTCTAGCAGTTTATCACTATATGTTACCAGCACAAACCAAGTAATATGGAGTTGGAGTATCTTAGATCAAGAGGGTATCGACCCAAGGGCGGATTTCTTTCGCCCTCGAATGTATTTTATCTAAATATTCCAAAGAACGCCAGTACTTATCTCAGTAACATACTGTTTAGTAACGGGTGGCGACACTTTGTTTTCAATGAATATGCACCAGTTACCGAAGCCATAGTTGTATTGAGAGATCCTGTAGAACGTTGGGTATCTGGATTTGCCACCTACGTGTCAAGTTGGATTTGTAGCAACGGATACGGAAGTGATCATTTTGTTGCAGATTATAACTGGTTGACAGAAAATCTCATTTTTGATAATTTGGTATTTGACGATCATACTACACCACAATGGCAATATATTTCACAGTTGCCGGCCACGTGCCAGGTAAAGTATTTTGTATTGAATCAAAAAACCATTGTTGACGATATTTCGGCATACACCGGGCAGTCATTGACGGTTGCGGACGTGGATGCCAATGTATCAGAAGATAACTACGATCAAAAGCAAATTATACAATTTATGAAAAACAGACTAGAAAAAAAACCTGAGTTAAAGAATAAAATAATTGAGCGATACAAACGTGACTTTGACCTTATAGATAGTGTAAAATAACTGTATGCAAGACAACTTAACTGCAAAACAAAATGACTATGCTGTGTTTCTTCCAGCTATCTCGGGTTTCTACGCTACCTTCATAGGCAAGCAACGTGATCCTGTCAATGGTCCTTATGTAGACCCTGTGCGTTTTCCACAGGGCCTAACAGATATGGAACAGCTGAACTGGTTGAATGATCAGAAGGCCTTGTTCCCATATAAGTGGTCGCTTTACTCCGGCGGCCATGCCAACCTGGACCTTACCAAGCAAGATTGGAGCGAGGATATGGTCCGTAATCGTGATCCCAACACACTAGTGCTAGGCGACTCTGGAGGATTCCAGATTGCCAAAGGACTATGGGAAGGCGATTGGAAGGCTAACTCAGGGTGCCCGAAGGCCCAAGCACGGCGTGAAGCTGTGGTCAAGTGGCTGGACGGCATTGCTGACTATGGTATGACATTAGATATTCCAACTTGGGTCATCCACGATAAAAATGCATCAGCCAAATGTGGAATTCGTACACTAGAAGAAGCTGTTGATGCTACCCGATTCAACAACGAGTTTTATATGAAACATCGCAAGGGTGTTCGTAACGGTGGTATGAAAGTGCTTAATGTTTTACAAGGCGCCAATCATCCTGATGCTGATCGTTGGTATGAAATTATGAAAGAGTATTGTGATCCAGTCAAATATCCCGACACACACTTTAATGGGTGGGCTATGGGTGGACAGAATATGTGTGATGTACACTTGATCCTTAGACGATTGGTTACACTACGTTATGATAATTTACTACAAGAAGGTGTTCACGATTGGATGCACTTCTTGGGTACCAGCAAATTGGAGTGGGCAGTATTATTAACTGTTATTCAACGTAATGTACGCAAGTATGTTAATCCTGCATTTACTATATCGTTTGACTGTGCTAGTCCATTCTTGGCCACGGCCAATGGACAGGTCTACTTTGAAAATGTTTTCCCTGACAATGGCAAATGGTCGTATCGTATGGCACCTAGTGCAGATGATAAGAAATATGCCACAGACACACGCAAATGGTCAGATGGTGTAGTAGCGGATGGTATCTATCCACGTTGGGAAAATAGCCCTATCTCAGATATGCTCAAGATGAAAGATATTTGCTACTACAAGCCAGGTGATGTCAACAAGAACGGCAAAGAAGGCAAAACAAGTTGGGATAGTTTCAGTTACGCATTGTTGATGGGACACAATGTATGGATGCACTTGACTGCGGTACAAGAAGCCAATCGACGCTTTGACGCCGGTGAACATCCGGCAATGATGCGCTGTAGTGGTCCACGTGGTGAATACTTTGAAGACATTGTAGAAGCTATTTTTGCTGCACCCGACAAAGAGACCGCTATGGAAATTATTGAAATGTACGGTGGGCCATTGGGCTACTGGACCGAGATTATTGGTACCCGCGGTTTCAAAGGTAAAAAAGCGTTTAACGGCAATGCTATGTTTGATCAGCTGTTTGACGTCGAAGGTGGAGAAACTGTAGAAGAAGCACCAGAAGAAGAATTTGACGAATCTAAACTTGAACATTTGGGAGAATAAATGGAACATTGGGAAAATCGTTTACGACATTTAGAACACGACCACGCAGTACTAGACAAACGTATTGATGGTATGGAAAGTACCGGGGTATTTGAAGATGCCACTTTGGAAGTGTTAAAAAAGCAGAGACTGCATTTAAAAGACGAAATTGTCAAATTAAAAACACAACACGAGCAAGCATAATGAATAGAGCAGGACACGATCAAGTCAATTTCTTTATTGGAAAAGAAGTAGAACACACTCCGGCATTTGGATTGCGTACACTATTTGTAGTGGGTCTACAGGATCCACAAATTGTGTTACAAATAGTCGACAATAGCGATTGCGAACATATCTACTTTGGTGCCAATCAAAGTTTTCCAAATTTAGACACCGATGACGCCGACAACTGGCGCGAATGGGAATCAATGATCAGTGATTGCCTAGAAAGAGGAATTTTGTGTACACTGGATTTAGACAGCAGCTGTGCCGAAGGTTTAACCGAAAGCGGTCTAGTAGAATACAACAACTTTATTCCAATGATTAGTGTTAAATTGCCTTATGTGCAACTGTTGGGATATAATGCCACTATCAAAATTGATGACAAAGATTTTGCAAAATCCAATCCTGGAGTATGGTGTCACAGCTTGCACGAATTGCGTGATCGTACCAAGTTTACTGACTGGTCCAAATACACACAAGACGAAATAATCAGATGATTGAGTGTCCGCTTCCGTGGACTGGTATTGCTGTCAACCCCGACGGATCTGTTAGAAATTGTGCAATGAGTCAAGAAACTCTTGGCAATTTAAAAACATCGCCGGTGGCTGAAATATTAAACAACAATCGCAATCAAACAATAAGACGTGAACTGACAGCAGGCATATGGCCCAGCAGTTGCAGATTGTGCCAGCAACGCGAAACAGTTGACCCCGAGTTCAGTAACCGAGCATATCAACTCAAACTGCACCAAGACGTTGCGATTGATTATACAGGTCCGCATACGCTAACACAGTTAGATCTACGTTGGTCAAATACCTGTAACTATGCTTGTGTTTATTGCGGACCGTACTTCAGTAGCCTATGGGCCAGTGAAATGGGACAACGTGTCAATGCTGACCGTACTGCATTTGATCAATTAAAAGATTACACCTACGATAAACTGGCCGGACTCAAAGAAGTATACTTGGCCGGTGGCGAACCTTTGATAATCAAAGAAAACGGCGAACTATTGGACCGACTGTACACAGTCAATCCCGACTGCTTGGTGCGCATAACCACAAACCTGTCAAATCTACAAACAGGTATCTACAGCAAAATAAAGAAATTTAAAAATGTACAGTGGGAAGTCAGTGTGGAAGCCACTGGCTCAGCATTTGAATACATACGCTATCCCGGCGTATGGACTGAACTTGAAGCCAACATAAAACAATTGATAGCAGAATGGCCCAGCAATCAAATTGGTATAACAATGAATTATTTTTTGTTAAACGCCACCACCATCATTGAAACTGGCCAATATCTGATCAATTTGGGTATGGACGAAAATCGTGTGGCTGTACACTACTTGACTGATCCCAAATACTTGGACGCTAGAAATTTGAATGAAAAATATCTACAGAGCACTCGAGACTATCTAAATAGTTATCAAGCACCAACAACATTTGCTACCAGTTTGCAAAACTGCAGAGAGTTTCTTGCCAAACCATTTGACCGTAACAGTGGCAATGTTGTACAATCGTTGACTGCTATTGACCAAAGACGAAATTTAAATTTTACTACAACCTTTCCTGATCTATTAACCAAACTGGTATGAAAATCCGCAACTGGTCTGAAACATTAGTCAATTGGAGACAAGAGGCTTTTGGAGTAGGACCCAATCCAAATACCGAATATTATTCCAAAATCAACGACAACGATGCCATAGTAATTACCATGGGCGACAGCTGGACCTACGGAGACGGTATCCCACCGCAGTTGCGCCATTCAATGATTTATGGTGGATTGATTGCTCAAAAACTCTCAGCTGACTGGTTGAACATTGGGTGCTGTGCGTGGTCAAACTCGTATGTTTTGAGTCATTTAGATCGCATAGTTGAGCAATTAGACTGTTGCGATTATAAGAAAATTTATGTTATAATAACACTAACAGAAAATGGCAGAGATATTGACCAGGCTGCACATTATAAATTTTCTGCTCGGTCTAGATTTGATGAACTGGAAGAAACACCGGAGTTTTATCAATCGTTGTTGAGTGATCTAGAACAGGTCTGGTGCGACACGATTTGCAATAGTATCGCCAAGATGGATTCAAGATATACTGTGGTTGTTGGCAACAATTTTGTATGGCACAACGGTATTGTTGATAGATTGCAGAATCGTGCTGTGTTGTTGGAACGCAACTGGATTGAGTGTTTGGCCCAGGCACAGGGATTGGCAGATCCTGTTAGAACCAATTTGGTAACTGGTTGGATTTTTGATAGTATTAACGAAAACGTACATAGAGAAATAGCAGTGAAGTCTAAGACAGCATACAACTCGTGGGCATTACCTTTAATTGAAAAGGCCACTCGAGTCAATGAGTGGTTAGATTCCAGTGCAATGAACAATAAACGATCCAGCAAACACCCCAACGGCAACGGACACCAAGTCTGGGCCGATTATATTTTAACCTTTTTACAACCAAGCAAGGCCTAGTATGAATCAAGAACAAAGAGCAACTGTAGAACGAATCAAAGACGCTGCCAAGCGACAAATTTGGGTCACCTTTGAACGGGAAGGTGTACATTGCTACCCGGCCGCAGCCACAGACCCACAATTAGCAACAGGAGATGAATATGATGTATCGTTTTTGGCCAGTCCTCATCGCCATATGTTTCATTTCCGGGTGTCAATCGATGTGTTCCATAACGACCGGGACATCGAGTTCATCCAGTTCAAACGCTGGCTCGAGAACCTATACAGTGGGACCGGTCCCCATAATGAAAATCGAGTTTTAGAACTCAATTACAAGAGTTGCGAAATGATTGCGGATGACTTGTATGTCCAAATTGCTGCACGTTATCCCAATCGTTGTGTTACAATTGAAGTGTCCGAGGACGGTGAGAACGGATGCTCAATTGCTTATAACCTCACCCGTCCAAGTCAATCAATTGTTATTTAAGGAGTAGTAAAATGGCCAAACCAGAATGGCTCAATAAGTATCTTCGTTTCAAACCCGAAGTGACCACAATCTTTGAAGATCTAGAAAACTATCATGAGTTTTGTCGTAACTACGGATATCCATTTGATGAACGCAATCTTTACAACGAGCGTACACCATATGGTGAGTATATGAAGATGTTGCGTGGTCGCGAACCTTGGGACCAATGGCGTACTCCTAAGCGTGATCGTAAAGACTTCAAACCACGTGATACCAATTGGAAACCGAGACATAATCAATGAAATTAGCACCACAGGCGCCTGCTGAGGGCATTTTAAAACAAGGCGAATGGGGCGATGCCAAGAGCTATAACGTACCGTGTTCTTGTTGTGGGTCTGATTGCGAACATAATGTATGGGTAGAAAGTGATGCTGCTGGTGTCACTGTTACCACCTATACCAAGCAAAAAACCAATTGGTGGAGTCAAACACGCTGGTCGCATCTTTGGCGGTTGTTGACTCGTGGCTACGTGGAATACGAAGCCAGTATTATTATGACCCGTCAACAGGCTCACAATTATGCATCAGCCTTGAACCAAGCAGTTGCCGATGTGGACGAGTTTAGAAAAAAACGCAAAAAAAATGTATAAATTAAAATACTACGAAAATACTGGACAGACATCAGTAAAATATTTTGATACCATAAACGAAGCACTACATTATTCGGTATACAAAATTCCGTTCCAAAGTTTTCACAGCTTAGACAAGGTACAACAATGAGAAAATTATGGTATATGGGCTTGGAGCCCTACAAAGCCCGCTACACTCTGCAACTACAAGAGTGGAATCGTGCTGTGTTTGAACGTCGCGGTATCAACTATGAAATAGTACCAGGTGAAACACTCAGCAACGATCAAGCTATTGTTACCGGACAAGTGCTAGATGCACACGGCCGTACTTACTTTGGTATGAGCCAGCTGATGAACTTGGTTCGTAAAATGAAACAAGGAGAAGTTACCAATGAAGATGTCATCTACTTTGAAGATATGTTCCAGCCCGGTATTGAGAGCTTGCCTTACATTATGGATCAAATCGATCCTGCTCACCGTCCCCGTATTGCTGTTCGCTGTCTTGCACAAAGTATTGACCCCGATGATTTTGTTCACGTCTGGGGTATGCAGAAGTGGATGGGACTTTATGAAAAAATGGTGGATAGTTTCGCTGATATTGTTTTAGCATCAAATGAAGAAATGGCTATGCACATGAAAATAGCTGGCTGGGAAGCCCCGATATACAACATCTCCGGACTGGCGTTCGGCAAAGATGAAGTCCGTGCAAGAGTACCAGGTCCACTAAAGCCATTCAAAGAAAGAACCCTGCGTGTGGGATTTGCCGCACGTTGGGATCAAGAAAAACAACCCGACTTCTTTATGGATCTTATCGAAGAGTGGAATCGACGCAGTGAAATGAGCAAGTCCACTCCCGAACAGCGGGTTGAGTTTGCTATTTTTAGCGGTGCCAAACTAAAAAGCAACAACGACAGCTATATGGCTCGTACACGTGACCTACAGGCACGTGGTTTGCTGACTGTATACGAGGATTTAGAAAAAAATGATTACTATGCTTTGCTTAATGATACTAGGGTATTGTTTAATTGCGCTTTACAAGACTGGGTCAGTAACACAGTATCAGAAGCTGATACGCTTGGATCGAATGTTTTATATCCTGCTTATCGTAGCTTCCCTGAAACTTTTGCAAATGACGCAACAAGGTTATACGTTCCTTGGTCGTTAGATGATGCCATTGAAAAATTACGAACTCTGCTAAACGATCCGCATCCATTGCAGGGACGTATATCGGATTGGACCAACGGTACTGTAGATCGTATCTGTGACATCTTAGAAGGATCGGGCGAGCAATGGTTACGTATGAGTACTGACTATCGTAAACATACACACGAAAGCAAATACTAAAATGGACATCATACTTTATAGCGTTGTTGGATTTGTTAGCTTTTTGGCCGGCCGTACTTCTGCACCCAAGGAAATAATCAATCAGGTTGAGTTGTCAGATGATGAACGTGCAGAATTTGAGTATCAAAAAAATTTAAATCAATCATTACTGTCGGAAGTACAACATTATAGATTTTTAGAAACACGATTAAGAGGCGAACTATGGGACACCAAACAAAAACTAGAGAAATTACAGCAGAACAACTGATCGCTGTTCTCAAATTCACACCACGTACCTATCGTGTTGAATTGGGTGCATACGGCGGAGAAGTTTATTGCGGTCGAGTTGATCGCAAAGTCTACAACTATTTTAAAGAAAACAATATTGATTTGGACGAATATGCCAGCAACTGGGATAACGAATTAGAAGTTCCAGAAGACCTGCAACCATTCCCTCCCGGAAGTCCATACGAGTGTGACGACTATATTCATGCCAGTGGAGCCACAATGGATGACGGTAATACTATCCAGATATACGATGAGAACAACGAACTGGTTTGGGAATGTGTGCTGACCATTGGTGCATTAGAAGACGCTGGTGTTGAAGTCAATGAATGGGAAGAATTTTACGTTGATCAAATTGCCGACGGCGAAGTGGCATTTTGGGGAGCCCAAGGTGAAAAAGGTCTTTGCTATGGCGGAGAAATTAATCTTAATGAACCATTTGATCCCAAGAAATTAAAATTAAATTATGCCAATGCCGACGGTTGGCTCATTTGCAATGGAATGGAATATGATGGAGAATCCATTGACAACAACGACTTGAGCACCACAGGCAAATGGGGCGAAAACAAATGGTTGTTGGGTGGAGACGAAGAAGCATACGACCCCGAAGATAACTGGGACACACCTGAGTCAGGTCCTGTGCCAAGCGATTGGGAAAAGTCAGTTGACTTTAAATTTAAAAAAATCAAACCGGTACACGTGGGTTGGTACAATGCTGTATGGTCAAATTTTGGTACAACATACGGTTGCTTGTATTGGGACGGTGAAAATTTTGTAGAGTTCAACTACGGCAAAGCCAATATAATTAACGGTGTTGACACTTGGTCTGGTTACAACTGGGATACCAGCAACTGGAACAACCAACCGCCAGAGCCGCCAAATATTGTGTGCGACAATAAAACCTGTGGCTGGACTGGTATGAGCGAAGATCGCACAACCGACGCAGAAGGTGATGATCACTGTCCTGCGTGTAATGGTACAGAGTTCAGCTGGATCGATTACGACCCCAATACCAAACAAGGTCGTGCTAACCGTGAGAAACATCGCCAATGACAACCTTTACTACCGAAGATATCGAAGCATTAAAAACTGAGTGGTTTCCATTTGATTTGGATCCAGTTCACGAAGGCGAATACGAAGTAATGAGCAACGCTTGGCCTTGGCCACATCGTGCCGAGTGGAGTAAAAAACACGGCTGGGGAACTGCCAACATTGATCAATGGCGCGGATTAAAGGTTCAAGTAAAATGATTTGCGGACTAATTGTGTTTGTTACAATTTTTATTTTTGGTTATGCTGTTGTTAAATTTGTAAAAAATTGTGCCGGAGATGAAAATGCAGATTAAAGTCAATGATAAAATTGGTTCGTGCGGATGCGGTCGTAGCCCAACCGGAGACTGTTGCGGCTGGCACGGATTAAGTGAAGAGGCCTATCAAAAAGCAAGAGATGCCTACGAACTTGCCGAATACCAACGGCAGGCACAAAGCCTGTGGTTTGATGGCGGCAGTTGTACGGGAGGTTCCCCCGAATGATTGTGGTCGCTGGCGGATGTAGTTTTACCGACGGGGAAACCAAGTGGCCATATCACTTGGCCCGAGAGTTAAATGCCGATGTAATAAACACCGGACTGCTGAGTTCAGGTAACGGTCTCATCAGCAGAAAAATCATTTATCGTGTAAGTGAATTGTTGAAGACCACCAAAGCCGAAGATATCCTAGTGGGAGTAATGTGGAGCGGCAGTGATCGTCATGACTTTTACAATCCAGATGTCAAAGTGATAAAACGAGACGGGTGGAAAGAAAATCCATCATCGTTGGGACCGGGCACAAACAACTGTTGGATTCTATTAAATCACCACTGGTCTTCGGACATCAGCAAAATGTATTATGGTAATTTTCACCACGAAGTGGGCTCGATGATTTACACATTAGAGCATATACTACGTGTACAATGGTTTTTAAAATTACACAATATACGCTACTTTATGACAACCTTTAATTCTTACGTGTTGCCCGCTAGATTTAGAAATCACGATGATATTAAAAATTTGTACGGGCAAGTTGATTTTACGCAGTTTTTACCAATCGACGGCCAGTACGAATGGGCCAACCGATCTGGTATACCTTATGTTGGACCAGACCAGTATCATCCCAATAACGAACAAAATAAAAAATTCACCCAAGAAATAATTCTCCCGTTCCTGAAAGAAAAAAATTACACATGAAACGAATAATAGTAACAGGCGGGTGTGGCTATATTGGTAGCCACGTGGCACGAGCATTCAAGCAACAGGGCAACACAGTATTGATCATTGATCGTGTACTGCGTCTACATACCTTGAAAGACATTGACGGATATCACATCGGCGATTTTGCTGATGATGCCAGTCTAGCTGCCATTTACGACTTCAATCCCGATGTTGTTGTACATTGTGCTGGTACTAGCCTTGTTGGTCCCAGTATGGATGATCCTGGCGAATACTACAATAATAATATTGCAAAAACTGTACGCTTGTTGAACTGGGTCAAAGATTTCAAAAAGAAACCGGTAATCATGTTTAGCTCAAGTGCATCGGTATACGGTGAACCAGATCTGTTGCCCATCCGAGAAACTGCTCGCATACAACCTATCAGTCCCTACGGCAATACCAAAGCAATGACCGAAACAATACTCCGAGACTTCTGGGGTGCCTATGCCCTGCCCAGCACAGTTTTTAGATATTTTAATGCAGCCGGTGCTGAACCCGTCAACTCAGATCTAGGCCAAGAACCCGAGGCCACTCACATTGTGGCTCGTGTGTTGGAGGCCAGTATTGCGGGTCGTGCTTTCAGCATCAACGGCGATGATTTTGACACTCCAGATGGCACTTGCATTCGCGATTATGTACACGTATGGGACATTGCCCAGGCACACGTGTTGGCTGCCAATCAACACTTTGGCTATGCTGGCTCTGTACATAGACGCTATAATTTGGGTACCAATACCGGTGTCAGCAACAAGCAAATTGTTGACTATGTGTTTGACAAATATGGATTACCTTTTGTCAACTATGGACCCAAGCGTATGGGCGATCCTGCACGTTTGATAGCCGATGCTGAACTGGCTCGTGTTGAATTAGGTTGGCGCCCGGAATACAGTGATATAAATACTATCATAGACTCAGCTTATAAGTGGTATACTCGAGTCTAGACTCCCGAGGCCTTTAATGTATCAATATGCAGAACTCGTCCACTGGATGAGCAATCAAGACACCAAAAAATTATTACCCGCACAGGTTGATATAGATTTAACCAACGTATGTAACCAAGATTGTTACTACTGTAATAGTGCTGATTTCAGAGCCGAAAAACCTGTACAGAAAAAATACACAGAATATATCGAGTTGTTGGACAAGTTGGCCTCTTGGCGCAGCCATACACCCAACAGTTACGGTACCACTCATACCATTACCTACCCGGGCGGTGGAGAACCCACTGTACTAGTCAACTACGAAAAAGTAATTGAACACACCATAGATCTAGGATTCCTGGGCAGTATTACCACCAATGGATCAAATCTGGATCGTTTGTTAGACACCATCAGTGTGGACAAACTGCGTAAACTGGCCTGGATTGGTATTGATATCGATGCTGGCAGTCAAGATCTCTATGAAGAAATACGCCGCAGTTTGACTAGAGAAAGTCTATTTACAAAAGTGTGTGACAATGCACGTGGCTTAATTGAAGCTGGTGTCAACGTGGATTTTAAATGTTTAATTAACCCGTTGAACGACAACAATGCCGCTATGAACGACCTGTTTGGTTTGGTTGCCAAGTTGGGTGGACGTATGTTGTATTTTCGTCCAGTTATTGTTGATGGTGTTGCTCACCCTATCACCGAAGAGACCATTGCTAGACTAGAACGCTACAGCCAACAGTATCGATTACCTTACTGGGCCAATCAAAACAAAACCCTGCCACGTAACTACAAAAAGTGTCATCAAATGTTTCACTTTCCGGTATTTTGTGCTGATGGCAAAATCTACATCTGTTGTGAAGGCAAAGGTAACCCACAGTTTGAATTGACCAATTGGGATTCAGGTGACTTCCGAGATGATTGGCAAGGCGAACGTCACTATGACATATACAATCGCACACGTGTGGAATTTTGTGCTCCGTGCAGACCCAATATCAGCAATATCAAGATACAAAATATTTTAAATAACCCCAAAGATATAGAAACACTTTACCTATGAACATTGTATTCCCCATTATTGAACTGGTAGACCGATTGGCCATTGCCGAGGTCAAATCAAAGCGTACCAACGGTGCCAACGAGGCCGAACTGGTATGGTATATGAATCAAGCACTCAAAATTGATTTGGATTTGATAGTAGATGAGTACGAAGCACTCAAAACTATTCACAATGAGATCTGGGAGTTAGAAGCCTTACTCAAAACAGGACGCGAAGATGAATTGAGCCTAGAAGAAATTGGCCGACGTGCTATAGCCATCCGTGATCACAACAACAAACGTGTGGCGCTCAAAAATGCAATGGCTGAAAAGTTAAAGTGCTCGGTTAGAGAAATCAAACAAGATCATCTAAGCGAATAGTTGATCTAACATAGTTCTTGAGATCTTGCCCGATGCATTGACTGGTATGCGTTCCAGTTGTTCAACTCGTGAAGGATAGCAGTAAGAACCCAGGCTTTTGAAAAAATCACCAACTTGGCTCACAGCATATGGTCCCACATACACGCATTTGACTGAGTCAGTTCCAAAAACAGCAATATCGTCCAGCAATGGCAAGGCACGAGATGCTTGTTGCTCTAAGCTGATGGGATCCAGTTTGAATCCACGCACATTGATTCGGTCTCGGGCTCGTCCCAAGATACTGTAATAGCCATCCTCATCTACTGTTGCTAGATCACCGGTGTCAACCCAACCGCTGTTGCATACAGCCGGACCACGTATCATCAAACGTTCGCCTTCTATTTTGGCTTCAATACCTGATACTTGTCCAATAGTACCCATACGTTGTTCGCCGTACAAGGGATTGGTAAAACAATGGCTGCAGCTTTCAGTCATACCAAATGCTTCAATTACCGGTACACCAAATGCCTTGATTAAATTTTCGTACAAAGGATTGTATAGTGCTGTACTGGCACTACGCACAAAACGCAAACTGTCAAAACTTTGTTTGCTCAGTGTTCGCAATATGTCAGGAATAGCTGTTATAAAAGTGGGATGATACGTGTGCATTGATGCTATTCGATTGATGGGTAAAAAATGTGTTTCCATATCAACCAGTTTGGATACCCAGTACAGCATTTGTCCGTGGGCGTGATGCAGGCCCATTATGCTGACATATCTGTCGTTGGCTGTGATTGCATAATCTGCAATCATTTGACGTGCCACGTGATTGATTTGATCGTGAGTGAATCCGTAAAATTTACTGTCGCCGGTGGTGCCCGATGTGTACCAAAATGCACGTTCATTGGGATAATTGCCGCCATCGCGTTCGGTGACATTGTCGGCCGTGACCAATAGACTCCAATCACTGTTATCCAACAAATACCGATTTCGCTCGGGCGTGGCCGTAGGATTCAATACCATTATACTATAGTCTTTTTCATACTGAGGGATCACTTCCCAGGGATTGGGAACACAAATGGCGGCACGTTTCATATGGTGAAAAAATATTTGATTTACACGCTTATTTAACTTATAATATGATTCTACTACTACGGATTTGATTTTATGAGCTTTGATACCTTATTTAGATTTGAATCGGCACTGGCCGAATATACCGGAGCACCTTATGTGGTCCTAACCGACAGCTGCACACACGCACTGGAATTGTGTTTTCGTATACGCCGTGTTCGTTGGTGTCAACTTCCAGCACGTACATACCTGAGCATACCACAACTGCTGAATCAATTAAACATCAAATATCGAATGACCGACGAGGATTGGACAGGCGAATACTTGTTTTATGATACCACCATATGGGATAGTGCTCGTAGACTCGAACGTGGAATGTATCGTCCAGGACAAATACAATGTTTGAGTTTTGGGCACGGTAAACCACTCAGCATTGGCAAAGCTGGCGCCATCTTGTTAGACAACTTTGACGAGTACGAAATATTAAGCCGTATGCGTAGTGATGGTCGAGACTTGCGTATTGTTCCTTGGCAAGATCAACGGGAATTCCGACAAGGATATCACTATTGTCCCACACTTGAAACTTGCAGTTTGGGTCTAGAAAGATTACCATTAGTGGACGAAAAACCTAAATATATCCTGTATCCGGACCTGAGAACAATTGACTTCACGGTCTGAATACTATACAATATCAACAAAGTCATCCACGACACTAACTCGGAGAATTTAATGCCTAAATATGCATCACCAGAAGAACAAAAAATAGCAGATCTCAAATCAACAGCACTAGACGCAATGGCCGGCGACGGCGGATACAAAGAAGCAAACTTAGCAGATGTTATTCGCTTTACAATGCGGCGTGAAGGTAAACGCTTTTGGGCCGGAGATAACATCAGCGAATATGTTACCGATGATCACAAAGAACAATTAATCAATGAAGCAACAGCGGCATTTGAGCAAGTATTAGATACGCTACTTATCGATCGCGAAACAGATCCAAATAGTCAAGGCACAGCACGTCGCCTTGCTAAAATGTACTTTAACGAAATTATGGAGGGCAGATATGCTCCAGCGCCTGATGCAACAGCTTTTCCGAATGATTCAGAAGATAGATATGAGGGCATGCTTGTGGTTCGCAGTGAACTACGTTCTATGTGTAGTCATCACCACCAGCCTGTTAGTGGTGTCGCTTATATTGGTATTATCGCTGCCAACAAACTTATTGGTCTTAGTAAGTATACTCGTATTGCTCAGTGGTGTGCTCGTCGTGGTACTCTTCAAGAGGAACTTTGTAATGATATTGCACGAGAAATATCCCGAGCTACCGATTCCGATAACATTGGTGTATACATACAAGCTGTCCACGGATGTTGCGAAAACAGAGGAATAATGGCACACAGTAGTCTAACACAGACTACAGTA
>Ga0208378_1000004_pt1 | contig 147732 bp, 188 predicted proteins | sample CryBogCBE24Aug09_FD_184556 | JGI IMG/M metagenome (GOLD analysis project Ga0208378, IMG submission 184556) | Freshwater microbial communities from Crystal Bog, Wisconsin, USA - CBE24Aug09 (SPAdes) (version 2) | ecosystem: Environmental > Aquatic > Freshwater > Lake | place: Crystal Bog...
GTCCCTGTTGGTCCTTGTGGTCCTTGTGGTCCGGCAGTCCCTGTTGGTCCTTGTGGTCCTTGTGGTCCGGCAGTCCCTGTTGGTCCTTGTGGTCCTTGTGGTCCGGCAGTCCCTGTTGGTCCTTGTGGTCCGGCAGTCCCTGTTGGTCCTTGTGGTCCGGCAGTCCCTGTTGGTCCTTGTGGTCCTTGTGCTCCGCTTGGTCCGCCACTGGGTCCGGGAGGTCCGCTTGGGCCAGAAGGCCCTTGTGGTCCGCTTGGGCCAGTACTACCAATTGGACCTTGTGGCCCACTGGGTCCTGGTGCGCTTGGATTAGCTTCTACCCAACTTCCAGAATAATATATGTATGTTCGTCCTGTTGAATTATCATACCATAATTGTCCTATTGTAGGACTTGTAGGTGCCGTATTACCGACTACTGTTGCAGCTGCTCCGCCTCCGCCACTAAAACTAATATTACTAATATTACCTGCATCAACTATAACAGACGGAGTTAATGTAAATATTCTAAAATCAATTACATCAGTATCCAATGGTGCTTCTGTAAAATCTACATAAGAATCAGTCACAGTATACGAATTAATAGGTTCTTGTACAATACCATTGATACTAACCATAGTACCTGCAGTAGTTGCATTACCAACAGGCAATGTGAATCGTGTACTTGATCCGTCTCCGTATTGAATATTAGAAGTGGCTACACTAAATGATGTAATAGGAACTGTCCATACATTACCATCAAACCATTCTATATTATTCAAAAGAGAATTGTATCTTATCATACCAGCAGTTGCAGTTGCTGGTCTTTGTAATACATTACCTACTGGTAATAATAAACTATCTGTACCGTTAATTTGGAAACTTGCATTTGGTACCCAACTAATGGTGTTAACGCCAACTTGCTCGCCGCGGACTGCAAAAGTATTTTGACTAGTACCATTAATATAACTAGTGCCTGAATCGTATCCAGTATTAAATGTTACCAATCCACCAGATGTTAGTGTAGTAAAAGAACCGGTACTAGCATAACTATTACCAATTGCTGTATTTTGTATGCCGCCCAATGCTTGTAATGTTCTACCTGTTACTACAGAACTATTGACTGTTATACTATCTACAGTAAGATTTCCTGTAACATTGGCGCCTGCACTTGCGGTTATATTAGTAAAATTACCAGTGTTGGGTGTTACATTACCAATTACTGTATTTTGTAATCCGCTTTTTGCTTGTAATGTTGTGCCAATTACTGCACTGGTGTTAACAGTTAATCCGTTTACTACAGAATTACCGCTAACACTTTCGCTTGTAAATATTGCAGTGTTTGGCGCAATTGCACCAATCGGTCCAGTAAATGTATTATTTGCAACAACTATATTAGCAAGAATTAAATTTGCACCTGTTACATTACCGCCGATTCCGGACCCAACTAAAACAGTAGAACCAACTGCTAACAAGTTACTGGTTTTGCTAAATGCAAGCCCTGCATTTGCACTTATTATACCACCGTCGTTAAACAGTACAAAAGTATCTTGTCCTGCAGCTGTAATGTTAGCGGTAATATTTCCGGTAAAGTTACCAACAAAAGATCCTGCAGTTATTGTTCCGTTGCTGTTAATATTACCAGCAGTTAGTGTGCCAGTTGTTGTTATATTTCCTGCAGACAAATTGCCAGTGGCAGAAATAGTATTAGCTGACAATGCACCAGTACTGATATTACCGGCTGTAAGATTTGCAGATATGTAACCAGACTGCGAATAAATGGCATTCCACTGATAAGAAACATTACCAAGATTATATGTATTGGTGATCGACGGTATAATATCACTATTGACTTCTGCTCCAAACACAACTGTATCAGTTGTTCTGTTACCTAATATCAAATTGCCGTTAGCAGTAATACTACCAGTTGCAACAATATTTCCTGCTACATTAAAGTCTCTATAAAAGGTAATTGCAGTATTATTAAATGTTGCAATATTTCCGTAGCCGTAACTGCTGATAGTGGCATTACCGTCTGCATAAGTTGCAACATTGGTATTACCGTTATAGATTCTACTTAAATCTAATCCTGTAATAGAATTAGCAGGAACATTGGTTAAGTAAGCACCGTTACCGATAAAGTAATTGGCAGTTACATTGCCATTAACTACTGCACCATTTTGTATATAAACTACCCCAGTACCGTTGGGAGATAATACCAAATTACCGTTGGTACTGGTAGTGCTAATAGTAGTATTAGCAAAAGAAAGATTACCAAAAGATCCAGTACTGGTGCCAGTTACACCAAATTGTCCAGTATATCGTGCACCGGTTACATAAATGCTTTTACCAGTGATTAATCCAGCGGGAACATTAGCATCATTGAAGTTTAATATACCAGACTGGTAATCAAAGAACCAACCGTCGTTGTTAATTCCAGCGGCTTGTATTTGTGTGTATGACTTACCTGATAAATTTCCGTTAATGCCGGTGCTGTTGGCAATGAATACCTGTAGTAAATAGCTGGGATCTATTTCTGGAGGAATCCAATTTGTCAGACCAGTATTCCAAGTGATGTTGGTAAGAACAGTATTATCCATTGTACACTGGACAACATTATTCAAACTATTATTGTAAACTGCAACAATACTGGTGTTGGCACTGGGAATTGGAGTAGGGATCTGTCCAGACTGTGTCCATACGTGGTCACCACGTAACAACAAAGGGCTTGGATTCGGCTCCTCATACCCTTGTCTCAGATTACCTAGCGTGGTTTTAGTCGCGCCATAACCTATCTTTTTCCAAAGGTAATCAACTTTTTGTGTATCTGAGACTGCCATTAACTAAAACTCCAAGAGGTTATATAATCTGTAGGACCCAATACAATACTGAATAAAACTTGGTTACCAGTATTGCCCGGGGCACTTGTACTACCTGTACCTAATGTTATTCCGTAAGTTGTCCCAGATATTACTGTACTTATCGGAACTGGAGTAGAGGTTGCACACCCACTAGTAAATGCTCCAGCAACACCAGATCCGTAATATGCAACTGTAGCATCTAACCAACCATTGGTGGTATAAGGCAGTGTGTCTATGCTGGTACCTGGCACTGCAAATTTTAGTCCAGATATTTTTCCAGTAATAGTAACATTCCAACTATTGCGCCCTGTACGAGCAAACGCACCACGGAAGTATTGGTACCCGCTACTACGACCAGTGGCTAAGTTTGGTCCCACTGGCAAGTAGCCTGTACTTAAATCTGTGTTAAAGAATTTTAATTGATTCCAACGAACTACTGCTTCATCGGTTCCAGCAACTGTTTGTGCTCCACTCCATACACGGTTTGCATAATAATTTGTACTACTAGAATACGCAGGCGTTGCTCCACTGGCTCCACTTATTACTATACGAATTGCAGGAGCAGCATTTGCACCATTGGTATCGGTTATTGTACAAGGTATTGCAGTTTCAACAAATCCCGACGGAGTAGCATTAAACACCTGTATGTTTGCTGTTGCATAAGTTGAACTGGTACCTGTTCCGTTTACATTGTTGGCAACAAAAGCCAATGTTTGAACTGCTGCAGTACTGGCAACACCTCCGATATTTACAGTTTGATTTCCAATGGAATAGCTGCTAACAGTTCCAGTATTCGCCAATGGAACTCCTCCGCTCAAATATGTTACATTACCGTCCAAGTTACCATAAGTTTTGGTCTGGGAAACAATAATATTACCGCTAGTGCTTTCTATATTTGTTCCAGGATTTACAGTAAATGGATTTACTGAACTAACTGGTCCAGAATATGTTTGACCAATCCAATTGTATATTTTGACACCGCTAACAGTAACCTGAGGGCTACCTGTATTATAATAAGGTATACCAGAAATATATCTATATGTACCAGCAGCACTTTCATAAATGTGTGCACTGGTTAAATCAATTGACGGAGTAACTGTTAAAAAGTCTTTGGCAAATTCCACAACATTTGTATTACCTGTGGTAGAATGTGATAATTTGAAATTGTTTACGCCACTGTTCAATGTGCTGGCATTTGCAGCAATGTATGCTTCAAAGCCTTGATATAGCCCAGGTGCATAAGTCGATGCTGCAAAAGTAGTCGACACACCTGCATTGGTTAATAAATTATAATCACTTTCGCCAGCAACAACCAATGCACCATATGTGCTGGAGTTGTCACTTATTGACAATGAAACATTTCCGTTATTACTGTTGTTTACATAAGCAGACAATGTACCAGCTGATGCATTATAAGCATAAGAAGACATTGTTACTGTGTTAACTGTGCCAGTATTTGCTACGGTTCTAGCAATAGGATTACCAGCAGTAATAGTAACTGCACCGTTGGTATTATTGGCAAAGTTTGCTGCCAAGTAAGGACCTGTACCAGTATTACCAGTGAAGGTAATTGTTTTTGCACTTAATCCATCTGGAGCTGAAATATTTGGATTGTATACTTTTAGCAATGCAGTAGTATTCCTTGGAATACTTGCAGGATTTGCAGTGGTGTGACTGGTCAGTGTTAATGTAACAGTATCTTGACTTGTTCCACTGCTGTTACTGTAGGTGTAAGCATATCTACTACCTAACACACCGCCGGGTTGACTATCACTACTTACACCTGCATTTGCAGTACCGTCACCAAAGTTAATAGTGTAAGTAACATTGGCCATTGTTGTGTTTGTTGTACTGTTCTGTAGATAAATCGGTTGGCCAATATTGGTATAAAGATTGTTGCCGGACAACGAAGACCCGCCAACATTTGCTCTGTACAGTCCAAATCCCATAACAGGATCAGCAGTATAAATTACAATATAATTCGTACGTGTAAAACTAGCACTACTACCAGCACCATAACCAAGATTATTATAAGCAGTAACAGAAACTGTAAATGGACTTAGTGCATTATTGGTATATGTATAACTAGGAGTTACTGTAGTAACTGCATTGCTGAACCCGCCATCTCCCCAATTTACATTATAATGATTTGGGTTTCCTACTGAACTAATGGTTAATGTAACCAATGTGCCTGCGCCACCACTGGTAGGAGTAGCAATAAAACTTGTGCTCTTAACATATGTGTTGGCCTGTATGTTAAGCATTGCTTCGTTTAATTGGTCAATAGCATCAGTAACCGAAGTGGTACTGGTCCAAGTACCAATTGCACCATTTACAAAGTTTTGATCTATAGGAGTTCCTAAAGGAATTGTATTGCCTAATAAGTTATTACTAACAATATTACCAACAAAAGTTCCACTAAAGTACGCTGCAGATATGTTACCAGTTGCAGTAACTGAGTTAGCAGTAATATTGCCCAGTGTAGAAATATTACCTGCCGACAAATTACCTGATATTGTGGCAGTATTGGTTACTGTTAATGTTCCGATATTTGCAGAACCGTTAGTAGCAATATTACCAGCAGTTATATTTCCGCTTGCAGTTAATGTAGTAACATTAGCAGTACCTGCATATATACCTTTCCATTGGTTAGCGGGACTACCTAAATTATAAGTGAGTGTTAGACTAGGTAGTATATCACTGCTAACTTCTGCTCCGAACTGAACTGTGTCAGTTGCAGCATTTCCTAATATTAAATTACCGTTTGCAGTAATACTTCCGGTAGCAACAATATTACCATCTACAAATAAATCTCTGTAGAATGTAAATGCTTGATCACTGAATACTGCGGTGTTGGGATTAGTATTAGTACTAAATGTAATATTTCCATCACTGCCAACTTTTACATTAGATAACAATTGGTATCTAATTTGTGTAGCATCAATTCCTGTTAATAAACTACCATTACCGATAAAGTAACCAGCAGCTACATTACCTAAGGTAGATATATTACCAGCAGTTAAATTGCTTGCAATATTTGCAGTAGATGCAACATATAAAGTAGATGTACTAACATATCCATTACTGGTAATATTTCCGCCGGTTATGCCACCAGTTGAATTAATTGATCCAGTTGTGGTTATATTGCCATTGGCAGTTATTGTACCAATTGTCAACGTACCCGCAGAAGTTAAATTACCAGCAGTAAGATTTCCAATTAAATTAGCAGCATTGGCAAATAATGTATTAACGCCGCTTATATTACCTGAAGTAATTAAGTTTCCAACAGTAGCATTGCCAGTTACAGTTGCAGTTGTTGCAACTGTTAAGGTACCAGTACTAACTGTGCCGTTACTGATTAAATTTGCGCCAGTGATGTTACTATCCGCATCAATGGTACCAACTACTGCAACTTTGCCTCCAGCAAGAATATTTGTATTGGCATTTATATTATTGGCAGTAATATCTCCAGTTACATTTGCAAATCCAGAAATGTAAACATTGCCGCCAAAGAAACCATTGCCTGTGCTAACAGCATTACTAAGAGTAATTTGTGTAGCATTGCTTGATATCGATTGATTGCCAATATAAATTGTATTGCCACCGACATATAAACTCTTAAATCTATTTGTGGTATTACCTAAGGTATAAGTTAAATCTAAACTAGGAATAATATTACCAACAACTTCGCTGGTAGAATCCAATACCAGATTTTTAACTGTTTCAACAATATTAGCAGTTAAGTTATTAACTAAATTCATATTGCCAAAATAAATTGGCAAGTACTGTGCTACGTTGGCATTGCTATAAGTACCAGAAATTGGAATCCCGTTACTGTATAGTTGATTATTTACTACTGTTAGTGTTGCACCATCTAATACCAAATTGGCTGTTGCTACTAATACATTACTGCTAACACTTGTTAAATTGTTTAGTGTACCAGTATATGTTGGCAAGTATGAATGAACGTTTGTATTACTGTATGTTTCAGTAATGGGCACACCGTTTGCAAACAATTGATTATTAACAACCGTTAGCGCCGATCCATTCAAATATAATGTTTGGTAGATGTTTGCAGTATTGGCATTTAAGTTGTCGATAGCATTTAAGTTACCACTATGTGCTGGCAAGTAAGTATCTAAATAAGCGGCAACCGATAAGTTAGTATACGTACCAGTAATTGGTACACCGTTTACATATAATGTATTTTTTACTGCAGTGATTGTACTGGTATCTAAATAAAGTACATTACTAATACTGGCATTATTGGCAGTAAGGTTAGATGCTGTAATTCCGTTGATACTATTTAAGTTTCCGGAATAAGTCGGTAACAGTGCTCTTACATTTGCATCACCATAATTACTTTGAATCGACTTGCCATTTAGATATATTGTATTACCGTCTGTTGTAATACCGTATCCGCCGAGATCAATATTAGAAGCAGATATCTGTCCACCATAGGTAGGTAAAAAGGCTGCCACATTAGAATTATTGTAATTACCAGCTACTAACGAACCATTGACAAATAAATGTGTCCCGTCCGTTGTAATATCAGTACTGTTAATATAGATATTTGATACTGTTATGGGACCGCCATAGTATGGCAAATAAGCAGCTACGTTAGCATCACTGTAGCTACCTCTAAATGGTATTCCATCAACTGTTAGAATATTTTGAGCGTTAAACTCTAATACATGACCACCTAATGTAATACTATTAGCAATGGTTGCTGCAGCCCATGGATATGCATTGGAACCTATACTGAATATGTTGCCCGTTAACGGCAACAAATCTGTGTTGATTGCATCTGTACCTAGTATTGATTTACCGTTGGGATAGAAGAATCCGCTGGCTATAATATTGCCTATTGTAGCAATATTACCATAAGCTGCAATATTACCAGTTCTGATGTTACCAGTTGTAACAAAATTATTGGCTGTTATGGTGTTGCCGATTAGATTATCGGCGCCGTTACCTTGGAGAGCCGCATAAAGTTCGGTAAAGTTGTCGTTAACTTTAACGAATGCAGTTAGGATTGTCTCTCCGGTCTGTGTATTTGGACCGGTTCCAAGGTTAATTATCTGTTGTGTCATCCCGTAATCTCATATGGCTTTGTATATTTAGCTATACCTGCAGAATCGGAATTTGAGATTAGTTAGTTATTAGTATATGATAGTCAGTTGCCACATCAGTATATGGATATTTTCTAGTGCCCCCGGGGTAAACAATCTTAACTGCTCCACTGCCCCCAGAACCTCCAGCATAACTTCCAGCGCCACCGCCGCCGTAGTTACCCCCACAAGAGCTGCCACCATTGCATCCCCCAGATCCACCGCCAGAGGCTCCATTTAGCTGCCAATAAGTACCGCCTTTGACGATGTTCGTACTAGCAGGATTATTGGTTAAACCATGTTGACCTGCTGGGGCTATATTCCCATGAAGACCTATTCCTCCACCTCCTTGTGCACCATTCCAAGCTGCTGCGCCGCCGGCAGTAACATAATAATAGAAGCTCTCATCATATCCAAGAACATTAAAGTAATATTCCATACCAGAGTTCCATTTTCCTGGAGAACCGCCATTGTTTTGACTATTGCCGCTTCCTCCTGCACCACCTGATGAGCCATTGCCACAAGTGTATTGATACCCAAAACATAAATTAGGAGGATTGTTGGTCCCCCCTATACCTCCTGCACCACCTGAAAATAAACTAGGTGAACCACAATTAAGTGCACTGCCCCCTACTCCCCCTGCCTCCATTGTCGAACGAAACCCACCAGCACCGCCACCCCCACCACCAGTATTGCTGTTTCCTGCAGATCCACCGCTACCACCATATGCTTTTAGCATAGGTGTAGTCGTTCCGCTTACAGAAAGAGAACTATTACCACCAGCTTGGCCACTATTTGCCCCACCTGCACCTACTACAACTGTATAAGTTGCCCCTGGAGATACAAACATATTATTTCCGTAAGTTGTACCGCCGCCGCCACCGCCGCCGCCATATGAGGCGCCTCCGGCACCGCCGCCTCCAACAAGAAATGCAGATATTGTGTTTATATAACTAGGCATCACAAAAGTGTATGTGCCGGGCACATTAAATACTGCTTCCCCTTTTGAGGATGGTACATAAAATTGAATAAAAAATGACATAATAAATTGTGATAAATTGGTTAATTGTTAAGCATTTTTTTGTATATAAAGTATTACTTTTAAGCCAGCTCCACCGCTGTACGTTCCTGTCAATTGAATTTGAATTTGTGTATCATCGGGCAATGATGTTACTGCCAATTGGGTATTTTGCCCGACTGAACTGTAAGCACCAGTAGACAAAGTTGGGCTAATACTACATAACTGAGTGGGAGCAACTGGGCCACCATATATTATTCCAACAGTCAAAGTTCCGGAGTATAATGGGGTAGTTACACTTATTCTAGGCGGTTGCCATAATGTACAAGCAAAAGGCAACCTAAAAGTCATCACAACAGGTGAACCTGTTGCGATTGGTGTAGACTCGTCACCGCAAGCAACAGCAATATAGTCTCTTGCACCGTAACTCCATGAGTAATCATAATTTGTAGTACTATTTTTGAATAATACTTGCCCAGCTGTTCCTCCTGTAGGAAGACCTGGACCAGCTGGGCCTGCTGGACCTGTACTACCTGCTGGGCCTGCTGGACCTGTACTACCTGCTGGACCTGCTGGACCTGCACTACCTGCTGGACCTGCACTACCTGCTGGGCCTTGTGGCCCGGATGGGCCTGCTGGGCCTGCTGGGCCTTGTGGTCCAATATTTCCTATAGGACCAATTGGTCCTTGTGGGCCTTGTGGCCCGGCTGCGCCTTGTGCAACTGCGCCAAACACCGCAGAGTTTATTCCTGAATTTTGTTGGTAAAATAAAGCACTAAAATACAATGGATTATATGGAAGAGAAGCCGCTACAGTTCTGACAGACGAACTCGATCCACTTACATAATATCTTACATAACTACCATCAAACACTATTGTAAATATGGTACCAACACTATAAGAACCAGTAATACCAGTGCTAGAACCAGCTTCATATATTATATATGTGCCACCAACTAAATTAAATCCGTAGTCTAAATATGCAGGAGTAGTCCCGCTAGTAGGATTCAACGCCAAGCCAGCATATATTTGATTAGTGTTAGATGCTCTAAAAGAACAAAAAGATCCGTTTAGATATCCTTGTACACTATATACCTGACTGTCGTAAGCAGTAGTTGCACCTGTTTTGCTAAAAGTATAGCCAGTTGCAGTACTTTGGACTGCGGTGCCAACTAATACAGGTGTCCAAGATCCGTTACCAGCAGCTCCCTGTGGTCCTTGCGGTCCTTGTGGTCCGACGGTTCCTTGTGGTCCTTGTACACCTATTCCGGTTGGACCCGATGGTCCTTGTGGTCCAACGGTTCCTTGTGGTCCTTGCGGTCCTTGCGGTCCTTGTACACCTATCCCAGTCGGTCCTTGTGGCCCAGGAACTGAACTAGCTGCTCCTTGAGGACCGCTTGGTCCTTGTGGTCCTTGTACTCCAGTTGGTCCTTGTACTCCTTGTGGTCCTGTTGGTCCTTGCACACCGCTCGGTCCTTGTGGGCCTGTGCCCATTGGTCCAAAAGCTATGTTAGTAAGACTTCCGTTCAATGTGGTAAAGCTACTTGCAAAGTACAAAGCAGCACCAGGGTATCTTGCTACAGAATAAACAAACGCTCCATTCTTAAAGAATTTTACAATAGACCCATCGTATGTTATTGTAAATACATCTGATGTAATATATGAAAATTGTGTACCGCTATTAGTTCCATTCAAATATACAATAGCAGTACCATTAATAAAATACCAAGCATAATCAATTGCAGGTGTAGGAGGAGATCCTACATTGAGTGTTAGGTTTGATTGTTGGCTTAGACCAAACATTATACCTAAGTTAGTAGTACTTGATCCACTGGCACTTGCATACGCACCAAAAACAAAACCTTGGGTACTGTATACCTGTGTATCAAACGTTCCATTGGTTCCTGCTACTTTGGTATATTGTAATCCATTTGTACCATTTTGAATCGCATTTCCAGCAGGATTAACTACAGGTGTCCAAGTACTTGCTCCGATAGTTCCTTGCGGTCCTTGTACACCTTGTGGTCCTTGCAATCCCTGCTGGCCTATTCCGGTTGGTCCTTGTGGTCCTTGCGCTCCAGTAGGCCCTTGTGGTCCTGTATTACCAGCACTACCTTGTGGTCCTGTTGGACCTTGTGGTCCCATTTCGGCTGGACTAGAATCTATCCAATAAGATTCGTAGTAAACATAAGTTCGTCCGGTATTGGTATTGTACCATAGTGCACCCACATTAGGCGAGACAGGTGCAGTACTGCTAACAGTTAAATTTGGTCCTTGCGGTCCTTGCGGTCCTTGTGGCCCATTTAATCCGCTGGGTCCTTGTGGTCCATTTAATCCGCTGGGTCCCTGTGGACCTTGTGTACCTGATGTTCCATTTACTCCGCTTGGGCCTTGTGGTCCCTGTGGGCCGTTCAATCCACTAGGGCCTTGTGGTCCATTTAATCCACTGGGTCCCTGTGGGCCTTGCGGTCCTTGTGTGCCTGATGTTCCATTTACTCCGCTTGGGCCTTGTGGTCCTTGTGGTCCTTGTGGTCCTGTCCCGCCAGGGCCTTGTGGTCCTTGTGGTCCTTGTACTCCTGACTGTCCGTTAGGTCCAAAAGAAGCACGATAAGATGCATAGATACTTTTTAATGTACCAGCATGATGTAGTGCAGAACCTGTGCTTCTAGCAACTGTTCTAAGCAAAGTATTATTATAATAATACTTGACATTTAATCCATCATAGATTACATACAACTGATCACCTGCTGACCAAGAACCGGTGACATTTTGATATGCGCCGTCTTCGTATATAAGATAAGTTCCGGTATTATTGATTGTTGTTATGTAAAAACCATAATCTATATAGATATATCTATTTGCAGGTGATCCAACTAAACCATTTACTGTGGTTATACTACTAGTACTGGTTAAACCAGCTGACATAGTATATGTAACATTTGGAGAAGTTTGAATCATTGGAGTTATTGCAGTATATGCTCCGTTGACATATCCTTCTTGTGAATATATAAAATCTGTCCAAGTTTCTGGAGTTGAACTATAATTTTCAAATACATAAGGTGTTACTTGAACATACGGAGTAGATACACCTGCAGAAAATACAGGATACCATTCTCCAGTTCCGCTCGATCCTTTGGCTCCTTGTGGACCACTTGGTCCTTGTGGTCCTTGCGGTCCTGGTACTGTACTAGCGGCTCCTTGTGGTCCTTGTGGTCCTTGTGCTCCAGTTGGTCCTTGTGCACCCTGTACTCCAGTCGGTCCTTGTACACCAGTTGGTCCTTGCGCGCCTTGTGGACCCGGTACTGTACTAGCAGATCCTTGTGGTCCGCTTGGTCCTTGAACGCCTTGTGGTCCTTGAACTCCACTTGGACCTTGTGGGCCACTTGGACCTTGTGGGCCACTTGGGCCTGTAAATCCAGTGAATCCTTGTGGGCCTTGTGGTCCTTGTATACCCGTTGGTCCTTGTATACCCGTTGGTCCTTGTGGTCCGGGTACATTACTAACTCCGCTTGGACCTTGCGGACCGCTTGGGCCCGATGGTCCTTGTGGCCCTTGCGCACCAGTTGGGCCTTGAACACCTGCTCCGCTAGGACCTTGTGGTCCTTGTGGTCCGGGTACATTACTGACTCCACTGGGGCCTTGTGGTCCGCTTGGTCCTGATGGTCCGCTTGGTCCTTGTGTGCCTTGTGGTCCTTGTACACCGTCTAGTCCAATTGGACCAATTGGACCTTGTGGTCCTTGGGGCCCTTGCGAGCCGTATTCCCCTACTAGACTAACACTCCAAAAAGATTTAGGAACTCCTGAAGTTTTTACATAATCGCTGGTTACTTGCCAATGTAAATTACTATACCCGTTATCTATATTAATATTAGCTAATGTGCCTTCAAAAAAGTTATAATCACTGTTCCAGACACGAATTCTATTACCAACTTGAAAAGCTCCAAGTTGATTAACTGTAAATGTAGGAGATCCAGCAGGATTGGCTAAACTAAAAGTATCAGTACTATATACATTAGTAAAAGTAAGACCAGAAGGACCTTGTGGCCCTTGTACACCAGTTGGTCCTTGAACACCTTGCGGTCCTTGTGCTCCAGTATTTCCTTGGATTCCAGTTAGGCCTTGTGATCCGCTTGGCCCTTGTACGCCTTGTGGTCCCTGTGGTCCTTGTACGCCTATTCCAGTCGGTCCCTGTGGTCCTGGTACTGTACTAGCGGCTCCTTGTGGACCGCTTGGTCCTTGTGCACCAGTTGGTCCTTGTGGTCCTTGTACACCAGATAATCCTTGATTTCCTTGAGTACCTTGTGGACCCGATGGTCCTTGTGGTCCTTGCGGTCCTTGTAATCCTTGTGCTCCGTCTAGTCCAATTGGTCCTTGTGGTCCTTGCGGTCCTTGTACACCAGTAGGGCCTTGTACACCAGTTGGTCCTTGTACACCTGTTGGTCCTTGTGCTCCAGTATTTCCTTGAATTCCAGTCGGCCCTTGGATGCCTTGGGGTCCTTGTGCTCCAGTATTTCCTTGAATTCCTGTTGGCCCTTGGATGCCTTGCGGTCCTTGTGCTCCAGTATTTCCTTGTATGCCTTGTGGACCTTGTGCTCCTGTATTTCCTTGAATTCCAGTTGGTCCTTGCGGTCCTTGAGCGCCTGTCGGTCCGGTAATATTTCCTACATCTAAGAATCCATTATGATGTGTTGAATCTGTTGTACTTGTTCCAGTATAAACCCATAAATGTCCAGTATCAGATGTTATGTATCCCCAACCTAATGTTTGTCCAGAACTCGGAAGTGCAGTGTAAACTGCAACAGACCCTTGAATTTCTACGCTAGTACCGGCCGGTCCTTGTGGTCCTTGTGGGCCTGGTACTGTACTATCTAAACCACTGGGACCTTGTGGTCCTTGCGGTCCAAGTTTACCGTCTTGTCCAAATTGTCCCGATGGTCCGCTTGGTCCTGCAGGGCCGCTAGGGCCTGATGGTCCGCTTGGTCCTAATGGTCCTACCGAGCCGCTTGGTCCTTGTGGTCCTTGTACTCCTGCACCAGTAGGCCCTGACGGTCCTGATGGTCCGCTTGGTCCTGATGGTCCCAATGAGCCGCTTGGTCCTTGTGGTCCTTGTACTCCTGCACCAGTAGGCCCCGACGGTCCTGATGGCCCTCTTGGTCCTGACGGACCAGGGCTACCTGACGGACCTGCAGGTCCTGCTGGGCCTGTTGGACCAGTTGGTCCCACTGATGTAACCAATCCTGAACTACCATTAACAATTAAATTACCGTTAATAACAAAGTCTTTAGTAGTAACAACTACATTACCAGTTGGATCTAAAGTGGTGAGATTGTAATTACCAGACGATATATTGTCATTCGAGCTCATGAATTATCCTGTTTTAGATATTTATTCCGTTATCAACAAAGCAAAAAAGGCTGTTACCAGCCCTATTTGCATTTTATCAAAAATTATTTATTTTTGTGTTTTATACAGCATCAGGAATTTGTACAAAACCTACAGTACCCGCTGCTGCGTCCACGTGGTATGGTTTTGCAGTTGTTGGTAACTGACTCCAATAACGATATTTGTTACCGTTAAAATCATAGACCCAACGATTTGTAATACGGCTAGCAAAGAAACCTGCTTCCATAATATAAACACCACTTGGGGGATCTCCATCTTGTAAACTGAAGTTAACTGTAACATTACCAATATTACCAACTGTTGCATTAATGGCTGTAATAACTACATTACCGTTAATACTTTGCTGAATGTTGTGAATGTTTGCACCAATTTTAATACCACTAGCATCACCAACAATACTTGATACTTGATAGTACAAATATGATGATGTTGCATTACCTACTGTGTCAGCAATATTGCCGCTGAATACCGTTGTGTAAACTGGGATACTCATTTGTCCTGGGCCGCCGTCTGGTACACGACTTGGTACTAGTTTGCAAACTTTTTTGCTTGTACCGTCAGTACATAAAAACTTGTGCGCACCTTTTTGACGCAAAATACTACCGTTAGTAGGACCATTGCCTGTGTTTACTTGTGCGTGTATTTGTGCTCCAGCTTGTGTGTATATACCACCAACACTACCTGGGTGACCTGTTACACCGTTGCTGGTAATTGTTTCTGGTCCAGTCTGACGATCTGTACGTGGTTGGGGATAAGTAACTCCGCTTACTGAAGTTGTTTTAGAGATTTTTAATTTTGCCATTTTATTTTCCTTTATAGTATGTTAGCGTTCTAAGCTACCCGAAGTGGCTGCTCCGAGAACACTCATTTCAGAGTGTGAACATACTTATTTACTTAAAATGGCAAAAATCTATCGATACTAATTAGTTTTTAATTATATTTTTCCTTTAATTTTATAATGTATCCAATAGACTCAATAATTGAGATGCAAATACTGTTTCGTCGACGCTTGTTTCAACTAAAGGAATAATCTTTTGCTGATACATACTTGCAAATTGCTCAGGAGTATATTTCTTACTATCTATAATTTGTTTTGATTTAGTATAATACTGATCAACTACAGATTGTGGCAACAAGTTAGCAAATGCAGTTAGCTTATCTGCGTGACTTTTATAATCAGGTGAAGTTGCTGCATTACTTAATATATTGTGTAGTACACAATTATCGATTGTACTATTAATTGTTGCCATTATTTTGTATCCTTATAAATTGATTTCCAAGACTTATCAGCTTGTTCTTGTTTAGTAAATAAACCAGTAATAGTCATTACACCAATCCATACTGCACTATTTACGATTGAAAGTTTATCGTATTTTTTACCTCTTAACATTTTAGTAGCGTTATCAAAACTCCACTTAAAGTATTTTGCTTTTAAGGTGCCTTGTTGTTTGATTGCCGGTATTACTACCTTAGGAGCAATTATGTGATAACCTTTGTGCAATGCGCGGCCAGCAAACGACTTGTCAAGTACTTCTGCACCCCAAATGTTAAGTGCTTTGTACTGTCTCGATGTCCATAAACCTTGTGCAGTTAATGCACTGGCTACTATACAACATCCATTTTCAACTGTAATAGTTCCTATATTTGATGTTCCGCCTGGTCCAGTTACTGTATACGTTATAGTCAAAGTGCTGTGATTTCCAGAAGGGCTTCCGCTGTATAATATGTCTGTACCAGAAACTACTGCACTACCAGATCCTGTTTGAGTTAATATAGTAACACTGTTATAACTACCTGTAATGTTGGTAGATAATCCTAACGAATATCCTACTACTAGTCCGTTAGGTGGATTAGGGCCTACCGCAAAATCTGATGCAACTGGTGCAGAGATGCCAGACGAACCTTGACCAAGTCCAATAAATATTCCAGGACCAACCACGATACCTGATTCAACTTTAACTCCATATGGTAATGACATAATTAAATTCCTATGTTAGTATTATTTATCAAGCCAACAAAAAAGGACCGCAATTGCGGTCCTTTAATGTAACTTCCCATCCCGAGGGTAAAAAGTTTTTTTCCAATATTATTGGAAAGAAAGATTTGCTACACTGATTTCACTCAAGTAGTCGCCTGCATTGCCCAAAGACGAAGCAGTATTTGTTAACTCTACGTATCCATAACGTGTCATAAAGCCAACTACTGGTTCGAATGTACTTGGGTCAAGAACAACTCCAGAACTCATCAATGGAATATATGGGCAATAGAACGCAGCTGCATCAGCTTCGCTAGAACCTTTATATCCAACTAGAACTGCAGTTGAGTCATTTGCATAACCGTCAACATAAATTCTCATTGCGCCGTTCAATGTACCAACAAACTTAGTGTTTGTAGGTGCTTCAAATGTACCTTCTGTTGTACGAGCAAAAGCTGAAGTAGTTGCAGATTGCAATACTGTCAAAGCTGCTGGTGATACAACTGCCCAGTTACCTGCGCCACGACGTGTGCGTTGAGCAATCAAGTTAGCTGCGCGGTTAACCAACACTGCCAAAGCGGCGTGCTCGTCACCTACGAATGTAGCTGTACCTGATACTGCGGCTTGGTCAAAAGCGTAATCAGTAGCTGCCAATGAACGTAGTGATCCTAGGATCTCTTGGTCAATTTCAACTGTGATTTCTTGTGCCAAAGCTGCCATAATCTCTGCTTCGATATCTAAACCGTGCATTGATTGTGCATCTTGAGCTGCTTCAAATGTCCAACGTGCTGACAACTTGCGAGTTTTAGCCTCAACAACTTGTTTCAAGATTTGAACATTGATACGCTTACCTGGTTGACCCTCTAATGAACTTGTGCTTGAAGCACGTCCAGTAGCAGTACTACCTGAGTATGCAGTAGCAATTTTGAATGGGCTCAATGCCTCGTCACCAGCTGATGCGCTAGTGTCGAATGGACTTGCTGCCGAACTTGTTACTGTATCTGCATAGCGAACACGCAATGTATGGATCTGTGCTACAGGTCCAGTCATTGGTTGAACGCCAACGATTTCATTGGCAATAACTGTAGGCATAACACGACGGATAACTGGTAGAATAACACGGTTAAGTGTTGCTACGTTACCTGCGGATGTTGCGCCAGCAGTTGCATTTTCTGCCAAATGCTTACGAGTGTTCTCAAGGATTACACCCATTGTGGTTCTTCTAGAACCGCTTAGACCTTCGAGCAGGGCATCTTTTGTCTCGCCCCAACGGCCTTCTAATAGTGCTTGTGTCATTTATTTTTCTCCTAATTAGGGTTTATTTAAGCCCTGCTAAACGCTTGATTTCGACTACATTATTATAGTCGGGTTCGGCGCTGACCTTAGCAGTTTTATCACCAGTAACTTCTACACGACTCTCTGCCAACACAGCCTTTTCAGACTTAGGTAACACAGAGTTATTTAGAACTGCTGGTAGATACTTTTCAAATGCAGACTTCATTCTGTCGGTCTGCACGTTTTCGAGTAACTGGCTCATTACAGCCTGTTTCTCTTTGTTTAGAGGCTTCAGTAACTCGTTAAGAGTTGCTGTACGCTCTTGTGATTCTTTGATAATACGAATTTCACGGTCTTTTGATTCAACTAGTGCAGCTTTACTTTGTACAACCTTGCGGGCTTCTACAATTTGTTGCTCTCTTTGTTTTAATGCTTTTGTTAATTTAGCGATTTGTTGGTTCTCATTTAAGTGAGTAACAGCAAATTCACTAGCAAATGCTTCAAACAAACGACGGCCAAAACTGTTCTCACGAGCAATTTGGATATCTTCTTTAAGTTGAGTCAATTCTTTGTTTAGATGTTGTGCTACAGATTCTTTAACAAGGGCAGCAGATTGTGTAACAAATTTTTGTTGTAAGCCTGCTAATTTTGCTTTAGCTTCACGTACTAAACGAACTTTTGTTTCTACTACATCTTGTTTGTCTTTTGCAAATTCTTGAATTTCTTCGCCCAAAGTGTTAACAACAAACTGTTCAAGTCTACGGATGTTTTCTTGATAAGTTTTACGATCGCTACGTAGTTCTTTGATTTCTTCTGATAGTGTTCCCACTAAGAATTTATCAAAGTTACCTGCGCTTTCGCTCATGCGTTTAGCAAAGCGAACACGGTCAGCAGCAACTTGTTGTTTTTCTTCTGCAAATTCACGAATTTCTTTTTGGAGACTTTCTGTAACCATTTTGTCTAAAGCTTCGACCATTACACTTTTATCGTGCTCGTAGCGGCCAGCAAACTCTTCACGCATTTCTGCACGAATTTGTTCGCGAGCTTCAGTTAACTTAGATTCCCAAGCTTCGTTGATAGACGCTTTGGTTTCCTCGTTAATGATGCCACTATCTACTAATGGTTTCAATGCATCAAACATTGGCTTCTCCTATTATATTTTTAAGTCTTGGATAAGGCGTTTTACTTCCTCGGCCAAATACTTCTGGACTTTTTGATTTGCACCGGCATCTCTTGCCATATCGAGAACTCTATGGCCTCCACGCATATTCATAAGCCCTTCGTAAACGGCTTTTGGGTATGCATTAGGCGCACTGGGTTGTGCAACTATATCAACTGTGACTATCTCAAAGTCACTTACGTGGCCAGTTCCCTCGTTAACGTTTCCGCTACCACGACTGGACACTCCTAGTTTAACTCCGCTTTCCAGCATTGTTTTAACTAAATTCCCCATTGGTGTAGGGAGAATCTTTAACTTACCAAAACCGTTAGGGCCATCCATCCACATTTCTGTGATCATATGACTTACACGGTCTAGGTTAATTTTCAAATCATCAGGATGATCTAGTTCGCCTAAGACGCTATAACCTTCCTTCAATTGTTTGTGTATACTTTCAACAGCTTCAGCAATTTCCTGAACTGGATATACACGTTGGTTAGCGTTCTTCACACCGCCTTGTACGAATATACCCTTCATATAGAGATTCTTACCTTTGCCGTCCGCAGAGTCTTCCGCCAGAACTTCCATTCTAGCGTTATCAAAGGTTAAATGTTCTCTTAGTAAGTTCATTGCTTATACCAATTAACGAATTTTGCCGCCAATTTCTGACTTCTTGTTAACTGGAACAGAACCGTCAGAGCCTACTGTCTTACCAGACTCGCTATCACCTTTGCCGAAGCTACGTGATGCTTTCTCTTTGTAAGCTGTCTTACCAGAGTCGCCGCCTGGGGTATTTTTGAATTTGTTAGCGCCTGGCAATTCACCACGCTTCTTAGCATATTCATTTTTAGGTTGCTCAATTGCTTTACCGTCCGGATCTTGGTTTGCACCACCTTTAGCAATATTAGCAGTAGAACCGCCCATATCATTCTTACCAGCAACAATGCTCTTAGAATTCAATGCGGGCTTATCACCACCTGCGCCAACTGTGTTGCCGCTTTCGCCATTGCTAAACTCGCCCTTATAAGGCTCGCCAATTTTCTCAACGTATTCACGAATCCATTCGGCTTCGGTCATTTTACGTGAGTCTTTTTTCATATCTTTCTTGTTAGACATTTTAGATTCAGACATTTCTTCTTCGTCGTCTTCCTCTTCTTCGTCCTCTTCTTCGTCTTTGGCTTCCATCATACCAGACATTTCGTCCATGTCTTCGTCGCCCATCATTTCTGAATCAGGACCGCCAACATCGTGGATACCAGGATGATCGTGCTCTTCAGCTTCTTCACCTGCCATCAATGCATCAAATTCTGCTTTGAGTTCGTCAAGAGCATCTTCAAGATCCATTACGCGATCTTCAACATTGCCTTCTTCTTCACCGTGCTCCATGTCGCCCATTTCGCCGTCTTGCTCCATGCCGTCTTCGTCTTCTTCTGACTCTTCTGAATCAAAATCTTCCTCGGCTTCTTGCATTCCTTCTTCGTCATCAGAAACTTGGTTAGCAAGTTCTTCAACTTGGTTGCCACCAATTTCTTCTAAATCTTGTTCGTCGATTAATGACTCATAGATATCACGTGATTTGCTAACCACAATATTGTGGAAAAGCTCACGAGCTTTATCTTCTTCACCATTAATGATGTATTCAATTAATTGTTCATAGTTGTTCATATTCGGTTCCTTTTATAAAATATGTAACGGAATTCTGTATAGTTATTTACAGAATTTAGTCAAAAGTAGGGTTAAATGGGCGTTTTTTAAGGAAAAATACGGTATAATTATAATCCAAGCCCGCCACCGCCCTCAGCAGCAGGTGCTTTGTACTGAGTTTGTAGTGTTTCTAATTTCTTTTCTTGCTCAAGAGTTCTTACATCATTCATGATGCGCAGCTTGTTTAACCTAGTTAACGTAAGACGAGTTTTGCGTGTATCGTCCGCGTGAATAACGCTATTATCGGACTTTTCATCACGATAACCTTTTGGTATTGGTTCAAATAATTCTAATATTTGCATATGGATATTTACCGTATTTGCCGTCAAACAGGTGCATTGACTGCATTAGTTTGTCCGCCACCGAGTCCGCCAATTGCTCCGCCAGGTGCACCTGTACCCACTGTGCCACCTTCTTCACCGCCAAGATCCGGCATTTCAGCATTTTCGATATCAGTATTCATACCGCCTGGGCTAATACCTACACTACGCAAATCGCTAGTTTCTGCAGGTGCGCTTTCGATATCGCCTTGTTCTTCTTTCCACATACGCTCGTTATCTGTCATTTCTTCTTCAGTTAATCCCAAATAACGTGTTAGCAAGAAACGCTTACTAAGGTAAGGATATCCTTCTAATTGTGTAAATGATCCAATTCTGGCACCATCAACTTCAGCTTGACGATAGCTGGCAAAGTTTTGTGGCTCATTGAACTGCAGATCAAATAATCCGCCGTCAATATTGATACCTCTCCAACGCAAGAACATTTTGAATTCTGAATCTAATTTTTCCACCACCATACGTTGTAGTCGCATACAGTATTGATTAAAACGCCATTCTTGAATTAATGCGGTACCAACACGGCCATCGCTAAATGTGTTACCGTTACTGGTTCCGTCATCTAATCCGGTGGGCAAATAGCTGGCAGGAATACGCAAACCGCGGAATAACTTATTGGTAAAAAAGTGCAAGTCAGTAATTTCACCTAGGTTTTGTCCGCCCGGTAATGTATCAATTTTACTACCACGACCGTCCGCAGTCTGTGGGAAGAAATAGTCTTCGTTGGTACTTAATGGATTGTATGTGGCATCCATCATATTTTGTCCGCCACCTGTTTGTGTGGGGATACGACGTTGATGTACTTCGTTTTTAACACGATCCACAAAGGCCATGGCCATATGACTAGGCATATTACCTACGTCAATGTAAAAAATTCTACGCTCTGGCGCACGTTGCACACGATAGATAATAATTGCATCTTCAAGCAATTCTTTTTGTTTGAATACTTTGAATACATTTTCCAGTACACTATTACCAAAAGGCCAGCTAAAGTCAAGTCCTTCTGTTAGTGTTAAATGCACTACGTGTTCTGCATTAATTGTGCTTTCGTTTTGAGCGTGCGTAAATCGACTGCCGCCGCTATAAGGGTTTTTAGGTTGCACATATGCACCTGAACTACCGCCAACCTGCGGATGATTAACACTAACATCACTGGTGTTGACCTGTGTAGCAGTTAAATTTTGAAAGTTAGGGCTAAGATCTTTGACCACATATTGTTCAGGTTTTTTACCGTCGGCTTCATTGACAATAACTTTAACAACTTTTCCCATCTCAACCCACAATAACTTAAAGTTCTCAGGGTCTCGAATAAAGATCTGATCTCCGTATTTGATGGTATTTCTAAAGATTTTGAATATACGTTTGTTTAATTCATTCAAACTTACCCACTGTGTTAACTGTTCTCTTATGATGTTAACTTCATTATCTGTGGGTTTTTCTTTCCAATAAAACTTAAAAGCGGTGCCGTTTTCTTCGTTCTTTTGTGTACTAAACTCTGCTAAAATGTCTAAAGCAGCGTTAACTTCTGAATCCATATCCATTTGCTCGTACTGATTGTAACGTTCAACTCGATTAGGATGCCCGATATAAACTTCAGGTAAATTGCTTTGGTAATTTTTATAACCAAATTGTGCGCCCGAACCGTTGCCCAAGGGACTAACTGCTCCCCCGTTATTAACTGTTCGAAAATATTTTTTCCAAGCCATAGTATATTACTGCCTTATGTGATATTTACCTAATTTTAATAAGCAGCTTTTAATATTTTTTCCTGTATACCTATACTATCTTCCACTGCATCTGCTACTCTTTCTAGATATTTTGTCTGATCACGCATTGCATTAGTCAGCATAGAAAAATCAATTGACACAGGTACATTGCCATTTTTAAGTGGTATAACTGCTTCTGGGCCATCTTCTCCTGCTATACTTGGCCCTGAAGTAACGCCTCCGTCGGCTTTTTTAGGTAAATTTAACTTATCAGCTAGCCAATCGCCAATCATAGTGCCAGTTGTTGCACCACTTACTGCACCGGCAGCCGCACCAACTGGTCCTGCTCCCAGTAATCCAACAGTACCTTCAAGTCCTGCTCCGAGTGCGCCAGCACCAATGTCCAACATTGTTCTGCCGTGTCTATCCATAAAGGAAGTGTTATTTCCACCGCCCTTACCAACTCCTGCTTCTTCAAGCATTTGACGCACACCTTTGACTGTTTCTAATACCACTTTAGAAAACTGTCCTAAACTGTCAATAACATCGCGTTGCACTAATAATTTTAATGTTTGTGTTTGAGTTGCAACATCTGCTACTGTTTGCGACAATCCCTGTGCGTTTTTAGCAAGTTGTACATTTGCTTCTGCTGATTTAATTGCTTCTGCAGTTGCAGGTCTTATTTCTTCAAGCAATGCACCAAATCCTTTTGCCGCTTGCCCAGCAGCATCTGCAGATCCTGCAGCACCTGCAGTAGCAATACCAACTGCTAAACTGCCGGATATCATATCTTTTTGTATTTGCGAATTGTACTGTGCATTAAGCTCTCTTGCTCTAAATTCATCTAATGTATTAGTTTGAAAAGCTTTATAAGTATCCCCTACTAGGTTACTCATACCCTGACTGGCCGCTTGAGCCAGTGCACCTTGCTGATTAACTATTGTACCAAAGTCTACCATATCGATAAAATTCTTGCGTTGAATTTCATTCATATTTCCCATGGCTCTTAGTACTGCAGCTTGTTGTTCGGGTGTTTTTTCTGCCAGTTTTTGTTGGAATCTCAATTGGGCTGCATCTTCCCTAGCTTTGTCCATCTTCTTTTTAGCATCTTCTCCTGTGATTGCAGTGATAGTTCTTAAATTATCAGCATACAATTGAGTTTGTCTTGCTACTTCTGCGTTACTTGCTCTTAGCGGACCGTTGTTCTGAGTCATATCCTTCATGGTTTCAGCAACCAATCCAGCTTGCTCTTCAAAACTGTAACCCAATTTTAATAAACTGATTCTCATTGAATCACCGCCTGAGTGCAATGCTCCGCCAATCCTTTTGGCTCCTTCGGCCATTCCCAATCCAGATTTAGTAATTATGTCTGCATTATTTTTTACAACATTTGAAAATTGATCCACAGTCAAGTAGGCATTTGCGGCCGCATTGGTAAATCCATCCATACCAGTAGCAAATAATGCACCAGCAGCTGCAGATTGATTAAATGCAGCAACTAACTTGTCTGCTTCTTGAGCCAGCAACTGTATACCAGCTTTGGCCAATGCACTGAGTTCACCTGCGACAAATTTTGTAACTTCGCCTAGCCCTTGCAAGGCAAGACCAGCTACCATTCCTCTTTTGCCAAATCCCATTATTGATGAACCAACATCTTTAAGGGTGTTGCCCAAGGTATTGCCTTCTGCAGCCGCTAAAGTAACTCCTGTAGACATTATGTCTGCAGCTATCTTAAATCCGCTGGCATTGCTGGTTAAATTGCCTAACAAGCCACTGGTAATATCTTTAGAAAAAGCATATAAACTTGCAGCAGTATCACCTAGCGCCTTTCCCAGGGTATAACCAATTTGTACAGAAGCAACTTTGGTCTGTAGCTTTTTAATTTCTTCAACTAGTTCTGCACCGCCTAGTCCCAATTCTTCTGAGAATTCGTCAGTGGTTTTTCTAAGTTCCCTAAGACTGGCACTTTGTCTTCTGTTAGCGTCTGAGCTTTTAAGAACACCATCGTCTAATTTACTAAACCGTTTAATCAATGTATCTAATTGCTGGTTGCCTTTGGCAAATGTTTTATTAGTACTTTTAGTAGATTTTTTTAGATCATCCGTGGCAAAGCCAAATCGCTCACTGAATTTTTCTAATGCGTCTGTAAATTTTTGAAGAGACTCTTCACTTAAATCTGTCATTGGTTTTTACCGATAAATATGTATATCAACTATTTATAGGATTCAAACCATGAGTTCCAAAGCTCCTAACCCATTAACCAAACATTTTCGCCAACCTGCAATTTATTTCAAATTGCCCAGCAACGGAGAGTACTGGCCCCCGGGTAGTATTAATATGAGCCCTACTGGAGATATGCCCGTATACCCAATGACTGCTCAAGACGAAATTACACTAAAAACGCCCGACGCACTTATGAATGGACAGGGACAAGTTAATGTTATTAAAAGTTGTTGCCCAAATATTGTAGATCCTTGGAAAATGCCCAGCATTGATGTTGACGCAACACTATTGGCTATTCGTATTGCCAGTTACGGTGATACCATGGAGTTTAGTTCTAAATGTCCTGCTTGTAACGAAGAACACAATTATGGATTGCCTTTAAGCACTATATTAGAAAGTATCCGCCCAGCTGACTATAAAACACCAGTTAGTGTAGACGGATTAGCTATCAAACTAGCTCCTCAACTGTATTTTTCATTGAATAATATCAATTTAATTAAGTTTGAAGAGTCTCGTATGTTGCAGACCTTAAACAATTCGGAATTAGACGATACGACTAAAGCTGCTGAAATGGAAAAACGTTTACAAAAACTAGTCGAATTAAACATCAAAGTACTAGCTGACAGTACAGAATCAATTACTACACCAGAGGGTATTGTGGTCACTGACAAAGAACAAATCAGTGAATACTACAATAATGCCAGTAATCAAGTTATTAAAACTGTACAAAAAAGATTAGAAGAAATCAACGAAGAAAATAGTATAAAACCACAACCTGCAGTTTGCCAAGATTGTAATACACCATTTGATATACCTATCGTATTTGACTACAGTAATTTTTTCGTCTAAGGCTTTTGAATCTCAGTGACACGCAGGAAATTCTCGAATTTATCAATCAATTCGAAAGAGAAGCAAAAGCCGTTAAAGAGGAAGCTCTGCGTATATGTTGGTGGATGCGAGGAAGTATTACCTATGACGATGCCATGATGTTAGGCAATCAAGATAGAAGTATTATCAATAAAATTATTAACGAAAATCAAGAAGCAAGTAAAAAAACTGGACAACTTATATACTAACGAGATGAGCTTGTGCTCATCAATCACTTTCGCTATCGCTCAGTGATGCACTGTTTTCTTTTTCGCTGCTGCGAAATAGTTTCATCCAGATTAATCAGTCACACTTTGCCCGCGCAGGGCAAAGTGAAATTGAATTACTTCATCCGAGTAGCACAATCACTTAGCGTTACAACAATTACAGAGGCGGTTGGCCGGTACCTCGAGTTGCGTCTTCCCAACGGCGACTTATATAAAATACGCTAACATCTTATACAAGCGTGTGCTATCGCTAGCACGTCATTTTCGCTTTATTAACTTAAAGATTATCTATACTCCTGACAGATAACCTGCTTTTTAATCTTTCAAACAGCAAAACCACAGCTTTTGTGATCGTCGTCCCACCTTAGGGATAGTTGCTGAGTGCTCTTGGGCGCAAAGAGTCTTCTGTCCGGGTAACCCGTGGTCCCCTTGTCATAGGCACATGATTTTAACCTGTGCGAGTCTTAACTGCCTGAATTGTTTACTGTATCTTTTGGTTTTGCTTTTGGTTTACTAGATGCTTTTCTGCGTTCTAATTCAACTAAAAACATGGTTCTTGTACCACGATCACTCCAATTGTTTGCTGCCCAGATTATATAATCATCCGGTAACTCACTTAGGAAACAACCTTTGTACTTTCCCCAAGGCATTTTGGTAAAAGCATACTCATTCTTTTTACTGACCATAATAAAATCCTGTTAACCATTTAACTTGTTTTTGATGTGGGAGCCATGAACACGGACCGAGATTTGTCCGTTATAATAATCTGCTGATTCTAAGACTTGGTGTCTAAATTGCTCTCTTGCTTCGATATAGCTGCACTCTGCTTTACTCTTACAAAGGTATAGTATTTCCCTTGTAAAATTTTCAGCCCCTAGTTCAGCCACATCCTTGTTTAATTCGTCGTTTGAGCCATAATATTCCCGCCAGTCACTGTTGACCTTTGAGCGGATTTTCTTTTTCTTTTTTGTGCCGTTTTTAAGTTTTACTGTTTTGTATGTTGTTTTTGAGAATTTGGCTAATTTCTTACCTATGTATTTCCTATTGGAAACGTTGTTAGTGATAAGATACACAAAACCTATACAATCTTCAGGCAATTCCTCGATTATATTGTTTTGAAAGTACCACGTCACTCGACAACTCCATATGTAATATAGTTATGCCTGTGTGAGCCATGATAAAAAATTATGTTATTTCTACTGTACTGTCGTACTCTGTAAATCCGTTGCTTTTTACTACTTTTAGTATATTGTTAACCCTGCTGATCAGTTCGTCTTTGTGACTTACTAACCAAACACTCTTGTTGGCCTCTCGGCTCATCTTTTTAAGTATTGCTAAACTGTTTTCAACGCCCGAACTGTCCAATCCACTATCAATCAACTCGTCGATAAACAACAAGTTAATAGGTTGATATAGACCTTCCCAAACATCTCTAAAGGCCCAGCTCAAACTTAAAATAAGCCTATTGCGTTCGCCTCTACTGAGATTGTCAAAGTCTAGCTCTCTACCTAATTCTTCAATGCTAACAGTTAAATCGTTTTGGAATTTAACGGTATGTGGTAATCCAATACGGTCTAAGTACTGACTTAGGCGTGCATTCAAGTAATTGAGATTCTGATCAATGATCTTTTTACGTATAAAACTGTCTTTGTTTGTCAACAACTTCAACAAAAACTCTTGATGTTCTCGAATTTTTGTTAAAGTATTCATTAAATCGTAGCTGACTTCTTGCAGAGCCTGTGTTTTCATATCGTCAATTTGTTCTGCAAAAGGGTCAGCTTCGCTTTCTTTACTTACAATCTGACTTAATAATGTAGACATACTACTACGATGTTCAAAAGCATCTGCTTCGGTGTTGTAATAAACTTTAGGTTGTGCACCTAACTCACCCAGGTCTGCCAGTGCTTGAGTATGCTCCATCCATTGTGTGTTGGTAGCCAATGCTTGTAGCGCAGCTTCTTGTAAAGCACTACGTTTAGATTCCAACATCTTTTCGTGGCTGTCGTCGTGTAAGTCTTGTCCACAGGCGTGACACTTGTGATCTTCTAAGGCAGCAATATCAGCTCGCAGTTGATCGATAATTTTGTTTTCACGTTTTTCATCCAGCTCACACCGTTTTATCCAATTGGTTAGTTCGGTAATGGCTTTGCGTTTTGTGTTATAAGCATTTAAGGCCTGATGTGCAGTTATCTCTGCTTCGATGTCTAATTTTGCCAGCTCGTCATAAGCCACTTGTAAAGAAGATAAATCGTCGGCTTTTTTCTTTTGCCACAACGTTTGTCTGCGAACCAATGCATCTATTTGTTCTTTAATACGATTGTTAGCGTCATTTACCGCCTTAAGACGGTATTCTTCTTGCTGGATAGCGTCTTTTGTTGTTTTATTTTGTTCTTTTAATACTTCTGCACGCTCACTTAGTAGTGTAATACCCAACAATTGTTCGATAATAGCACGTTGATCGTTGGCTTTCAAGCTCAAAAATGGTTCAGTGTAAGTATTCAAAGCCAAGATATGTTTGAACATATCGTGACTCATAGCAAGCAATCGTTCAATTTCTTGTTGTGTTTCTCTTGAATCACCTTGACTGTTGTCGTCTTTGCTTTCCTGTTCAGCATCGTTAACATAAAACTTCAGTACATTGGGTTTTCTACCACGCTCAATGCGATAGCTCTGTCCATTACATTCAAAGTCAATGGTTACCAACATACCTTTGGTATTGGTCTTGTTGATTAAGTTATCTTTTTTAATGTTGGTTAACGCTTGGCCAAAGAGTGCATAGCTCAGTGCGTTAATGATAGTGGTTTTACCTGTACCATTACGTGCACCACTGTCGTCTCCTCCGAGATCAAGATTCTCTCCCAATACAAGAGTTAAATCTTCTCTGTCAAAGTTAATGGCCTGTGTAGCATTACCTACACTCATAAAGTTGCGAACTGATAAACTGCGAATTTTAAGCATTAGTTATTTTACAGGTTTCTATAGATGTCGAGCAAGAGATTGTTGTCGTAATGTTCACTGGAGATAGCCGTTAATTGATTGGTTACAATTTGGTCTACACTTTCAAAGTTTACGTTACCTTGTATAGCATATTCATCTAAATCGGTACTACGCTGACTGATCAGTGTAATCTCTCTCAGATTATGACTGCCTAAATAAGTTTCTTTGATAAAGTTGGCTTCTTCGTAACTGATATCAATATCAAGATTTACTCTAACGTGCATTCCGGGTTTTAGTACTGCATCTGCGTGATTCAATATGGTACTGAGTCCCATAACTCGATATGTGGGCTGATCCGGCCACGCATAGTGCACAGGATCTTTGCCCCACTCCAATACAGTTAGTCCTCGGTCATCATCTCCAGAGTCTGCATAATTGTGCGGAAAGCAATTACCAATGTAGGTAATATTTTTTGATGTTTGTCGTTTATGAAAATGTCCGGTGAACACGTGTTCAAACTGGTCAAAGTGTTCGCTTTTAACTTCACCATGATCTGGCATCTGTATCATGGCATTCATATAAAAGTTGGGCAATTCAAAATGCCCAAACATATATTTTCCTTTTAGTTTAGGAATTCTTTTATAATCATCAGCCACCAACCAAGGGGAAATGACCACATTACCATCGCTGAACCAATCATTGCATATTTGTACATTTGGGAGATGCTTTGCCCACGCAACACTTTGAACATCTCTTTTGTCGCGATAGTACAGATCATGGTTGCCAGGAATGAAATAAACACGATCAAAATTATCATTTAAGTGCTCCAACGCTTCTAAACTGTAGGTCAACGTTAAAATATTGATATTGGCACGATTATTGTGCCAATCTCCCAAGAACATTGCAGTTTCACAGCCTTCTTCTTTGGCTTTGGTTGTAGCCCATTTGACAAAATTCAAACAGTCTTCGTTGTGTAATAGACTATTGGACTTTAGTCCAAAGTGTATATCAGTGAATAGTGCAGCTTTCTTAAATAAATTACTCATCGTATCCTTTATTGTGCGTGACTATACAGTTTACACTATTGTAAACAAAAGATCAATCTTTTCGAGTGTCTGTTTATTCTTCGTATGAACTACTACCGCCACTCATACCTTGTCGAGTATAACTGGGGTTTAAGTTGTTCATTTCTAAAATATCGTCTCGAATGTTTTGATTGCGTTTCTCTACATTAAGCACACGGGTAAAACTATTGGTAATGGCCGCAGTATAGTAAGCAAATGGATTTTGACTTTTGGACTCATCAAACTGTAGTCCAATTTGGCTCAGTTGCAATAGTGCTTGGCTGCGCATTTCGTCATTATATGTATAACCACGCCAATTACTACGAGTAGCATAACGCTCACACAGTTTCATAAACATATGAGCCAATTTATTGGTCATTGCGCCGTGATCCTTGCTGAACTCTCCAGTTTCCAAATCACCTTTCCAATGGCTTTTGCCCACTAGTACTGGGTTACCTTCTTCGTCTACTCGATAATGATAAAACGGTGGAAAATTTACTTTGATATATTTGTTGTGTTTTGGGTCTTCTTCGTCGTATTCGGTATGGGTAACTTCGTCTTCATCTTCGAATAAGCCTTTGGCAACATCTTTTGCTCTACGAGTTTTAACATCGTCAATTGGTACGTGTTCCCAAGTCATAACTCTAAACACCACATCAGTAGCAGGAATCTTTGTGTATTTGATTTCAAACTGATCCATCTTTTGCTTTTCACCAGTGGCTAATACTGCTGCATCATAAGCAGCTTTGGCCAAACGCTCAGCTCTTAGTTTTCTAGCTTCTAACGTGTTTTTCTTGTTAATTTTTTTAACATTATCTAGAATGATATCGTAGTCTGCACATTCTGGCCCAATGTATGAACAGTATGTGGTTTTACTTTTGTGTATCTCTTTAAGAATGTCTTTGTTGTTAAGGTAATTAAACTTAATTTTAGTTCTCCTGGCTATAGATATATATTAACACTTTTTACTACGTGTTGTCAACCTTTTTATAATATGCCCAGATTTTATTTGCCATAAATATTTAACACAAGGCACAATAAAAATGGCAGATCCGATCCCAACCCAGGCAATATATCCAAACGGACAACCGTATACTCCTACGAGTACACGACTTGCGGCATCTGGGCTGGTACCCGGGGGCTCGAACCCCTATCAGCCATTATCTGGATCAGTAGTTGCTCCTCCTACATACGTAAATGCTGGTGGTGGAGTAGTGGATACTACACAGGATTGGCGTATCAGACTTAGTTTTCAACAGACAGTAGCCGATTTATTCTATAATACTCCCAATTCACTGATGAGTCCATTGTCGATAACAAATGGAGTAATATTTCCTTATACACCACAAATTACTGTTTCGCATACTGCAAGGTATGGAACCAATACATTAACACACAGTAACTACGCCAGTTACTTTTACGAAGGTAGTGAAATTGGAGCAATTAGTATAACCGGAGACTTTACAGTACAAAATGTAGAAGAAGGCACATATTTAATGGCAGCAATACAGTTTTTTCGAGTGTCTACAAAAATGTTCTACGGAAAAGATGTGTTAGCAGGAACTCCTCCCCCAATGGTATTCTTGAACGGATACGGTAGCGAATATTTTCCAAACGTTCCTTGTGTAGTAACTAATTTTAGCCATACGTTACCATCAGATGTTGACTATATGGAAATTCCTGCTGGTACTAATGCAGTAGGTGCTCCGGTTAGATTGCCAACACTAAGTCAACTACAGGTAACTCTGCAACCTGTTTACAGCAGAAATAATATTGCCAATAATTTTGGATTAGTTGATTATGGTGCCGGAACACTAAGACAGCCTAGCGGCGGTTCATCTGGAGGATTCCTATAATGTCAGCAACATACAGTAGACATAGCCCTTACTACGGTGCAAAATATTTTGGTAATTTCATGGACGTGGTCAATATACCAGTTATACCAGCAAAATATGACGATGTACTGTTTACAATAAATTTAATTTATCAAAATCGACCAGACCTATTGGCCTATGACCTATACGGCGATGCTAACCTTTGGTGGGTATTTGCAGCACGTAACCCCGACAGAATTGAAGATCCTGTTAAAGATATGACTCCAGGGTTACAAATTTTCATACCTAATAAAAATACTATTACTGCGGTGTTAGGATAATCAATGGCATCACAACTTGGCCAAGCTGCAGCTCAACAACAAGGCGCATCAGTAAGTAATTTCTTCAACGGGTTATTTAATTCTCAAACACCTACACCAAATCAGCCAGTTCCGGTATTACCGTCAACCAATGCTACTTCAACTGCAATACCTGCAACGCCTTCTGCTGCAATTTCAGCAGCTGCTGATCAGCAGAAACAATTGGATATGGCTTATACTGCTTGGCAAAATTCTATTGCGCCAGGTAATGCACTAGCAGATTGGCAAAATTCTCCAGTACCGCATTCTGGGCCAGCCAACACACTGGGAGGTGCAACTTCAATAACTGCTGGATCACCTAGCGATCAAACATCGTCTGCAGTAAGACCATCTACTAATTCTTTAGACGGAACTGCGGGTACATCTTCGCCTAGCGCGAATACTGGTACTAGCAATAGTTTGTCATCCCAAGCTGCGGCCTTTACTCCGCAAGCAAATCCACTACATAACTATGATGATTACACTTATGGGTTAAGTCTACACTTGTTAGATATGAATACCTATAACAGTACTATCAATAATCCATCTGGGTATACTCCTCAAAATGTATTGATTGCCAGTGCAGGTAGATTTCCTGTGTCTTCAGGATTGCGTGATCCCAACTTCACTGAAGATTTTTTCTTTGAAGACTTTAAGATGAGCACCTACATCAGTACTACAACTCGAAACAGAAGTAGTAATCTAATAGAAGGTAGTTTTACACTAGTTGAACCTAACGGGTTTAGTTTCATTGATAGACTAGTAAAAGCATCATTGGATAAAGGCATTACCAACTATCTTAGACAACCTTACATATTGCAAATTGATTTCTTTGGCTATAACAATGACGATTCAGATGCGGGCCCAGACTTTGTGGGACCAATAGATGATTTGAAAAAAGTGTTACCTATACAAATTGTAACAATGAAAACCAAAATTACAACAAAAGGTGCAGAATACGCAGTGACTTTTGTTGCATTTAATCATTCGGCATTCAGTGAATTGTATGGAGTAACTCCTGCAAACTTTGGTGTTGTTGCCAAAACAGTAAGTGATTTATTTGGCACAGGCGGAGCTGCAGGTGCTGGCGGTACTACAGACGAGTATGGGTTAGGTGGCGGCACCAACGGTATCATTGATGCCATGAACAATCATCAGCAAAAATTATTGCAAGCACAACAGATTAAGGTTGCTTCTACTTATAGTGTTGTTTTTGATCCTAGCATTGCATCTTCGCTAATTCACCCGCAAGGCGGAGCTCCTGTAAATTTAACACACGCTGCCGTGGGCAAAAGTAAATCAGGTATAGATTTTCAACAGGGATATTTTAATATTCCAGCTGGTACTAGTATAGATTCCCTAATAGAATTTGCAGTTTCTAACAGTGATTATTTGCGAAATCAATTGTTAGATCCAACATCGTCGTATCAACAAGGACAAAAAGATCAACCGTTGAAATGGATAAAAATTATACCTAAAGTAGAATTGATAGACTACGATCAAACATTAGATCAATACGCTTATAATGTAACTTACTTTGTTAAGCCCTGGACTGTTAACAGTAGACATCCCAATGGTCCAACTGGCAGACAACAAGGATGGGTCAAAGAATATAATTATATTTTTACAGGCGGTACTAGCTCGTCTGGGCAGTCTAACAGCAATAGAGATGTACTTGATTTGCAAATTGATTTTAACTTTATGTACTTTAATAAAGTAACAACCAATAGACTTAAATCAAACTATCCTAAAACTGGTGCTGGTAGCGAAAAAAACTTAAAACAATCCTTAGACGACGGAACACCTCCTACACCCACTGCTGAACAAAAGCCTAAACAAAATAATTCGCCTGCCATTGCTGGCACACATTTGATTGCCAGCTATGCTGCTTCTCATAAAAGACAAGGAGCAGATCAGCAAAACGTCAACACCGGGCAAGATGTATTAAACAGTTTTATCATTTCTGGTCAAGGCGATATGATTACCTTAAAATTAAAAATAATTGGTGATCCACAGTTTATCAAGCAAGACGATATCTTTTACGGACAAGACAGTAATCCGCCGGACTCTGCACTATCTAATCTAGGCAATATGCCAATGGATTCAGGGGAGTTGTATGTTTACGTTAGATTCAAGAGCCCTATAGATTACGATGAAACAACAGGACTGGCTATACCAGATAAAAATCCTTACGCCAACAAGTTTAGCGGAGTATACAAAGTTATTTTAGTACAAAATCATTTTAGCCGAGGAAAATTTGAACAAGAATTAGAGCTAGCAAGAATTGGATTTGACGATTCTGACTTAGATTCTATACCAGCCAATTCTGCCAGAATAGACGATTATCTAAATCAAGGCTTATCAGTTACACAAGCTGCACAAGCACAAAGTGCCAGTGGTCCTTCTATAGTTAATAATCCTGTTGCCACTGCTGCCGCATCTGCCGGCGGTGCATCGTCTGGCGTTAGCTCTCCTGGCTTTGCAAAATCTTTAGAAAATACAGTTGTTGCACAAGCAGAAGGTGCAGTGGTTAATGCAGTGGTTGTTCAGCCAATTCAAACAGGCATTACTGCGGGACTTAACCTAGTGGGTAGTTCTGCAAGTAGTTTAATTGAGTCTGGAATATCTGGCTTAGGAGGATTGTTTTAATGAGTACTTATAGCGGGTACATGAATAAAAATCGTCAAGCCAGTTTCACTGACTCGACGAAAAGTATTATTCCCTTAACACCTGGCATATATGTTGGTGTGGTTAAGCTGGTGGACACTGGCACACGCAGTGGATTGTTGCACGTTTATATAGATGGATTCGGAGGTAACGACCCAACTAATCCACAAAACTGGTTTAAGGTTTTGTATGCTAGTCCTTTCATGGGATCGACTCCTGGGCCTATAGGTAGTTCAGATCAAACTAATTCATTTGACAAAACAAAACAAACTTACGGATTTACTATGATCCCACCGGACATAGATAATCTTGTATTGTGTTGTTTTCCTGAAGGTAAAATGATAGAAGGCGGATACTGGTTTGCGTGTGTTAATCACAATCTAAGTAGACATATGATACCTTCAATAGGTAGTTTGCCTAAGGAGTTGATTGAACCAGACAGTATACCTGCTGCTTTGGCACAGTATGTTAAGCCCGGAAATATATATCCCACTGGAGAATTTAATGAACAAAATCCCGGTGTATTCAATAGTGGTTGGGCTGGAGAAGCAAAACCATTGCATCCTTATCAATTGGCGCATTTGATTAATCAAGGACTCCAAGACGACCCTGTCAGGGGAACACTAACTAGTAGTGCTCAGCGAGAAGGAGTCAGTGGAGTATTTGGTATTAGCACACCTGGCAGACCTATTCCTGCCCAAGACAGTCCAGATTATACAGATCCAGTTACCACTCGAGTAGGTGGCCATAGTTTAACAATGGACGACGGGGATGCCAATAAAGAAAGTATATTAACTAGATTGCGAACTGCAGCCGGGCATCAGCTATTGATGAACGACAGCGAAGGGATACTATACATTAGCAATGCAACTGGCAACAGTTGGGTTGAACTGACCAAAGAAGGCGATGTGCTGATTTATGCCAAACGAGATCTGAGTATTCGTACTCAAGGCAACTTGATGATGCACAGTGATATTGATGTCACCATCAATGCCGCCAGAAATTTTAATGTTTATGCTGGACAGTCTGTTAATACTGAAAGTTTAACAGTTAACACCACTGCTAAAGATCTATTAAATGTTTATGCAGGTAACGGACAAATTGCAACCACACAAAATATGTCGTTATTGGCCGGAGGTTTTATTGGAGTAGAAGCAGCAGGCCCACTTATATTAACAGGCAAGCCAGTAGATATAAATGGCGGAGCACAGGTACCACAGGTAAATCCTCCAACACCTTTAACTCGATACAGTCTATTTGATACTATAAGCGATGGTAACATTGGTTGGAAAATTGAAACTAATCATATACAAAGTGCGGCCTATAAAGTTCCTACTCACGAACCCTATCTTAGATCTACTCAAAGTTCTGCAGAGGCACAAGCACAAGCTATTATTAGAGGAATAGACATCAAAGGTAATCCTATTTCAAGAGGGTTAACTGCCAAAGGCTACGGCGGTAGTAAAAATTCTAACATAGGCCCAGGCCTGGCTGCCAATCAACCTGCTTCAAATTTGGCACCCACTAGTTCATTCTTAAAGCAACCTGCTCCTGGCAAAGGATTAGGAGCATTGAGCGAGGATCAACTACAGGCCTATATGGCTCAGGTTGGATTTAATGAAAGTGGCGGAAATTACGGATCTAAAAATCAATACAATTATCTCGGCAAATATCAAATGGGCGCAGCTGCACTAGCCGATGCTGGATATGTAAAACCAGGCACAACACAAGCCACAGTGATGAATCCTGCAAATTGGACAGGAAAAGACGGATTAAACAGTCCACAAGATTTCTTAAATAACCCTTCTGTACAAGAACAACAGATGTACAACTATACTGCCAATAACTATGCAGCACTACAAAGAACTGGAGTTATTACTGCAAATACCCCAACTGATCAAACTGCAGGATTCCTGCAAGCCAGTCACCTAGTAGGAGCAGGAGCAGTAACCACGTGGGCACAACAAGGTATTAGCAGCAGTGATGCTAACGGTACAACTGTTGCTAGTTATTATAACAGAGGCGTTTATAGTCAGAGTCAAGTTCCTACTATACAGGCCAGCAATGCCAGTAGAGTTCCAATGACGTCAGTGGCATTGCGTTAATTAAGGTGTAAATACAATATGGCACTATATAACGGATTCAGTACTGCGAATGGCGGTAAAAAGTTTCGATTAACCGATTTCAAGTTGGTTAAACAAGACGTCACGAACAATTTTAATATTCGCAGAGGCGAAAAGTTGATGAATCCCAGTTTTGGTACTATTATTTGGGATAGACTGTTCGATCCAATGGACAGTGATTTGCAAAATGCCATCACCAATGACGTTTACAAGATTATAGCTTATGATCCAAGAGTCTCTGCAAGCAATGTTGTAGTAACAAAATATGACAAAGGTATACAAATTCAATTTGATTTACTGTATATTGCAACAGGCCAAGTTTCTAAGTTAGAATTAAACTTCAGTAACGAATCTAATTCAATGACCACCAACTAAAACTGTACCTTTAAGTTAGCATATTTCAAATGCAATAAATACTTAAAACGGGAACAGTATGGCAACCACATCCAGACAAAATAGTCTACTTGTTAATCAAGATTGGACAAGATTATACGAAAGCTTTAGGAACGCAGATTTTCAAAGCTATGACTTTCAAACCTTGCGCAAAAGCATGGTTGATTATCTACAACTTTATTATCCCGAGGACTTCAATGATTTTGTAGAAAGCAGTGAGTATATTGCTTTATTGGATTTAATTGCCTTCTTGGGACAAAGTTTAGCATTTCGTACAGACTTAAATGCCCGTGAAAATTTTATTGATACCGCACAACGCCGTGACAGTATTCTTAAATTAGCCAAGTTAGTTAGTTATGTTCCTAAACGTAATCAAACAGCATCAGGTTATTTGAAATTTGTCAGTGTCCAAACCACTGAGCCAATAAGTGACAGCAGTGGTATTGATATTACCAATGCTATTATACGCTGGAATGACAACACAAATATCAATTGGTATGAACAATTTGTGTCGGTTATTAATGCATCTTTGCAGTCAAATCAATACATAGGTAAACCCAGCAATAGTCAAACTATCAACGGGGTAGTAAATGACGAGTATCAGATCAATACACCCGCAAACAACTTGCCAGTGTACGCATTTCAAACACAAGTTGAAAGCACAAGCTTGAATTTTGAAATCGTCAGCGCCAGTAGTGTGGGTAAAGACTATATCTATGAAGTAAGTCCACAACCTAGTGCACCGTTGAATATTCTTTATAAAAACGATAACTTAGGCAATGCCAGCAACAACACTGGATTTTTTGCTTATTTCAAACAAGGTTCATTGCAAAATGTAAATTTTGGAGTGACTGAAAGTGTACCAAATAATCTAGTCAGTATCAATTATAACAATATTAATAATACTGATGTTTGGTTGTATGAATTGTCCAATGCAGGTACTGTTCGTTATGAGTGGACACAAGTTCCAGCAGTGGCTGGTGTTAACATTATCTATAATAACAATTCTGCACAAAAAAGCTTTCAAGTGAATACTCGCAACAATGACCAAATTGATTTAGTATTTGGCGACGGTACTTTTGCACAAATTCCACAAGGTAGTTTTAGAACATACTTTAGAACCAGTGCAGGCCTTGCATATAAAATTACTCCAGATGAAATGCAAAACATCAAATTGAGTATTCCCTATGTCAGCAGAGCTGGCAGATTGGAAACACTGACCATAGTTGCAAGTTTGAAGTATACTATTGCCAATAGCATCGCCACTGAAAGTATTAAAGATATCAGTACAAGAGCTCCACAACAATACTATACACAAAATCGTATGGTTACTGGAGAAGATTACAATACTTTCCCTTATGGTTATTTTAACAGTATTAGTAAAATCAAATCTGTTAACCGCAGTAGCAGTGGTGTAAGTAGATACTTGGATGTAATTGACACTACAGGAAGATACAGTAGTACAAATATATTTGCAGATGACGGTGTTATCTATAAAGAAGATGCCACTAGATATTTTGATTTTACTTGGAATACAACTGCAGACATATTAAAAGTAATTGATAATCAGTTAACTCCTATCATCGAAAATTCGTCGATGGCTCATTTTTATTACGAAAACTTCAATCGTTTTAGTTTAACAAATATGGCCTGGAATAGAACTACAGTTGCTACAGGAGCAAGTACTGGTTATTTTGTAAGCAGTACCGGAACTCCACAAGCAATTGGAAGTGATGTAAGCGGCAATAACTCTTATCTAACACTTGAAAGTATCGTAGTGTTTAGTCCTGGCACAGGCAACTATTTTAATAGTCAAAATGAAATAGTAGCATTACCTGCGTCTGGGGTATTACCTCCCAACGGACAACCGTTATTATATGTGGCAGTAACACAATTAGTAGGAACCGGTGCTCAAGGCGTGTTAACATCAGGTCTTGGTCCAGTAACTCTGAGCCAAAATGTACCGTCTGGTGCAATTGCAACCACAGTTATTCCAAGTTTTAGTAACTCTTTTAGCAGTACATTTGTTGCTACTTTAATTAAACTAATACAAAGTTACACAGAGTTTGCGATTCGATTTGACCAAGCTACCAACAGTTGGGCAATTGTTTCTTTACAAAACATAAATTCTACTAAGCCTTTTAGTCAAGCCAATCAAGGTTCATCCAATGGCACTAACAGTGACAGCAGTTGGTTACTGAATTTTACAGTCAATGACTTAATTTATACAGTGACTGCTCGAGGACTTAGTTATGTATTTGAAAGTGCAAACCAAACTAAATTTTATTTCGACAAACAAGTTAAGATTTTTGATAGTGTAACTGGATCAACAATACACGACTTTGTTAACGTACTAAAAGTAAACGGAGACCCAGATACAAATCAACCTTTGCAGGAAAACATCACTTGGTTTATTGACAATCAAGTAGCAGAAAGCGACGGTTATGTTGATAATAGTAAAGTGTTAATCACATTTGCCGATTCTAATTATAATGGCGTTCCCGACAATCCAGATATATTCAAAACCATTGTTCAACCCGATGTTGATGTTGCCAAGAAGTTGGTATTCTTCCAAAAAACGTATGGTTACGATAGTTTTATTACCTATACACTAGTCGACAATACCACGGTAAATGTTGAATATCCTAATCAACAAAGTATCAAAAATAAATTAGCAAACTATCTGGACGGTCAATTGTTCTACGCCACAGATGAACAAAATTTTTACTTGTTATCAGTGACTAATGGGGTCTATAGCTTATCGGCCACTGCAGATTATATTGTAAAAACTGGAAGACAGGGTTTATATTTCCAATACAGACACAATGCTCCAGGAAACAGACGCATAGACCCAAGCCCCAGTAATCTTATTGATATGTATATTCTGACAACTCAATACGAAAGAGACTATATTTCTTGGGTAACAGACACAACCGGTGCGATTGCAGAACCCAGTGTACCAACTAGCGAAAGTCTTAGACTGTTGTATAATGACTTGGAAAATTATAAGAGTGTAAGTGATGCTATCATTTATAATTCTGCTACATTCAAGCCTTTGTTTGGCTCTAAAGCAGATTCTACACTACAAGCTACTTTCAAAGTAATTAAAAATTCAAATGTAAATGTAAGTGACAGCGAAATTCGCAGTCAAGTGCTAATGTATATTAACAATTACTTCAACACCAGTAACTGGGATTTCGGCGAAACTTTCTACTTCACTGAATTAGCCACTTATATTCAACAAGCAATGGCACCTAACATCAGTAGTATCATTATCGTTCCTAACACTGCTGGTCAAATTTATGGTAGTATGCAACAGATTAGCAGTGGGCCAAATGAAATATTAATCAGTTGTGCCACTGTTGAAAACATTGAGGTAATCACTGCTATCACCGCCGCTCAATTGAACCTACAAAATCAATTGGTAAATACTATTATAAACTAATCAGAACGAGTTATGCCAATTACAAAAACGGTAAATCTGTTACCAGGAACATTCCAAAGTGAAACTAATAAAAAGTTCTTAAATGCAACTTTAGATCAGTTAGTAACCGAAAGCAACTTAAAAACAATCAGCGGATATGTAGGTCGCAAGTTTGCTCCTGGGTTTGAATCTATTACAAACTATATCAGAGAACCTGACTTAACTCGAGCCACTTATCAACTTGAGCCTAGTGTTGCAGTAACAGATCCTGCGACTCAGGACATAGAGTTTCATGTAACTTATCCCGAAGTACTACAACAAATTAGTTATTTTGGCGGAAACGTAACAAATCAAAGTAGACTGTGGGACAGCGAGTACTACAGTTATGACCCGCACATTAATTTAGATGCGTTTATCAACTTTACACACTACTATTGGGTACCTGAAGGACCTGATAGTGTATTCGTAAGTGCAGGCAACATCTACTTAAATTCAGAAATTACAGTATTTCCTATTGATAGTCAGGGTGTTTACAATTTTAGCAATTGGAATCAAATTGCCAATCCTGACTTGGTGTTGGCCAAAGGGTATGCGTATAATTTTCACGTTAATCAGCCAGGTAAGCCTTTTTGGATACAGAATGTTATAGGTGAATTCGGCACACATCCTAATATTGCAGGAGTAACAAATAACGGTATCGATACAGGTACCATTACTTTTGTAGTTCCAACAGACGCAACACAAGGTACTTACTATTATCAAGACGGAGTAGTTACCAGTGAGCAAGGAACTATTCGTATTATTGATCCTGCAGTCAACACTATAAATGTTGAAACCGACATATTGGGACAAACACGTTACATCAGCCCTAATGCAGTTGAATTTGTCAATGGTCTTAAAGTTAGATTTGACAATACTGTAATACCAGAAACATATCAAAATAAAGAATATTATGTCGAAGGTGTGGGTACCGGTATTAAACTAGTAGATGTTCAAACGTTGTTAAATGCAGAGACTGGATCTTTGGGATCCACAGTTAAAGATTATATAACAATCAATAGAGCCAGCAGTGATGTTAATCCTTGGAGCACTAACAATCGTTGGTTTCACCAAGATGTAATCACAGGCAGTAATGTCCCTACAGTGCCATTAACTGCAGACGAAACAGTATATCCTTATCCATTGGCTGCAAATTTAACTGCAGATACAGATTTTATTACTGCGGATCAAACAGAAAGATCCAGTCCACAATTAAAAGGCCTTGCAAGAGCCAATAGACCTATTATTGAATTTGAAGCAGACTTAAAATTATATAATTTTGGTACCACTGGTATTACTCCAGTTACTCTATTAGATACCACAGTAACAGAACCTTTTTTAACTTTAGAAGGCAGTAAAGTTAAGTCAGTCAATGGTATAGTTACTACTACCATAGACGGTGTGCCTTTGACAAACGGAATGACTGTGATTTTTGCTGCAATGCAAAATCCAAAAACTCCAGAAACTGTATGGAAAATAAATTTTGTTGACGAAATAGGAATAGCCAACACAGATGTCAAAACAATACATTTATCATCAGTTACTGCGGCAACTGAAAATACCAGTGTCACAGTTACCAGTGGTTTGAAAAACAGCGGTAGTTATTATTACAATGGTGTAAATTGGATTCGTGCACAACAAAAAACATCAGTGAATCAACCGCCGATGTTTGATGTATTTGATGTAAACGGTGTTAGCTTTGGTGATACTGCAGTTTACCCTGGTAGTAATAGTTCTGCGTTTTTTGGTACAAAAATCTTTAGTTATGGAGTTGGCACAGGTGTTGCCGACAAGGAACTTGGATTCCCACTGGTCTATAAAAATATCAATAATATAGGTGATATCGAATTTGTTAATAATTTTGACAACGATACATTTGTTTATACTGTTGATAAAGTCAACTACACTGACAAAGTAAATCGTGGATACTTATATAAAAATGAAGGTTCTTCATCGTTTGAAAAATTAAATGTATGGCGTACAGTAGTCGAGCACAGTAAACAATATCAGGATATAAGTTACATATTTGACGGCATTACAAACTCATTTGCTATAGATGTTCCTCCTGCAACAGATGCAATAATTCCTTCTTTGTTGGTATTTGTAAACTATCAAAAATTAACAGTTGCAAGATATACTGTAACTGCTGGACCGAATAATACACAAATTGTTGTTATAGATTCAACAATTCTTAAAGATTCCGATAGAATAGATATTTTGGTATACAGTACACAAGTGAGCCAATTTGGTACTTACGAAGTTCCTGGCAACTTAAACTTCAATGCTCAAAATGCTGTGTTAACTACCCCAACATTGGGAGATATGAGAAATCATATAAACAAACTAACGCAAAACAGTACAAAATTCTTGGGTCGTTATCCAGGTGTTAGTAATTTAAGAAATATTGATGTAGTAGGGCAAGGCGGAACTATTCTGCAACAAAGCGGACCTGTTACTTTGGCATCAATGTTCTTGACAGATGACAAATTAAATTTTGTTAACAGCATCAAAACAGCACAATTTGAGTATGCAAGATTTAAGAATAAATTTATAACCTTTGCTGGTAACAGTAACCAATTGGTTTTTAATACTGCTGCTGAAAGTGTTGATTATATTCTAAAACAAATTAATAAAGCCAAGAACAAAACATTCCCTTGGTACCACAGTGATATGGTTCCTTACGGGGACAATAAAACAATTACCACACATAAAGTAATAGAAGCAGCCATAAGAAATTATGAAATCAGCAGTATTTTTAGCCCTACTACTTTAAGCAGTCGTGCAATTTTAGTTTACCATAACGGATCGCAACTGTTGTTAAATCGTGATTATACGTTTATGACCAATAGTGCTGGTGTTAGTTTATCATCCAGTGTTACGCTAGCCATTGGGGATCTAATAGAAGTAGTTGAATATCTAAGTACAGATGGCAATTATATTCCAGAAACGCCAAGTAAATTAGGATTATATCCAAAATATAAACCAGGTATAGTCACTGACACCACATATCTTACTACACAACAGTTTATACAAGGACACGACGGCAGTTTAACTCCAGTGTTCAATGATTTCAGAGATTCTTTATTACTAGAATTAGAAAAAAGAATTTACAATAACATCAAAGCAGTATACGATGAATCAATTGTAAATGTATATTCAGTTAAACCTGGTAAATTTAGAACCAACACCTATAGCCCTAAAGATTTTAATTTGATATTGAGCAGAGGATATTTACCTTGGGCAAATTCAAACCAATTGGATTATACAACTAATTCTACTACTGATTTATCAAATCCTTTTACATTTAACTATGGTGGCAGCATTGACACAGTCAATGGAGAAACATTGCCCGGTAGTTGGAGAGCTTGTTACGAGTATTTTTATGATACACAACATCCAGACTCTGCTCCTTGGGAAATGTTGGGATTTACAGAAAAACCCAGCTGGTGGAATACACAGTACGGTCCTGCACCCTATACCAGTGGTAATAAAATATTGTGGGATGATTTAGAAGCTGGATACATTGCACAAGGACCACGTCAAGGCATAGACCCCGTTTTCAGTCGTCCCGGATTAAGTGCAATTATTCCTGTAGACGATAGCGGTAACAGAATTCCACCATTGGGACTGCTAACAAATGACACAATAACTGACCATTTTGTACAAAACTGGCAAGTAGGACAGTATAGCCCAGTAGAAACTGCTTGGAGAAACAGCAGCGAATATGCTTATGATGTGCAAATAGCTTTGGCATTAACCAGCCCTGCAAAATATTTTGGACTAGGTGTTGCAGTACACAAATGCAGATATAATTATGACTTGGGTCAGTTCTTATTAGACACAACAAACTTTAGATTGACTCCTGCTGATATTGACATAAATGGCTACACAGATTTGTCAGGCAATGTTACTCGTGCTGCAGGATATCTAAATTGGATTGCAGATTATCAAACACATTTAGGCATACTGTCGTCTGCCACTTTGCAACGATATGCACAAAATTATACTGTACAATTGAGCTACAGAATGGCAGGATTTAGCGGAAAACAATTCCTAAAAATACTAGCAGAACAAAATAGTCCTAATTCAATTAGTGATAGTGTTATTATTCCTGAAGAAGATTATTCTTTAGTATTGAACAAATCTACTCCTATAGGCAATCCTAGATATAGTGCAGTTAGTGTTGAAAAAACATCAGACGGATTCAAAGTCACGGGGTATGACACATTCAATCCTTATTTTACTGTTGTTATACCTAATACAACTGGCAACAGTTATGAAATATCAGTACTAAAAGAATCAGCTGCTTACTACACTGAATTCACCAACTACAAAATAGCAGTACCATACGGCACAACATTTTCCACTGTTCAACAGTTGGTAGGATTCTTATCAGGTTACGAACAATTTTTAACATTGCAGGGATTTAGATTCAATTACTTTGACACAGACCTCGAGCAAATTAGAAATTGGGCACTAAGTGTAAATGAATTATTATTCTGGGTGCAACAAAACTGGGCAGTGGGTAGTTTAATAGTATTAAGTCCATTTGCAGATAGAGTTGAGTTTGGTCGTGCAGATGGAGTAGTTGATAAAATCTCTAATAGTTTTTACGGCAACAAGATAATGAATCAAAATTTCATTACTTTAGATCCAGACTCTTATAAGGTTGTCAGAGATGATAACTTGTTTGTTTTGGCTACTAATTCTAAGAGTGCTGATATGATAGCATTTTTAGACTTGAGTGTTGTTCAATACGAGCACGCAATTATATTAAACAATAAAACACAGTTCAATGATTTGATATATGATCCTGCGTTAGGCCAACGACAGTTTAGATTAAAATTAGTCGGCAGTAAAACCAATGGTTGGACTGGAATATTAAATCCGCAGGGATTTGTATACAACAATGATGTTGTGCAACTTTGGGCTGCTGGAAACGATTACCTTAAAGGCGATCTTGTACAGTACAAGAATTTCTATTATACCGCTAGTAAGGATATTCCTGCCACATCAACATTTACTTTTGCAGACTGGTTACCATACGATAAGAATCGTATGAATACCGGACTAATGAATAACTTTGCCACAAATGCAAGTATGGGTCGTCATTTTTATGATACCGACCACGTAAATCTGCAAAGTGATTTTGCACAATATGCATTGGGATTAATAGGCTATAGAAATCGCAGTTACTTGACAGAACTAGGTTTAGATGATACTACTCAAGTAAAATTCTATCAAGGATTTATTAAAGAAAAAGGCACACACAATGCCATTAACGCATTGGCTGATGTAAGTTTCAATTCACAAGAATCCAACAGTATTGCAGTCAATGAAGAATGGGCATTTAGATTGGGCAGTTATGGTAGTTTAGAAACCAATCAGTATGTTGAGATAGTATTAGACGAAAACTATACATTAAACAATCCCACAAGTTTACAGGTTGTTGATAATGCAACAGTGGTATATGCAAATTTATACACCAGTGGAACAGGAGTACATAAAACTTCTGCCACTGATAAAGTATGGACAAGTCCGTTCTTCTTGACAAGAACCACAGATAGCGATTATACAAATGATATTCAAACTGCTGGATTTGTTAATTTAGATGATGTAGATTACACAATATTTGATTTAACAGACACTTCTACACTAAGCGGAAAAGTAGAAGAAATTGGTGCAGGTAATATTATATGGTGTGCGGTTGATTATACCAAAGATTGGAATGTATATAGAGTAAATGAGTCTACCACAAATGTAGTTAAAATTACCAATGCACTAAATGGCCGTGTACTAATGAAAACTGACGGCTATCACGGACTCAAAGAAAACGACACAGTTTTAGTATCCAACAGCAGTCAATTTGACGGATTTTATAAAATTGAAAGAGTAGAATCACTGACAAGTTTTGTAGTTAAGTACAACGGAGATCTAACTGGCTTTAGTGGAACCACAGAGTCAGATGGCCTACATAAATTGGTAAGTTTACGTTTTAATGAGCCCAGTGATGTTATTTCTTATACTCCAGTTAACGGGTGGACTGCTAACAGTAAAGTATGGATCAATGACAATACTGCAAATAACAATTGGGCAGTATACAACAAAACAGATCCTTGGCAACCAATTTTAAGCTTTGCAACTGAAAGCCCATATGCTGGCGCCAATTTTGGTACAAGTGTAAAACTTAGTGCAGATAATAAATTAGCAATAGTTGGTGCTCCTGGATATGCCAATGGAACAGGTGCACTAGTTGAATACTTGTATGCTTATTCAACTACTACTGGAAAATTAGCAGAAAACTCTACAATCATTGGATCTGCACAAAATACTGCCGGTATGGGCACAAGTCTTGCATTAGGTTCCAATCATATTGTAACTGGAGCTCCTGGCAGTTCCGACGGGTCAGGCTATGTGTATGTTTATACTAAAAACTTCTTGGGCGTTATTACTCAACAACAAATTTTAGGACCAACGACTACAAATTCATCAGAATTTGGTACTAGTGTTGCAATCAGTGAAGATGCACATTGGATGTATGTAGGCGCACCTGGAGAAAAAGCAGTTTATGCGTACCAATGGTTCTCTAATTTAACATCAAGTAGTCAGACATTCTCTGCTACAACAGGATCAGACACACAGTATATGATTACTGATTTTACAATTGCAGGACCTGAATTTTTAACTGCAACAGTAATTACTTCTTTAGAATCATATACATTAGTATACGGCACTGGTTTTACAGTATCGGGTACTACATTAACTTTTGTCAATCCTGTGCCTGCCGGTACACTGATTGTTCGTCAACAACCTGGTTACCAGTTGAAAGATAAAATATTTTATAACAACGGTGACAATAATTTTGGCTACAGTATTGCAACAACTACCGATGGCAGACAAATTGCAGTAGGTGCACCCACTGATAATGGCGAAGCAGGTAGTGTTAGTATATACGACAGAACTGTGGAACAATTCTTAGGTAACGGAATAGAAACTAAATTCAGTAGCCCCCGTGAGTTAGTTTACACAGATAGAGTTTATGTAAATGATATTTTGCAAACTTACGGTACTGATTATACCATTTATAGTGTTAGCGGTTATCCTACACATCACAGTGAATTTGAATTTACAGTTGCTCCCCCACAAAATAGTATTGTTACAATAGAAACAAATCAATTCAAATTACTAAAACGATTTAGCAATCCAGCCGGAACAAAAGCACAGTTGGGATTCAGTGTTGACATTGATGCAACTGACAGTACTGTATATGCAGGAGCACCACACGCAAATACAAATAGATACTATGCTGGTCAAGTCTATAGATATGTAAACCAAGCAAGAGTATACGGAACCATTACTGGTAAAGTACAAAACCCAACCGTTACTCCTGGTAATAGTATTAGAATCAACGACTTTGAAATTATATTCATCTACAGCGATTTAGATAGCACAGTAACTGCAATTAATAATCACTTTATCCCTGGATTGTCAGCGGCTAATGTCAACGGTTATTTGCAATTGACAACAACTGCAACTGCAGATTCAAACAAAATAAGAATCTTACCTGGAATGGGAAATAGTATCCAGGATTTGGGACTAGATGTATTTGTTCAAGTTGAAATTATCAATAATCCGACTAACAATGCATACGACTTGTTTGGACAAAATGTAAAAATTAATCCATCAAATAATGTATTGGCAGTATCTAGTACTGCTGCTATAACAAGCGAAGTTACTATATTTGATACGGACCATATAGCCACTACTTTTGATTCTGGATCAATGGTGTTTGTTGATGAAGTGATTTCCGGCGGGGTTTGGATGTTTAGCTATTTGGCAAACAGTAAAAATGATATTGCTGATCCTGGAGTATTTGCATTTGTTCAACAGATTAATCCCTACAGTTCCGGAATTAACCCATCATTGCAACCTTATGTTAATTTTGGTAGTGCGATAGATTTTAATTCCACTGAAATGATTATTGGATCTAATTTTGATAATACATATGGTACCGCAGCTGGAAGAATTTATCAATTTAGTAATCCTGCAGGACTATTGGGGTGGGACGTTTATACCGCCGAAGAACCTGAAGTTGATATTAATTCTATTGTAAAAGCATTTGTCTACAGTGATAAATCACAAACAATTACACATACCCTAGATTATATTGATCCTGCAAAAGGTAAAATATTGGGAATAGCTGAACAAGATATCAGTTATAAAGTGGCACACGATCCCGGTGTTTACAATCACGGAACAAACGGTACAGTTACTTTAGACTCTGCGTTCCACTGGGACAGCAACGAAGTTGGAAAAGTTTGGTGGGATCTTAGCACAGTACGATTCTTGAACTACGAACAAGGCAGTATACAATATCGCACTACAAACTGGGGAGGAACATTCCCTGGCAGCAGTATTGATGTATACGAGTGGGTAGAAAGTATGTATCCACCAAGCCAATATGTAGCCACTGGTGGAGACGGGACACCAAAATATCCAGACAATAGTGCATACAGTACAGTAAATTATGTAGATCCTGAAACAAATCAGACTATTGTAAAATACTACTATTGGGTCAAAGATAAGTCTACAGTTGACGTAAAATTAAAGAACAGAACTGCTCCGGTATCAGCAATTGCAAGTTATATAAAAGATCCTAAAAATAGTGGGGTCGAGTATTTTGCTGCAATCAGAAATGATAGTATTGCAATTTATAATTTAGCAGGTACGGCAACAGGTAAAGATACCATACTCCACATAGATTATTCTACTCGTACTGATGCTGATAATATTATTCACAGTGAATTTGTATTATTAAGTGAAACAAATAGTCGTGCAGATGATATCCCCACTGCGATCTATAACAAACTAGTTGATAGTGTTAGCGGAATAGATGCATTTGGTAATCAAGTTCCAGATCCTTTGTTGCCGGTACAAACACGTTACGGAATTGGAATTCGTCCTCGTCAAAGTATGTTCATTGATAAAAATCAAGCTGTCCACGAGATGGTTGATTATATCAATAGTATACTAATAAAGAATACAATTAGTAAAGGTTTTAATCTTGCTAATTTAAGTGCAGGGGAACCTATACCTAATGTGGGACTTGGTCTTTACAATACATCTGTACCTAACTTAGAAACATTGGGATATGTAGACATTGCTATATATCCAGCCGGTTACACAGTTTTAGTTGAAAACGATAGTTCAGCAAACAATCATTGGACCATTTATACTAAACGAAGAAACAACACTTGGCAATTAACAAGAACTCAAACTTATAATACTGCTGATTACTGGGAATTTGTAGATTGGTATGCTACAGGATTTGACCGTAGTACAAAGCCTACATATACAATCGGCCAACCTGCAGATTTAAGTACACTATCATTGGTTACTGGTGATATTGTTAAAATTCTAAACAACGGTCAAGGGCAATGGAGTCTCATACAGGTATTTCCTAATGTTGTTTTACCAATCGGTTTACAAAATGGAACCATACAGTTAACTTCTAATCTTTACGATTTAGAAGGCAACGGAATGGGGTTTGATAACGATAATTTTGATACTCGTGGCTTCGATCAAAACCCATCAATTGAAATTAGAAATATATTTACAGCCTTACGAGACGATATCTTTATCAATACAATGGATAGTGATTTTGTTAGTATGTTCTTCAGCTTAATTTATTATGCATTAAAAGAACAAAAGTCTGTTGATTGGGTATTCAAAACTAGTTTTGTAAATGTATTGCATACTATTAGAAATCTGAATCAGACTCCAATTTATCGTAATGAAAATCAAGACTACTATCAGCAGTACATAGAGGAAGTTAAACCTTATCATACCACCATACGTGAATACACATTGGATTATACTGCAATTGATAATGTTATGGGGTACGTTACTGATTATGATTTACCAGCTTACTATGATACGGTGTTTCAAAAATATCGTAGTCCAAGCGGTGAGTTTGGACAAGATATAAATCAATTACAAAATAATTTAACATATCAAGACTGGATCACTTCTTATACATATTCAGTTGGATCAATTGAAGTTATCGATGGTGGAAAAGATTATCCTACGCCACCTATCATTACTATCACTGGAAGTGCAATAGGCGATGATGCCACAGCTATACCTATTATGCATAATGGTTCTATTGTTTCTATAGTAGTAACTTATCCTGGGTCGCATTATACTACACAACCAATAATTGGTATAAACACCAGTATATTTGGTGGTGGTGGGTTTGGTACTTCAGGATCTGGCCCTGCTGTAACAGAAGCACGTTTGTTGGCTCATTTGGTCAACAATACTACACGTAAGCTCAAAGCTACACTAGTCTATGATAGAATCAATTATGGTGCGGCACCGCTAACAGGAACAAGATTAACTGCTGATAACATCAATGTTAAAGCAGGTAATAAAACAATTACAGCAGATGCCACACAACTGGTTACACCTGGCGTAAGAGCCCTGACTATTACTGCAGACAATTATAACACAGTTGCATTACCATTGGATACAACACTGTCTGAGTTTGATTTAACAACTGATGTAGGTTTCTTTGCAGACAGTGCGTCATTGACCACAGACCAGAATTATATAATAGAAAAAATTACTGCACCTGCAAATGATAGAATACGTGCATTTTATCAGCCTACTTTAGGTATGCCAGGTTTGGATTACAGTTTACTACAATCCGGGATAGATTATCCTGGTGTTATAGTAGAAGGACCTTTGTATACAGATAACGGCGGTTTTGGACAAGGCGGATTTGATATTTCATCATTTGATGGACTGATATTAAATCCTGACGGTACAGTTAGCATCAGCGATTCGTTGTTAGATTCAGTAATAGAGTCAAAATATACTGATTCTTCATTAGGCTATAGACCTGACGATGTTATTGTTGACGGCGGTGGATATGTTGATACATATAGCAGTCACGCTCCGGAAGAACTAATACCAGGCAGGGTATATGATACGTTGGATATGAGAATTAGTACCATTGCCAGTAACGGTGACGGTATTGCCACTAGCTTTGTTATTACTTCTATTATCATTAACGATCCTGGATTGGGATACGGAAATGTAAGAGTATTGTTAGAAAATACCTATACCGCTAACCTTACTGCAGATGATACTAGAATACTATTCCCATTTGGTGGTAACACAATAACATCCGACGAAACTGATCTTTCCAGTGATGAGATTTCAACTACTACAGTTATAACAAACAATGCAACTGCAACGTTTGACGGAAACGGTAGTATTATCAGTATTACGCCAGACGATCCAACAGTTATCTATCATACAGCACCGACTGTTGTAATATTAGGAGCTAATACTAGCCCAGCAAACGCTACAGTTGTAATGACTGCTGCAAGTTTTGTTACTTTTGATTACAGAATATTCAAATCAATGAATGATGAATATCAGTATTTGAGAATACCAAAAACCAATAGCACAGCCAATTTAACTGCAGATTTAGGATTACTGGACACAGTTATTCAAGTAGACGATGTTACTAGACTGCCAATTCCATCAGTGGGATCGCAAGGACTTAGACCTGGCGTAGTGTTCATTAACGGTGAAAGAATAACCTACTGGACTGTGGATAATTCCACAAATACGCTCAGTAATATTCGAAGAGCAACTGCAGGCACTGGCGCAAATGTACATTTAGCTGGTTCGAGAATGATTGACGGCAGTGTATTCCAAGTAGTCCCGCAAAGTGCTCACACTTCTTATACTCCAGTGGCCAACAATACTGTTACGACTACTGCAGGCAAAACTTATACTTTAGCAGAAGGTCATACTTATCAGCAAAGTAAACTTTGGTTGAATACCAATTACGGAATAACTCCAACGGATGGCACAGGATTGTTTGAAAGCACACAAATACAAGCCGAATTCATCAAAGATAATTAAAATAAATACACTATAACCTAGGAAAATCAATGGCATATACAGATACATTTTTAGCAGATGCAAATTACCCAGCTGGCACAGTTGTGGTCTACGGCGGAGCTAACGAAGTTACTACCAGCAGTTTATTTGGTGATACTTCAGTTGCCGGTGTGATTGCATCTAGTGCAGGCACACAAGCCACAGTGGTATTAAAAGGCCGTACAACTATAATGGTTATGGGACCAGTCAATCAAGGCGATTTATTGGTAGTAGCGGATAATTCAGGACTAGCGAAAAGTCTCCAAACATATAACACATTGGCTCTTAGTTTTACTATTGATATGGCCAATAGTGTATTTGCTAAAAGTTTAGTAACTGATGCTGGTACTGGTGCCAGAATGATACCAGCAGTGGTTCTGTAAAACACCTTAAAACCCTGATAAATAAAAGATGGAATCAAACAAAGAACAACCTAACACCCAAAACCAGCAGACAACGAACGAATCTACTCGTCCAAATGAGTCTACTGGTATATATGTACGAGGATTCGTAAAGATCAGTGATCCTGAATCAGGTGAAGTTCTAGTAGAGACAAACGGATAAACTATGCTAGATAAAACAAATACAATAATTCAAGGGCACATTAAAATCACTGATCCCTCTACAGGTGAGGTTTTTATTGATAAAGATAATGCTATTCATTATGAAAATATGAGTGAAGCTCTTGCTCAGAGCTTGGCCAATAAAGGATTGGGCATTATTACAAATATGGCTTTTGGTAATGGAGCCACTGCAGTAGACGGTACTGGTATTATTACTTACTTGCCCACTAATACATTTGGGCAAACTGCTACATTATACAATCAAACTTACCAAAAAGTAGTTGATAATACCAGTGCGTTAAACACAGATCCTGCAAGAAATTACATACAAGTTCGACATACCCCTGGTTTAATTTATACTGATTTGTTTATCAGTTGTTATTTAGATTATGCAGAACCAACAGGGCAATCGGCATTTGATAACAGCAGTACAATGCAAGGCACTTATGTATTTGACGAATTAGGGTTGATCAGCAGTAGTGGCAGATTGTTGTCACACGTGGTTTTTCATCCAGTGCAAAAAGCATTGAACAGATTAATACAAGTAGATTACACAATCAGAATCCAAACACTGACCAACTTGAGCAGTAATTTGTAATGTGTAACTCAATAAATAAACAAAATGGACTAAAACAATGTCGTATACAATAAATTTAACCGATGGCACAACACTATCTACTATAGCAGATGGTACAGTTGATAACACTTCTACCAGTTTAGTACTGATTGGTAAAAACTTTTCCGGTTACGGACAATTTCTTAACGACAATCTAGTTCACTTACTAGAAAACAGCAGTGCAAGCACACAACCAGCTCCAGCTTTGGCGGGACAATTGTGGTGGGATAATATTAATAATAATCTTAATGTTTGTACAGATGGTGTACACTTCAAAACATTGGGCAGTACTACCAGCAGTAGTAGCCAACCATTGAATCCTGTAACTGGAAATGCGTGGTGGGATACTGTTAACAATCAACTTAATGTATGGAATGGTTCTTCGTGGGTTCTAGTAGGCCCAGCATTTACTACTACAAACGGAACAAGCGGTACAATTGTAACTACCATCGTAGATACACAAGTTCCTCCAGTTAGCCATACTGCAGTAGAATTATTTGTTGGTAATCAATTGGTTGCTATTTTTAGCGGTACACCAAATGTGTATACTCCAGCAACTCCTATTTCAGGTTTTTCAACCATTAAACCTGGTATTAATTTAATTGATCCAGGTGTATTACCTGGTTCTTCTTTTTATGGCACAGTTACTCGTGCAAGTGATGCAGACTTATTTGGCAATGTTGCACCAAGTCAGTATGCAAGAGTTGATCAAACAAACACATTCACACATCAAAATACTTTTTCAGCAAACGCCACTTTCAGTAGTCCAGTGATACTGAATGGTGGAGTAGTAGCCGGCGGTAGATTAGGCCCGTCTGGCTATGCGCTGACTAGTACAGGCACAGGTGTTACTTGGGCTAATGTATCCACAGGAGGTGGCGGCGGGCCTGGCGGAAGTGGTCCACAAGGCCCACAAGGCCCACAAGGCCCTTCAGGTCCTTCGGGTGCAGCTAGCACAGTAGCCGGACCATCTGGCCCAAGCGGCCCTCCTGGTCCCCAAGGAACGTATGTTGGTACCACTAGCCATGGTTATTGGCGGTTAAATAACGGTCTTTTAATCCAGTGGGGAAATATTAACACTGATGCAGATGGCCCACAAAATGAAACAGTTACTTTTCCTGTTGCATTTAATATAATTGTATCTGGGCTAGTAAGCCCGTACGCAGGACCTGGCGGAGTAGGGCAAGGCCCGTTTTACTTCAATAATTTCACTGGCACAGGGTGTACTATAAATACCACCGGTACTAAAGGTTTGGCATCTTGGCTAGTTATCGGCTATTAATTTAAGGAACAATTGTGACAATTTCATACTCTCCATCAACTAAAGGATTTTATAGTAGTGATATTAACTATATCAATCCAATCCCCAACGATACTATAGCAATATCCGACGAACTCCATCTAGAATTACTAGTTGGTATGGCAACATATGGCAATGCTATTGTAGTAGCCAATGGAGTCGTTAGTTTAAGTCCAGTAATTGTTAGCAACGATGCATTGGCAGCAAAAGCTAGATCTAAACGTAATCAATTGATATCACAAACAGATTGGACACAAGCAGGTGATGTGCCAGAAGCTATAAAAACTAAATGGGCTGCCTATCGTCAAGCACTTCGTGATATTCCGCAACAAGCAGGATTTCCAAATAACATAACTTGGCCTACGAGCCCTTAATATCTTACTATGGCATATACACTAAAATTAGCAAATGGATCAGTATTGACTGTAGTTGCAAACGGTACTATCAATACTACTGCAACTACTTTGCCAATGATAGGACAAAATTACACAGGTGATTTTGGTTCTATTATTGATGAAAATTTTATTCATCTATTAGAAAATTTTAGTAGTAATGCTGCACCAGCCAATCCATTAACTGGGCAAATTTGGTTTAACAGTAGCACAAAACAACTTAATGTGTATTACAGTGGAAGCTGGCACACAACTGGTAATACCGGCGGTAATACTGGCCCAGACGGGACCGGTATACAAGGTGCTCAAGGCCCAACTGGTGCTCAAGGCCCAACTGGACCAACTGGACCCAGTGGACTTAAAGGACCGCAAGGTCCAGCTGGTTTATCTGGGCCACAAGGTCCACAAGGTCCAAGCGGACTCAGAGGACCACAAGGTCCAGGTGGCACAGGTCCTACAGGTCCGTCAGGCCCATCTGGTCTAGCAGGAACAACTGGGCCACAAGGTCCACAAGGACCGCAAGGATCACCTGGGCCGTCTTCATATGTCTATAGTGTAAAAAGTTATGGTGCAGCAGGCAACGGGACCACCGATGATACTCTTGCCATTCAAAGTGCAATTAATGCTGCACAAGTAACTGGCGGAACAGTATTTTTTCCTGCAGGCACATACAAGATAACCAGTGCATTAAATTTAATAGTCCCTTCATTAGGGTATTATGGCGGAGCTACTCCAGCACACGGGGTCAGAGTTCACTTGTTAGGTGAAGGCCCAGGAGCGTCTACGATTTATCAAGCGACTCGAACTGCCACTGGTCTAAATGTTTTCCCTAGCTCTTCTACAGATTTTGGCGTTGGTGTTGTTATATCTGGATTAACTTTGTCGGGCGGGGGCGCAAGTACTGGCTCAATACCAAGTACCGGTGCTGGTTTGGTCCTAAAGAGCTTATGGTCAGTATCTGTTCGAGATTGTGAATTTATAAGTTGGAATCAAGCTATTGTCGGAACAAACTTAATAAGTTCCAAATTTGACCGCAATATTATATCATTTAATCAAATGGGATTTAATATTTCTCCCTCAACTGTATCTGGCACTGCAGTGGCTGAATCAAATGCTATAGAGTTTAATTCTTGTACAGTTTCAAATAATCTTACTTATGGCGGATGGGTAACCGGTGCCGGTACATTTAATTTTATCGGCGGCAGTATTGAAGGCAATGGTCCTCCAACAAGTCTTGGTGCTGGTTGGGGATTGAGAATTAGTAATTCCGGCGGCAATGGTGCAGCAGGATCTGGAGTTGGTTTTGCACTTCACGGTATTTACTTTGAAGGTAATGGCGGAATAGCAGCGTTATGGGTAGATCAAACTGTAAATAGACCAGGTATTTCTGCAACTATTACTGGATGCGATTTCCATCATTTGGCAAATGCATACGCAACAAGTCTGTTGTTTTTGCAAGCATCAGTCGACTCTTACGCATTTCCAATAGCAATAATAGGAACAGGGTTTGCCACTACAATCGGTGGATATACTCCTACATCATCAAGACCTGCAATTAACAATTACAATCAGGCATTTCCATTGTCATTAGTTGCTTGTAATTTTGGCAGTAGTGTAGATCAATATAATCTAGGCAACGGTAATAGATTTGAAGATGGTGCAGAAATTGTAACCCATAGAAATTCTGCAGGTGCACAAGTTGGTGGAGCAGTATTAAGAGTCGGCAATCCGGTAACCGGGCAAGAAACAGGGTGGGTTGGTAATCCAAATGCAGGCGATCTAGTAGGTGTTTACTCATATATGGTAGGCGATTCTACCCATACAAGAGTATGGAGTATGAATCCTATTGTCGATTCTGCGAACGGTGCAACATCTTGGGTATTAGAAGGAGATATGAATTCTACTGTCAATGCTCCTGATCCTAGAACAGTAGGACATAATTTAGGTGTTGATATGATGTCCGGCGGTTCTGCAGCTCCTAGTGCAGCATTTTTAGCTGGATCTACTTCGACGTCGAATCGTTGGAAGCACGGTATGTGGTTCGACGGAGTGGGCGGACAAACTGGTTCTACACTAATAAAAGCAGCCAATACCACTTCAGGTGTTACTGTAGATTATGGATTAGATCTAAGTCTTGCTAACATAAATTATCAAGGTGTACGTGTGGGAGCAACTTCTCCAGTACAAAATACACCGGTTGGACTAAGACAATTTGGTAATCAGCCTGGATACGATACACTATTTTTACAAAGATCCTCAGACTCTTCTCCTGTAGGATACTATGTTAGGGGTGTAAATGCTGCTAACAGTCAAACAGTATTTGCAATTAGTACAAATGGTACCATTACTGCATCTACTGCACAATTTACTGGTAATACTGCAACAAATGTATTGATAGTTAATACCAATGCTACAATTGGTAGTTCTTTAACATTGAGCGGTAGTTTGTCAGCAAACGGTTCTATAGGTGCAAACGGACAAGTATTAACTTCTACGGGCACAGGAGTCCAATGGACTACACCGTCAGGCGGCGGCAGTAGTTTCAATGGCGGGTATGTAACTAACCCTATTACACTTATAACCGGCGCAACATTGGGATTGAGTGTTGTTGGTAATGTTGGTGTTAGCGGAAATTTACAAATATCTGGAGCAATCAATGCCGGCGGCGGGTACGGCACAAGCGGACAAGTATTAACTTCTACGGGTACAGGAGTCCAATGGACTACACCTGCCACCGGAACTGTTAGCCTTGGCGGTAGTGATTTAGATTTTGGAGATATCAATAGCTCAAATCCTGTTGATATTGATTTTGGAAACATATAAATATAAAATATACTCGAGAATACAGCAATGGCATTAAAATTTAGAAAAGGCACTGCTTCACAAATAGCTAACGTAACCCCTGCGTTAGGTGAACCGGTCTGGGCGACAGACACTTATACACTCTATATGGGTGACGGAACCACGGCGGGCGGTCACGCAATATCAGGAACACAAGGCCCGCAAGGCGCACAAGGTCCTACTGGACTTAGAGGACCGCAAGGACCATCGGGTGCGTCCGGCCCAAGCGGACCATCGGGTGCATCTGGTCCACAAGGACCAAGCGGACCATCAGGCGTATCTGGACCACAAGGACCAAGCGGACCATCGGGTGCGTCTGGCCCACAAGGACCAAGCGGACCATCGGGAGTATCTGGACCACAAGGACCAAGCGGACCAAGCGGTCCTACTTTTAATGGCGGAATTGTAACATCTGCCATTACTATTATATCTGGCGCAGCACTAGGATTAAGTGTTGTTGGTAATATTGGTGTTAGCGGAAACCTACAAGTATCTGGCGCACTCAAAGCAGGTAGTAATTATGGTACAAGTGGACAAGTATTAACTTCTACAGGTACCGGAGTGCAATGGTCTTGCTCTTCTGGCGGCGGTGGGTCTGGGGCACAAGGACCACAAGGACCGCAAGGACCGTCAGGCCCAAGCGGTGGCGGCTCATTCTCAGGCGGTTATATAGCTAATGCAACTACTATTTTAAGTAGTGCACCTGTTGCATTATCAGTAGTGGGCGGTGGTCAATTTGGCGGTAACTTAGGTATCGGCGGCGGAATAAGAGATAATAGTTTCTCATATGGCACAAGTGGACAAGTACTATCTTCTACAGGCACTGGAGTCCAGTGGACTACGGCATCAGGTGGTTCTGGGATATCAGGATTACATTGTGATACGTGTCCAAGACTTGGCGGGAATCTGAATTTATTTAATCATAGTATTGGTGGTACTGGTAACGTACAAGTCTATGGTGGCATAAGCGGTCTTACTGTCACTTCTTTTGGGGATGCGTCAGTATTTGGAAATCTGTCAGTATATGGTAATATTGCAATATTTAATAATAGAGGCATAATCGATAACAATTATTCGCTTGGCACAAGTGGACAAGTACTATCTTCTACAGGAACTGGAATACAATGGATTACAGCGTCAGGTGGCGGCGGTGGGTCCGGCATAACATCAGTTTCACAAGATACCAATCCTTCATTGGGCGGCAGTTTAAGTTTGAACAACCACAATATCACTGGTACAGGCGGAATTAGTATAACTGGTACAGTTACTGCTACTCAAGCTAATATCGGCGGAAATGCAGTAGTAACTTCTAGCCAAACTAGAAACATATTTGTAAGTAGTTCAGCACCATCATCGGGGCAAGGTGCTATTGGCGATATTTGGATTAAATATAGTTAAAAATGAGTGATACCATTCAATCAATCCAAGCCAATGTAAATTCTTACTTAACTGTATACGGCACTGATCCCAACTATACTCACGTTGCAGATGCAGGGATGACCCCTCCGCAGATCTCAACTGCGTATAATATGCCAGCTAGCAATGGCGCTGGTGTAAAAGTTGGTGTTATTAGTTTGGGTGGTGGATTTTTACAAAGTGATCTTAATAGTTCGTTATCGGACATAGGCTTGACTGCTCCTACCATACGAAAAGTTTTACTCGATGGAGCATCTGGTGTTTTTAATCCATCAGATAACGGCAGCGGAGAAAATACTTTAGATTTATATTGCGTGGCAGGATTAGTTCCATCAGCTAATATTTCAATTTATATATCAGGCGGAATTCTTCCAAGTTTATTTGCAGATCCAGTATATGCAGCAAGTTATAATGCTGCGCATCCAACAGGATTTGCAAATGCAGTCCAAAGAGCGATCGACGATAATGTTGATGTTATTAGTATTAGTTGGGGGTATGCTGAAAAGTTAGTTCAAAGCGGGACTTCATATTATTTAGGTGATTTTCTTGCTAATACTTTTGCCAACGCAGCCGCAAAAGGCATAACCGTTGTTGTAGCATCAGGCGACAACGGATCGGAGCCAACTACCGGTACTCCTTTAACAGAAGTGCAATACCCTGGCTCAAGCCCTAACATAATAAGTGTAGGCGGAACGCATTTATCTTTTGGTACAGGAAATGTACGTGCAAGTGAAGTACCAGAATCTCATGCAGTTGATCCTGGATTTCCAACTACTTGGGGCGGTGGTGGTGGATTGAGTACTTATGTACCAGTGCCAAGTTGGCAGTCAGGTCTTACTTATAGAACTTATCAAGCATCTACAAATACAACAGGTAGTCCTACTTCACTAACATACAGAGGTGTGCCTGACATAGCTGGTCCCATGAATGCCTATGGATTGTATATGAATGGTTCTATCGGCGGATTTGGTGGTACCAGTGCAGCCGCACCAATGATGGCTGGTATGATAGCACGTTATGTAGCATTAACAGGCAAACGACCAACACAACCATTGGGACCGTTATTTTACGGTAATACCACTGCTTTCTACGATATTACAACAGGTAACAATGATACAAATGTAAGTATTATTGGTTATGCATCTACTGTAGGATGGGATCCGGTAACCGGATTGGGTGCACCTTACAGTGATTTAGTGTATAATATATATTCCAATGCAATAGGTAGTAGCGGTAATGTTGTTTCCACTGGTTCTAATATACGTGTCAAAACAGATGCAACTACGTGGGCTAATGTTACTGCAGTATATGTTAAAACAGATGCAACTACTTGGAGACCTGCTAACATAAGTACAAAAACTAATTCAACTACTTGGCAAGGAATTTTTTAAGGAGATTCTAAAATGACTGAACAGAAAAAATCAACTAATCCATTTATTAATATGGCCAATGCAGCCAAAGCAGCTGCAGCGCAACCAAAAGTTCCAGGTTCAAAAACATCAGCAGTACAGGCTGCAAAATTCAAACCACAAGTACAAATGAATAGACCGACAAAACGTGCTGCGGGACGTGGCGGTTAATTCTTACTAGTATTTCCCCACTTTAGGGCCCAGTAAGTAGCAAGATCGGGCTCTAAATTAGCAGTAATATGTACTCGATACCCATATGTTCTATGGTCGAGACTTACAGTCCATTGGGGATCGGGTCGACTATTTTCCATAATCCATCGACCTGCATCAGTTTGTTGCCATTGCCAAACTGGCTCAGCAGCATAAATCTCAGGATCTTCACAGTCAGACATAGTAAAACTGTGCACAACTAATTTTGTCATACTGCCATTGGTGCGTGTATTGCACTGTGAGATTGATAATTATCCAGTCGGATATCACTCATAGTAAACTTATCGATATCAGTAATATCAGGATTTAACCAAAGTTGTGGCGCAGGCAAGGGTTCACGCTTCAATTGTTCTTTTGCCTGATCTACATGGTTTAGGTATATGTGTGCGTCGCCTAGTACGTGAACGAACTCTCCTACCTGTAATTCGCACACTTGAGCTATCAGATGCGTAAGCAAGGAATAGCTGGCAATATTGAAAGGTACACCTAAAACCATATCACAACTTCTTTGATACATTTGGCAACTTAGTCGGCCATCTGTAACAGAGAACTGCGCAAATACGTGGCAAGGAGGTAATGCCATTTGATCTAACTCTCCAGGATTCCACGCACTTAATATATGTCTGCGTCCGTTGGGATCGCTTTTAATTCCTTCGATTAACTGTACAAGTTGATCTATTTCATAACGATCTGCGGCAACACGGGTACCTCCTAAATGAGCAGGGCCCATATCTTTTTGTTCTGTATATTTCCTCCAGTGCCTCCACTGTACTCCGTATATACGACCTAAGTCTCCATCATAATTGGCTCGAGGTTGCCAATATGGTGCTGTGGCATTGGCAGTCCAGATGGTGTCTTTCACTGAGTTTCTATCCCCGTGTAAGATTTCCCGTAGGCGTCGTTCGTCCCCTGAACCTTCAATAAACCACAACAACTCTGATACAACACTACGCCACGCTAGTTTTTTAGTAGTAACTGCAGGAAAGCTTTGACTGAGATCATAGCGTTGTTGCATACCGAATAAACTAATAGTTCCTGTTCCGGTTCTATCCGATTTAGTCGTGCCTTGGGTTAATACTTGCTCTAGCGCAGTTAAATATTGTTGCATAATTTAATATGAATTAAAAGGATTGATGTTTTTGTAAGTAGTCCAGTTACACTTCCTATCAGTACTAGGAGCTGCACCTGTTGCTCTGAATAAGCTCAAATACTTTCTCAAGTCAATTTGAACATCTACTCTACATTGAGTTTTGAAATGCGTAATATGTGCTTCTTGCACAATATCTTTTGTGGCCATTAAAATATCTGGCCCACCTATAATCCAAACAGTCTTGGTGGGATTTTCTGCTTGTATATTTTTAACACGTTCAGCTATGTCACCTCGAATTGTTTTTACACCGTGACCAAATAAAGGCCTATTGGTAACTACGTAAGTAGTCCTGTCGGCCAACGGCTTAGGCATCTTGGGATCATCCCAGGTCTTACGACCCATTATGACTATATGTCCCTGTGTTTGTTCTTTGAAGTATTGTAAATCTTCGGAATGACTGGGCCACGGTAGTGTACCGTTAAAGCCCATTCCACCCCAATAATCTACAGCAAAAATTGCCTTGATCATAATTTTGATAATATTCTATCTGTCTCTGGTTGTACTGTACGCTCTACTAGATCAATATCCACAAAAAAGTCAACGTTGTCGATGTACATATCTAAATCAGTAAGTCTGGATTGTACGTGATCTTCTACTTCTGTAGGATCCGCTCCTTCGCTTAATAATTTTTTAATATCTACAGTAATAATAGTTCCGTCTTTAAGATACACCATTAGTTTTTCTAATACGTGTATTGGTACTTCTTGTTTGTCAACGTCCTTAAGAATATTTTTCCAAGTTGTCTTTGGATTAAGCGTCAGCTTTTTCGACTTTGGTTTTTTTGGTTTTTCTTGTGCCATTTTCTTTTTTAGTACCAGTTAGTGCAGTTGCTTCTTTCTGCAAACGATCTGCTTCGGCTAGTAAAGCCTTGGCATCTGCCGTCATTTTTTGAGCCTGTGCTAATCTTTGTTGAGCTAGCTGTTCATCTGTTAACACTTCAGTCAAATCAACCGGTGTGTTTGGTACTACTGCAGGTTGGCTGCGACTTTCGCGAGGCACTCGAACTTCACCTGGAGTACGACCTTCTTGAACTCTACGTTTGCCAGTCATCCCGGCAGCATTGTCCAAATCGGCCATTTCTTTAACGGCTTCTTCGCCCGCAGACATCTTGTCAAGGATGCTGTTAAGTTCGTCTAATCTAACAGTACTCTTTACATTTGGTGTAACGATAACTTGGTTAGTTGGGACTTTCTTAATCATTTGTTCTTTGTGTAGAGTTTCCAATGCGTTGTTGCCATCGCTTAGTGTGACTCTGAACAAATAATCACTGAACTCTTTGGCTTGTTGGCCGCTTTCAGATTCCAAAGCAGTCATGATATCATCATGGATATGACGTGGAAGTGTGTCAGGATAAATGACCAAGCACATATGTGGTTCGCCTGGAACGGTTCTGAATAATAGAATACATTTTTTGTTGTTGTGTTTACCTACGTGTTTGATCATGATATTATCCTTGAATTGCTTATTGTGGTGCTACTGTGCTATCTGCTACAGGTGCTGCATCTACAGGAACATCCGAGGTAGTTTCTGGTGCAGTTTCTTCAGTTGCTTCTTGTGTAGCTTCAGGAGCTCCAACTGCGCCGACGCTTACTAAGAAGTTAAAAATTCTTTCATAAGAACCGCCAATGCTAGAAAAATCGCCTGGTTGATATGCACCACGTTGAGAAGCCAATTGAATTGCTTGAAGTGCTACTACCATATCATTGATAGGTAATTGAATTTGGGTTTGTGCAGGTGCAGCTTCTGCTGTATCTGGTGTTGTTTGGATATCGTCTGACATTATATATACTCCATTAATTAATGTACAAATATTTACTCTATTTTGTCAGGTACGAAATTTTTTATTCCCACTTGTTGATTTGGTCTAATAATAAACTAAAATAAGACGCTTCACTGTGAACTTCAAAGGCCGCACACTTGTGCATTTCTGCTGTTTTACCGGAAGAATTATAAATGTCACCTAACCAAAATCGACCTTCTAAGTTTTCGTATATCCAGTCTTTGATATGTTTTTCTGTAGTGCTGATATTAAACGGTACTTGAGAAAAATGGGGAGGGAGATGGTCGACCTCCCTTAACCCAAACACATTTAACGGATTGATTTCTCCGTGTTTAAGCATTATGCTTTGGCCTTTTCTTTTGCTTGTTCATAAATTGCCCAAACACCAAATGGTGGCTCAGCTCGCTCGTTGCCTTTGATAACAAATACTGTGTCACAGTAGTCTGGGTCACCCCACGAACCAAATGGGCATCCGTCTGTAAACATAATAAACTTCTTAGGCTCAATTTGATTTTCTTTCATATAAACCCAATTGACTTCAAAGTCTGTACCGCCCCCACCTTGGGGTTCGTAAGTCAAAATGTCCGTTAGCGTATCGCTAGTATATGTTTTATGATTGTATACACTTGTGTCGAAACTCCACACTTGTATTTTATACTCATCATATGCTTCCATAATACCTTTGATCTCAGTCATAAATGCTTTGATATCGTCCTCGCCGATACTGCCCGAAGTATCAATAGCAATACACACATCAATTTGTGTACCGGGTTTCATACCAGGCATAATAGCATCCATATGCCAACTGCGACGATTGGGACGCATCCAGCTGAAGTCATCTTTAACTGTACTTTGAATCTGTTGCTCTAACAGTTCACGCCAGTCGACAACAGGAGCAGTTAGATCCTTAATAAGGCGTTTTACACCTGACGGCAAGTTACTTGCCCCTGTAGCCTGTGCGGCTTGTAATACTGCTTCACGAATCTCGTCTCTGACGGCCTGGCGGTCTGCAGCACTCAAACGTGGACGATCGTTACCATCACCGTCACCCTCACCTTCGCCTTCTCCATCATCACCGTCCATATGTTCGTCTAGCAATTGGTCCATTAGTGCGCCGATGTCGATTTTTTCTGCCTTGTCGTATAAGTCATCATAGACTTCTTCAGCACTCCAACCTTTGTATTTTGGATCATACAAGCAAGGAGTAATTTTGTCGCCAATTCTTTGTTCAAGCAAATCTGCATTAACACAATAGTCTGCGGCACAATTAAACAATCGACGATCTCTGTGATCACCGTTACGGCCCATATGATCATAAACATTGTGCAACACTTCGTGACCAAATAAGAATTCTACTTCTTTAGGTTTGAGACCATTGATAAATTCTGTATTGTAATAAAACTTGCGACCGTCGGTAGCAGCAGTATCACACCAAGCGTCTGCATTAATCAATTCCAAACGAGTTGCCAAGTTACCAAAGAATGGTGCTCTGAGCAAAAGTCCAATTCGAGCAGTAACCAATTTTTCACGAATCAAACGATCCAATGCGGGATCTGTAGTTTCTTTGATACGGGATTTTTTAGTTTTTTCGTTACTGGTTGTTTGAGTTGCCATAATTTCTGCTCCTTAAAATACAATTATAACAGGGAATTGAATTACCATCAACCCCATTTTAGTGTAAAAAGCGACACTTCTGCTTCTGTAGCCAAATATAATCTTGGGAAAGTGCCTACAATGCGCTCATCTGTGATCCATCCCCATCGAGGAGCAACACCGTGTACCACTCGATAATTAGTGGCCCAATTTCTTTCACAACCTGGTCCAAATGTTTCTTGACACCAGTTTCTCCAATTTATGAATTCTTGTATTCGAATTTCACGGGCACTTAAAGTAGGAGAGGAATTAACATAGTGTGAAAACCACGTTTTTCCGGAATGCCTGCCATCTAATTTATTTAATTGCATAATAAAATCGAGGACTTACGAGAGAGAAAGGAGGAGGAAAACTCTCTGCCCCAATAACTTTTACTTTTGGCTTGCCGCCACAATGTACTTACCGAAACGCTTGTGGAACTCATCAAAGTGTTTGAGCTTACCAGGGATAAACGGTAGTGCATAAGTAGTCAATGCAACACGAGCGCCCATAACAGTAAGTTCTGTGGTGAAATTATCCATCATAAACTTAAAGAAGTTATCGGCCATTTCGTGCCATTCTGTAGTTGGCTTGCCGCCATTCTTACCAGCTTCATCCTTAAGCTCATAACACATACTAATAACCAAAGAATACATAGCACTAACTTCTTTGATTTTAAGCTCGTGTACTTTACCTTTAAGGATTTCACTGGGCTTGGGCAATTGTCCAGCAATCTTGCGGTGTGCCATAAACTTAACTGCAACACCTTCACCAACTGCACCTGCTACCAAGTCAGTTAACTCACTGTCAGTACAGTCGTCATCTGCCAACAACTCACTAACAAAAGTCCACGAACGTGGTGTAGCAAAACTACGACTTGAGCTACGGGGATCAAAGTCATATAAGTCTTGTTTGGCAAAACCTACATAGCCCACAACATCTTTGTGAATTTGATTCAACACAGCCCATTGTTCCCAGGCAGCGTGATCTGGACGCATTTCCAAGTGAACAAAACGATTAGCCAACGGAGCAGGCATACGATAAGTAACACCTTTATCCGACTCTCTATTACCAGCGGCAATAACTACCACATTGTCAGGCAGGTGATACTTACCAATTCTACGATTCAAAATCAACTGATATGCAGCTGCTTGAATGCTGGGTGCCGCAGAGTTCATTTCATCTAAGAAAAGTACCACGACAGGATATTTGCTGGCAAATTCTGCATCGGGCAAATCAATGGGAGCCGCCCAATCCATAAGACCTAGGTCTTTGTTAAAATATGGAATACCGCGCAGATCTGTGGGCTCCATTTGTGCAAGACGAAGGTCAATCATTGCACCTTTCATTTCTGCAGCAATACTTGCCACAACTTCTGATTTACCAATGCCGGGAGGACCCCAAAGAAACACTGGACGTTGTTTTTGGAAACATTTAATAATAGCACGACGACCTGTTTCTGAGGTCACTGTGCGGTGTTCGCTGATACTATCTTTAGCCATAACTTTCTCCTTTTTGTTGCGTTAAAAATGTATTATACAATACTCTTGAATTATTGTCTGTTGTATTTGTGCAACAGATTAAAAAATTCCTGGATTTTTCTTATGAAATTCGTAAAAAATCGGAGCATAATCTGTATAACTACAGTAGGCCCACTCGTCTTTGCGATTCCAAGAAAAGAATAGTCTTTCACCGTTGTTTTTTAGCAACTGCATCAAATGCTCGCGATTATTTTTTGTAACCCGAGATTTGGCACTACTTTCTCGGGTGTAGACCGATATAGTTTTACCAGTTTTGACTTTGTATACTACAAACACGATGCTTCCTTAAACTACTTCTACCATATTGGCAGGAACCTTATACAATCCTTTCGGAGTACGAATAGTGATATATTTGATAGCAATTTTTTCAACTCGGCCAGTGTGTGTGCCAAGTTTAGTGGATCTGAATACAACAGTATTTCCGATACTTAATGAGCGTTTGGTTCTAGTTGCAATTTGAGCACGGGCAAATTTAATTGCTAAAATGATAGATTCTAAATCTTCATTGGTTAGATTGCCGCTCATAATCTCACGATTGACTGCTTTAATATCCATTTACCACTCCTTTGTTGCTATGTATGTATTATAGCAAAGTTTGGTATTTCGGTCAATAACCCGATAAAAAGAACGGGTTTAGCGGCATCAAATAAAAGTAATACTTTAGTACTACTTTTCTAATTCCAAGTTTTCCAAATAGGTTTTCAAATCTCCACTGTGAAGTGCTAGCATAGTGGCTTCGGATTCTTCGAATACTACAATTTTGGTATTCTTAAAAAGATAGTAAACGCTTTGAAAGTATCTTTCTAATTGCAGTAAGTTACGATTGGTCAAAGGTTCTTCCAATTCGAATGTGTAACTTTGTAACTTGACATCTTTGGTAACAAATCTATAGCCCTCCAAGGTCAGTCTGAGACTAGAATCTTCGGTAGGGTTAAACCAAATACGATACTTTAATGTAAGTTGATCAGCAGCTGGCACATTGGCAGTTACTGCAAATATTTTTGTTAATTGACTTTGACTATAAGTCTTAGGGGAAGATTTTGTCACCACTTTTAAGTAGAACCACAGAAAATGATTCTGTTTTGAATAACGCATTTAACTTTTTAGCCAAATTAATTGCGTGCCCGGGATTACTAAAACTAGTCTTTTTATATTTAGGTCCGGGGTAATTGACCAACATATTGTGACTCTTCAAGTTGATAGGTTGGTCTTCATAAAACACAGCCCAAATCCCTTCGCTACTCAAGATCTGCTCACTCTTGTAGTTTATTTTATTGACGTGTTCTGCTAACACTTTAGGTTTAGGTCTGCTCATAATGTTTCTTCGATATATTATTTATCATTAAAAGTGCGTAGATTATTTATAACTACCACCGTCCATTACTACACTAATTACTTCTTCTGTAGTAGTAGTTTTCCGGCTTAAATTTGCACAATAATTCAATAAATCGTATATTTCAGCCTGCAAACTGCGTGCTTCTGTAGCCGATAGTACCAAGTTCTTATTGTTGCTTTGATTCATTAATTTAACTTTATCGTTAAACATTTTCAAATGCATATTGGAGAAATTACTTTCCATAATAGTTACCCAACATAGTTAAGCCATCCAGTTATGATATATTTTGTTTCAGTAAGCGATACTTGGCCTCTATGGGTATGTGTCCAATCTGCTGGCCACAATATAGTAGATCCTTTTTTTGCTGGAGTTACTAAATTTTGATGATAAAACTCAGTACCGCCCCCGTCATACACATCATTCAAATATGTCATAAAAACAATATGTCTGGTAGTAGCAGGCATTTTGGAATTGCTGCGTTCAGTGTGCCATTCATAAAATGCTTGCCCTGGCAAATATCGCTGGACTACAATTTCTTCTATTAATCGCCACGGAGCATATTCATTACTATAAGGAAATTTTTCTACGTATTTTTCAATAATGGGTTGTAATTCGTTGCAGTATTTTGTATATAAATCTTGATTATGACTAAGCAAACAATCGGTCGAATCTTTTATTTTTTTGTTTACATTAGTGAACTCGCCGGCTGCTGATATTAATCCGTCATACTGATACTGAGTATTTTCTTCAAAATACTCGATAATATCATCACACAAAGTTATATCCTTTATGTATGATTGCAGTATAAAATTACTTTCCATCTAATTCTCTGAGCATTTCTTGTGCTTGAGCCATTGACTTAAACGGACCTTTGAACGGATAACGATTTAAGGTAATGTACTTAGGGCAATTACTTTTAACCCATCCGTTGTTAAACTTAATTAAGTAATAGCCTGCACAGTAATAACTTTTGCTTTTACTGGTTTTAGTATAGATAGGGAAATGATGTCGTACATCCCATAAAATATTCCACGGTTTCTGTTTAACTGGAAATCCGTGTACAGTATGGTTTTTTTGTTCCACTCGCTCTTTTTTAACAACGGTATTGTCGAACACAATATTATGTTCTTTTGATAGCAGTTTGATACTAGGATACTTTTTTCTGTCTGAAGTATCGACGTAAACAAACGTACCATCTTCAACCGCTTGGATAGTGGCAATCTTCTCGCCTTGATTTTCAACAATCCAAAACTTATTTTTAACTACATTTTTAGCTAATAATTGACTCATTTGTTTCCTGTATATGATTTCTAAGCAAAAAATTGACGAACTCATTAAGAGTAATATCCTGCTCGTGCGCTAACTTCATTAGCTTAAATTGCGTTTCTTCGTCTAATTCCAATAGCACTTCTATTCTGGTATCCTGATCCATATTATTCTTCTTCCTTGAAGTCTACAACATTACCTTCATCGTCTGCACAAATGATACGAACTGTATCACCTGCTTCGTTTTTAATTGCAATCGGTCCCCAAATCCACCATTGTGTATCGCCTTGACTCCAACTGTCTTCTTCGCGTTCTTCTAACTCGTATGCACTATGCTCGTCGAGAAATTCTTCTAGCTCAGCTTCTTCGTCTTCGTCTAGATTAGCCATAGCCACATCATACCAGCAGCCGCCATCAAACAATTCGACTAGCTCTACATATTCAATATTGTTAACTTCGCAGTCCAGCATATCAATGCTATCCCGTTTACCATCACCACCCGTAACTTCTACAAACTTGAATTCAGGCAGATTGTCATCTGTGGTTTCCACGATCCACTCACCATATCGATAACCATTTCTAATAGTTACAATACCGTCACCTTCTCGTTGATGGTATGTTTCGACTTCTTCGCAAGATTTCTTGTAATATGTACTAACGTTCCAGGTAGCCATGATTAATCCCTTTCCATTTCTGCAGCTTCTTTGATTAGTTCGAATAGTTGTTCAACTGATTGAACCATAATCTTGGCATTTTTCCAATCTTCGTCTTTGCGTCCACTGATTTCCAACATAAAGCCATTGTCATACATATTGATAGTATATGAGTCGCTGACTTTGTCTAATTTGTCACTGATTTTATTAACTGATGTTTTCTTTGTTGCCATTTTCATTCTCCTTGATTTTTTAATGACATAATTTGCGTAGTTCTACTTTCTTGTATCACTGAGGATAACTTTTTGATAGAAAACTACTATAACTTGATGCTTGTTCACTTAGCCGCACCAAATCATATTTGCCGCACAATTTTAAGAAATGTGCACCCACCATTGGAATATTTTTACTAACACTACCTGCCGCAATAGTTTCTGCAATTACAGCCTTGACATCATCTGGTTGTGCAGTTAAGTCTACTAGTACACGATTGCGTTCGTAATCATCCAATACACGATGTTCTTCGCCATTGTGGTCGGTCCAACGTTGCAACATTAGATTGTTCCACGCAAATCCTTTGCGGTCTTTGTCTGCATACGCTTCTTGTAGACCCACTTTATTCTTAGAACCTTTAGTACGCACACCTGGATATGCACTAAAGATATTGTCAGTGGGATCGCCACGCATACACTTTTCAAATAAGATCCATTTAGGTTCAGGAATGCGTTTAGGCTCTTTGGTCTTTTTATCAATTACCAACTTGCCTTTTTTATCAAAGATACCTTCGATGGTATGTAGCTCGTCACTGATACCATTGTACTGATTTACATTAGGACCCAGTAACTGATAAAAATCTGTATCACTGCTTACGATGGTGTGGTGATCCTCAGGGTGACTTTGGATCCATCCTGCCACCAAGTCATCTGCTTCCAGTCTTTCGTGCCTGAGAACAGTACAATTTGTTTTGGTTGAGATAAAGTCTTTGAGATCGTCAAAAGTTTCCCAAAAGAGCTTGTCTTCTTCTTGCTCGGCTTCTGTTTGAGCGGCACGGGCAACTGCTCGGTTTTTCTTGTAGGGTTCATAATAGTCCTTGCGCCACGAACGGCCTTCTAAACAGAACACCACGTGATCAGCATTTTGGTCTCTAAATGCTTTGTTGACACTACTGAGTGTAACGTGTATGGCAAAACCCAAACGGTCCCACGCATCACTTTGTCTGCTGGCGCCGTGACGTGCACGGAAGAATGTATTTGCGGTATCAACGATTAAGTATTTCATATCATTATAATAGCATATAATAGATTTATGGTCAACCGTCGGTTAACCAAAAGTTTAAGAAACTTCTGAGTAACCGTTGCCCAAATCTTTGCGTTGAACGCCATTTGGGGGTCTTGGGTTGTTGGCATCATACTGCTCAAATGTTTCCAAAACGACATTTCTGCAGACATCCTGAAACCATTGGTCAACAATTTGGCTGTCGTCCCGTCCTTTGTAACCAGCACGAATCAATTTAGCCACAAAGAATTCATTCCAATCTAATTCGAATGCACCATTACCAATGTTTTCAGGGTCTAGTTCAACTTGAACAACACTGACCCAAGGTTCACCACGCTCAGTAGCCAACTCTTTTTCTGTTTTCTTTTTGGGCCTGGGCTCTTTTGGTTTAACAACTTTGGGTGTTTCTACCTTAGGTGGCTCTGGTTTTTTTATAAATTTATCAAATATTCCCATTATTATCTTCCTTGACTTCTATCCACGTGTGATCACCTAACCATTTAACTGCTTTGAGATATTCCCATTCTGGTGCTGGACCAGTTGACCAATCGTTTGGTCCAGTACTTAATAGTATTGTTTGTTGTTTTTTGTGATCGTATACGATCCAATATGTTTGTCCGTGTGCTAGTTGATATTCATATTTAGCTGAATGAACTAGGTCGGTTAAATCCAATCGTTCTTTTATTTCTGCAGCCTGTCGTTGCAATACTGCTACCAGTTCCATAATACGATTATACTCTTGCTCTGCGTGCATACGTGCCACATTGAGCATTATATCTTTTTGCTTGGTTACCGGCACAAGATCAAACTTAACACCGCCGGCTTCAGTGCCGTAAGTGCTGATATTGCGATTAAAAAAAGCAACAAGGGTGTTGCCTGTAGTTATATCGTAACTTTCTCTACCCTTGCTTACATTACTCATATTATCTTTTTAGTAACCACATCATATGTTCTTTAGCATCGTGCCACCTATATTCCCATATAGGTGATCCGGGACCAGTCCAAGCAGCACTACCAACAAATCCTTTTTTAAGCCAAATACGCTTTCGACTTAAATCGCAACGTTGCGGTGTTAGTGCAAAACGTTCTTCCCATTCAGCTCTACGATAAAAAGCATCGTCTTCGTCAATCCACTGATTCTGGTATCCTACACCCATCATCAGGTGCCCCACTCGTTCTTAAACAATGGCACTTGCAATCTATCACTGTAACGCCATCCACGCTTCATAGCGGCCAGTGCTACATTCTTTGCGTTTAATGTATAAACACTTTCCACACCACCAACAGGCATTAGATAAATGTGTCCCTTAAATCCTGCTGAACGAAATGCTCCTACTGCACATTCTGCGTCAGCGATATCTTGTTCAGTTGCAACCACTAATTTAAGGTAAGCAGTACCAACTTGTTCATATTCACATACAACTTCGGGCTTAATAGCATCCTCCCACGATTCTCCACTGGCAGGAAGTTTGGCACTTACACTGAATGTGATTTCTCTATCCCAGTTGGCAATAGTCCAGTCATCCAAGTAATGTTTGAATTCTGGGGTTAACTTTTGAGTGCCATTGGTTTCAAATGTAATCTCTTTGAGTCCATGCATTTTAGGATGATCCAGCAAATCAGGATATTGACGTTGCCAACCTAGCAATGGCTCGCCGCCAGTGATTACAAGATGTTCGTCTTGCCATTCTTTGTAAGGAAGTATATCCATAATCGAATTGGCAATTGAATCAGTAGAAAGTAAAGGAGAGAGATGCTTAAAGCGAGGATCCCAACTAGCATAAGAATCACAGCCTGTAGAAACCAAAGGCAATTCTTTATAATCGTTGTACATTTGCACAACACTTGCAATATCATCTGTTTCATTACTTAGTTCTCCTCTTGGCATTCCAAAGCCAGCGCATTTGAAGTTACAACCGAATGTACGCAAAAATATAGATGGTACACCCATATAGCGACCTTCTCCCTGCACACTATAAAATAATTCTGAAATTTTAATTTTACTCATATAACTTTGACCATTTTTTTAATTTTTCGATTTTTGATAATTTACCTAGATTTAATTCGTTATATGTAATTACACCTTGTTCTACTAGGATATCAACCATTGCCAATACATCTGCTACTTCTTTTGCTAAAGTTGCTTTATGCGATAACCCTGTATGATGAGAAGTTGACTCAATACCAAATCGTTGTATCTTGCAGACTTCCTGTACAACTTCTGCACATTCTTCGGCTAGTATAATTAATGCTTCGGCTACTTTGTCTGTAGAAGAATAGTTTACTGCTACTGGTAAATTTTTTTCTAATTCTCGAACAACACGTTTTTCTATATGATTGTTTAATTTTGAAGTTAGCATTTTATTGATTCCAATGTCGAATAACACCTGCTACGATAAAGCAGTTTGTAATGATATATGATAACACAATTGCAGTACGAATGCAAGCAATACGGTCAGCTTCTTTGTCCGTATCACCTGCTTTTTCACCTAACGATTTTGCCCAAAGGCGCCAAACTTGTTTAATGATTTCTTTTACCATCAAATACACAGTTGAATAGTAAATTGATGTCGCCGTCGTTGATCACACGATGAAATGCCCCGTCAGGGATTAGTACAATATCTCCTGCACTGACTCTAAAGGGCTCATCTGTTTCATCTCCCACAATCATTTGGCCGTGTCCCAAAACAAAAATATAAATTTCTTCTTGCCCGGGGTGACGATGCCCACGTGTACTCATACCTCTATGTAAATTAGTAGAGCTCAACACAAGGTTTTTTAATGTTTTATTATCTTTGAGTGTATAAGTTTCGTTATCTTTGATAACTTCTCCGCCCACGTTATTAATATGGTATTTGATCATACAAATAAATCCTCATTCCATTCTCTATGACCTTCTCTGAATGCCATATTAGCTTGTGTTTCTCTTACTTCAACTCTATAGCACCAAAGTCTTTCTGCTTCACCTGGGCCCCACATATCAGGAATGTAAACACTGTTGACATACTTGTAAAGCATATCAGCCAGTCCCTCGCAACCAAGTTTTGGTAAAATAGTTAGTTTTGCTAACCCCTTTGATTCTAGTAACTTGTATGTTTCCATTTCTGGTTCATCTTCTGCTACTAGCAGCGTATGATCAAATTGACTCTCTAATATTTTCTTTAGTTCTTTTAAGCCGCCGTAATCGGCAACCCAATTGCGAACATCTAGTTGGTCAGTACCAAAATAAAATTTCATACTAAAACTGTATCCGTGAATAGTATTGCAATGACTGTCTGCACGCCATTGTCTGTAAGCGCAAGGAAATGCGTCCACATATTCTTTTGTTGAGGTATATTTGTAAGTTACGGGTGTCATGCTTTTCTCCTATGTTAATTGTAGCATAGGCAGCAGAATTTGTATAGCGGGATGATGCTCAAAGGCCGCTTGTGTATTTATCTTGTTTTTATGCAGGCTATAGTGGTTATATTATTTTGCTCTGGCTGAGAGATATTGTTCGTGTTGTATCCACCCTTTGCGAGTTAAGAATCCCCATTCGCGTTGTTTTGGGCCAGGCATAAACAATGTCCAAGTTTCTACATTGGCGTCAATTTCGATACGATGATAGCTTTTGGCACCACAAATTCTAAAACTACCAGGACCACGCCATACTGCTATTTCGCCTATTTTTTGTCCAAGATTATTAAACTGTGGCAACCATTCGTAGTAGCCGCCTTTAAGGATAAGGGTAGCATAAGGCCAAGGATGATCGTGTACATCATCAGGATCTGATTTAAGAAACCTGTGCACAAATACATTAAAGGGAAACCAAGTGCGTTCTTTAAGGAATACATAATATCTTTCTAAGTAAGGTTCATCGTCAATTCGGTCCATAATTATTCTTTTACGTCCTAATCTTTCGAGTAACTTTAGCAAGACCATAATGATTTCCTTTTACATTCTTAAAATTTCTAAACTAACTAAATCTGCAACCGCTTTACTGAGATCATCGTTTTCATGGATAACGTGCAGAACATCGTGTTGCTCATCTTTAGCATGATCGTAAGTTCTAATACTAACAATAGTGCCTCCACGAGCAGGTGTAAGTTCAAATCTAATACGCCCGTCAATATCATGACGAGAAATTGAGTATTTCGCTGAAGATTCTAGTTCGATGCTATTTTTTGAGCTACTAAGTAACCAATTGCCAAGTTTTCTTTTAATACTATCAAACATTTTATTTTTACCTTGTTGGTGGATATATTTCGATACCTTGGTCTTCTTCATTGACCAATGCTATTATAACTTTTAATTTGTCTTCTGCATCTTTTACAGAGTCTAAAGCATCTTGAACTGCTGGATGTTTCGTCGCCAATTCTTTTGCTTCTTGTTCTTGGGTCATTTTTTCGAAGGCCCATTTTAACACAGCATCAGCTTTATGAGTAACATCTATCGTAGCATAACTGTCATACAAAGGACGCCAACTGTTGCCATCGTTGACTTCAAAATGGTCGCCAGTATATCGAACCTGCCCAGCTAGGCCTTGCTGTAACTTGTAGTTGTCTATGTAGATTGAGGCACCGGTGCCAGAGCCAGCTATATTCAACCAATCGCCGCTGCTACTAAGGCTTTTAATCATTATGATTCTCTTGCCCGCTTAAAAACTCATCAACCATTGACTCTGCAGATTCTTGACTTTCTGCAAGTACTTCGAAAGTTCCTGTACCATTTTTAATATGAATATCAAAAGGTGCAACACCTTTTGGTAACCATTTTTTGGACATCTGTCTTTTGACTGTATACATTTTTACATTAGGATTTCTAAGTTTTTTTATTAGATCATCGCTTATTGCTTTAGCTGTGCTCATCTACGTTCTCCCACGGTTTATCATTTCCTGCCCAATCTTGTGTATCGATACTCCACGTCATCAATTGATTGTACACAGGATATAACCAATCCCAATCAAAACGACTCATTGGAAAACTTATCCAGTGTCCTAAGTAGTATAACACTTCGCTGACTATTCTTGCAAATGCTTTTTTAATCATTTAATTGATTTTGTTTTTAATTTTATTATATTCAGTTTCGTTATACGAATAGATTTCATCCAACAATTTTTCTTTTTCTTTTGAATTATGCCATTCGTTTTCTTTTGCAAAATAAGCTTCTCGATATTTTTTATATACAGAATCAGACATTGATCCGTACTTTTTATTTTGAATGTCTTGATAAAGCTCGGTGATGTTTTCTTCAGCTATATCTATTAAAGATTTTGGAGCTTTTAATTTTTCTAAATTCTGTTTGTTATTCAACCATTTATCAAAATTTTCGTTTAATTCGATTAGCGTTGGTAAAGGTGGATTGTTATAATAGTGGCCCATAAATTTTTTCATGGCATCTTCTAATATACTTTCTCCTCTCTCAGTGAGCACATCGTATAATTGTTGATCTAGCAAATATAATTTATAATCTTCGGAATTAGGTCCGACTCCTAAATGGGCTAATGGTCTCATCTTGGGGCAAAGTCCTGTTGTAGTTTAATATTATCAAAAAACTCTTTCTTAGTACCAGAGTCATCTTTGAATGCACCTTTAAGCACAGATGTTTGTGTTAAACTACTGTGTGCCATAATGCCTCGATTCTCGCAACATCCGTGTGTCATTTGAACATAAACACCAATATCATTTGCACCAGTGGCTCGACCTATTTCTTTAGCAATTTCATTACAAAGCTCCTCCTGGAGAGTGCCTCGTCTTGCACACCACTGTGCAATTCTGGAATACTTAGATAAGCCAATAAGTTTATTGGCAGCAATAATACCAATATAAGCCACACCAGCCACAGGTTGGTGATGATGACTGCACATACTACGCAGTTCACTGCGAACAACAAGCATACCTTCGTAACGGTCTTGCGAATCATTTGGGAACGCTGTTGCGTCCGGGGCTGGATCATATCTTCCACTCATCACCTCATTAATGTACATTTTTGCCAGTCGTCGAGCAGTACCTTTACTACTAGGATCGGTATCTGTGTCGATCAGTAAAGTTTTCAGTACTTGCTCAAATGCTTCAGTTGCTTCTTCTATTAGGCGTTCTTTATCATCTTCGCTTAGATATTCACTAATGTTATCGTTAGCCCAAAAGCGTTTGCCTTCTCGTTTCATCTTAAAACGAAGAACATCTGCTAAACTAGATTCTTCATAGCCGCCTTCGTCTATGTTGTCGTATGATACTGGTTTTAATTTCATATAGTTCCTAACTTTGTTTATTATAACTTATTTAGAAAATTATTGCAACTGAAAAAGTTTTCAATTAGCGCAACAGTTTGTTGTTTTAATTTGGGCAAAAAGTGGGGATAGTTATCCATATATTGGATAATCTTCTCACAAAGTTCTGGACAATGCGCTTCGTATGCTTCGAAACTTTCTGTCCATTCGCTTGGGTATTTGAATGTATCGTAATACATTTCACTATAGCTAAGTCTATCTGGAACCATAGGGATAGCATCTACTAGCGAACCTTCGTAGCAACCAATTCCCAGTGTTTCTTGTAAACTACAACTAAAAACCAATTTGGATTCGCCCAATAATCGATGATATTGATCTTTGGTTAACTGTTGATCCTGACATACCACAAACTCGTATTGTGGCAAGTGAGTGGCCAAATCTCTAAAAATTTCCACTTGCTTCTCGGGAGCAATACGATGTGGAAACAGTACAAGATCTCGCTTGGTCATATTTTTATATGCAGACAATGTATCGTCCATATACTCCATCGGCCAACCTGTGCGAACAATTTTTCCAATCTCTTTGAAACCTTCAATTGTTTGCGGCATTACGATATGTAATAGATTTTTACAAAACATATCGATGTGAAAGTCTGTGGCAAAGTAGTTGTGATCAAACGCTTCAAAGAAACTTTTTTCAGCAAATCTAACCCAAGGTTTATCTCCGACTAATCGTCCTAAAAAGTCTTGAGGATCATAACTGCCAGCGTGCCAAAGTCCGTGTGTAGTTACTGGGATTCCCAACAACTCACTCATATACTTTAGGTTTATGATACCAGGATGCCAGGCATCAGTAAAGATAAAATGATCGCCAGCCTGGACGGCTCCTGTACAAAAAAGTCTTCCAAGTTGTTCAACTTGGCTTGCCTTATAGATATTAGTGCCCCCAAAATTGAGAAATGCACCAGGAGTAGTGGCGCTAGGAATATCTCTAGGGCCCGATATAATCGTGACATTGTGTCCTGCCTTTGTAAGTAAATCAGGTATATGAGTCTTCCATTGACCCGTATACCTTGTTTCTACCGCTTCTAAATCAACTAAGAAGATGGTCATATTATCTCTGATTGTTGTACTCTGCTTGTTTATTCATATAGTGCCTGTAACGCTCGTACTTGCGATATTGGTCACTGCGATATAAATCTTTCTCATCGTACTTCAACATATTCATTCTACAAAAATCTTTGTAGCCTTCCAAGTCATCAAACAGTCTATCGACTTCGGGTTTCATTCTTAGATATTTTTCAAGCCATTTTGGTTGTGACATTTGTTTTCCTTATTATTAAATAACAACTGATAAATCGGGTCTTGTGGTATTGTATTTGATTACCGCACCATTTTCGCCGTCTTCGCTAACTTCGATCCAAACTGTACGGTTAGGATACTTAGCAGCGATCTGTAAGTAAAGATCATCACTGATCATTTCGCAACTTTTATAATCTAATTCCAATGTACCATTAGAGTATAAGTGTTCTAACCAGCGTTTGAACTGTATAAATTCAATATCGCGGTCATTATGAGTAACACTAATATAGACTCTGAAGTGGAAAATGTGACGATGCGGAGTGCCAAGAAAACTAACATCATACATATCTCCTGTAGCCAACATTGGATCTGTGGCAGCTGCTGGATAGCAGTGAATGCCTTCCTTTTGGAATGTAACTGAGATCATACGATCTGCAGCCGCCATAATTCTATCTATTTGTGCACGTTGATCTTGATTAATCATTTCTTTTTTGCCTTAATTTTAGGTGGTTGTATAATATCTTCGAATTCAACTTTGGCAGGCACACCCACTGGTGTATCACCAACATACTCACGCCAGTCTGTGTAGACGTTTCTGGTTAGCAGTTCGTTTAAGGGATGGCACCAAACACCGGGGTTTGTATCTCCCCAAGTGTTGTCGTCGATCTTTAGTGTAGCATTATAGTTATAGAGCTTGATATAGGGAATCTTAACACTGATCATAGGGATGAATGTGTTGTATTCGCACCAACCGTTCTCGTGTAGTTCTCGAGCATATTCAACACCAAAGTCTAAAGTCACCCAGTAGTCTTTGATCAACAAAGGTTTGATCATATCATCCCACGCAGCCCATTCGTATGCGTTCTCGGGATGGAAACTTTGGCTTGTACCAAAGTAAATATTTTTGATATGATTTTTTGGATTAGGATCTTTTAATGACTCATTGACAATTGCAATGATGTCTTCTACTGGTTGAATGCCTACTACAAATAATGTAGTTTCATTCTTCATTGGGGTGTTTTCTACTTCTGTACCTACAAAGTAGGTAATCATCTTACGGCTATCTGTATCAAGTGCCATATTACTTCCAATAAATGTAGCCCCTTGAATAATTCTCAGGGCGGGTTAATGAATCTCTGAATGCATTTTGCCACTCAGTGTCTCTATTATAGCCTTTAGTCCAGAAACTGTCAACGACTAAATCGCCCATTTCTATCCAATATGCTGCATCTTCCATACACTGAATAAACCTTTTGGTCCTTGGACTTGGGAATATAACAGTACAGGCTTTCCACAACACATTGGAGAAATCAGTTGTAAGCATTTTTTGTGCACCAAACACAATCAATGCTTCGGCATTTACCATATCACTTTCGAATACATTGGTATTACCACTTAGATCAATTACCACATCGTAAGTGCCTTCGGCAGTATCTTTAAGTACACTACTCCACTGCTCTTTATTGCTATGACCAACTTTGGCGTCATCTTTGAGTGCACTACCCCAAAGATCTTTATTGCTATGACCGACTACAGTTATATCAAAGTCTAAATGCAATAATTTAATAGTGTTATACGCAACCCACGCAAGGAATCCGCTACCTAATATTACCAATCGTTTACCCGGGCCACTGCGTTCTGCTATTTCCCTAATAGGTTGTTGTATAATATTAATACCACAGGCCACAGGTTCTAATATGTATTTAGGTTCTGCTGATGGCACACGCACAAATTCGTTAATTCGAACATTATAAGAATCAGCATAAGCCGGCTCACCGCGTGTGGCAACATAATCGCCAATTTTAATGTCGTAGATACCTTTGCCCACTGCAGTGACTTGACCAAGGCCTTCGTGTCCACTCATATTCAAAGGTAGCGGACCAAAACTGCCCGTCATCATATCCACATCACTGCGACATACCCCGGTTAACACTGATCGAACTTCGATTTCGTATTCGCCCACTGGAGGTTTATCGTATACGGTTTCTGCAAATTCACCTTGTCCGTTGGTATATAAAATTCTGTTGGTCATAGATTTTCTATTTGTTCGTGAATCCAAGTATCAATTTCAAACTGATCTAACCAGAATTGATGATTATTAATATTAGCGACTGCATCTTTAATCATTGCAGTATACGCATCTTCAGGACACCAACCTAATTCCACATTGGTGTTTGTATTAGCAATAAAATCGATTGAGCTGTTGTCCTCTTCGAGCGTACGCCAATCTGCAACCAAAGCCCATTTATCGCCAAAGTTAATAGTACAACGGTCGTCTACATCATAAGTTCCACTGTAGTTAACTGTGCCGTACTCTGTACTTTCGATATCTGCTAGTTTCCAATTTGTAACTGCATTTCTGTTGGTTGCAGACACTTTACGCCAATTGGGATTTAGAGCAATGTATATGCTTAACAAATGTGGCATCAAGTCTCGACTAACACCACCAAATGCTAATCGTTTTGTAGTAAACCAACTGCCAGGATTAGGGATACAATTATGCCTAAGCCATTGTATCTTTACTGTATCAGATTGGCTGGCCAACGATTGTAACTCGGCAATATTACTGCGCCACATATTGTTCTTGACCATCATAAAACGTGTTTTCTTAAACACAGTTACCAAATTAGTCCAACTGAAACTATTTGATACTCCGGGTTTTTCGATGAATACAATTTTACTGTAGGGTGCAACCTTTGCGGCCAATTCAAAATGTGTATGATTTGGTGTGCAAACAAATGTAATATCAAAAGGTGCGTGTGCTATTACTGCAGAATCTACTGTAGGTAAGTCTGCACCTTTTGCAATATTGGAGTCTACAGTTATTACTTCATAACCGAGATTGGTTAAAACAGTTTTGTACAACTGTCCTATACCTAAGCCAACAACAAGTGCTTTCATTTATGATTGGGATCCATTGCAGGGTCTTGCTTGGCGTCTTCGGTAGTCACAAATCTTGGTGCAACACCCCACGCACTGAACCAACCCAATGGTTTCCAATACTTATGTAACAAATTGTTAATTAAGATAATAAACATAATTGCCAAAACTACTGCACATCCGCTAAGTATGGTCATCGCCAAAATGTTAGTTGCATTTTCTACCATTATAAAGTCTCCAATTCTATAAGTTTCGTTTCATCTAATCCGCTGTTATCTCTTGTATTATACACATCATCTGAATTATCGTCAACAGTACTAAACAATTGATTGAACATAGTGTTGCTATTTTGCGTATTTTCACCGGTATAACCACGAGTTCCAGGAATGGCTTTCCAATATTTGTTATAGTGTTCGATTAGTTCTTCTGCACGACCACGATCACTGGTTTCAAATATAGCGTCAACAATGTCTCTGAAAAAATGGCGATCATACTGTTGGAATTTTTTGCCATTCATTTTACTGGCTACCAACATATTTGGATAACTACCACTGTCGTATGCTCTATTGGCACGTTGAACTGCTTCGATATGTGTCCAAACATTATGACCCATTTGAATGGCATAGCTGAAACTATCCCAAGAAGTTTTACCTTCTTTACCAATCTTATTTAGATCACCGGGTTTGTATATACAAACATCTTTGATTAGTGTTCTAAGACTAACTGGGCTTTCTACAAAAGTATCAAATATTCGGTCTTGCAATAGTGCATCACCAAACTGCCTTGTGTCTGTAGCATACTTTTTATTATCAACGCTGGGTTGCATTTGATAGCTCCACTTGCCACGATCCGGAGTAGTGATATCATAGTAGATCTGTCCGTTGGCAGTTGCCAAGAATGGACTTGCACAGTCAAAGCTGATGGTAAATTGGCTGTTATGATATTTGCGAACAGCACGTTGAATATCAGTTAACAACGTGGCCCACTCGAGTTTACTGGTGCCCAAGAAGTGCATCCAATCGTGTAGACCTTTTTCTAACAGGCCATCAAAGCGCAGTGCAACCAATCTTCTAAGTGTAAGATGTATGTCACACATATTCTGTCCACCCATAGCCCATCCTTCAAACGGACGGTTGTATTGTTTGGGATCGCAGAACTTTTTAACACGTTCATACCAATCATCTGCTTGAGTGTGATCCTCGCCTTGTAGCACATTCAAGAACTTGCAACGACCTGTACGATTGTTCATAAAGTATTCGTTGTTGATGTAGGTAGCATCAACTGCATCTTGATATGAGTAAATGCCAGTGGCCTTTTGGCCTGCAGGACTACGGGCTACCCACGCTGGAATATCCAGGGTCATACCGCGATCCATATAAGCATCCATCCAGCTTAATACTTGGCTACGTTTCTTCATAGCTTTGGGACAATTGGGATCTTTCCAATCGCCTTCCCATACCCCTTTACCAATTTGGAATCCGCCACTATCGCCCAATACAAAGGTATTGGGATCACGATTGCGAACCATATCTTCTTTGGGATCGAATTTATTAACATCCAAATTGGCGTGCCCTGCACTATACAATGCCCATTTGTAATGAAAGTATCCTTCTTTACTGTTTAACCAGTTAAGGCCCTCAATTCCATTTTCAAATTGTGCAGGTATACGAGCAGGATCTATGTAGTTGGGATCGTGCCTTTGTTTGCCTATGTAAGTGCCATAAAAGCTACTGAGTGCTGGTAAAAATACCGCATAGTCGCTTTGCTTACTGGTTAAGTCGTCTCGGATCATTTTGTTTGTGCAGGTAACATATAGTTGTAGTCAGCAATGCCACTGTCTACAGTAATCATTGCAACACCTTCGTCACTGATCTTAAATGTTTTGTCACCGGGCAAGCTCAAAATGCTAGTAACTGCTGCAACTGGCCAGCTCCAAGTTTTAGTCAACTTGCCACTGATACCGCTTTGGAACACAAAGTCTCCTGCGTGGCTACTGTGATCGCCAAAGTAAAATTTAAGATCCGTGCCTTCTGTTTTTACAGAAAAATTAGGCTCTTCACTATTAGCACTGGCTTGGAATTTCAATCTTTGCAAACTGTTATTAGAAGGCACAAAGTCTACAATCCATTTAACAGATTTCATTTTAACACTTTTCAATTGCTCACTTACAATAGCTTCTGCCATAAAACGATAATCATTCTTAAAGTCACCAGCTTTGTTTTCAAAGTGTACGCCTACTGGTACATTATCTTCGCCTTTGGTTTGGCGAGTAACAGTAATAACTGCGTCTTCTTTGTATTCTGGAATATTCAAAATAGTGTTTAGTTTGCTGAGATTAGGCATACCAAATACTCCAATAAAATCTGCTACTGGTCCTTTGAATTTGGCCTGCAGAATGATGCTACGATTTTCAGAAAGTGCTTCTAAAATGGTATTATCTTCTGTGCCTGTAACTTTAGCAATATCAATGCCTCCGAGGCTGTGTGTATGTTGTACGATGTCTAAAAGGTGGTCTTTCATATTAATTTCCTTAATGTTGTGTTATTGTATATGATATATTTAGAAAAATCAATGCCTGTTTATTCAAAAGTGAATAAATCAGCAAAGGTTGAACTGATGTCAGTATTTTCGGCAATTTGCCAGTTCAATACTCCCAACAGGTTGTCTACCTTTTGATCTACAATGGTGGATTCCATTAGGTTATCATCAAATGGTAAATCTTTGAACCACTGTGGAATGTGTGTTTCATCAGTGGGATATCCTACGCTGGTGTAGCCCAGTGGATTATCTTTGAGTTTACATACGATGGTCTTCATACCATCAACAATGCCCATACTATAGTTGTCACCGTACATACGTTTCAGATTGTTCCAGTTCATAGCAGCACGAACGTGTCCGGGCATATTGGCTTTACCAAGTCTTGCTTCTTCGGCAGTATACTTGGTCAAGTTGTTGACACGTTTGGGTGTGCCTTTTTCCCAAGCCGGGCGGTCTTGGAACAATAACTTAAAGTCTTTGACCTTTTTATAAATGTCTTCTTTTTCTGTACCAGTTAGCACATCTAACAAGATTTCACTTAAAAAGTCTTGCACTACTTTGGGAGTATCGCTACGCTTCAAGTCCAAGCCCATGGCTTTAACTTTACCTGGCTTACCGCCAACATCTTGTCGCTTGCCTTCTTTGTCAAAGATCAATACTGCGTATCGTTTCTTTTTAATAAAAAGACCTTTAGTGGCAATAAGTTCTCGGCCACCTTTGATAATAGCGCCCATCTCACGGGGGCAATGGCAAGCACGTTCCATAAATCCTGGGAATGAATCATTGACTTGATCAGCAATATTATCATATACCTGAATACAAGTATCCTTATTCCATTCCATACGACCGGCTGCCACATCATCTTTGATAGCAGGCCAAGCAGTAAAATAAACTGAGTCAGTATCACCATAGATAATAGCATCACCCACGTGATCATATTTTCCAGTGATAGCTTCATTTACAAAACTATCCATATGTTTAGCAATAGTTCTGCCAGTTAGTGTAGTACTTTGTCCAATACGATGATCAAAGAATCTACAACCTGGATTCAAAATAGCACCATACAGACTATTCAAGTTAATCTTCTTAACCAGTTGTCGTTTGTCCCAGTATTCTTCTGCGGCCTTGTCTCCGGCCGCAATAGCTTCTTTGAGCTTGGCCTGCATCTGTTTACGTTCAGCATACCACCGTTCTAGCAGTCCCGGGATAATACCTTTTTTCTCATAGGTAAACAATGTGCCATTGGCACTAATAGTCCAAGGCTTGTTGCTGTCAAATACCAGTCGCCAAATATCAGCAGCACTCATTACATCACTGGTACCATCCGCTTCCCACTCAACAGTAATTTCAGTTCCGGCATCGCCACGCATAACTGCTTCGTATTCAAAGCTGCCAAACAATCCCTCCCAAGCAGCTGCAAAACTAGAACCACTGGACATCTTTTCTTTGATGTAGTGGTCAGTCATTACAGGTTTCAGCTGTCCAATAATTGTTTCTGGTCCCATATTAAGGGCTCGAATAGCCGAGGGATAGAGCGAGTTGATGTCAATTGCTCCGATGTAGTCGTGCATTCCGACTTTGGGATAAGCAACATAGGCACCTGCGGCCTGCGACTCTGTGTCTGATTCTTCTTCTCTATGTTTCCTGTTAGGTACGACCAATCCTTGACTGTGTGCTTCATTGATAATTGCCTGTTCTGTTGTTGCTACTGCGCCCATTGTGGTCATCAATAACACCGTGTTATCGTGAGCAATGGTATTTGCTAAGTCTAAGAATCTTAGTTTCTTATCCAATCGTGATAACAACATGGTATCCTGGCGATTATAAGTAATAAACGTTGGAAAATCCTTGTTGTACAACTGATCTAATGTGCCTTCGTATTGTGTTTTGCGTTCTCCTAGTTCATATTCAGAAATAGCATCCAAGCTATAACTGTGGCGTTCTTCATATGTATACTTGCGATACAGTTGCATATAGTCCAAGTGGACTCTACCAACTAAATCAAATGTTACGCTTTCTGTACCATAGCGTTCAAACATTCTTTGATTGGGATATTGTCCCCACAAGCATAATCTGCGTGTGTCGTCTTTGCTGAGCACACGAGTAATGCGTCCAGTGGTATAGGGAATATCATAGCCTTCCGAGTTCCAACCGCTTAGGATATCTGCATCGTCTATTAGGTTAAGAAATGTATCCAACATATCTTCCTCACGTTCGAAGATATAGCAGTCATCAAACTTTTTAGTAATTTCTTCTGCGGTGGCCCAGCTCATACCTTTGGGAGGTACTACCAGCGTTACTAGTTTTTCCAACCAATCCATATACACACTGATGGCAGTGATAGCATTGAACGGATCGCTAACTGGACTAAATCCACGTTTAGGATCAAAGTCTACTTCAATGTCAAAAAATGCAGTATGTAACTTGGGAGGTTCTGCACCTAAATAGTTTTCTTCAAGGCATTTGAATACAGGTTTGATATCGCTTTCCCATAGTCGCTTATTACCCTGTATACGCATTTCCTTTTGGAACTCTTTACCGTTGTTGGTGGTAAATCTACTAACAGGTGTGCCGTAAATAGTACGGTGCTTGCCCCTTGGGTCATCGTAATAAAACACATAGTTGGCAGGATACTCTTTGTATACCCGTTCGCCATTTACACGTTCTACAATGTGTATGCGATCACCTTTGCGATCAAATAATGCGTCTACGTAACTCATTGAGTGATCATCCTGAATAACCCCACAGCGTCAATGCTAACAAGCAAACAGTAATTAGCAAGCATACCAAAGCTTCCACGAGTCCAACTAGCCCAACCGTACATAGCGCAACCAGATATCCAAACAGGGTAAAGAGCCAAAAGAGGAGGATTGGGTACTGTAATAGCCATGGTGAGGCTACAACTAATACTAATAGCCCAAGCCAATATTTCAACACAGAACCTCAGTGGCCACTCGCGATAATCTCGCTCGGCCCATTTATAAATATCGACAAATGCATTTGATATTTGATCCATTAAAGGGTTTTACCTACAGTTTCCAAAATAGTATTAAGCTCGTCGTGATCTTTATTGGTCTCGCCTAATTTAGCCTTGTGTGCAATTTTAATTGCTTTTTTAAGCAATGCTGGTTTAATTTCCAATTCTTCTGCGATTGCTTTAACTGTGTCGTTAAGTCCAGCAGTAAGATCTTCTACTTCTTGTAGTACAGTCATACCCTCATTGATTAATTGGGTAAGTTTAATTTTCGCCTCGCCATTGAATGTACGGTCGCTCATAAGTTCTCCTAAAAAATTATTGTACAGGAATACCTGCAGTAAGTCAATCTACTTCTGCAAATTCGGTTACCATCATAACTGGACTAATCCAATCATAAGGTATTTGATTTGAGTCATCAAATCTTAGATTAAAATGTGGCCAATTAAAGTGTACTCTTGCCAAATCTATATAGTATCGATCTCTAGCTTCGGCCATTGCTTGATGATCAATGTTGTCTGCAGACAATATTTCTTTGATATAAGGCAACCAAAATAATGGCATATCTTGTAGTGTAAATTTATAGTCAGCACCGTTGATATCTGCAGCGTATAAATTCTTTGCCAATGGATTGATGTTGATACTGTTAGCATCATTATCATCGAATCCATAACGAACAATTATTGCACTTTCAAAAAATCCTGGAGGAATTTCCAAAGGTGGAGCAGTTTCTGCATTGATGCCCACGTGATGATATCCATCAAAATGTCTAAACTGTTCTTTGATAGGAGTATACATTGTGTTGTCAGGCAACATTACTGAATTCCAATTTTCTGTTCTAAATACTGGACCTGTGGTAACTGGAAAGTTTGTAATGTAATACTGCAAAAATTCTTTTTTCATAATGCGAATTGCATCATTGCAGGGAAAATTCCAAACCAAATATGACTTACACTCAGTCAATGCACCGTGTCCCAAATAGGAAGCACGAATACTTTCAGGATAATGGCTAGTGCCGATAACTGCAAAAGGATCTGGATCTGCAAGCAATAGGTCTAATCCTCGAGACATAATCTCAATACTGCTGTCCATAAAAATATGATCTTCATTACCCATTGGGAACACTAGATCATCGTCCAGTTGATCCATTTCGTCTTTGACTGCTTGCCATTGTTCTTTTGTGTTGGCTCTATACCAATGAATGCTAAGTCTATCTGCTGGAAAGATACTTTCTAACCAGGCCTGCATATCTGCTTCACGGCCGGCAAATGCATCTGCTAGTTCTAAATTAAAAATAAATTTAGTAGTTAATGGTAGTAATGGTGCGTAACTGGCAAAGCTGTATTTTGCAATATCGTATCTATTGTCGTTGCGCAGATTGTATCGGGGGATTACGTTAGGGTTGAGTCTTACGTCGGTAATTTTACAGTTGAACCAAATGATCATAATTGAATTAAAAGTTATAGTTGATTATACTATATTTAATTAGAAAGTCAAGGTCACTTTGGAATAAAAGAGTAGCGAATTCCTTCATTCTGGGCAGCACCCGCCCTCCCGGTCCTAAGGCCAAGGTCTTACTTTAAGCTAGCACGCAACATCCAGCCGTGTTTGCGATGTGCATCCATTCTTTCGGCTAAAAAGTTGCTGAGTCCAGCTTCGCGTTCGCGCTCGCTAAGTTCGAACACCAGTTTTAATACTTTGATTATTTTTTCATTATCTTCCAATAATTCTGCAATCATTGCTTTAGCAGGAATAATATCGGTTTCGTCTTCAATTTGTGTCAGCATACTTAGGCGTGTGTAGCTGCCAGGAGTATAACTGCCTAATTTGCGAATGTTTTCTGCAAATGGATCGATGCTTTCGTAAACTTCGCTATAGATAGCTTCAAACAATTGATGATATTCAAAAAAGTCTGCACCTTCCACATTCCAGTGAAAGTAGTGACTTTTCAAATAGAAACTGAATTCAGTACTAAATGCAATTTTGAGAGCTTTAACTAATTCTTCCATTTTTCTTCGCTTTACTATTTCGTGTAGGGATCAATTCTTGTTGTCTGCGTGGATTACTGCCCACTGGACTAATGGCATTACCGTCGCCGATGATAGCAGTACTGCCATTATAAGCAGCTAGATTCATACCTTCTGTCAAAGGATTACCAAATGCTTTGTGTGCCTCAAGTATACGCTTACGGCCAGCAGTTTCTTTCAAGTACCAACCATTGCGGTCTTTTCTCATACCAAACTGTTCACGCAATGCTGCAGCAGGTGTACCTACTACATTATAATAGATTTTACTTTCTCTAAATCTTCTGCGATAATTTAAGCGTTCTTCATAATCTGAATCATCTTCTTCGTGATCTGGGCGTGCTACGCCAGTACCACCACAGGTTCTGCAACTGGTTCCTTCGTGTTGGCCTTCGCCAGTGCCGCGGCAATCATAACACTCGTGATCATCGTCGTCCTCAGGATGGCCTTCCGCCACACCTTGTTCTTTTATATTAAATATTTTCTTTGCTTTGTCGTTAAGATTGTTGGGTCTAATAAGTTTAGCAGGTATTGTTTTTGCTTGGGACTGTATTGCTTTATGTAGTCTATGGTTGCCATCAAGGATCCATTCTATTTGACCTTGCTCATTTACCATAATTAAAATAGGAAATTGATTAGACACCGTTACTTGATTAACTCTTTCTATTTCTTCTGGGTTACCTTCCCAATGAAGTAGTTTACTCTTTAGATTATCGTTTATCGGTAAATTTATTTGTTTAATGTGTTTGGTTAATTCTAAAATATCCTGTAGTGTAATCGTATCTGTGTCATTAGACCAACTTGTCTCAGCACCACCTTCCGCCACACCTTGCTTTAAGCAATGTTTTAGTTCTTCAACGGCTTCTTCGTATGAATCGTAGCCCGCATTGTCTATGTCGTAAGCATAACATTTCATATACCATTGGCCGTTGCCAGGACTTGATTCACGGTCAATACCAACTTCGCCTACTGGCTTACCATTCTTCTTAAAGATTTTGCGTTGTTGGTCTGCATGGCCTTCCTTCACACCTTTGTTTGGTACACAGTTTCTTACTTGTTTACCTGTAACACTAGATTTCTTAGTACCTTCTGCGTGTTTGCCAGGCCAACATTTGGTGTATCCATTTGAATCTTTTTGACCCTTTTTAATTTCGTTAAGATTGCCGTGTGTTTGGCACATACCGCAATCAGGGCAGGTCATTTCCATAGTTATATCTTCATTGTGTTTCTTTTTACCGGCACAATGCGCCTTTTGACTGAAACCTTTTGGATGTGAGCAATTAATACTGCTCTTGTATTTTTGACTCCATTTTTCGTTTAATGCAGCTTCTTCCATAGCCTTCTTAAAACCTTTGCCTGGTACCCAACCTGCAACAGGCTTACACTTGCATTTACCTGGTGTACAACTACAGTTTTTCATACCACATTGCATACAACGTTTTTCTGAATCTTCTGCTACACTTTCGTTATAATGGTCGTACTTGTCACGTATAGTGTCTAATTTTTCGTCGCTGGCACCTTCTCTACCTGCTTTGGCCAATGCCTTCATACCATCCTTGCCATATTTCATTACACCTTTAGCAGCACGACTCATATTGCGTTCGCCTTCTGCAATATCTTCTTCTTCAATGGTTGCTGGCTTGATATTTCTTCTTTGCATATCTTTAACATATTCATCTCTGTTATGATATACAACCTGTGTTCCTTTTGGTCTTTCTGACTGCTTCATTAATTCGTCGTAGTCTTGTTTAGTTAACTTCTTAGGGGCACTGCTTACTTTTGTTGCATAGTCAGTGGGACTAGGTTTCTTAGGACTCATAAAACCAAACATTTCATCTACTTCAGCCTCTTTCATATCCTTGGGCTTTTGATGATGTTTTTTCATATTAATGGCAATTGCAGCCTGTTGAGCAGCATTAGCAGCTTCTTGTATTTTTTTGTTATCAAATAAATCGTTAATAAACATTATTGTCCTTGCTTTCTTGCTACTTGTTGCAATAAGTTAGCAACTTGGCTACCTTTGGTAGGATCACTGAGTGCATCGCCTACCAAGTCTGCCAGTTGTTTGGTTTGTCTTAGTTGTGGACCAGTAATAGGTGTATTGGTATTTTTACTATTGCCCATTGCCATCAATGCTTGATTGGCCTGTTGTGGATTGATATTCTTATCAACCGATGCAATCTTACTGAGATTATTTTTGGCCATCATTGATTTTTGTACATTTGCAGCTGTAGTTTGTGCATCTGGGTTTTGTGCACCACCTGTGGTACTGGGAGCACCTGGTGTTGCACCGTATTCTTTAACTTGTTGTGGTTTTGCAGGAACATCAAACACCACTTGATATTTGCGAATTTTCGGATTCCAAATAGTGCGACCTTTAACACCGCTTGTGCGTTCTTGGCGATTCAATTGGTTCCAAGTTTTAGCAACTGTGTCTTTAGGAGCTGCCTTGGGTTCTGAATTTTCAACTTGTTCGTATGCTTCTTTGACACGACGAATCATTGAAGTAGCTTTGGCAGTTTTGTCCAGCTCAAGCATAATGCTTTCTTCGCATCCACCCACCAACTTACCAGCAAATGGATGACGGTGATCTTTTCTTGGCTTGGCTTTGTCTGTGCCTCGAACTTGGTCTCCAGGCTTTTGCTCGGGCTCACCGGCAAAAGTATATTTGTCGACTGCTTCCAATAACTGCTTCATTGAACTCATTTGGCAGCTCGTTTCTTAATAGTTTTCTTAAATGGATTAGGACCATTCCACTCTGGGCCGCCTAATAAATTTGTTTTGCCACTACCGCCTTTGACTACAGTAGCAACACTGCCTGCACTGCTTGCACCACCACTGGCATTTTCTCTAACACCGTGTCTGTAATGTCCGCGCAATTGATTTTTAGCTAACTTGGTAACAATGGAGTTGCGCTCGTCGATTGGTTCTTCTTGGCTCATATCTGTAGGAGTTGAGTCCTGTGTCATTAACTGGTATTCCATATACTCACGGACTGTATTCAAATAGTCATTGGCTAGCGTAATTTTAGCACTTACCCAGCCTTCCAATCCCTGTTGCTCGCTAACGTGTTGCAACATTTTGTGCAGAGCAATTGCGTGTTCTGCAGCGTGATAAAGCTCTTCGCGGGCCATTTGCACTTCGTGATCCATGTGCATTTGATGTGCGTCTTCCGCAATACCTTCGTGTAAAAAATCTTTGCTGTTCATTGTATACTATCCCAGATGATACTATATTTATTAAGATTTTAATTCAATTGGAGTTAAGTTAACTCCAGTGGGAAAACTCTTGTTAAAATGACGCATAATAATACCCGCCATAACGTGTGCTTGGTTTTCTTCAGGACTACCAGTACGTCCACTGCCAGAAGTTAGTTCATTGAGTGTATATTGTTTGTAGTGTGTTAATTCGTGTGCCAAAGTGCGTAAAATATCCACTGGATGACGATCAGCTATAGCAAGGTGTATAGTACAGGTGTTGTTGACAAAACGTCCAAAAGTTGCTTGTCCGTCTTTGTCTTGAATGTGTTTCTCCAACTTGATTTTAGGCAACTTATCAAGTTTCAAATCCTGCATTGCTATAGGCAAAAACTTGGCCAATAAATTTGGAAACTCTGCATCACTATTAGAGTTGATGCTTTCGTTACAATGCCAACGACGCAGGCTTTTGTTTATATTACTGTTAGGATCTCGTGCGGTTTTAGCACTGGTACGACTCTTTTTCATACCTTTCATACGTGCACAAAAACTACTACGACGTTTGGCATCTGCACTGCCTTTTTTAATCTTCTTAGGAGATTTGGTAACTGCAGTTTTGATTTTACTGCCTGGATGACTACGACGATAGCTTTTTACTGCTTTTTTACTCATTCCACCTGCACGTGGATTTTTATGTTTTTGCCAACTGTCTTTGTTTTCGTCAATCTTTTCTCTAAAAGGACGAATCCAAGTAAACTTGGTACTAGCAGGTACCCACTTGATACCTAGGCCGCGATTGCCTTTTTCAGGGTCAGTATCAATCAATAACCATTCTTTTTCTTGGCTAAACGGCACTGAATATTGCTTACGCAGTATGCGCACAATCTTACCTGTGTCAGCCAACTTGCCCATCATTGCACGGCCGCCTTCTTCGTCTTCGCTGATTACACCCAAGAATGTATCGGCAAAGTCTTTGCATAACGACTGTAGTTTATCATTTCGAGTAGCTGCAGTATGGAATAATTTTTTAATTGTTTCTTCTTGTGAAGGATCTTTGTAACCACAGTAAACTTTGTGTACATTGGTATCATTGATAAGGTCTGTGCAACTTTCACCGTAACGCTCATCCATTGGACTGCAACAAGGGCTTAGTGTAGTAACAATGATACTGCCTTCGGGAATCTCGCCGTATTTTTTATTATACTCGTCTATAGCTGCACGTTCGCCGTGCACACGTTTGCCTTCGTCGGCAAGATAATTTATACCCAATGCAATTTGATTTTTTGGATCAATTACTGCCGATGCAACCATACCGTAGTAGTCCGGACGATCCTGTTGACCTTGTATAATCATTTTACACAAATGTGCCAATACACGATCCAGCTTGTCAGTGTCGTGTATATGAAAATCGTCTGGGTTGACAGTTTCTGCTAACTTAAATGCACGTAGGTTCTTCATTGGAGTGTCTGGATGCACGTCTACGGTTAGTGCATTGCTCCAACGTGGATCGCGTGCTTCTTTTTTATTCTTAGGAATATATCCACTGGCATCTTCTCTTACATTACCGCCGTGTATAGGACTAGTACTGTAATCGCCGTCAGGCATTTCATCTTCACTAACAGGTTGTATTTTATCAAATATGTGTGCTAATTCTGGTGTAGCACGGCCATACAACTGTTTTAGGAATTCTGCACGACCTTTTTCGTTATCTTTTAGTCTTAGCCATAGATTACGGCATTCAGTGCCATGGCTAACATCGTATGTTTGTCCGTCGATATCAATTGATTTTTTGATTTCAGGAACTACAACTACATAGCCGTGTTCCATAGCAGGCATTGCATCATTCTTCCCCCAAGTTAAAAAGTAACTGGGATCTCCGGCTTTTTTGCCTGAAGCAGCATTATCACGCTTTAGATAAGAATCGGGGTTTAATCTTTTGGCATCAGGTGCACCCACTGCAGTAACAAATACTGTAGTCTCAGGATCAAAACCTTCGGGCAATTTGTACATTTGATTGCCTTCAATGATATGATTGGCAGGGATACCTGCAGCAGTCATTAACTGATATTTGTCGCTGAAATTAAAAGGACTTTTGGCACTGCTTTGATCATTGCTGGTAACAATATACACATTGTCATTACCAAACTTTTTTTGGAGTGCGTGAAAAACCCCGGCGTGCCCTTGATGGAAGGGTTGAAAACGTCCGGGGTAGGTTACAACTATACGGGTTGCGCCAGCTTCAAATAGTTCAAATGAGTACATACTGCAATAATTTAATTATATTGCAGTATTTAGCCAAATTAGTTAAGCTGGGGTTTCGTCTGTTTGTGGAGCATCAGCAGATGCACTGGCAGCATTAGCTTCGGCTTGTGCAGCAGCCGCTGCGGCCATTTGTGCTTCAACTGCAGCTTTGCCCTCTGGAGTGCTGGTGTCAACACGCTTGAGACCTTTACGCTCAAGTGCTGCCAAATCGCCCTTGAACTCATAGTGTCCAATGTGATTCAACAATACACGGCTATCGGCCCAAATATCGCCACCCATTGCTTGCCAACGACGGCAGAATGTCCAGTCTTCGCTCAAATAATGACCACGCTCGTCGATGATAGTATCAAAAATACTGTACATAAATGGCTCAAACTGCTTGCCTAAACCAATGTCATCAACGTATTTGCACTCTGGATGATTGTCACACAACTGCTTGTATACTGATTTCTTGAACAACAAGAATCCAGTACCTTGTGTATCAACTTGGAAGATTGGGCCTTCAATACGTCCGCCGTTTTTCAAGTTAATAACATAGTCAATAGGCAATGATTTCTTAGGATACAATCCGCCGATAACATCTTTATCAGCTGCAATCATACCAAAAATAGCTTCTGGCTCGAAACGTATGTCAGCATCAATGAACATAAAGTGTGTTGCTGCATCGTTGGTCATCATCTTAGCACACAAGTTATTACGTGCACGAGTTACCAATGATTCATTAACCATTGTGTCCAAACTCCAGTTAAGACCTACTTTGGCTGCAATAAGAGTAAATCTCAAGAAGCTGGTCATTGTTGGTTCACTAACCATACCACCGTAGCAAGGAACTGCGAAATGTACGTGTACTTTTGTAAAGTCAAATTGTTGACCTGCTGGTGCTTGCGGTTGTGTTTTTGCGGCACCTGGTACAGGCATAATTGCTTTTGTAAGCTTTGGAATTGGTGTTGCCCCAGTAAGTTTTGGTTGTACTTGGGTAGCTTTTGGAGGAGTTTTATTGCTCATTGATTACTTTCTTTGGTTAATTTGTTGATACTTCAACGACAACAGATTTGTCGTTTAATAGTTCTTCCACTACTGATTCTAATGCAGATGTAATGTCGTCGGTTACTAGCGATTGTCTGTCGGCAATCGTGTTGTCTTTTTCCAATACACTTAATTTAATCGTAATTGATTCTTCGTAGATTTTTGCCATCATAGGCTCCTTGAATATACAAATATTTATCAGTCGAGTTTCGTCAGCTTATATATTCCTGATACGATTCCCGGAGAAATCAAATTCAAGAATGTCAATATGCTGGGATCTTTGGTATAAAAGTAAATGCTGTTAAACCAGGATCTTTTTGACGCAAGTGTACTTCTACAACTTTTTGTCAATTTAACTACATCGCCCAGACTTTCTAAATAGTCATATATTTGATTCTTTTCGGCTACATTGCCCCAATACATTTCACGAAATACAACTTTGTATTCGTACTCTGTATTTCTTTTAACAATGATTTCGCCTTGATTTAATACTTTTTCAGCTTCGGGATTTTCAGGCCTATAAAATTCAGTCACTCGTTCTTTCAACGGTGACGAAATTAATATTTTATATAAAGCAGATTCATCTTGTGCGTATATAGACATATAGGGTTCTTCGATTCTAAACTTAAAATCGTCACCTAATTTGATAGTCAGTTGTCTAAAATAATCTATTTGTTCAGCTGAACCTTGATGTTTTATTATAGTTTCAACTTGACGCTTTTGCCAACTGCCGCCCCAATTTATATTTCTATTACTAAACGCAATGGTTTTTCTTGTTTCCAACAATGCGTCAGTTGACTCTTTTGAAGTCGCGTGAATAATTCTACCGGCTGGCATAAACACCACTGCTTTATAAAGATACCGATTGAAAAACTTCTTCTTGGTATTTTTAATTTCAAGTGATGGATTTAATTGGGTCCAGTGCAATTTATCCATTTCTGTCTATTAGGTTGTTGGTGCAAATTGATTTTCAATATGGAATTCAATTTTATCAGTATAGTCAACTCTGATTATGCTGTTTGAAATATTTTCAAATAGTATCTTTTTACTTAGCGGAGTTTTAATTAAATCATTAATTTTTCTATTCAATGGTCTTGCACCCATTTTACTATCAAAACCTTCTTTGATAACATAATCGTATGCTGTTTCTGTTAATGCAACAGTAATTTGTTTGTTGCCTAATAGGTCATTCATCTCATTGATAAATCTAATAGTAATTTTCTTAATGCTTTCTTTATTCAGCTTGTTAAACTTAATAATTGCATCCAAACGATTACGGAACTCAGGCTTAAAGAAATCTTTAACTGCTTTATCGTCTTCGCCTTTGCGCTCAAGATCTCTACCAAAGCCAATGCTATTTCTTTCCCCGTCTGCAGCACCTAAGTTACTGGTTAAAATAACAATGGCGTTTCTGCAGTCTGCTTTTTTGCCGTTACTGCTGGTAATAATACCCTCATCCATTAAACTTAACAACAGGTTACTGACATCAGTGTGTGCTTTTTCAATTTCATCAAATAAGATAACACAGTTAGGATTCTTTTCAACATCACTGATCAGTAATCCGCCACCGATATTGCCATCATCGTAGCCAATATATCCAGGAGGTGCACCAATCAACTTGGCAATACTGTGCTTTTCTTGATACTCACTCATATCATAGCGTAACAGTTTCATTCCTAAGTTTTCGGCTAACAATTTAGCAAGTTCAGTTTTACCTGTACCTGTTGGGCCCAAGAACAAGAAACTGCCCACAGGCTTGTTAATTGATTTAAGTCCAGCACGGCTTACATAAATTTTATCTAATACAGCATCTACTGCAGCATCTTGTCCAAACAGTTTAGTTTTGATATTGGGTTCCAATTTTTCTAAACTATTGTTGCCCTGTTGATCCATTTGATCCACTGGAATCTTGGTAAACTTGCTGAGTGTATCGATAATATGACTCTTGCGTACAATAAAGTCTGGGGCAACAATTTTAAGTTTTGCAGCCGCAGTATCGATTAAGTCAATTGCCTTGTCGGGCAAGCGTTTGTCTGTTTGATAACGCACACTGAGATCTACTGCTGAGTTAATGGCTTCATCGGTAATCATACCACCGTGAAACGCTTCAAAATGCACTTTCAATCCTTTAAGAATATCTTTAGCAACCGCTGGGGTAGGTTCCTCTACAGTTAGTCTATAGAATCTGCGCATTAGTGCACGATCCTTTTCAAAACTTTGTGTATATTCTTCCCACGTTGTACTAGCAATAACTTTAATACGTCCTTTGGTAAGTGCTGGTTTAATCATATTAGCAAAGTCCACACTACTTTGTGCTCCGCCGCCTGCACCTTTCATTTGATGTGCTTCGTCGATAAACAAAATACACTTGCCTTTGGTATTCAATGCACGAATAACATCCTTGAGTTTTTCTTCGAATTCGCCGCGATACTTACTACCAGCAAGTAAACTGCCAATATCTAAATTGTAAACTACGAACCCTTTCAAATATTCAGGTACATTGCCGTTAACAATATTACGTGCAAGGCCTTCTGCAATAGCAGTTTTACCTACACCAGGATCGCCTACCATTAGTACATTTGATTTATTACGTTTAGCCAGTACCTGTGTGATTTCTTCGATTTCAAGCTCTCTACCAATAACAGGATCAATTTCCCCACGCTCGGCTTGCTCGTTTAGATTTTCGCAATGTTCTTCTAAAATACCGTCCACTGCAGATCTGCTCCTTTTGCTTTTTCCATCTTTAGGTGAATCGTTGACTTTATTCCAATGTTCCACAAATGCAGCACGCTCGACTCCGTACTTGAGTAAAAAGTATCTTACGTGACTGCGTTCTTCGTTCATTAAACTCAAATACAAATCAACCAATTGCATTGTTTGTCTGCCACTGAACAGTACCTGTGTGAATGCACGGTTGAATACACGTTCTAGGCTATGAGTTTTCTTGGGAACCGGGTCGAACCCTTTGTTGCTCAAATATGTTTGTTTGTCTAAATATGTGTCTATTTCTCTTTGCATTTCGTCAACAATACAACCAAATGATGATAGAGTTTCTGTAAATGGCTGATACGTTACCATAGACAACAATAAATGTTCCAAGGTTACATATTCGTGGTTTTTACTTTGTGCTATTTTTGTAGCAACTTCGATAATAGAGTCAATGTCTGGATTGTTTTGTAGCATTTAATTTAGTTGTTATAAAATATTTAACCTGCGAGCAGTTGATTACGGATAATACTTACCTTTTCTTCCGAAAGATCGGTTGGGATAGTAATGTTAACACGTGCAAATAAATGTCCTTTGATGTCTTGTTGAAATCCCCACAGGCCCTCACCAGAAATTTTTAATTTGGTACCGTGTTGGCAACCAGCGGGTGTTTTGATTACAAATTGTTTTCCGTCTAGGCCAACTACTGTTTGTTCACTACCTAGTATAGCTTGAAAACAGTCTAATGTCAAGTCTGTTATTAGGTCTAATCCAGCAGTTTGAAACTTCCAATTGGTCATCAAATTTATAGTAAGATATAGATCGCCTCTTGGTAAATTTGGATATACTTGTTCACCTAGTCCAGGATATTTGATTGTGGTCTGTGGAGTAATACCACGTGGGATGGTTACAGTAACTTCTTGTGTTTGTCCTGGGCCAGTGCTAATGTTTAGGTGTTTTTCCCTGTCTGCTAGTGTATCTTCGAGCGTCACACTTAAATTGGCCCGTATATCTTTATTTCGTTGTTGCTGATGTCTGAAATTGGCAAAAGGATCGCCGCCGCCAAAAGGATTAAATCCAAATTGGCTGAATATATCGTTTATATTATGACCGTTGAAATTAAAATGAACCCCTCCCATTTGCGGTTGAGGATTATCATATTGAGCACGTTTTTGCGGATCACTCAGTGTAGCATAAGCTTCTTGAATTTCCTGGAACTTGGCAGTATTTCCGCCTTTGTCTGGATGATGCTGACTGGCTAATTTTCGATAAGCTCTTTTGAGTTCATCTTCCGATGCAGTATTTGGCACACCCAATGTTTCATAGTAATTCATAGATAAAGTATACAATAAAAAAAGGCAGTAGTCAACTGCCTTCTTACCATTTGCTAAAGATATTTATTTTTTAGCTGGAGCAGAAGGAATTTCTGTTCCTTCAACTTTTTTATGATGCTTGACTGCAGGAGCTGCTTCTGCTTTTTTTGCAGGAGCTGCTTTTGTTGTCTCGGCTTTTTTATGAACTGCGGGTGTAGTTTCTGCAAATGCTACACCTAACGACATTGACAATAAAACGATTAATAGACTTTTCATAATTTTCCTTTATAGTATTGGATCTGGATCTGTTGGAACAACCTTTTGGCCCTTAGCGTTTAACGCTGGGGCGGAAGTTGCGGGAGTTGTTGTTCCACACCCGCTATTAAAACCCCCTCCGAAGCCTCCGGCTGCTGGTGCTGGTGTTGTACTAGCCCCAAACGTTCCCGTTCCAGTGCCTGTACTGCTGCCAAAGCCTCCTGCGGCTGGGGCGGGTGTTGTTGGTGAACCAAAACCACCGGTTGATGCGCCGAATCCTCCTGACGAAGGTGCGCCAAATGCTGAACTGCCGCCTGTTGATGAACCGAATCCGCCATTACTTGCTCCTCCAAACCCACTAGAGCTTCCTCCAAACCCTCCGCCCATTCCACTGCCCATATTAGGCTGATTGCTTACATTGACCATTCCCTGCCCAGGTGGCACATAAGTTGTCCCTGCGCCTTGTGGAAAGCTCATAGTAGGTCCTGCCGCACCGCCTAATTTTTCCTGTGTACGTCCATAAGCACTAATACCGATAACTGCACCCATTGCAATATGAAATAATCCAGCACCCTGTAAAGTCAATGGTTGCCATTGGCTACTTACATTACCATGACTAATCATTTGTAATAAACTCCACAATACTGGGAATCCTACAAAGTCCATAGTACAGACTAGCATATACATCCAGCCCATCATTGGACGCCATTTACTGTTCATCCAATCTTCTTTTTTTGTTTCGCTAGCACTTGGTGCGCAATAATCTTGGTCAGCCATTTTAGTTCCTGATTGATATGTTATTTATAATTTTGGTTAAATTGGTAACCAAAGCCAAACACCTTGACTACTTAGCAATAAACCTAATCCTGCAACAAAGAAACTTCCCCAGAACATTTCCATACTAACAGCTAAAATACTTGCTGATAATACAACGATACTCAATTGGTATAGTGTACTGGCAAAACCGATCCAAGGACTTTGCTTTTTAGCATAGTCACGCTCGGCTTCTAGTTTATGTGCTTTGTCCATTAGTTCTTTTTTGCCGTCACCGGTCTCGGGTTCACTTTCGTAACGATCAATTTTGGCTTTTAATTTTGCAGCTTTTTCATCTTGGTGGCGCTCAACCGCATCGTCTAAACTTTGTTGAGCTAAAATTTGTTTAATGCTCTTGGCTTCGTAAAAACTCCACACATCATTGGCTGCAATGGTATTGTTTAATGTAATACTGCTTAGTTTTCCGCCGTACCAACTGTTAACAGCTAGGATCAGTGCAAATACACTGATTACCATACCTGCTTTGTCTTTGATTTTGGCTTCACGTTCGCTACGGCTACCTACTGGTGGCTTTGGTGCGTCCGGATCTTTTGGTTGTTTTGTGATTAGATTTAATACGCTATCGATTAATGCCATTTTGTGCTCCTTTATTATGATACGCTGGCTAAGGTTACTAATGCGTTAAGTATACTGTTGACTCTTTCTTTGGCAGCAAGGTCTTGTACCGCATCATTTATATTTTTACTCTTAATAAGATCGTTTAACAGATCTAAATACTCACTGTTGGTTAGTTCTCCGTTGTCAAACATTGTTTTAATGTTTTCTGCTTGGGTTCCTAAATCCATTAAAAATGGATCTCCACTGTCTTTCATTGCGTGCAAATCTGTTTCTAAACTCATTTTGGTTTCCTTCCAACTACGTTTTGTACTATAACCGCATTTTTCTCTAAACTACCAAATTTAATAGTACAGTATGTTGTACTAACCTTGGGAGTAGTGTGGTAGTGTTCACTGAATGTTTTTGCCATTTCGCTGAACTCTTTGCTTAACCTTATAACTTCTTCGTTATGAGGAATATATTCTGCGTAGTTTCTAAATTCTACTGTAGTTCTGTATAAATCATCCACTGCTACAATTGCATCATCGGTACCGCATTTTGCTGCACCTAGATTTGCTTTTGTTCGGATGTCGTTTATTAACTTGTATTCGTTGTTATCAAATTTGGCCATAAAGTAAGCATCATAAACAGCACATCCGTTTAATGCAAATATTGACAACAGTACTAGTAATTTTTTCATTTGATGCTTTCAAAAATCTTACGTTGATTTTCATACCATTCTAACCAACCGTCCACTTTGATTTTACATTCACGATATTGTGCATAGTTATCAACTACTACATCAGATACCACACTGATTTTATCAGTGTCTTCGGGTATGGTTTTTAAGTCTGGGCAAGACTGAGATAAAGTTTCAGGACGTTGGGGGAATTTCATAGTAACAGGTACAGTAGTTGCACATCCTGTTAATAACACCACTAATGCTACGATTGATTTTTTCATTGACTATCCTTTGTGCCTACTGCAGCCTTATTCAAAGATTTAACTATTTCTGGATCAACTTTGCACTCGGCATCAGCTTTTGCAGCTATTTCGCGAATACGTTCTTTGACTACAACTTTGACATCGTGCACAACCTGTGTGCGAGTTTGAATTTTATTATCGATTTTTACATTTGCAGTTTTGCTTTGTTCTTCGGCCACTGCTACTTTTGCTTGAATTTCTTCTACTCGTTTACGCCAACTCATTTCATTGTCGTAACTTCCATAAAAATATACACCGGCTACCAAAAATACAGTACTCAAAATACGTACTGGTTCTTTATAAGGTACTAACCAAGGTAAAAAATTCATTAGTAAGCCGGCCGCATACAAAACGCCGCCTGCAATGATAGTGCCATATACTGCAAGTTGCAGCAAACTATCAGGCAAAAAACTCAGTATCCACATATTAACCGCCTAGTACTTGAACTGCTTTTTGATAGTGTGCTTGGCGTTCTGCCAACCCTAGTGTACCGCCGTTGATTTTTTTAGTTAATGTAAGTATGTCGCCTTGGTCTGCCCAGCGATTCAAATTGTTGGTTTCCCAAAACCAACAAGCACTTTGAATACATCCTTCAAATGTGCCCATGAATTCTGTAACTTCTTCCAATGGTGTATCAATGCTTTCTGCAAAACGCTTGTAATTACTTTTACCAGTCAATTGAATTAGCCCACGACCGCAATAACGAAATCCATCACCTGATGCTTCGTCTCCGTTGCCCATACGATTTGCATAAATTCTATTGGCAATCATTTCTTGATTGTGCGCATACTGTTGTGCTTCTGCTAAACCACCAGGAAAATGTTTGCCAAACAAGGCCATTAAACTTTCTGGACGATAGTTTAAGTTTTCCTTAATAGCCTTGAAGCCATTGCTTTCGTGTGCGCACTGCGCCAAGAATGCTGCTACACGTGCAGGAGTATTGATATCGTAATCAGGAAGTATTTTACAAAATGCTTCGTACCAGTGGTCAATATAAGGATTGCCAGGTACTATTTGATTTAATTGGTCTTGCGTGAAATTGAAAGTAAAACTGTCAGCCATCATTGCTCCTTGAACGTTCAGTTGCTAATGTATTTAGCAAACCAACTTATTTCAAACCGGCAGCTACTCTGATACTGTTGGTCCAGTCATTAACTGGTGCTTGTTTACGTGTAATAATCCTTGCGGATTCTTTCATTGCTTCTAGTTCTTTGTTGAACTTGGCATCTTCATCTTCGGGACTAATTTCAGGAACTTCGTACTCGATTTCGTCCTTTTCTGACTTGTATTTTGCATCATACGACTCGGGAGTTAGTGGTACGTGTGTACGAATACTTTCTTCGCTGATTTCGTATTCTTCGCGGCTTTTTTGATACTGTACACGCCAGTCACTGAGTTTTTGATTGGTAAGATTAAGCAGATCCTTCATTAACTTGACTATTTGTTCAGCAGCTTCGGGATCGCGTTCTAGTTCTACAAATACCAAATACTCGCCGTCATCTAATTCACCTGAGCTAACATCGGAATCCAATACCCAAGGATAGCCACGTTCGATAAAATTCATCAAATCGTTGGCGGGTTCTTTGCTGGTTAACTTAAAACTTAGAACAATGATATTGCTGTCACTTCCCATTTTGCTCTTAAATTCGTCAATGTGAAGTTTAGGATGAACGACTCTAAACAAGTCGCCCTTTTCTGCTCCCTCGAGTAGTTTAGCTAATTTAGACATTTGGTATATTGGGCGCTGTTTGTTGCGCTTGATCCTGTGGGCTATTTGCGGTTTGGAAAACATCATCATCGTCACCTTGCTCGTATGCGGTTTCAATTTCTTCGCTATCCAGGGTTTCGCTTTCTAATTCAATTGATCCCTGTTGTATGTCACTCATCAAACGTTTGGGAATGGTAATTTCCACTAGCCAAATTGGCTTGCTGACCATACGTGGAACTTTTGTTCCAGGTTTGAAGTCTTCGGGACTTTTAACTTTGATAGGATATTCCAATGTGTCTTTTTTATAGTTGATTTCGCAACCATAATTTAATAGTCTTTCTGCTCCTGCAGGATCAGGCATTTCTCTGAAGTTATACATCCAAGTGCAGGTTACAAAGTATTTTTCATATACTGGGCCGTTGACCAGCTCGCCTTTTTTCCAGTTACTGAAAGTATAGAGATCAAGCTCATCTAATACACGTTCGTAGTCCAGCAGAGTTTCTAAACTGCTGTCACTCATATAGATGGTTTTTACGTTATCTAAGATATCTTTAATATTTGCGGCCATATAGTTATTTATTATTTTTGACAGCAGATGTAGTTTCTTAGAAGTTTGCTCGGAGCTTAATACTTATGTCTGTAAAATAAGAATTATAGCTATTGATTGCTCTATTTTCATAGTCTTAAATATTATCGTGGATTGTGTTGTTACAGTCCTTTTAACAACACCAAGTCCACAATCCAATCAGGAGGACACATTGTCAAGAAAAAGCAGCAATCGTAGAGAACTACAAGCACAAATGGTTGTAGACAACAAAATTGTAAGTTTGAACACTTACTATAGCAGCAAAAAACGTCAAGTTCATCTGCTACCAAAAACCCTAAATCAAGAAACATACGTTAATTTGTTAACTGATCCTACAAAGATTATAGTCTTTGCCACAGGACCAGCTGGTACAGGTAAAACTATGTTGGCTATGTTAGCTGGGATAAAAGCACTAAAGGAAGGATCGATTACCAAAATCGTGCTAACCAGACCAGCAGTAGGTGTAGATGATGAACAGCACGGATTTCTACCTGGAGATTTGAATCAAAAGATGGAACCGTGGACAAGGCCTTTATTTGACGTATTGGCTGAATATTACGATAGAAAAGAAATTGCCCGAATGCTAGACGAACAAATTATCGAGATATCTCCACTGGCATTCATGCGGGGACGGACATTTAAGAATTCGTGGATTATTGCAGACGAAATGCAAAACGCGACACCTAACCAAATGAAAATGCTGTTAACCCGGATCGGCGAAGGTAGTAAAATGATAGTCACTGGCGATACTCGCCAAGCGGACCGATCAGACCTAGACAATGGCCTATTAGACTTCAAAGCATTAGTTGACAGTTACAAAGCAGCACGCTTTGTTGACGGAGTCGAGTTAACTGGCAAGGATATTCAAAGACATCCAGCAGTTATCGAAGTATTAAAAATTTACAAGGAGATTTAATCGCGCAATAATTACAGGGATCAATTTAGGTTGTTCCCTGTAATGATGTTGTAAACATCACGCCAGTTTTTAACCAGTGGAATAGCATCGTGCTGATACCACATATTATGACCGTGTTCAATGAGAATAGAATTCAATCCTAATTTATGACCAGTTTCGGCATTCTCAGGTTTATCTTCAATCCACCAACACTCTGAGTTTTTATAAGGGGCTAGTGCATAATCCTTATCGGCTCCAGTACTCAAACAAATAATCTTAGCAAACGCTGTTTTACCAAACAACTTTCGCAGATTCATTTCTCTAAGTTTTTGTGCATTAGGATCTGTGCTCAGACTAGTAATGCAATGGAATACATAGCCGTGTTCTTCGTGCAGTTTTTTTACATAATGCATTGAATCACGCAATGGTGGCAAAAATCCAATGGCCGCAGATTCATTAAACATCTTGATTAAGGTGCGACTTTGTTCGTGGTCGATATTGTATCTATCTCCAATATCATATTTTAGCTCGCCGCCAGGAATTATATTGAATCCGTGTTGTTCCATCCAAATTGCAAATGCATATTCCCAATTCAAAAGTACGCCGTCTGCATCTACTAGTATTACTGAATCTTTCAACTTAATTCCTTGAACATTATTTTTCGACCTTCTTCTCCGATTTCATTATCGAAGATTTCCCTAGTACGTTGCATCATTGCACAGGCCAACATCAACATATCTTGCCTGTCGTCGGTGAGTTGTATACAACTATCAATAGGAGCCATCATGGCTTCCATACGTTGTTTTATATAATCGTTATCCATCATCTAAGATTTCTTTTCATATAACTGCTCAGTGCATCTAACTGTGCTTCTAGTCTATTGACTTTGCGTTCCAATGCTTTGATAGTGATGGTTTGGTGAACATTTCTATCAGCCAACTCTCCGAATTGTTCTCGCCAATGTTTCATTTCCTTCTCGTGTCCCAATAGTGTGGGACGAGGAGGAGCATCAAGATCAACTGCTCTTTTCTTCTTCTTGGTTAGATACATTGACGTTGCCATTGACTTCCTCCGGATATAGTTGTGCTAGCAATGGATTAATATACTGCGGGTAGCCTTCTTGATAGTGTGCTAACAAACTGGCGTAGTCTCTACCATCATTAAAAGTATTTCTTACTACTGTTTCTTTTGATAGATTCAGTATCACTCTTGCTGACAGTTGATCCCGAGTTTTTAATCCTCTAGTAATATTTATAGACTCATCCATCGCAATATTGTCGGGATTAGTCATATACCCTGCATCTTTAGTCTTGTTAGGGTTCTTGGGTTTAAGGTGGTAAAAAGCTACCAAATGTATGTCTTTATTGCTCAATTCGGGCCAATTCTGTAATGGTTGCGCTTAAATTTATTTCGTGATCTCCGACCAAGGTATGATTAGCTAAACCTCGACGAATAATAACGATGGCTTCATCTTGTCCTTGATCAGTGGCACTCCAAAGATCTAGATTGTCGTACATCCAACGGAAGATGTCTTCCATTTCTTCTGGACGAGCTTGACTGCATAACAATGCTCTTGCTTCTTTGATTTTACGTTGCTTAAACAGGTCTACCATAGCAAGTTTATAATCTTGTGTGCCAGAGTCTGACTCTTTGGGAGATATAAGTTTGCCTGAAGAGCTGTTTGGTTGTAGCAAATTCAAACACTTGCGAAGATCTGGATAAGTTGCTTTGACATAACTGTCCAAAGTATCCAAATCAAACTCAACACCTTCAGTTACCAATATGGTAGCAGCTCTGGCAGTAAATTCAGTTATATCAGTTTTATTAATATGTATTTCTGCAGAACGACTTCTCAGTGGCGGAATAATTTTGTGTATCAAATTACAAGTTAAGATAAATCTTGCTTGGCTTTGATATGTTTCCATAAGCCCACGTAACAGACCTTGTGCATTGTGACTCAAATAGTCTGCTTCATCCAACAGTACAATTTTAAGATGTCCGAATGGTAATGTACTAACAAAACCTTCAATTTTAGTTTTAAGAAAATCTACACCATTGTCTCGACTGGCATTGACCTGTAGTATATCATAAGGATCTATGTTCAGCTGATTGATTAATATTTTAGCCAAAGTTGTTTTTCCAGTACCTGCAGGTCCGTGTAGTAATAAGTGCGGAATACTGCCTTCGGTAATCCACGCTTCTACTTGTTCCTTAACGCTGACATCAGTGAATACATATCCATTTATGTCAGTGGGTCTGTAGGTTTCTGTCCATAACTCTTTCATTTTTTGCCTTTACTGTTTTCTGCATCTGCAACACGTTTACGCAAACTACTGCTACTGAAACTATGGTCGCGTCCATTAAAAACCAATTCAATACCACGCTTCCAACAGGCTTCGTCTCCGGTAAATTGTTTGCCTTCATACTCTACACCTAGTATTCTAACATTAAGTGGAAGAATTAGCAAGAGGTCTATTAGATCTTGTTCAGTTTGATAAACAACTACTTCGTCTACATAACGGCAAGCACTAAGGCTAATTTGTCGTTCAACAATGCTTTGGATTGGTTTATTTTTACTGTCGGGTCTGTCGATGGTAGGATCTGTTTGTAGACCAGCAATCAAATAATCACAGTGATTTTTAGCTTCGGACAACATAGCGATATGTCCGGCGTGTAGCAAATCGAAAGTACTAAATGTAATTCCGATCTTTAATCCTTTTTCTCTTAGTTCTTTTACTTTATTAAATATCACACAAATCTCCCAATGGTGTTGTAAATTAAATCGTCTAGTTCTTTTGTAAAATCTTGTCCGTCTCTACGCTTGTGAAAAATAGCATTAATTAATCTTTCGTTGTCGGTAGGATCGCCCCACCCGTTGCCGATCAACTTGCCACGCCGTTGTAGCTCTTCGAGCAAATCATCAGTGTCGAAATCATTTAATTCAACTTCAACTTCTACTTCTTGATAAATTGTTGGCATTATACAATCTCCTCTAAAATGCCTAATAGTTCGGCAACAATAAACAATCCGCCACCTACGTCAATCATACCTATAATAAGAGCAGATCCTGCGGCAATACGTAATGCACTCTTTACAAGGCTAACATAAAAATGTCCTTGACTTGTATCTTTGGGTTGAATTTCCATATTAATATCTACTTCCTGGTTGATCTAACTCATTGCTATTTGTACAGGCTAGATTATGATCAGTTGCTTTTGGGCATCGTTTATTACCACAATCTGGACAGACAATAAAAGTATAAGATGTTAGGGGTATATTCCATTCATCTTTTATTTTGCTCATGCAATTATAACATCCGCAGGTAATTTTGTCAGCAGTTCTTCTAAAAATTTCTTGGAAATTATCATCAAAAGTTTTTTTAGAGTCGCTCATTTTTTAATATTTTTACCAAACGATTTTGTTCCTGCTCTTTGAGCCAAGCTTCTTCTCCATGAAACTCACCGGAAGATACCAAGGATTCGTCAAGTAACCATTTGAGTTGATACATTTCTTGTTTTATACTCCAAGCAGTCCACCCGTCGTTGTATCCACTATTCATTTCTGCACGCATCAGCCAAATTTGATGCTTAATAGAGTTTAGATCCCAATCTTTTTTGAATCCCACGCTTATTCCTTTTTCTTTAGAGACCAAGTACCGTCGTGATTATCAATCCATTCTACTGTATCACCAATTTGCCACCCAGTTTCATTCCAAATATCATCGGGTATGGGCATAATTAAATCACCGGTATCGGGATCTTCTTCGAGAGTTACTGTAGCCTTAAGATTAGTCATATTGCGTTCTAGTTAACTGTTGAGCGTCAACGGCAGTGCTGATGTTATCGTCTGCGGGCGGAGCTTCATCACTGACCAGCATAATGGCATTGCCGTCAATTCTACGAATAGTCAACTGCTCACCGTCAACTTCGATACTGCTGCCACGTGTCCAACGACCGTGCTCTACCAATACATATTGTCCTACAACAACATCAGTTTGTTCAGGACCAACTGCATATACTTTGGCCCAACGGGGACGAATGCCGTCAGTCTTTTTATCATCGCCTAACATAATAATACCACTGCTAAGTGTGCGTTGGTCGAAACTCATATCAGTGACTAAAATATAATCCTTTAATGGGATTAATCCTTTGATTTTATTGGTATATGGAAGTGCCATTATTTTTGCTTTCTGTTAGTAGTACTGGGAATTAAGCCTTCGGTTCTGTTGTAATGATCTTTAACTACTTCATTCCGACTTTTAACAACTTTACCGTTAGTTCCTATTTGATCACCTCTGGCATTTACTTTCATATTGCCCACTGCAATTTCATTTTCATGAATAAGTCTTAACTTATCCATATCTACTATTTTGCCTTGTGCAGACTTATATACGTTTTTTCCCATTTTATTTTCCTTATTTCAAAAATTCTGAAATGTCTATGTCGTAATATAGACTATCGATTTTATGAACTCCCAGCAAGTATAACACATAACTAGCTACAGAGCTACCTCTTCCGACACCCCACACGATTTTATTTGTCCGAAGTGTGTCTACCAAATATTTCATATAACGCAACAAATTAAACAAGTCTCGTTCTTGAAATAGTAGTAATTCTTCTCCTGCCCTTTGTAGTTCTGCTTCAGACTTGCATAAGCCTAGTATATAGGCTGCAATATCTAAATCTATGTACTCTTTGGGCATATGCCAACAACTTTGTTGCATTCGATGAAACGCACCGATATCAGTTTCTGGTGGCAGTGGGTGATATTCTTTTACACTTGGTATATCACTGTAAGTGAGTTTTACACTGGTGTTGAATCGATCCCAATCTTCGACTAAAAAATTAGTCAAATCTAATGTAGGATCTTTGTAAATTAATTCACAAAGTTCTTCTGTTGTTGTATAAGACTGACCAAACTGATCATACTTCATTGAATATCAATTATACCTGAGAACTTGTTGCTCTTGCTTAAAATTTCGTCCATACTCTTTTGATATCGACGTTGTTGTTCCAATTGGTAGTCTTCCAGTACCATTTGTACTTGACTGGTTAATGCGTAGTTGCCAAACCTATAGGCTTGATTCAGTCTCAATGACAAATCACTGATCTTTTTGTTCAGTTCTTCGTCTTTGAGACTTGATAGATCTTCAGTTAGTGGGTGCATATTAATTTGGTACTAATACAATCTTTTGAGTATTAGTTTGTGGGTCGATCATTGCTTGCCAGTGGTAACCAGCAGGAGGTGCTTGTACAACTGTTTGTGGTTCCTGTACAATAACACTAGGCTGCTCAACGATCACAGGAGCAGGACGAGCTAGTTCGTAACCGACTACACCGCCGATTAGTGCAGGAGCAACCCAGCATCCACCGCAGCCATAGCCGCCGTGATAGTAACCACCGTGCCAACCAAATGCACGATATGGCCCATGGGCACTGGCAGTTACTGCTAATCCTAATGCTAATAAACTTGCAATTAAAACTTTTTTCATTACATTCTCCTTATTGTTGGAATGATTGGGTAAACATCTGTCCGTGGTAGTTAAAGGTCACCACGCTGCCTTGTTGTACCGTAACTGGTACGAATCTACATACATTACGGACTTCTGCTTGAGCATTGTCTCGGCCAACATCATTGCCAATGGCTCCGCCTACCAATGCCCCAACTACTCCGCCTGCCAATCTATCTCGATTGTTTCCGCCTATAGTACTGCCAATGGCTGCACCAGCCAATGCACCAATGGTACCGTCTGCACGACTATTATCACGCACAACTTCTTGTTGTTGGCATTGTTGTTGTCTAACAGTAACGTATCTTGGTTGAACATTAACCACAGTTGCTACATCAACTGTTTGGGAAAATGCTGTTACGCCCAAAGACAGTAAAATTAAAGATGATAGTGTTTGTTTCATCTTGTTCTCCAAAATATATAATTTATTTACTCGATTTACAAGCTATTATAAACTATTAATAAAATAAAGTCAATGATTTTACGCCTGTAATGCGTGTAAAATGTACCAAGTATTGTTGTAGAATATCCAACTTCCCACTGCACCGCTGGAAATACTTACATTTGATGATTGTCCAATCACTGTATGACCGGATCCAGGTGCTGGGGTCAATCCCAAAGATGTAACTGCATTACCAAAAGTAACGTCGATGCTTTGGCCATTCATTGGAGTTGCTGGCATTAATAGTGTTAATGCAGCAATTGTGCCGGTTGGATTAATAATACTAACGCCTACATTTGATAATAATTGTACACTGGTGCCTGTTGCAGGAGTAACATATTGGACTCCATAAGCAGTACCGCCGCACATATCAGTAATGCCGGTTACAGTTACATTACCAACATTAGCATCACCGGTAACACTTAGGCTATTCAAACTACCCAGTGTTGTGATACTGGTTTGAATAGGCGACATTATGTTTCCGTAAATTCCGGTAGCGTTTACATTGGTTGCATCAATGTTGCCAGACAACATCAAGTCACTGCCACTGCTGACAAAATTACCAATAAAGTTTTGTGCAGTAACATTGCCATATACACCAAGGTTATCTTCTACAGTATTTCGATTTCTGCTTAGATCAGAAATTGACATATTGGCACCACCGTCATTGCTGCTAAGTTCGAAAGCAAATACTCCGATGTTTTGGAAAGTTACCGTATGGCCACTGGCACCTGCAATGGTTTCCATATTCAAATTTACTGTGTCTGGGAACGTAAATGTACTGGCAACGTTTGGTACATCCACTTCAATAATCATTTTGGCACGTGTGCCTTCGGATGCTGCTGGCCAATTTACAATGTTTGTTACTACAGTGCTTCCGCCCAAAGTGATAATTTGGTAAGTACCGTTATTATAATCAACAGTTTGAGCTCCACTCACACTACCAAAATTATATTCAAGTTCTCTTCCACCGTTGATAATAGCATTATTAATGTTAGTGCCAGTTAAATCATTTGTTCCGCCGATTACAATAGAGTTGGCTTGTAGATTAGATATTTCTGTATAAGCAGTTAGTAAACTGGTTCGAATATTAGCAAAGTTATCACGAAATCCTTGGCTGGAATTATTCTGCCCTGCTATAGGAAAAGTAGCGTCGATGCTTGTGTAATTAATTTGACTAGGCATTTATTTTAATACTCCGGGATTGTGTAATTAGAGGAGATAACTCTAACATTGGGGAATTTAAGATATTTATCTCCTTGCTCGGGTATGCTGTACGGATCCCTTGCGGTATGTGTGTATGGTTGATGTGTTACATCAAACGATGCATTGTCAGCAAGAACCAATTGACTGTCGTTGGTTATTGTTTTTACAATTCCCACGCTAAGATTGTTAACCAGTATCTCATCTCCCACGTGTAAATCTGTGGTAAACGCAGTAGGTATGCTTTCGATATGATAATTTAGATTAGATATTGTAACAGGCAACGGATTTATCACTGTTAACAAATTGGCATTTGTTATTTCAACAATAGTGCCTAGGTTAATACTAGTAATAATTCCGGCGGTGTTGGCATATAAATTAGCGCCGACTCTAAGTTGACTATCAAAGTTTGAATTTGTACCGTGAATTGTTAGCGATCCTTTAGTACCGCTTATAGTTCCGTTACCAATAATATCTGTGGCAATATAAGAAACAGTATTACCAAAGTGACTACAGGTTATAGTTCCTTGGCCGCTGTCGTAGCTGGCTATAAATTCGTTATTTTGTTTATTATAGTAACGTGATAACAATGAGTCTAATTCGTATCTGTCAACTTTGAAATCTATTAGATTAAATTTGGTATTTGTTTGATTAATTCTGTAGGCTATTTCTGCAGATTTGCCTGGTAAACAGTAGCACAATACCAATGCTCTTGTGAATCCCAACACAGTACCATCTGGTTGTTGGCTAACCATCCACAAAGGAGTTGAGTCGGTAGATTCAAATCCAAATCTGCCAGATATATTATTAGCCATATCAGCAAACGTATTTGGATACGCTGAATTTACTCCAATAGTATTGGGGTTTAGTGCAATGTTTGCTGCTGGCCCTAGGCCTTGGCTATTTACATTGTCTTCTAATATTTCAATATATACAACTTCGTAAATGGTATTAAAATTTTCATCCTGTGCTATTGCAGATTTGACCTTACCAAAATTCAACTGTTTCCAATAATGATTAAAAGACATTGGTTGCAGGTATGATACTGTTTGCTCGACATTAACACCAGATAAAAATAATATTCTTCTTAACTTATTAAGACCAAACCATGGATCATTAGGTCTATACAAATATTCCCAGGGAATTAAATCAGTATTGTTGACGATATTTTCGTAGTAGTTGCGTTGATCTCTGTTGGGCAATAGTTGAATATATAAATTTTCATATGGAGATGGGTTGCAATTATCTACAGTAATTGTAAAGGTCTTTTCACCGTAGGCATAGCCATAAGCATCTGTCGCACTAACAGTAAATGTAAACAATGTTTTTGCACCCACAGTAGTAGCAATGAAAGAACTACTATAAACGGTCGAGTCGACGGTAATAAGTGTACTATCAATATCTATCACAGTACTATCAATTGTGTCATTTAGTGACACATTGGTATTTCCTAAATAATGTGTTCCCATATTAAAGCTAACACGGCCTGATATGGTGCCATCTGACAACAACTCTAGCCCATACGGCATAGCACCAGGAGTTTTTAGTTTATAAGTCAATGTTCGATTGCTGACTGTGTGTGCGGAGACTGAAAAATTACTAATAGATCCGTTGCAAATTTCTCCGATATTGGCCGCAGTATCCCAAATAACTTGATTGTTAACATCGACTGCAATATTGATGGTATAGGTCTTTGTATCACTTTGGTTTACGGGATATAATGTTTCGTATACTTTGGCAGTGAAAGTGTAGGAAAACTCAGTGATGCTGCCCAAGGGAACAAATCCAGTGATCCAGCCATTTGTTGAATTCAACCTAAAGCCTGGTGGCAAGTATCCGCTTACTAGTTCGTAGGTTAATTCTTTGCCGTTATAATCGTGTGCATCCAATTGGAATGCAAAATTTGTATCCTGTATCGCAGTTCCTATGCTACCACTGGGCGTATATAAAATAGGAGAATATGTAGGATATATTAATTGTGTTTCGTCTGCAGTAAAAGAAAAAGGATAACCAACTACCGAACCTAGGTCTGACGTTAGATTAACACTAAACGGATCTGGGAGTGAAGTTCCATCTGCGGTTAAATTTGCAGTAGGTTGAGCTGCATCTAGTGTTGCAATTGAATATAATTTCAACACAGTGACATTGCCGTTTTTGGCCTGTACTGTAAAATCGTAATTGTCTGAATAGCCTGGAGTAATGTAACCGCTAATAGTACCAGTGTTGCTTAATGTGAGTTGCCTAGGCAACTCACCGTTGACCAGTGTGTACTCTGTGGGAGTAGTACTATTGATGTTTTTTAATTCTATTTGTATGTTTGCAAAAGTTGTACTATCAAACACGCCCAATTGACTGGTATCTGGCAGTATACTAGGTTCACCTGCACCATTAACAATAAAACTAAATGTTCTATCTGCAATCACTCCAGCATTTGAAGTTGCTCTGATTACAAAGGTGCTGGTACTAGTACCAATAACTGCATTTACATTTCCGTATAATACAACAAGTCCGCCATCAGCAAAACTCATTCCATCAGGAAGACTTCCGGCAATTAATGTGTATTCCATCGGGCCGCCAAAGGTGTCGACAGCACTAAGTGTGTAACGGTATGTCGTTAAATCACTTAGTGTATCTATTAGCCCGGCTGGGGTATTCCATAAAACTGCCATACATTGTTAAATCTCTTATTACCAAGGTCCGCCGGTTGGGCCTTGCTCTAAATAACCTTGTGTACTAATTTGAATCCAACGATTGGGAGCATAGCAGTAATATATTGGAAAAGATCCGTCAGAATAACCGGAGAGGTTAGCTCTAAATTCTCCTTGAATTCCCAAACTAACATTTGATGATGGGGCAGGAGGAATGTATTCCATACTTTGGTATTGGAAATTACAACCGATAAATTGTAGAGGGAAATAATGATTATAATTATATGCAGCAGGCCAGCTGTGATCAGCATCAGATGTAAACCCGCAAGAAGTAACAGTTACTGGAAAATATGTATTGACTTGAGCAGTGGCAGTGTTTATATATCCAGCGGTAGAGTAGCCTACGTTGCCATTCATACCAAAGCTACAAGCATTTACAATACCTGTAGTAAATGAGCTTAAATTAGCTTGAGCATTACTATCTAATACAATATTTAATTGAGCACCACTGTGATCTGCGGTTCCGTTATTAATAAATGCAACACCCTGTAGATTAAATCCAGCAGTAGTCGCACCACCACCGTCACCGCCGATGTCTTCTAAGGATATGCCGTTAATACCATTTTCATACACAAAACCACCAAACATATTAATAGTGCTGCCACCTCTGATAAAGACACCAGACTGTGAATTTTTATAAAAAGTTGTGTTAATAAAATTAATATTATTTGGATCAACTAACCCTGAGCCAGATCCTGAAATAGCACCGGCAGAATAAAAACCAGTGACATTATTTTTTACTATACAATGATCAATAGTAAAACCAACGTTTTGTAAACCAGCTATTCCAAAAGTAAAATTAGCTACTTCGCAATCACGAATAGCAACAAATCCGTCATTGAGCACAACAATACCGCCTGCTATTGTGGACGGACTAGGAGTTCCGGTACCAATAAAACTAAGGCCTGAAATAACACTATATGTATTACCAAAATTACTGCCAACGGTATCAGTGATAACTAATGCATTGCTAGTAGCACTAGCTTTAATAATACTAGCACCAACACCTTCACCTAAGAAGTGTGGGCGTTTCATACTAGGTGTGTCGTCGTTGCTATTATTAGTAATAGTACAGGTCAATGAAGTTGAACCGATATTATAAACACCTGCTGGGAAAAATACTGTACCGCCATTGGCTATAGCAGCATTAATTGCGCTTTGAATAGCAGCCGCATCATTGGTAGTACCGTCGCCGGTAGCACCATAGCGTGTTTTTACATTATAAGTATAATCTGCAGATCCCCAGCTGAGTGTGCCAGCTCCGTTATCATACAAGAATCCTCTTGCATCTGATGGTAAACTAATATTGCCACCACCACCTCCGCTGCTAACAGTACCATTGACCCAGTCTGTTCCGTTATACTTCAATACCTGACCATTTGATGGAGATGTGATAACAACATCGCCCAAGTCGTTCAATACATTAGCACTGAGTGTAGTAATTCCGCCACCACTACCGCCACCGCCATTGCCACTGTTTCCACCTGTAGGAGCTGCCCATACAGGAGTACTTGTTGGGCCGGTACTAGTTAACACATAACCAGTTTGACCGCCTGTGCCATTTTCAATGATTGGGCTATTTGGACCTTGTAAAGTAATGCCTCCGCTAGTGGTAACACTGGTAAAATAACCAGTACTGGGATTTGAATTACCAATTGGAGTATTTTGGACACCGCCTAACACACTCAGTGAGTTAGTAATAGTTCCGCCGTTATATGAATTTCCAACACCAGCTTGGTTAATTAAGCTAAAATTGGTATTGATTATGTTAAATGCATCACGCAGTGGTGTACCTGTGCCGTCATTGGCCGTAGTTCCTGTGTTAACATTTGCAAAAGAGATAGACATGATTTAATGTTCCTTGTATAAATTATTTAGCTTAATTAAAATGAAGCATAGACTAAACCACTAATCTTTGCCCACGTGTTTGGTGCATAACAGAAGTACAAATTACCACCTGTTTTATCTACTATAGTTTGTCCCAATACACCAGGGCTTGTTCCATTGGATGGAGTTGGTGGTACATATTGATCTACGCTGCTACCAAAGTTACAAGCCTGTAGTAAAACTGGCCACCAATTACTGGAGTTTCCAATGGTTGGACGACTTGCACTATAATTCCCTGCATAGAATCCGCAACTGATAATGCTAACAGGGAAAGTAGTAGTAGATGCAGATCCTTGCAAAGATATATTGTTAGTGGTATAATTAGTAGGAGTTCTAGTGAATCCGCAACCAATAATAGTTCCAGTTACTCCGCTTCTCGCAACATCTTGTCTTACTAAGATGTCAGCTACACCGCCGTTTTGATAAAATAGCGTGCCCTGTATCATAAATCCTGCTGGATCAACTTCAGCCACTACTCCACCGCTATCATACAATTGCACAGCATAGGTGCTGCTGCCAATTGTACCGTTGTTATCCACATAACAGCTGGTCATGGTAAAATTACTGGGCCCAGTTATACTAATACCTATACTGGTGTTCCAGCCAATTTCAGTATTGATAATGTTGATACCGCTAGGATCAATTTGACCTGTTCCTGCGGCATTAGTGATAGCAACACCGGTAGTATTATATTTGATATAGCAAGCATCTATGGTAGATGCAATCATATTTGTAGCGTAAACACCGTTGATCCAGTTGTATATTTCACAATCTCTAATTCTACAGAACCAACCACCGCTAAAATTAATTCCAGATCCGCCGCCTGCACCTAATATGGTTAAACTGGAAATCTGAACATAACAGTTTACATTAGTTGAAACTATGTTAATACCATTGCTAGAACTGGAAAACTGTTTAATTATACTGGCTCCAATACCTTCTCCGAGAAAGTGCACTCTGGGACCAGGATCACTACCGTTTGTTATTGATAGCGATACACCACTGGTAATTTTATAAGTACCGGCTGGGAAAAATACTGTTCCGCCAGTGGTAGTAGCTGCAGTAATTGCACTTTGAATACTTGCGGTATCGTCGGTTGAGCCATCTCCTTTGGCTCCATACACTGGACTTTTAACATTATATACGTAAGTTGTTGTTCCTTGTGGTCCTTGTGGACCGCTTGGTCCCACATCACCTGTACGAACAAATTCAAGATATAATGTGGTATTGTTGGCTGGAACAGTGGATGAGCTGCCGACAGAAGTAACCGGAATAGTAAAATAAGTTGAATTATTGATAACTGAACCAGTTATGTTATAAACTACAAAATCATTTGCACTATCTTGCATAATGATTTGTCCTTTTATAAGACCAGTACTGGCTCCCCATTGTGTAATATAATTAACTAGACTAACTCCATTGGCATCGTATGCACTTATATATAAATTAGTGGCGTTAGTCCAAGCAAGATATGTGTTACTTTGACTGGTTCTAAGACTACCGTTTCCACTAGTTCCTGCTACACCGCTATTAGCGCCATCCCAATAGTATTTTAATCCTGCCTTTGCACCTTGCGGGCCTTGTGGGCCTTGTGCTCCAAGAGGTCCCTGTGGTCCTTGTACTCCTGACGGTCCGGTTGGGCCTAATAATCCTTGTGTGCCTATTGGACCAATTGGTCCTTGTGGTCCTTGTGCCCCTGACGGTCCGGTTGGACCTTGTGGTCCTTGTGCTCCTGTTGCTCCGCTTGGTCCCGACGGACCTGAAGGACCTGTATTACCAGCGGGTCCTTGTGGACCAGGACTACCCGACGGACCAGACGGTCCTGTTCCTCCTGCTGGTCCGATTGGACCGATTGGACCTGCCGGACCTGCTGGGCCTGCTGGGCCTGTGCTACCTGCTGGACCACTTGGTCCTGGACTGCCTGAAGGACCTGCTGGACCCGCTGGGCCTGTGCTACCTGCTGGACCACTTGGTCCTGTTGGGCCCGGAACTGTGCTTGCTGCTCCCGATGGACCACTTGGACCTGATGGACCTGTGCTACCTGCTGGACCACTTGGTCCTGGACTACCTGAAGGACCTGCTGGACCTGCTGGACCTGTACTACCTGCTGGACCTGCTGGACCTGTTGGACCTGCAGCACCGTTGGTTCCTGCTGGACCTGCTGGCCCTGCTGGACCTGTGCTACCTGCTGGACCTGCTGGGCCTGCACTACCTGCTGGGCCTGTTGGGCCTTGTGGTCCTCCTGCTGGTCCTGTTGGACCGCTTGGTCCTGTTGGTCCTGCTGGGCCTAATGGCCCGATTGGACCTGGTATATTGCTTGCTGGACCTGTTGGGCCTTGCGGACCGCTTGGTCCTGATGGTCCAATATCGCCTTGTGGTCCTTGTGGACCTCCGGGAGGGCCCGATGGGCCGATTGGTCCTTGTGGACCTTGCGGACCTGGTACTGTACTAGACGCACCGATTGGTCCAATCGGACCTTGTGGACCAATTGCACCGCTTGGGCCCGATGGACCGCTTGGGCCTGTTGGTCCTTGCGGACCGCTTGTTATTCCTAATGTATTGAGATGATCAACTGCGGCAGCTATTAACGATAAATCAGTATTGACTTCGTTGAACGCATCGCGTAAAGTAGTGCCAGACCCGTCATTTGGGGCCGCACCAGTGAATGGAAGAGATAAATTAGCAAGTAAAGACATATTGTATAAAACCCGGTATAACTTATTTATCGGGTTTTATAGTATTCTATCTGTGTTTTATTTTCCAGCGTAGATTCTAACGTTTACTTTATCCCAATTGATAATACGCCATATACTATCAAAGTATTTGCTTTTGTTTGAACCGTAGTCTAAATTGTAAGCGTGTTCCCACCAGTCGATTAGTAGTGCGATATCTGTACGCTTTTGATGGTTCTTGATAGTTTTGATATCCCCGTTGCGTGCCAAGTAAATCCACCCAGAACCTTGGATTTTCATAGCCTGTTCTTTCATTTCTTTCTTGAAAGCATCAAAGCTGCCGTACTTGCGGTCAATCAGCGCAAGACTGGCTCCGTGTGGCTTGTTGCCCTGCTTGGGAGGCATAAGTTGGGGGAAGAATATATTGTGCAAATAAGCGCCAGCTTCGTTGAAAACTGGGTCGCCTTCGCCTTTGTTGTAACGATCAACATAGCCTTTGGCCAATTCGCCGTAGTGATATTCTACAGTACGATTGCTCATTACAGGAGTAAGTTGTGAACGGCCGTAGGGCAATCGCTCCAGCTTTAGTTCTGGTTTACCTTTGGCTTCTACTAGATCAATTAAATTGCGTAAATTTGTTTCAGACATAAAACTATTTATAGAAATCAGTTTCTATACATAATTCTGCCTTTTGATAAATCATAAGGGCTCATTTCCATAACCACGCGGTCGCCCTGAATAACTTTGATATCGTGTTTGCGTAGTTTTCCACCGATATAAGCAGTGACCATATGTTCACTGTTTTCTAATTTAACCCTAAACATAGCGTTGCCCAATACCTCAAATACAACGCCGTTCATTTTCATACCTTCTTCTTTAGCCACTGAATCTCCTATTATAAACAGTTATTTACCTTCTCATACGGCTGATTTCTACCGCCTCGTCATCGCTGAAAATTGGCACTGCATTTGACTTGTGCATAGTACCAATACCAATAATTTTTGTACCTGTATACTGTGGGATAGGTTTACTGGAAACTGCACCCATATGCCCACTGTCTCGACTGGGAATATGTTTGGTATTGGTACGACCCACTGGAGTAGATAAACTGTAGACCAACGGTTCTGCGGCCAACGCACGTTTGCGTTTTTTATCTTCTTGGCTAACACCGTGAGAATTTAATAACTGTTGCCAATCTGCTTCTAATTGACGGGCTCGTTGAGCGTCAGCTGAACTCTTAAACTTAACTTTACCTTTTTTCTTACCGCTGAGACTCAAACTGGGGTGTGCAAGATGCATAGTCATTGAAATACTCCTAATTAGCCAATACTGTAATTATAGCAAAATTGCCATTATTTGTCAAAAGATTTTGATAGATTTTGCACAGTATAGGGCTCAGGAGTCCAGCTGGGAGCGTGTATTTTTTGGTGTGTGGGCAGTAGGAAAATATGCTCGGGAAATCGTTGTTTTAATACAACAATGATTTCTTCGGTATTTTTGCCCTGGCCCAAGAATTCCCCGTCATCCATATCAAACCAGTAGTAGGTTTCGGCGTGTTGTTCAATGTTCACACGGTGAATGATTTCGTTTATTCGACTGCGGAATTCGTTGTGGGCTTCAAGTTTTTTCTCAAGATGATCGGCAACAATCATTTCAAGAATCTTAACTGCGGCATACGCACAAAACAAATAAAACAAAAAATCAAAAAAGTCTTCCATATTAGGTCCAAAGTGAGTTACGGATTTTAATGAGTCTAATCATCATTGCTTCATCTTCTGCTTCATAAGCAGCTTCGATTTTACGAAGTTCTTCGCTTGCCAAATCGGCAATTTTTTTAAGTTCTGGGCTATCTTTGTCGCAGTCAAGAGATAATTTGCCATTATTTTGTAAACGGCTTAGTTCACAGTAGGCAGTCCAACCACTGGCATCATACGGGTCTGGACGATTACGATATGTTTGAGTCCACCATAGATAAAGCTCTTTGATTTCTTGTGCGGCTTTGGCTTGGTAAGTTGGCTCTTCTTTTTCACCTTCTTCAATAAAGTCTTTGTTAGTTAACGTGGCTGCCCAATCTAAATAAGCAATGCCTGCTTCTGGACAACGCCAAGTGCGCCAACGCAACCAACCACTGCGCCACCAAGGCGGATTGTATTTTTTGCGAGCTTCGTCGTCCCACATACAAGTATGCCACGCTTGTTCTATTTCCACAAAATCCACAAGCTCATTAAATAGGCAAGGCAAGAAACGCCAGCCCACATCCTGCCATTGCCCGGGTTTAATGTCGCGAGGATGAGCGGTAAGAGCGTGGCTACGAGATACCCAGCGATTATTAATGTAATATCTAACGTCATTTAGTCGATTCGCAGGGTAGTTAATAAAATTTTGGATAGCGTCCAATGCTTCTTCGGCTAACCAGTAACGAAAGTTATGACGCATTTTGGCAGTAGTATGCCATTCGTCCCATTCTTTGCTGGTCCCGGCACTTAACTTGGCGGTACCGCGAATGTAATCTGCAAATTTTGTGCAACTCCAATATTGTGATCTCATTTTACAAATTGTCCTAATTGTGGTGGGGTCCATCCCAGCGGTTTTAATACTTTGCCATCTTCACGTTTGCGTACTTTGCCATCCTCGCCAATTTTGGCAAAGTTAGTGCTCATAACTTCTCTCCAAGCACCTTCGGCATCAAAGCCTGCACTATGTATAGCACCAATGGTTACAACTAGTATATCAACCAGTGCATCCAATTGTTCTACACGATCACGTGTTTCAAGTGCAGTAATGAACTCTTGGCATTCTTCAAGAATCAGCTTTTGGTACAATGCATACTGGTCTTCGTTAACTTCGCCCACTGTTTGGTCGCAGGCACGCATAAACTTTTCTTGATCTCTAAACGGATTCATATTTTTCCTTAATCATCTTACTGTAATTATACTACAGATCCCATTAATAATCAAGTATTCTCTGGCGTTTCCGCAGGTGCTTGTCCAAATTTTGGTTTATTATCACGTTGTGGTTTGGCAAACTTGGCCATAAATGCAGTATTTTCTGCATCCAATTGACTACGAATAAATGCACCACGCTTGTGCGGATCCAAAATCAAAGCTGCATATCGCTTGCTTTGTTTACTGAGAGTGACTTTGTGTTTGATTTTCGCTTTTTTATCTTGACTCATATTATTCCTTTGTGTTATGAATTATTTGTTGATTGTATTAGCACTCTTGCCAATCGATCCCTATTCTGGGGTGTGTTTTCTCCTAATATAATTATAGCATACTGTTGGCCTGAACTGTCAACCAGTAAGGCTAAACAACGTCCTGCTGGAGTAGTATAGCCGGTTTTGCTAACCAATATATTATGGAATTCTTTTAGTATGGTGTGATTGGTATTGTTTAATACCACCGGATGTTTTTTGCTAGCATCTTGTACTACTTCGGCTTGACTGGCAGTTGCTTTGATAAAACTGTAGGTACCGGCAGTGGCAATTAACTTAGCCAAGTCATTGGCAGTGGTAGTGTTGGTTCTTATCAATCCACTGGGATCATGATATTCGGTATTAACCAATCCCAGTCGTTGTGCACGTTCGTTCATTGCAGTAAGAAAAGCATCTCTACCTTCAGGGTGATGGCGTGCCAGTAGTTCAGCGGCACCGTTATCACTGCGGATCAACAATCGAGTCAACAGTTGCTCTACGGTCACCGTTTGATGTCGTCCTACTGTTATTGCTTCGTCTAGTCTATATAGATCCAAACTGATCATGGCAGTCATTAGTTTGGTAATACTGGCCATTGGTCTTATTTTGTCAGCATTGGCACTGACTGTTGCCTGCTGAGTGGAAATATTATAGACCAACATAGTTACTTCTTCAGCCGGTGGTGCCGGTGTATAAACTTTGTGGTGATGTTTTGCATTAGCATTAACTGCTAGTGCCATTAATAAAATTGTAATAATCTTGTTCATCAAGTATTTACTTAAATTTCAGTTCAAAAAGTGTTTGGTCTTCGGCTTTGGTAAAGTAAAAAGTATAGATATAATCAAATTGTGTACTAACATCCATTACTTCATCTTCGTCCATCCATATAAAACTTTCACAATGTTCTTGGGCCCATTTTTTAATTTTATCCGAATCAAGTTTGGATTTTCGTACTGCTATATCACTTAGATGCGATTGATAGCAGTGTTCTAATACTTCGTTTTTAGGTCTTCCATATCCGTAAAATGTGCTGATCATCGTGTATACTTTAATAAAAATAACATATATTTCTGCTCATCTACGATGTCAACTATCTTAGATATGTTTTCCATACGGTCACCGTCGGCAAGTCTCAACTGTATGCCGTAGGTGTCTCGGAAAAATACAAACATACCTGTATTGGTTTCGCAGGCAGTGGCTCCCTCGGTTTCCCTGCACCGACGCATCATATACCAAAAATCGGCATCGCCTATTATAGTATCTAATCTGCGATAATAATCACTATACAATTCGTTAGACATAAACATCCAAATTATTACCCAGTGTAATACTGTATCTAAATAGCCCATACTCGATATGACGTTTTAGATTTAAGTATTGATTGATAGCCAAATAGTCTTGATACTCGTGTAAGTGCTCTAATCGTATTTTATTGTTATACCAATCAGTGTATTTTTCCTTGTGAAAAGTATAAACTTCTGCATTATGCTTGTCCTGCAAGTGGTGCCGTTTTACTTCTGTACGGTGATGCAACACACTGGTATCAAGATGTGCTTGTGGTATTGAAATTGGAATCTTAAACATTGACTAACCTATATTTAGAGTAAGGGTAATTTTCCTGCAACCATTCTAATAAGCCAGGTTCATTGGGTAAACGGATTTCTCCTGTGCAATTAGTTATATACATATTTAACTCCTTAGTTTCAACTTACAACCACACCAAACTAAACCAAGTTGCCGATTTTTCTTCGGCAAAGTAAAAGGTGGTGTCACGAAAATTCGAATTCCAATGCCAAGGTCTGTCGTCGTCAACTGTGTCTTTGGTGGGTGCTTCCTTGCCAATATTTTTACAACACCAATCTACCATCCTGGAGATTTTTAGACCTGATACAGTCACTTGGGCTGCTATCATGACCACTTTAACAAAAATGCAGTCATTTCTTCAGGAGTCCTGAACCGCCACATATTAAAACTAATTCTAACACCACAACCAGTTTCTTTGCTCCAGACCTGTATCGGGTCCATATCTGACTCATTTAGTCCCATTTCCAAACCTCGGGGACCCGGAGTCCAAGTCGCTCTCAATTTGAATCCGGGTAGTCGTTCCCATTCTATTTTAACTTTGTTTCTTGCCATATTGTACTTTCCGCCATTAAACGCCTTGCAAAACTTTTGCGAGAACAAAGGATCAGCTGTTATATGTGTGGTCATAACCACCTCAGGGTGAATAATGTCAGAGCGGCCTCATCGGGCAGTTCAACAGTCATACCCACTGCCTGTCCTTGATGTTGTTGGCACCATTCTTCAAGTTCATGATAGTGATCAATCCAGTACGCTGCATCTGTCAGCACCAATAAGATGTTTTTGCTTTCCTCATATACATCGTTGGCAAGAACAAATCGACTCTTTTTCCAACCTTCAAATATGTCATTCACGATCTAAATACCTTAAACGAAACCAAGTTTCTTTGACATCATCGTAAAAATCCAAACAAATGACATCCTTTTGGATATTCTCTCTGTGGAACTTACGATCCCGTTCAGTCTCATGCCAACGATTATCACTGCGGTCGTAGTCATCTAGCTCTTGGGCTGTCCTGGGTCTGTAGCCTGAATGTCTGCGAACAGTAAAGCCCAACTCACGCCGCATGACCTCACTAATCAACAGATAACTTGGGGGACAATCCTTGGACAGCCGAATGTAGATATCGGCCCATTCTTTGGTAGTTAGCGTGACCATTTCAGTGCAAAATGTGTTGCGTGTTGGGGATTCTTGAAATTGAAGTCCCAATTCCAACTGGGAAATTGATTTACAAGATTAAAATTTTTAACACCAAATTGTTCTTGGCACCAAAGAACTGCGTCATAAACGCTGGTCTTACCATCTCTTATAGTTACAGTAGTCATATGTAATTATAACACATTTTTGAATTAATGTCAATCTTCCTTTTTCAGGATATCCCAAGTGATGATTTTTTCTTTTATTTCTTTTTCAAGTTCACGGTAAGCATCTCCTAGTCGTTTGAGTTCTTCCCAATCCTTTTCTAAATCTTTGTCAGGTTTCAGGATAGCCAAGCGACTTTCAATTCTTTGAAGCGAATCTATTAAACTGATATTACCCAGTTTGATATCTGTGCCTTCGTTCATAGTAATACCGTTTTCGTTTACTTCTACTTTGGCAATACTAGCACTCGAAGCACTTAGCGCACTAGACCAATTATTGTTAATGCCATTGCTACCGCCAATAGAATAATAACTAGAAGACGGGGCAATACTAATATTGTTCCAACTGGAAGAACCGGTACACCCAACAGTCAACAGTTGCCCTGAAGAACCGGTGCTAAGTCCGCTTATGCCGCCGTACCCTGAGATAGTTATTACATTTCCGTCAAAATTGTCGCTCATAGTTGATTATTAATAGTAAAAGCAAAACCGGGATCAAACTCTCGGCTGCGTTGTTCATATCCAGCATAGCCACGTGGATTACATACCACACGGCATTGTTCAACAGTATAGTCGAAAAAATCGTGTGTATGGCCGTGTGTCCACACTCGCAGATTTTTATTTTGTTCCATAAGCCATTCCAAATTACTGCTGTATCCACCATTCATATGATAGTCTCCTTCATACATTGGTTTCATACTACGCCTACTGGGACTGTGGTGTGTGACCACTACACAAGGTTTATTGTAATTTAGTTTAACTGTATCGTCAATATATTTAACAGCCGCTTGGTGATCTCGATAAGTTACTTCGGGCTGCAGCCTAAAATACGAATCGCGATCTTTGTAATGATTGGTAATTACCTTATAGTCATTCATTTGAGTTCTAAGAGTATAATCAGTGATAGGATCATTACCATTCAAGTCTGTCCAAAGTGTAGCTCCGATGAATACCACACCGTCTATTTCCACAGTTTCTTTTTCCAACAGGCGAACATTACTGGGAATATTGTCAGTAATATAATTGTAAGTATTATTAAACTTAAAATGGTAATGCTCGTGATTGCCCATAACATACAACACTTGCCGATACTTTACACATTCTTCGTTGAAGAACCTTGCAAAACGGTCGATCCTTCGATCAGGTCTTTCGGTGGGCAACACCACCATATTGGGGTTATAGTTTTCTTGTTTGATATTTTTGGCTTCACAAACATCGCCGGATAGAATCAAGACATCGCCGCCTGGTAATTCCAAGTCTGCAAATTCTAAATGTAAATCGCTGATTAAATTAACTGTAAGTGTCATGATTCTTCCTATATAAAAAAAGGCACCTAAGTGCCTTTTTGACTAGCACCGTGTACTATTAAATGCCCATTGACAAGGCTTTGTAGCCAGCTGCAATCAATGCACGACTTGCTTTACCAGTACGGTATTCGGTAACAACTACACCATTGCCTGCTTTACGCTTGTTAGCATAAACAACGAAACCAGCTTGACGAATGCGTGTAACTTCTGCACTTGGATTACCAATGCTGAAACGCTTGCTGATTTGGCTGGGAGTCAAAACTTCACCAGCTTGAAGTGCTGATAACAATTTGTGTGTCTTAGTTTTTGTCGAAAACATCATATTAATTCCTTATAAAATAATTACTGTTTTTGTACAGTTAGACATAGTATAACAGTTTAATTGTCTAATTGCAATACTTTGTTTTGCCGTTTTTAGTTTAATATTACCAAACCTGTGACGTTCATTGTTCGAAAACTACGCCATTCTTTTTTGTCGGTACAAAAAACACTGATTGTTTCGGTTTTTGGTTCCGAAACTTTTGTTTGCTTGTTTTCTACAACAGGCAAAATATCTGCTCGTAGAGTACAGGGCATTACTCTAACTTCACCGTTTACTTTGGTAAATGTGACTTCACAGATGTTGTCCTGCAACTGTTGTCTAAAGTAAGTGTATCTTTCGTCTTGGGTCATTGTGTCTATCATTGTGGTTTCACCTTGTAATATTCCATAGACGCTAACAAAAAGAATACCAGTGCTTCAATGCCAGCACCGATCCACTCGCCCTGACTAATGCAGGTTAAAAATACATCAAATGTAACACCCAGGATAAACCAAGTGATTTGTGTATCGTAGTCCAAATACCATTCTCTGAATTTACTCATTCTGAAAGTCCTTTCATTACTAAATTTTTCGCACGTTCATCTAAATCGGTTGCCTCGGCTTCTTTCATCAGTTTGGTCATGGTTTTGATATAGGCCAGCAATTCTGTTTCACCTTCTGTGGTCCAATGACTATATGCAGTACCTATTCCGCTGGTATAGTAGTAGCGGCGATTTTGTGTCATCTCAATTATGCCACCATACAATGTATCTTTAATTGCTTGCCTATTCATAAACAAATTGCCCAACTTAGATTTTTTCGCCAGCCATGAAGCCACGGAAATGTAGGAACCTCGGAAAACGAAGACTATAAGTGCCATCTTGATTTTGTGTAACTGCATCAGCACGTACCTCAACTATTTGACCAAGTAAAGTATCCTTTGATTGATAATAACTGTCGCGATCACTGTCACTAAATCCCGAGCCTACATTGACTCGAATTTGTTTGTCATCGTCGACGCCTTCACATACCAGTGCACCCAGTTTACCTACATTGCGGCCAGTGCCTTCTTCTACTGCAACTACAGTAAGGCTAACTTCGATAAAAGGTTTTAGTTTGAGCCAGGCTACACTACGTTTACATTCATAAGCGGCAGAAGGATCTTTGATCATAATACCTTCGTAGCCTCCGGCTACTGCGGCTGCATTGATTTCTCGAAATCTTGTTTGCCCTTCGTCGGAATCCAAGTCCACTAGTTCACGCCCTACAATGGTTATATTAGGCAACACTGACTGGTGACTGTTGTACCAAACTTCCAATCCTCTACTACGGATATCTTGACTCATTGTACAGATACCTGCTTCAAAGTCGGATAGTTTCATCCAATCAAACAAATTAAGTACTGCGTCATTGGCCTTGACATTGTCCTTGCGATGTACCTGTTTCATCAAGTCTTGGAAACTACTGCTCATAATCTCACCATCAAACACCCAGGGTTCAGTCAGTGAGGGTGCAATGGCAGCAAATTGTTCAACTATATGGGGAAAATTGACCAGCTCTTTGCCGTTGCGACTAAATTGATTAACGCGAGCATCAGGATAGACAATTGTGATAACACGTACACCATCCAGTTTGACTTCGATAAGTTTTTTTCCTTGGACTTTAGTTTCATGATTAGCACTGTCATGAGCAAGCTGGCAGCCAAATACGGGAATACTGTAACGAGCATATTTTTTCTCCACTACTTTATTAACTGTTTTTTCGCTAACACCACAACGCAGGTCTTTGATTAGTATACGACGATACCAACCATTCCACTCTTTTTGAGTGGCCTGTTCAATCATCTGATCAATAGCATTCCTTGCTGAGTTACCGGTAATTGTACGATTAATAAAACCGCCAACAACACTAATAAAATTATCCCAAGACAAACCAGGACCATCTTCATTTGTTTTTTCCTTAATTGCTTTTAGCCCAAAGGTAATCATTGGGTCAAGTGCTAGTCTGCAACCTTCAAAAAACTCGTCATTGCCCGATTCAGCAATGGCTTCGATGATCGCTTCTTTATTAAGGCGACTAGGATGACTTTCCAAATCCCAAATATGCTCAGCACAGTTACTCATTTTGGCTCCTTAATATACATACATTATAACAAATTTAGCACAGGGTGTCAACAGATTATTAGTGTCTTAACAAATAAAATGTCAGCTTGTCGGATTCTAGTTTGATCAAATCTCCGGGATATTTACGAGTTTCAAATTGCCAAAGACCGCCAAGTTTAACAACAGTAACCAATTTGGGATGAAGTTTAATGACTTTTCCAATAAACAATGTGTTACTGTCAGGAAATGCCACACAATCATCTAAATCAAGATCCTGGCCTAATTTGTCTTTGTGTACGGGAAGAGGTTTACTGGCCATTTTATGCTCCTACAATGTGCTTGCACTTACCACGAAATTTGAATCCACTGCAACTACAGGTAATTTGATTACCATCGTCGGTTATATAATATACATCACCTTTTGAGCCTATGACTTCCCGAGTTTTGACGGCTGGATCTATTTCCGCTGTCATTGCAAAAGCGTCATCGGGTAAGACCTTAAATGTTCGGTGTCGGGTGTCAATACGCATAGGTTGACTAAACTTAAATACAGACTTTGTGCCAGCCTTGATGTAGCCTATTGCCTTACTTTTATCTGGAGTCATAACGTATGTGTGATTCGGGGTACTGTCCGACCATTTTGTTGTTTCTTGAAAAAACTTATACATACTTCTCCTTACTTGATAGTATATTATAACAGTATTTGATATTTCAGTCAAAATAAAACCCACATTTCTGTGGGTTTTTTGCAACACAAAAAGTAATACTTAGGTATTACTCTGTAATGTAGTCTTCTTTACCGCATCCGCACTCGGGGCAAGTAAAATCCTCGGGCAGAGAGTCCCAAGCACCTTCAGTAGCTTCGTCGTGCACGTGGCCACAGACCACACAAATAATAGTAGTTTCGTTGCTCATTATAGTGTCTCCAATTTAGATTGATAAGCAGCTGCGTGGCGAGCTTCGATTTTGGTCAATGCTGCAAAACGCTTTTCTGCTTTGGCAAGAATAGCCGCAAATTGCTCTGCGTGTTCTTTTGATTCTGCAATTTGAGTATCAGCTTCTGCGGCTGCTGGAGCATTACCTTCAGCTTCTGCTTCTGCTTTGAACCCTGGATACATTGTGGTAAACTCGTAAGTTTCGCCATCAATGGCTTTTTGCAAACATTCTGCAGTAGTGGGCTTGCCAATTAGCAATTCCAAATGACCCCAAGCGTGTAGCAACTCTTGGTCTGCGGTATGTTCAAAATGTTGTGCAATATCTTCGTGACCATTTTCACGAGCGATTTTTGCAAAGTAGCGGTATTTGGTGTGAGCTTGACTCTCACCAGCAAACGCTGATTCTAAGTTTTTAATTGTGATAGACATAATTTTTCCTTCTTGTTGAATACTGTATATTTATTTATATCAGTAGAAACACTGAGTAGCAATTATATACGATATGCTTGGTTCTTGTCAATAGCAGCTGTTAAAACAGCTAGATCTACGCCTAGATCTTTTGCCAAATATGCCAATGCTTGAGTATCTTTTGGAAAGCACGCACCACCGAATCCACGACTACCATCCGGTCCGGGCACACGCCAATGACTGTCGCCCAGTCTAGTGTCGTACTGTGCTATACCGCTGAGTACTTCCCAATTCAAATTCATCTGTTGAGCAAGGTCATAGTACTCATTGTTCATAACAACCTTCATGGCCAAAAAGGTATTGGCCATATATTTGAAAAACGCTGCTTCGCCAATTGAGCAGTAGTTTATTTTTTGATTAAAAGTAACTTTACTGCGGATAATTACATCTGACACTTCAGTAGCAATACTGGAACTAGATCCGATTACAATTTTATGGGGATTCAAATAATCTGCAATTGCATTAGCCTGTGTTAAAAACTCTGGAACGTGGGCCAATTTCAGTCCTGAAGTGGCTTCTAATTGTTGATAAACTAATGGACTTGCAGTACTTTTAGCAATAACAATGCCAGTGTAGCCTTCTAACTGTGCTATAACAGATTCCAATATACTGGTATTGCACGCACCGTTTGAGCTTTGCGGAGTTGGCACACATACAAATATTGCATCGCATTGTGCTTTGAGTACTTCGATGGGCAAAGAATTTGATTTAGCGGGATCGTTGATCAATAATTGGTCTGGGTCGTAACTTGCGGCTACTGCTGATCCAACATAGCCTAAACCGATGATACCTATTTTCATAATTAGTTGATTAAAAAAGTATTTACTCAAAAAGAAACCCGCCGAAGCGGGTCCTGGTTGTTTATTTTACAAGGTAAGTCCTACCCCGTGGGGTTCGATTAAACGAACGCTACTTCCTTTGTAGATGCAGCTTTAGAACCGCTGAAGCGGAATCCTTTACCTGCAGTTACTTTGAAAGTACCCAATTTTGTAGATGTTTTTGCATTTACTAGTTTTGCTTGATTTACGGTCATCGCCTACCGCATCGTCTGGTCAAATACTGCACCAACTGTCGAATCTAAGACCGGCCCATCAAAAACATACTAAGGTGTATTAAGTCTTACAGGTAGAGGACTGGGATACCAAACCCGATCTTTTTACAGATTCTAATATGTTTATGGTGGACCGGGCGGGGCACTGCCCCCCGCGTCCAGCCAATTGTTCTTATTCCTTCATACGATGATAAATAATTGAGTAAGGTATTAGCGGTAACTAACACCAACCCCGGGGTTACTCGGGACTGTCCTCAACTGTATTTATAAGGGTTACTCATCATGTTCTATATTATATATAAAACTATTAATCTTGTCAACAATTGGTAGCAATAATGGTTCTTATGGGACAAAATTTTACTACAATCTAACAACAAAAGAAAAGAAACGATTCAAACTTAATGACATTATTCCCAACGGATGGGTTAGTTCTGTGGATTATTTTGAATCAAAGAAAAAGACCCACTGGTATAACAACGGATCTAAAAGTTTTTTGCTTAAGATCGGTGATCCCAAAATTCAACAGTTAGGGCTGGTTAAGGGACGATTGTAACACCCTCAGATTCTAAACATCTTTTCGATAATAGTTTATGATTTTTTATGGCCACGACGCATATTGATTTGCCAACGTGCCAATTGACCTTTGCGGCCTTTACTGTGACTGGCTTTTTCTAATTCGGCCATGGTGGCGTGCTTGGGTATTCCATGGCGTTGACTATCTCCAGGCTTACCGGGACCTTTACCATCGGCAAAGTTTTCTGCCACACCTTGTTGGTCTCGCACAACTTTAACTTTACCTGCTTGTACTTCACGCTCGTAGCCATGATTGTTGGCCCAGTTTGTCGCAGTCTTCATAGCCGCTTCTTGGCTATTACCTACTCCGCCAAACTTTATCTTTTGCTCACCGTTGATCATTACTAGCCATCTGAGGTTTGCAAATGGATTGGGAGGATCTTTTTCTGGATCCCATTCTTTGAAAGAATCTCTATCATTTTTTTGTCCTGGTACATTTTGATGACCTAAAGTCACATTATATGATCCATCTGATCTTGAGATTTTATGTTTGGCTTCCCATACTTCATGCCATAAAAAATCAACTAATTCGTTACCTAACTCTTCTTCTGCCCACTCCAGCATACTTTCTCTAAATTCTGTATCGTAACTTAAGACAGCATCTGCAATATCAAACCAATTTGGAGAACTATTACCGCGTAGTTTACTATATGCTTCTCTCACATCAGCAAGATCTTGTTCCCAACTTATTTCTTCTGGTTCTTCTTCGTCATAGTCATTATCTTGAGCAGTTCCTAATGATATTATTACACCAGATAAAAACTTCTTTACTGCTGATACTGTTTTAGGAGGAGCAGGTTTGAAGAATTTTGCATAAGTTTGTTTCATCAAATCACTGTGATAGTTTTCCGCCACACCTTGTTCCCGTAGATTCACATCCGGGCCTTTATGCTTGTCCCCAAATCCTTTACCGTTGGTAAAGTTTTCTAATATTATTTCATTTATACGCATTGAATATTTAGTACAGCTTTGACTAAACTATCAATACTGTTAACTATAGGACGATTTTTGAAACTGGTTCTGCGAATAGCCAATGGTAACTCGGTACAACCCAATACAATGGCATTGGCACCTTGATCGTTTAGTGTGCCCATAACTTGGTTCAGCATACCTTCTGCCAATAACATTTTTCCAGATTTGATCAAATCAATAGCAGGTTGTACCAGTTCGTTCATTTCACTGCTGGTAGGGGTTATACAATTCCAACCTTGTGCCGACAAACGATTTTGATACAGTCCCTGACTGATAGTAGCTTTGGTTCCCATAATACCAATGGTGGTGTTTACTACTCCACTGGCTCTCAATTGATCCGCTACGCTATCTACAATATGCGTAATAGGCACTCCTAACTCTTGTAAACGATCATACCAAAAATGTGCGGTATTACAAGGTATAACAATGTGATCGCATCCTGCGGTTCTTAATCCCAATATACCTTCTCGAAGTTTGGGCCATGGTAAATCATCGCCATTTAACAAACTGGTACTACGATCAGATACTGTGGGATCACTCCAAAGTACTGCGGGAATATGCTCTTGATCTTTTTTAGCGGGAGTTTGATTTATAAGTCTTACTAAAAATTCTGCACCTGCAGCTGGGCCCATCCCACCCAGTACGCCTAATTTTTTCACGGCTTTTTGCCAGCATACAACAATGAGCTAGCAACTGTTAATATTGTTTGTGCAGATTCGAGATCGGCAGGCGGTGTTTTCCATCCTACACTTAACTGTCCAATGAATACTCCGGGCTCTGCAGGGACGCTGATTCTACACATATATTCAACTCCGGCTTCGCGATATACAAATCCCAAAAAGCTCTGTGGCTTCAAATAAGGACTGCAAGGAATCTTACCTGACATTAGACCGATAACATCATTGTTATTATCGTAATTTTTGGTCAGTAGGCCAACATCGGATCCGTTATAACTCTTATCAACTCCGCCACTGCGAGTAACAAAGTAAACAAGTTTTCTAGTATTCAGTAAGGTGTTGACTTCAAATACTGCTATAAGCTCTGCACTACTATTTTTCAATATAAATGTAGTTGCTTCTTCATATTTGCCATTCATATGCGGTAAAGCCTGCTGAGCACGATAGCTGGCCATGAAATTGTCTTTTTCGGTATAGACGATCCAGCCGCCCATACCTAAAATCAATAGTAGAATAACAGCAAAAAGCCTAAACGGACTTTGCCCTATCCAGTTTAATATGTCAAGTAGTAGATCTTTGAGGTTCATTTTCTTTATCGCAAACAAATGCTGTTACCGCAACATTACCGTGTACGTGGCTAGCAGTTCTAATCATATCCATCAATGGATCAACTGCAATCAATAGTACCAATACTGCTTCAGAAGGTAACTTTAACAAATCGCAAACAACTGCTACGGTGGCAACAGTAAGTATACCAGTAGTACCTGCACTGGCCAATCCAGCTAAAATACTACCAAACAACACAACAATCAATGAAGTGGCAGTCATTGGCATATCGTAAATACCAGAAATGAATACTGTGGCAATAGCATAGTAAACAATACTGCCAATACGATTAACAGTAAAACTCAATGGTACAGTCAGCTCAACACCGCTACGCTCAAATCCCAACTTGTGCAATGCTTCTTGTGCATAAGGAATACAGGCCAAACTACTACGTGAGCTGATAGCAACGATTAGCGTTTCTTTAGTTTCTCTGATAGTTGTTATAATACTACCACCGGCACGCATCCAAATTACAACAGTACTGGCTATGATAATTAATAGTCCACCTATTGTTTGTTGAACAATAAACTCTACCATAGTACCAAAAATACCAACACCTACTTTGGCAACCTGTGCACCAATCATGGCCAATAAGGCAAAGGGCAAAAAGTAATTCAAAAACTTAAAGATACTGATACTCGCTTGCTGAATACTTTGCAGTACATTGACCAACATTTTTTGGCCTTCGCTTTTTAGGTTACCCAATGCAATACCAAATATCATACAGAAAATAACAATCTTGAGACTTTCGCCTTTATCCAAGGTAGCAAAGATATTTTCAGGAATAAACTTTTGTGCAAGTAGCATAGGATCTGCTGCAGGAGTGACGGGCATTGGCTCGTGTAATGTAATATTAAGATCGCCGCCATCGCTTTTGTTGTTGACTAATGCACCCAATTGTGTTTTCTTTTCTGGAGTCATATCGGTGCCAGTGGCAACAACAGTGATAACTCCAATTGCGGCCGCAAAAAACATACTGGCTATAAAACCAATAATGATTTTTTTAATCATTGCTTGGCTACCTTCTTTTTGCAGAAGGTTAATTACTCCAACTAAAATAGTAGCAAACAAGAAAGGCAATACAACTACCTTTAGCAACATAATATAAATGCCGCCCACACTTTCGAATTCTGCAATGGTATTGGGTGTATAAATGCCAGTGAGTACACCAGCAACAATAGAGCCCAATATAGTCAACGGGCTTGTTAGAAAAGTTTTTAATCGAGAAATCATTTTGCGTCCTTGGTTGATGCTTCAGCTTTATAACGTGTCATTAGTTTACCACTATCCAAATTACCATATTGATTACGAATTACATAATCAATCACACTTAGCAATTGAACGCTTTGATAGTTAACTGCCACGGCAATATTGTCTACACTGTCACTGATGGTAATGGTTTTAGTACTCAATGCAGCATCAGGTTTTTCAAAACTAATTTTCTTCAATTCAAATTCATCTCTGTATGCAGCTGCAATTTTACCACTCATAACATCTGCAACAATGTCGCTCCACTGGTCTTGTGGAATATACTGTGCGTGGGGAAAATTGATTCTAGCAAAAGTATCGTAACTGCTGTTGCGGATAAAACTGATTTTACCGTCAAACTCTCTGATCACTTGATACACTTCTCGACCTTTACTGTTTTGACTCAACCAAAGACGATTCACAATCATTGCTTGCTTGAGCTTGATATAAGGTACACTGAATCGTACTGTGAGTAATCTAGGATTGGTAACTGACAGTTTACTGACTGCAACGTCGGCACGACCATCTCTAACCTGTTCGACTACGTCTGCAAAGCTGTCGGCATCTCGTCTAAACTGAACCGGTACGCCCAATACCGTAGCAATACTGTGAGCGATATCAACATCAAGTCCGTGTATATCATCGCCTTCACCGCTGAAAAACGGAGGATTATCTTTTTTAGTCATAGCAACAATCAGCACGTTATGCTTTTTAATTGCAGCTATATCTGGGGGTAGCGGAACTGTTGAGGTCGGTGTTTGTGCTAGGACAAAAGTCGAAAACAGTAGAAATAAGGTTAGTAGAAGTTTTTTCATAGTACAGTATTTATACTATGCACTATTACAATTTTTTAATAGTGTGGGAATTTAACGATAATTGTTGTACCAGTCCCAAAGCCAGCACAAGAATACGATAGCTACCATCAAGCAGCCTAGATAAACATCATCATTAAACATACAGTTATTTATACTGTAGGATTTTTAGGTACTTAAAAATGCTATTATATCTGCTACATAATTGATGTCTAGATGTAATCGATGAGCAATTTCGATTAAATCCAAATGTCTCTCTAAAAGTTCTCTAACCTGCATAACAGTATCATTGTATAACATAGACCCTCCGAGAGTGTATGTATATATAACGCCTTACTGATCAAATTAGTTGACATACCATTGAAAAGTATTTGAGTGCCAATTTATGCGTCCGGTACTTGCGTATTCTCGTGCAACAGCGTATAGCTTGGTTATATCAGGGACTCCGACCACGCCAGTTGAGCCCCGCTAGATAGTGCGTCCACTAACCTACCCAATTTTTCATCTCAAACACTTATCAATGGTATGTGGCGCACACTTGCACCACAATCCATTTTGTAGCAATTACTCTGCTACTGCGTCTGTGGCTGCTGCACGAGCTTTGATAGCTTCGATGCTAGGAGCGGCTTTAGCGGCTTTGGCTTTTGTAACCTTGACCACATTAACTTCATTGTACTTGGTGTAAGCAGAATCGATAGCTTCACGATTCTCAACTACAGTATACAAATCTGTAGTCTTCAAAAAAGCAACGATTTCAGCTTTGCTCATTGCGTTGGGCAATGGCAACAAGTTGATGTTAAGGTGACCGCTTTTCTGCAGATTCTTAACGCGGGTCATATCGTTAGCAAAACGAACTTTAACTTGACCATTGAGTGTACTAACGCCAGCAACTGTAAATGTACTCATAAAAAACTCCTAGTAAAACAAGATTGTTGAAAATAAAATGTCAGCTTCATTACTGAACATATTCAAATTATAGCAGACTTTGGTTTTTTTGTCAACTATATTTTTGAATTGGTTTGCCAAAATCATTTAATAGATTCTGGCGTATCTTTGATAACAGTGGTCACCGTGGTGTGTGCAGTATCAATTGCCGAATCAGTCAAATGTTTGGTAACTGATGGATACAATACTGCAAGAGTAACAACGACTCCAAGAAAGAAATTAAACATTTTCGGTCTCCTTACGTGAGGCTAAAGTTTCTGCCAAAGGGGTAAGTGTTTGATAATACTGATTGCCCACATAGGTTGTACCAAAATACCAAACACCATTTTGCATAACATAGTAGTACTCTGCACCACATTTGTCACACAATTCAAAAAAGTCTTCAAAACTAGTAGAAGTTTGAAAGTCTACATTTTTTTCTTCTCTATCACGACCATAAAAAGTAGTCATCTCGCCGTATTGTGCATCATACTCATTTGCAGACATAACACCAATATAACTAAAAGGATGTTTTTCGCCGATAGTCTTATTAAGACTGCTGACATCGCCTAAACTAACCAAATGATTTGCCTTGGCTGAATCGTAATACTCATTGAGTAAAGCACCATTGTGCTCCAAATAGCCATCCCAGTGGCAGTAAACAGATTTAGCATTGTTGCCGTGCATTACTGCAATTCTTGAACGTGTTCCCATTTTGAACTCCTTTTAGTGTTTAAGCTGTTATTATACTACAGTTTGGGTATATTCGTCAACCAAAATAGTGTTGTTTTAATGCAACATTTTTAACTATTTTTTAGGATCCTATAGGTCCAGTCTGGGGTATCTGCATCAAATTCAAACCACAATTTTTCGTCGACGACCCAAGCAGTTAGCCCGTCTTTTTTATTAAAAAATTCCACTGCACAGGCCATCAGGGCTATACGGTCTTGTTCAATGTTCAATTCTACTGCCCGACTATGAAATTCGTCTTGATACGTATCGGCTATCCAGTGAGTAAACCAACTTGGACAATCAGAAAAGCAGATTTTCATTCTAATTCCAAATCTTGAGTAACCATATCTACCATACTAGAATAACAAAATGGACAGAAAGCAACAGGCAAGATACCAAAATACCCCAGTACACCACCTTCATCTTCAGTAAATTCACAACTGCATACATTACACTTGTGATCTTCACCTATGTGTTTGAACCCTTGAATCATTCTTCAACTCCAAAATGTTCTTTAATCGCTCTGGAACAATCGTGTGTTCCTCTTGACCACTCTGAACTAATCCTATGATCCAACAATAAATCACAATGATTGGCACATTCTCGCACAATCAACTCGGCGAACTTTTCTTTGCTGAATATCAACTCACCGTCGTATTCAACAAGACTTTGTGCGGCGAACCGTTCTAACATTGGTATCTTTTTCATTCTATATCCTGGTTAAAGTGGTGTGTGCGAATGTTTGTGTCATCTTCTCCACGATTCAATCTGCTTAACGCATCAATCAACGCTGGTATGGTTCTGCGGTCAAAGTGAATCTTTACTGGCTCACCTATCCACACACAATCGTGCATTTGAACAGATACCATTAGTCTATCATCACTTACCGTGAGATATGGTGACCCATCCGGTTTTTCAATAATGACTTTCATACATTGTTCCTTCCTATACGACTATGACCCAACTTGGATTTAATCTCTTTACGGTCTCTGTTCCGCTCTGGCTTCCACGCCCTTGGATCCACAGTTTCACCTGTTAGTTCATAACGGTAGTCTGGATCGTAAACCATATATCCCAACTTGTTCCACTTGATTACTCCATTATCAAACAGAAAGATACAACCACGACACATACAGAAACTGGCACCATTGTCCGACCATACATTGCCATTTACCGTGCCCACATACTTCACAACTTTTCCTGTGTTCATTTCTCGCAGGGCTTCGTAGTAATCAATCATTCTTCACTCCTAATAATTCTTTGATTAGGGTCTTTTTATCTTCCGTTGACATACCATCAACTCCGAAATGCTGTTTCATTTCTATCGCCACTTCGACCATACCGTCATCTTCAAGTTTTTGGCAACATTCCCTGACAAGCAACTCGGCGAACTTTTCTGCAAACTTTCCATAAGTTGAAAACTCATCGTCAACAATGTACATGCCAGCCTTAATAGCAAGTTCTTTAATTCGTTTGTTCACGCTTTATCTTCTTTGGGGTCTTCTTTGGGGATATGATCGATCCATCGTAAGATGAACCAATCTCTCTGTGCTTCTGATTTGAAACTCCAAAGTCTAGGTCCAGCACAAAACCCACAATGATTTTCTTTGCTCCAAGCAATCATGTCTTCCACTATTTCAGGCGTAGGATCTTTGGGAAAGGTCAATCCAGGCAAGTTGAACATGCCCACTTTTACGTGCTTCAATTGTATCACAGCTCACTTTCAGGTTTGACAAATACAGGAGTACGATCTCTATATCCTTCAAATACAAAGTTGTCTAGTAAGACTATTAGTCCTTCTAGGTCATAAGCATCGTGTGTACCCGGCATACGATTCTGTCCTTCAATAAGCAAATAGTCTACGGTATCTTTTGGCGAGTGGTCTGCATCTGCTGTTGTTTGAAATCTAAATATGTGTTTTAAATCATCTACAGTCATACTAGTTCCTCGGCAATGCCTAAAATTTCTGCCAATACTAGAACTAGTCCTGCGCCTTGAATATACGGATTCATTTCTAACCATCCGCCACCTGCAAGTGCCAAACCTGCGGCAATTCTAAATCCACTTTTAATCATACTAACACTAGTATGTGTAAAAAACTTTTTATTTTCAACTGCTGGAATCGAATCTAATACTTCTTTGGCTTTTTTAATATCCTTAACCGCATCTTCATGTGTACTCATAAATACCTCCTATATTTTAATAACCTGGTGCTGAGTAATCTTTATGTTTCTTATATAGAGCAAATCCATCTGCTCCGTAAGCAGGACAAACAAGTACGAACTCATTCATACCATCTTCACCTACTTCTCCTGCTGTTCCACAAATGAAAGGACGCTCGACGCCGTACAGACGCTTGAGCTCTTCAACAAGCCTAGCGTTTTCCTTACGTAATTGTTCTATCTCTTCCATCCAGAAACTCCGAAAACTTTAGTAGAAACATAGTGTACTTTCTTTCATTATAGAAGTCAAGACAAATGATGTGCTCATTGATATTTTCCCTGTGGAACTTTCGATCCTTTTCAGTTTCGTGCCAAATGTTATCACTACGGTCATAATCTTCTAACTCTTTTTGTGTTCTCATTCTATAGCCTGAGTGTTCACGTACAGTAAAACCCAAAACTCGTTTCATTTTATCTCTAATCATGAACACAGTTTTTGGGTGTTCTTTGTGTAACTCAGCACGGATGTTACGCCATTGTTTAGTGGAAAGCTTCAAAGTACTCACTGAAATCGTACTCCTCATATTGGTTAGTATCTGGATTCCAATGACGTGTATCGTATATACGGAAATGAATACCGTAGCCTAACACACCAATACCAAACTCAAAGCCAGCATGATCTGTTCTGTGTGTCCAACGTAGTTCGATGTCGAACAACAAAGGACTATAATAGCTATGCTCTAGTTCCCATGCTTTGAATCGGGTTATCATGCTAGAGATACAGCCAAGATTACGAAAGTAATCCCAACGATCAAATGGATTGGTTAGTTCAAATCGAATGTTCAGTACGTTCACGTTCTTCGCCTACAAGTTTATCCAGCAATTTGAAATCTTCCACAGCCTTATCGATATCTCTGTTCAAACGTTCTTCAGCACGGATAATAGCTTCATAGGCTTTCTTTAGGCTAGGGTGTTCTTCAGCACGGCGTTTCAAATACTCCAGCTCTCGCTTTTGTTCTTGTTCTTTAGCCTGTTTGGCACGCACCCAATTAGTAATATTAGAGTCCATGCGTACAGTAGCATAACTAGTGGGCAAGCTAATCCATGTGCCATTGCTATAGTATTGTATATCAGTGCCGTTCAAACGTAGCACACCACTAAAGCTATCGCCTTGGTTAGGGTTATGGTAAGGCAAACTTGTGTTGCCGTTTTCTACAAACACTCCATCAGCACCCATTAGGCCTTTAATCATCTTCAGAGTCCTTTACAGGAAATGGGGGCAAGTTATTTTCAGCTAGCCAATCTTGTGCATCCTGTTTAGTGTACTCGCCTGCTTTCACTTTGTCAATGAATTCTTTTAACATTTTATTCATCCAATCGTTGAAAGTCATGTTTTCAGCATGTGCGGCCTTGAACGCAAACAAGAGCAAGTCATCTGGCAAATCAATTGGAACACTGACGTCGGTTGAGTAGTCCTCCCCAGCCCGGATAGCTAGGCATTTTTGGATGAAGTCGTCGACAACTTCCAAATCTACATACTCAACATCATCCCATGCTTGATTGGCTAGTTCACTCTTGTGTTCAGCTTCCTTACGATGCTTTTCCTGCTTGTTCTCCACAATCATACGATAAGCACGATTACGAGTATAATCGCATACAGTGACTTCATAGACCTTTTGAGTTTTAGTGCTAAACACAATATTGAAACTCCAACCACCCTTGTCGTGAAGTCCGTTCCAACTGCTCAGCTGATAAGCGTTGGGTCCAAAACACTGCCAACCATAATCACCGCCCTCGGTGATTCGATAGTCTACCAATTCCATCCATTCTTTCATAGTAATCATACATTACTCCAGTGCGTCTACAATAAACATCGAACCCAAACTGATGAACAATAATGCTTTGATATTGTCATCACCCATGCACATGATGCCAGCCGCAAAATCTAATAGACCCACAGCAAGACCAAATATGTGTTTGTTACGTTTTAAAAAATCTATCATTCTGAACTCCAAGTTAATACGAACCAATTTAGTTCTTTTTCTGACTGAAAATACAAGCGTTTGGCACCTTCACCCGTGTGCCATGCCCAACGTCCTATCGTATAATGATTGCTACCAAACTCAATGGCTATCTCACGTTCCATGCCTGGGCCCCACGTAGCCCAGCACCAGTTGCGCCATTCAAAGAATTTAATTTTATCTTTAAGCTGACTGCTCCAAACAGGCGTGACATAATGGCTAAACTGCTTGAAGCCTTTGTGTCTACGATCCAATCTAGTTATGTTGAATTTTTTCATAACCGTTTAAGAGATCGTACCGGAAACAGCTGAACACTGCTGGGGTGATAGGTGTATTTGATATCATATGCTTGCACCAAGGCCTTGATCAATTCTGTTCTAGTACACTCTAACACACTTTGATCATAAGTTGTGGCCGCACACTGATTGGCATTGGCAATTGCAAGGGTGTCCAAGACATCTCTCAATAGCAAATCGGCAAACTGTTGGGCAAACTCATCAGGTAGGGCATATCTATCCTCTATAAGATTGGCTTCTTCAATTAAATCTTTGATACGTTCGTTCATTTTTAGTCCTTATCTACAGACACACAATGCGCAGGCAACAAACCTCTTTGTACCCACATGTCTTTATGTTGTTCCATTATATAACCGTTCACACAGGCCACAATGGGCTCGGGTGTGATGGCTATCATTATAATTTGGCTGATTAAGATAATAGCCAAGAGTGTCATCAAGATCCTATATAACCAAGTGCTCATACTATACCTCTTATCTAAAAATAAATTCTCTACCTTCGGCTACAATTTCATCCCTATGACATCCGTAGTCGCCCCAAATCCTGTGCCTATGCTCGTTGGCATAAAATGTCAAATAGTCAAAATCGCTTTTAGCCAAAACTGTTTGATACAATGTGTTATAGCTCATGATAGGACAACTACTACCTTTTCTAGCCGCATAAGGTACAACACCGGGATCAGTAATCTTGAATATGGGTGCTTCGACTAGACTGTCAATAATGTCTTCTAGTTCCTTGGGTGTGTGATTGAACCACTCGCTCAACCCACCTCCACCCAAGGCCTTATGGCTTTTCTTAAAAGCACTTTCAAAGTTAGAAACGAGATGTACAGGTCCCACCCACAGCGCACTAAATTTAAGTTCACGCCAGTTGCCCTGATTGAGCACTCGCAGACGTTCCCAAAGCATTCCGTCGGTTTTACCAAACTTGGCTTTGGGTGCGTTGTGACCTTCGTCCAAGACATACAAAGTACTCATTGGAATGATTCGTTCTGGCTTCATGCTGTCTCCATGTCTTTAACGTGCTTACAAGTGCCTCTATAGGTAAACCCTGGGCAAGTACAGGTCCTAGCATCAATATCCAGTATATACCTAGCACCCTTGCTGCCATCAATTTCTTTGATGTTACTACTGGTCTCCTGGGGCACAACCACTGAAAAGATGTTGTCAAAAGGGTTGTCCTCTAGCTTCTCAAACTTACGTCCACTCTTGCTAATACGTATAGGGTTCTTAAAGTAAAAGGGCACACTAGTGCCGGTACGCATATAGCCCAGCATCTGGTCACCTTCCAGCAAATAAGTGTGATTGATAGCAGTCGTGCCATCAGCCCAAATGGTAGTTTCTCGGTAGGCTTTTGCCATGTCAGCTCCTAATGTGTTAATCTTACAAGTAGTATAGCTGGAAATCATATCTAAGTCAATGAGTTTGGTGAACCACTAGTATCTGACCCGCAAAGCGGTAGCGCGAAAAATTTTGAGCCTTCGTGCGGTCCAACGCACTCGAAACTCTCGTGCTACCTGCGCCAATCCCGTCTGTGCCCATCCGGTATTGACTTGGGCTATTAACTGTGTTATCATCAGGTATGCGTTTGATATCGGCTATTATCCTTATATCCCTACAGGGCTGTGCTTATACAGTGGCTAGCACCGCGAGTTTCGTAACGACAGGTAAATCCTTATCAGATCACGCAGCCAGCACACTAACTCAAGCAGACTGTAACACTTACTCATTCGCCACTAACAAGCAGGACTATCTCTGCGAACGAGCCCGTACTGTAGACTCTACATATAATAGAAACCCATTCTAAAATACTGGGCTAAATATTAGCATATAAACCAGTAGGGAGATTCCACATGGAAGAATACATTATCTTGGCACACAGTCCAAGCCTAAATCAAACACAGCGTGAACTACAGTTGATGGGTCAACAGCCTAACAATGCAGGTCTAGCACAACAATTGGCTGACAGCTTTGCTCTTAGACAACAACAACTAACTGGCATACAGGATTGGGTTGGCCAAATCGAACTAGTTGATCCACAATATTCGGCACGTACACTATGAGTCAAGTAGCTTATCACATACTAGCCTACAGTCTAGCCATGGAAAACACACAGCGCATGTATATTACGCATACAATAACTGATCCTATTGAAGCTGAAAACCTAGCTGAAGAACTGGCTCGAACACTTAATAATCAAACAGCTGGTAATACCAACGACTGGCAACCAAAGACTGAAGCTTATATAGTAGAATAAGTGATGCAAGCACAAGACTTAATTGACAAGTTACTGGTGTCGGCAGCTCGTATACATCCTGAGTATACACGTGAGCAACAGTTCATTTGGATAGCAGCCGTTCTAGCTGACACAGTACTAGAAAAGAATCACATGGATAACATAGTATATACTAGACTCAATGAACGACTCAGTCAATTGGCTAAAGACAACAACAACTGATAAACACCGAATCAGACCCCGCTGCGCATGTATAGTATATACAGCACATACAGCATACTCAACAATGAACGCTAGTTCATCACTGAGTTCTTCACTAGCTGTGCCGGGGTTAATAATAAAACAAATTTTTCAACACTGGTATAACAGACCCCGCTGCTACGTGTACACAAGAGAACTGACTTGATCCCTAATAAGGAGTCTAGACTCTGCGTTGATACAAAACAGGGTATCAGCTAGTATAACAGGGTGTTGAGTGGGGTGCAAGCTGTTTGGAGGGAGTGCGTATATACATGTAGAGACCCCGCTGCTATGCGTGTGCATGTTAGGGGAAATTGTGAAGAATGGTGGGGAATGGTGGGGAGAGGGAGTATACCATTGCAGCTTAGCCTCTCTAGACCTCAAGCCACCAAAATCCTGCCTGCACTATTCTGCATCCTCGGTCTGGGGTTCTGAACCATATGCCCGAAAGCGTCACACTTTATTGCACTTTTCAACACTTTTTGACACTTTTGTCAACTCTTAACCCCACTGTAGACACTATAAGACATGGTGGGGAGATCTATTTCACACTTTTGTACACCTTTACACACAATAGATCTGGAATACCATAGTAAATTTTAACTCTATAACAAAGTAAATTTTTCTATAATAACAAAGTAAATTTAGGAACAGATCCGCTCTCTAACCACTATTAATGGCTCAAAGAGACTTCAACTGTGTAAATACTTTAACAAGGAGATAGTCACATGTATACTACTAAGGCTGTTATTAGATTCACTACACACACTAGTCATATAAGTGTAGATGAGTCTGGATCAATAAGTGTTTTCAAATATGGTACTCGTACATGTGACTTTGATGTGTTCGAGGAACATGAGCAAGTGAATGCCAGTGATTATATACTAGAGCCGCCCAATTCCATTTACTATTATGTAAGTTTCCCTGGGGAACCGCCACCACATACTTTTTGATTTTAGGGAGCGGAGAGTTCCCGCTCAAAACCCACTTTGTCAAGCGGGTTTTAGCTTGTTCTCAAACCAAATTCAAAATCGTCAAAGACCCTTGTGTCAACCAGGTTTCTAAAACCGTTGCCCGCAGTCCACGTCCATCCCCAGTGTCTGCTGTTCGACCCATACCATAATTATAGCACCAAAATGCCTTCTTGTCAAATCCCATGAGGGCTGTAGGGTTATTGACAAGTTTGCCAAAATGCGCTATAATACACTTATGATGAAAACAAAACGCACAGCACGTAAAGATTCCAATTTTGTAATATACACAGCTGAACACAATGGGCTTGTGTATA